>Ga0194055_10003864_pt1 | contig 11427 bp, 5 predicted proteins | sample SepL449m_MetaG_FD_155482 | JGI IMG/M metagenome (GOLD analysis project Ga0194055, IMG submission 155482) | Anoxic zone freshwater microbial communities from boreal shield lake in IISD Experimental Lakes Area, Ontario, Canada - Sep2016-L442-9m | ecosystem: Environmental > Aquatic > Freshwater >... | reverse complement strand
ACCGTAAGCGTCGTTGCAACCAATTAAGCGCCGATTCCAATCAGCGCGACTACGCCCTCGCTGCCTAAGCGACGGTGTGTCTGTCAGACCGGGAGCGCCCTCGGCCCGGACCCTGGCATCAGCAAGAGGGACAAACCGTTAAGTCCGGTCGCGGGATCTAACGGGACATCAAACAGCGACTGGGATCGTCATCCTGACTTGTTCGCGTGATCAGGAGATCCAAGTAGAGACATAGCGAACTGCGCACGGAGAAGGCTTGAGGGAATGCCGTAGGACCCGGGTTCGATTCCCGGCAGCTCCACCGATATAGCAGCAGGCCAGGGCCGCAAGCCCTGGCCTGTTTTGTTTCGTGTCAAGACTCTCGTCGGCCACCATTACCTCGTCGAGGAAGCCCGCGACGCGGGGGCGTCGGCGGCGCTGTACGTAGTCGACGAACAGGATCTGGAACCTTCTTCGTGGAACAGCTGCGGTATGGATTTTGCCGTGGTCTAGTAGTTATCTACGTAGCCGAACTGTTTCGCCGCCTCTGGCGACCTCTCCCCTGCGCGCAAGCGAATTCGGCGGGGACCTCGATGACGGCTGCAATTCATTCTGTTCAATTTCCTGCGCGCAGTGCGGCAGGGCGGGCAATCTTCGTCGAGCACTCCGGGATCACGTCACGCTCGGCGGAAGCCCGCGGTCGGACTCGCGTTCTCCCAGTGGTCCGGTGGTTGCAGGCTGGGGCTATTGCGGCAGGGTTCGGGATTGCGCTGGCCGCTGCCCCGTCGGCGCTGGCCGACAGTGGTGCCCCCGCGTCTACGCAGGGCACGTCGGCTAGCTCCGCGGGCACGCCCTCAGCCACGGTCCGGTCCGCGGGTCATCGGCAAGCGCGCAGCGCACGCGACGTAACCGCGGCACCCACGGCCAGCATCATCAGTCGCCCCCGTGCGGCCACCGCTATCCCCGCATATCAGCGTCCCGTCGCCGCTAAGGCCACCGGTGATGCGGCGCCCGCCGCGAACGCGCCTGCTGCGACAGGTTTCCCCGACGCCGTCTCGCTGCGGACCGGTGGCCGCGTTGCCCATGCGTCCGCGAGGGTTGCGACGGCTTCGGTTCTCACCGCAGATGGGCCCACCGCGTCTCCAGTGGCGTCGGCATCTGCCTCCGTGCAAGCTCCCAACATCTCCGGAGACATCGCGGCGTTTTTCGGTCTCCCGAGGGCGCCGGCCACGGCTGCTCCGACGATTGCAGCGGCGGGCCTTTTCCTCCGGCTCGAGATCGGTGACCTGTTCGGCAGATCGCCGTCGATCACAGCCGCCCCGACCGTAGTCATCACCAACCTCTTCCGCGAGGTGCTTCGTGCCGACCCCACTGCAGACCAACTGCAGAATTACCTCGGCGTATGGAATCTGACCGGAATCAACGGCGTCGTCGCCGGCTTGTACAGCTCCACTGCCTTTCGCCAGCTTGAGGTGAACAACTACTACATGGAGATGCTCGGTCGCACCGCCAGCCAGTCTGAATTGTCTTGGGGGACAACCGCGTTGACTTGGGGAATGCCCGAGCCGGTGTACGCGGCGTCGATCGCGGCCAAGCCGGTGTTCTTTCAGGGCAGCGCGCTCAACGGCGGGTCGTACGGAACCCAGCCGAGCGCCACCACATTCGTGAACCTGCTCTACCGCAGCCTGCTCGGCGAGTCGGCGGATCCGACCATGGCGCCGGTTTATGTTCAGCAGATCCATGCCGGTCGGGCCACCGGTCTCGTCGCGTTGGAGTTCGTCACCAGCGACGCGTTCCGGCAGGTCAAGATCAACGAGATTTACTCGGTTGCGGGCCTGGTGCCCTCGGATCCAGCGCCCTACCTCAACAACTGGTTGTTCAACGGGGGCCTCGCCGGGATCACAACGGAGATTCTCACCAGCCAGGCCAGTGTCGACGTACTGAGTGGTGCGGTGGCGCTGCCCAATATGACTGCCGTGGCGCAGCTTCAGCAGATCCTACTGGCCTCATACTTCAAGGGGGCGACAGTGGCGGGGGTCGAACAACCGCCACAGTTCCTCGCCCTCGTACAGCAGTACTTCGGTGTGGACGAAAACGGTCAGCCATGTCTCGGTGGCACCTTATGCAACGGTCCGCTGTTGGACTTGCTCAACCAAGCCGCGAATCGGGGCATGCCGAGTAGCAGCATCACCGTCACGTCCATCGCCGCGCAGGTCTCCTCGCTGATCCCCACCCAGAGCGAGATCGACATGAATAAATCGATTGCCTTCCCGTTGCGGAACAAGCAAGAAACCGACGGGTCGTATCCGCTGCCCACCTACCTCACCGGCGGGATCATCACGCACCCCGCCGGTGTCATCCTCACCGCCAATGACGGCACCTACGTCCTCGACGGTCACCACCGATGGTCAACCATCTATGTGATGAACCCCAACACCCAGGTTCAAGCGATCGACCTAGGCTACGTGCCCTCCCCGCAGGATGGGCTCATCGAGATCCAGATGGCGATCATCGCCAGGGACCAAAGACTCAACCCCCAATTCGTAACGGGGACAAACCTTCTGACCGTGACGGAGGACGTCTTCTACCCGGCTGTGAAGAGTTACATTGAGGACCCCTACGGGCCCGAGGGCGCACAGATCACCCCGGACAAGCTCAACACCGTCGATACGTTCGCTAAGTTCCTCGGACTGCCCGGCGGGGAAGCTAATTACGACACGAACCTGGCGGCGACACAGGACTACCTGTGGCAAAACGTGCAGCGCATGCAGAAGTACAACCAGCCGCAGCCGGAAGTGACGAGCCGCGCCTATATGCCGCAGCCAGCCGGGAACAGTTATCCGCCGTACCTGCAACTGCTGGAGACCGCGGTGATCTACACGGTGCCGGTGATCAGCTATCTCGGCTGACCAGGGGTTTGGCTCGAGGAGGCGGGCGCGGGCTAGGAGCAGATACAGGAGCAGATATGGCGAATAACGATTTCCGGCGGCCGAGCCCGCGGCGGGTGCTTCCCGTGGCGGTCTGGCTTTACGCTGGTGTCGCCATCGCGGCCACCGGTATCACTCTGTCAGCCGCCCCGACGGCGGCCGCCGATGTCGGCGGAACGGCCACCGGGGCGGGCACCGCCCAGCAGCAGCCCTCCGCCGCCCGTGTTGGCACCGCGCGGGCCAACACGGCTGCCCGTAGCCCTCAGCGACCGACCGCAACCGGCTCGGCGGGTGCCGCGAAGAGCCTCACCGCGCGGACCGCAGCGCTCCCAGTCCGGCCGGTAAAGGCCACCATGCTGGTTCGCGCAAAAGGGCTCTCCGGCGAGAGCGCTGTGGAGAGCGCTTCGGTGTCGATTGTCACCGCGGCACCGGCCGTTACTACCGGCGCCGCGATCCGGCTGGCGGTACTCGGCGACGCCGGAAACTCCTACACCAACGGCACCAACTTCTACTACTCTCCGGGCACCTACCGGCGCTATGACACCGGAGCCAGCGGTCCGCTGCAGCAGGCCGTGGCGGAGATGATGCGCAGCTGGAACCCGACCGACGTGATCCAGCTCGGTGATGAGAGCTACAACGTCGCCTCCAGCACCCTGCTGGACTACAACATCGGCCAGTACTACAACAACTGGATCTACCCCTACGCCCCACCTGCTTACACCCAGCCAGGCTCGATCTACACCGACGGCATCCTCGGCGGTGTCGCTGCGACACCGGGTAGGACGCAGTGGCCCTACAACCTCTATGACTATCCGAACGGCTTCCCCAACCCCACCGACCCCAGCCAGCCCGGCGGCAGTCCCGACGGGGTGAATCACTACTTCGCAGTGCCCGGCAATCACGACGAAGCTGAAATCTTGGGAACCTACAACGACGCCAGCGTCGATCAGGTCAACTTCGGCAGGGACTACATCGGGGCACCCATTGGCCCGGACGCCTACGACTATCAGAACAACATCAAGAACACCCCCACCGACACCACCGGGAAAATCGACGAGAAGACGGGGAGCACTCAAAGCCTCCTCGACTATCATGCCTATCTCGATGCCGGAAACCCTGGCAACCTCACGCCAGGCAGCCTCACCATCGGGAAACTGGATCCCAACGGCTACGGCATCTACTACGGCGTCGACCTCGGCGATGCGGGCGACGGACGACCGCTCATCCATCTGACGATCATCGACACCACCCGCCTGCTCACCGACGCCGGCTTCTACACGTTCAACTTCGCCCCCAACAGCGGCAACAAAGTCATTGACCCCAATACCGGCAAAGAGACCGCAACTCTCACCAAGAACCTCAACTACGACGTCCGCAACCCCGACCTGACCGCGTCCCAGGCCTGGTTCCAGGACCCCAACATGCCACTCGACGCGCCCTCCATCGGCCGGGAGATGTTCCTGTGGGCCAAGGATGATCTGCAAAACTCCGACGCGGTCTGGAGCATCGTGATGGGCCACCATCCCGCCTACCACGTCGGCAATACCGACAACACCGCCGAGGACAGCTACACCAGCAACGCCGCGATTCTTGACTTTCTCCAAGGGCTACAGGACGACGCCGGCGCACCCCTGTTCGACGCCTACATGAACGGCCACAGCCACGCCTACTCGCGGGTGTTGGAGATGACGCCGTCGGCCGACGGCATCGGCATCGGAATCCCCTTCTTCACCATCGGCGACGGCGGTAAGTCGCTCGATTCGCTCAACCTGGCCCCGTACGGCACCGGCGTGCTGTCGCCGATCAACTTCGCAAACCTCGTCGGCGCCACGAAGGACGGCGCACCGATCTACAACTACGACATCAATAAATACGGCACCACCGCGGATCCGAACTCGGAGGCCTCAGCTGTGGCCGCTTATCAGGCGGGCGACCCCACCAGCGTCGGGGTGAGCGGCTATTACGGCTACAGCAAATACAACTGGCCGGTGGGAACCGGCTACGACCCGAAGGGGAACCCCGCCTCGCTGACGATCACCAGCCTCACGATCGATCCGATCACCGGGAAGGCTAGGACCTTCGACCTCAAGCAGCCCACCTACCTGAACCTTCTCAATCCCAGCCAGAGCGATCTCTCCGGCCTGTACGGATTCGGTTCCGGCGCAGCGCAACTCGATGCCGGCGATAGCTACATGATGGTGCACTACAAGACAGCCCAGCCGATCGATCCAGCCATCGCACTAATCGGCCGCAGCCAGAGTGTCAGCAGCTTCGATTCCACCACCCTGTTCTATAACCAGTGGTCGCCCAGCAGCGCCAAGTCCGAAGACCTTGGCATGTTCAGCTTCGACGTCGACGACAACGGCTCGGTTCAGAATGTCCAACTGGTCAACAAGGGGAACGGATATTTCGAGTCCGACCAGGTGGCAAGCAGCTATCTGGATTCGACTCAGGACTTCGAGATCCTCGGCAACAACCCCCAGAATCCGCTCGGATTCGCCAATTCCGATCCGACCCGGGCCGTGGTGCAGCTGAGCTTCAGCGGCGGGCAGTTGACCGGGGTGACCCTGGTGGACAAGGGATCCGGTTACGAGCAGGTCGCTAATGCGATCCTGCAGTGCAACACCTGTGGTTCCAACACCATCACCGCCAAACCTGGAATGAACAACTCCCTGCTGGTCGGAATCAATATCGATATCCAAGCCCAGTACACCCTGGCCGCCAGCCGCCCCACCGGTTCCGAGCCTTACCAGGACTGGTATCTGATGACCGACACCGGCGTGGCCGGCGGCAGCTCACGAGCGGACGGGGCCTTCGGCGCGGTGGATCTCTCGCTGCTGCCCACCTCGCAGCAGGCCCGCGATCTTCTCGCGATGACACCCCTGACCAACGGTTACACCGGGAAAGGCCCACAGCAGAAATACGCCGCACCCCAGGCCGGCGCCCTGACCCTGGTCGACTCCCTAGGCCAGACGGTGGGCACGGCGACCGTCGCGGCCGGAACGGCGAAGGTGACCCTGAACCAGCTGGCCGCCCCGGGCCCGCTGCGAGTGCAGTTCAGCGGCGACGCCACCTCCAGCTATCAGGTCAACTTCCGCGACATCAATCTTGCCGACAACGCGCAACTGGGCCTGAGCTACGGCACCTGGAGCGGCCCCGTCGCGCAGCAGGGATCGCAACTGGTGCTTTCGCAGGCGCAGACGGTGCAGGTCACACGCACCGACAGCGGGCCTGGCCTGGTGAACTTCGGCGTCAGCAATGGGGCCACCTCCAGGGTGCTGGCGTTCTGGGCCCTAGGCGCCAAGAGCGGCTCAATTCAGGCCGAGGATCTGTTCCTCGACGACCCGAGCCTCAATTGGCAAAGCACCGAAGGCCGCTCCCTGGGCGGGGCCGGATCAGCCTGGGTGGGCGCCGGCAACTGGACCCCGACCGCCTGTCTCAATGGCCACGATCTGAAGTTGGAGAGCCTGCAGGTGAACGCCAATGGGGCCCTGGCGAGGTTCGCGGCCGGCAACCCGGCCGACCCCAGCGATGACGTGCTAGCCAGCTTCACCCTGCCCGGCACCGGCACCACGACCGGCGCGCAAAGCGGTGTACTCACCGTGCGGCGGCTGTCCGGCGACGCCAACGGCTTTGCGCTCTATGAAGCTGATCCAATAACTGGCGCCGTGATCGACAGCAGGGGCAGGACCCTACTGCCCGGGCAGATCGGCTACCTGAAGGCCGCTCTAGACAACGCCCACGGCCTTGGCCTAGTGCTCAACTCCCAGGATATGCCGGGCTTTGGCCAGACGTCCGAGTTTACCGACCTGCCGCTGCATCTTGGCCGCAACTACGGTGCACTGATTCTGGTCAACGGCAGCGAGCAGAACCTGCTCAGCTCCTTTGCCGCGGCCAATTGTTGGGGGTCGAACCAGACCCTCACCCTGGTCGCCCCCGACCGCGGCGTGAGCTTCAGCTTCGAGGACAGGCTCCCCTGGCAGTGGGGCTACGACCGGGATTTCAACGATTTGATCGTCACCCTCACCCCCGCGGCGCCGACGCTGACCGGGTTCGGCACTGCCCAGGCCGCCACCCCGTCGGCGCTCGCCGACAGTGGTGCCCCCGCGTCGACGCATGATTCGTCGGCCAGCTCTGCAAATCAGGCCAGGGCTCGTAGCCGTGGCCTGCTGTTATTTCGATCGACATTGAGGAGTCATTCATGGGCCGTACGTTGACCGTGCCGCATCAGTCAAAGAAGCAACGAGCTCGACGGGTATTTCCGGTCGTGACCTGGTTACATGCTGGTGCGGCTGCGGCAGCGATGGGCATCGCACTGGCCACCGCCCCCGCCGCGCTCGCCGACGATAGCGCCCCGGCTGCTCCCCGGAGCAACGACTCGGCGGCGTCGGCCGGCTCGCAAAGCGCTCCCGTCGCTAACCGCTTACCGAGGTCCACCGCGAACGGCAAGGCTGCCGCCGCTAATCGCTCACCGCGATCCGCCGCAAACCGCACGGCTGCCGCCGTCGCGGCAGATCGGGGTTCGAGTCCGGCCACCGGCTGGGCGGCCGCCACAACTGCGCAGCGGGGTGCCGGAGTTCCGCCACCGGCCGCGGCTCTGCGGCAGTCGAGTGTCGTGCGGCGCGCGGCAGTGACGGCGGCGCGCATCGCCTCGTCGCCGACCGTTGCCACCACACGGGCCCCAGCCTCGGCAACCCCGACAATTGACGTCAGGGCACTCCTCGCTCCGAGGGCTTTGGCAACGGCAAGCTCGACAACACCAGTGCTGACCGCGATCACCAACGTGATCAACGGCGTCTTCGACAGTCTTGCCACTCTGCTGTCCAGCTTCCCGGCTGGCCCGGTCAATGATCTGCTGTCCGGGGCGCTGCTGTTGACACGGCGCGCGCTGTCGCTCATCGAGCCGGTGGCCTCACCGTCGACCGCCCCCGTCGCCACGTCGGTGTGGCTGCCCAACGTCGGCACCTATGGCACCGACGCCCCGATGAACTTCGTGGTCAACTTCGACAGGCCTGTCGTCGTCACCAACGCGAATGTGGCATTGCCCGTCGAGATCAACTATGTGCTCGCCAACGCGCAGTACGTCAGCGGTTCCGGAACGGGCAGCCTGCTTTTCAGGCTGAGCGTTCCGGCGGAGGAACTGGATCCCAGCGGCATCGACCTTGGAGTGGTGAGCAACCAGACCGGCATCCGGGTGTTTGACTTCGGAAACCGCATTGTCGCTAGAAACAATCCTGCCTTGGCGGCCGACAACACCATCCCGACGGTCAACACCAGCCGTGTCGCGGTCGACTCGATGGGGCCGCAGATCGCGGGCCGCAGTGACCTGCAGGTCGATGGCAGCAACGTGACCCTGACCGTGACCTTCGACCGTCCGGTCATCGTGACCGGAACGCCGACCGTGCCGGTGGTCGTCAACGGGGTGAACACCGAACTCAATTATGTGCGCGGCAGTCGCACCGACACCCTGACGTTCCGCCTCAGCAATCCGTCTGGTGCGACCATCAGTTCGGCGGCGTTCCGGGGCTTCGTCGGTGACGTGATCTACCTGTCTTCGACGGCCGGCATCTGCGACCGGCTGGACAATCACATCTACACCCTCGAGGGCGATATCAATACGCCGCTGATCGAGAATGGCAACCACGTTGTGGTGATCGGCAGTCATTTCGAGAAGCTGCAGTCATGGAAGAAAGAGGACCTGGATGCCATTCTCGCGGGCAGAGGGGGGTTCTGGTACGAGTCAACCCTGGGGCCGCCGTTCTATTCGGGCACGGCGGATCCGCTGTATGCTCCCGCACCGGTCCCAGCCGTCGGCCCGTTCCCCTATATCAACTGGCCCTTCAACGACACCTATCTCCCGCTCCCGGCGGCCCCGGCGGCGCAGTATGGCGTCGACGTCTTCCGGGTGGCGTACCGATCATCGATCCCCGAGCAGGGTCGCTACACCACGGCGTACGGTATCGCCGCGGTTCCCGTCAATGAAGACCAATACGGACAATTCACTCCGATAACCGGCCCCGTCCCGGTGGTCGAATGGCAGCAGCCGACGGTATTCGATCTGACGAATTCGGCTCCATCGCAGGCCTTCTCATGTGGTGCGGTACCCACCTGCGCCACACAGGCCGAGAACGTCCCTCCCCGCATCAATATCGCCCAGTTCGGCGGGCAGGGATACGCGGTGTTCCTTCCGGATCCGTTCGGCCTGGGCAATTCCGTCGAGCGGTACGCCTACCAACTCGTAGGCAGTGCCGCGCAGTGGAGTACCGATATGTTGGAGGCCGGGCAGGCGCTTCTGTCCGCGCGGGATATGGGCCAGAGCGAACTCTTCCTCGGTGGCTGGTCGGCGGGCGGCAATGAGGCTTCGGCTTTCCTGCAGAGTCTTCAGAGCCAGGGGCAGGCGGTGTCTGGAACGATGATCGCCTCGTCGCCGATGGCACTGAACGCGACGTTGTCGAACGCCATTTTCAACCCGCGGTTCTACACCCCGCAGGAGACCGGGAATGCCGTCTGGCTGAATGTGGCGATCGGGTTCTCCTCCCTCTCCCAGGGCGGGTTCTCGGGTCAGCCGACGGCAGGGCTGGATCTCATGGGCCAGTACTACGACGCCGCGCGGCGTCTCTACACCATGCAATACGACACGGTGGAATTCGGATCCGACCTCCCGGGTAATCCAGCGACCCAGGGCGTGATTGTTCACTACACCGACGTCGACGGTGCCGAGCAGAAGGAGTTCCTTCCCTACACGCTGACCGACCTCATCGTCCCGAAGTATTCCGTCAGCGAGGAGGCCTTCCAGACGAGTGCCTATGCAGGGCTGATGACGGCCAACCAAACGGGTAACGTCCTGTGGACGAGTCCGGTGAGGTTGAACTACGGCAGCCAGGACGAGGTGATGCCGGTCTCCTTAGGACGTCTGGTCTACGACGAACAGCTGGCTCTGGGCAATCAGGACATCCAGTTCAACGTCATCGACTCGGCCAACCACCGCGGGACCTACCTCGCGGCGCTGGCGAATGCACTGGCGTGGTTCAACTCCATCAAGGCTGCGAACTGAGATCCGTTCTTGAGCGGACCGGCTTCGGCCGTGAGTTCGGCCGCTACGGCATTGACGAGTTCGTGAACAAAAAGTTCATCCGCACGGGGTAGATCTGAATGTGGGCCCTGTTGACGCCGTCAACAGCTCTCGCGTTCTCCCAGGTGTTTTCGCGTCGTTTGGCGTACTTTCACGTCGTCTGATCCTAAATTGCCCCAGTTCAGGGCGTTCTCCGGAGCGGGTTCGATTCCCGGCAGCTCCACCGATATAGCAGCAGGCCAGGGCCACAAGCCCTGGCCTGTTCTGTGTCATGCCTCGACGTCGCGGAAGCGCTGCTGCGCCGCTTGGCGTGTGACACCCAGAACCATCCCGATCGTGCCCCAGCTTTCGCCGTTGGTACGGGCTTCGGCCACCGCGCGGCGCAAGTCGTCGGCCGCGACGTCGGTGGCGTCGGCGGCCTCGCGAACGTGTCGCAGATAGCGGCCGTCGCGCACCTTGACAGTGGGATCGGCGGGGTCGAGTTGGTCGAGCCATTGTTCGGCAGCGGTGGCCTTGTTGGCCTTGGTTGTCATAGTCATCACCTCACAGATAGTCATAGTTCTTTGGCTGCAGCAGGTTGACGTGGATGATTCGTCGGGGGTCGTCGGCCGGAATGACGACGACTTCCAGTAATCGCGCACCTAGATCGACGCCGATGATCAGCAGATGACCTTCGTAGTCGCCTTCCTGCTCGATCAGCCGGAACGGGTTGCGGATGACATGCAGCGCATCCGCGTCGGAGATTCCGTGTTCCGCATAGTGCTTGCGCGCGGACCCGGCGAACTCCACAACGACAATAATGGATTAACGTCAGGCGGTTGTCAATGCAGCCTTGACGGTCGTTTCCAGTGTTTGCAGTGAAAGAAGATTTGCGCGACGGCATTGCGTGTCTTGAACCCGGCCACTTCGAAGGCGGTATGAAGGGCGTGGTTGACGTCGCGCCGAATACCTGAGCAGACCAAGTGGCACGCTGGATTACTGTCTGACGCCGCGCAGTAAATTCCTTAGCGGAATGGGTCCGACGCGGTAGGGAAGCGGTTCAGCCGAGGGCTTGCAATCCGGTCGCGGCGGCCACGGCAGCGCCGGCGAAGTCACCGTCGCGAAGCTTCGGTTCGATGGTGTTGACTCGCAAGTCATCGGTCGCCTGACGGTTCGCGGCGGCCGGTGCGACCAGGAAGGCGTACTTCCGCTGCTTGGTCGCGACGGCGAGGATCGCGTCCCGTTCCCCCATCTTGGTCAGGGAAAGGGTCTTACGGGCCCACTCCCCGGGCGGGACGTTGAATGCGTCAACGTAGACAACCCATAGCCGGACGTCGCGTGCCGCCTGCAGACTCTTGACGGCGGATTTCACCTCTGCGGTCTGCTCGCTGCTCAACGTCCCGGCGGAATCGGTGACGGCCTGGCTCAGCGTCATCGGTGCCGTCGACCCGGTCGGCGCCTGCGGGGCTT
>Ga0194055_10003863_pt1 | contig 11429 bp, 8 predicted proteins | sample SepL449m_MetaG_FD_155482 | JGI IMG/M metagenome (GOLD analysis project Ga0194055, IMG submission 155482) | Anoxic zone freshwater microbial communities from boreal shield lake in IISD Experimental Lakes Area, Ontario, Canada - Sep2016-L442-9m | ecosystem: Environmental > Aquatic > Freshwater >... | reverse complement strand
TAGAACGCGCGCTGATTCCATTGCCACAATTAAGTCTGACAGGATTCCAGAGGGCCGGATTGAGATCGAAGCCGCTTTGGCCAAAGACGGTGTCATGACGATAATGATCAATGGAAAGCCCGCCGCCAAGGGGCAGTCGCCAGGTTTAATTCCGCGGCAACCCCAGGAAAATTTCTGCGTCGGCCATGACGATGCCAATCCGGTGAATGACGAAGGTGGTACGGCACGTTTCAAAGGAACATTGGGGAAGCTGCTGGTAAAAGACAACGACGTGAATTGAAATTGGCGTGCCATTAATCAATAGCCTGGTACGTTGTCAGGCCCTAATTTTGCGGTTGGGTCGACGAGGCTGAACTGGGGTGGACTGAGGCTTTGAGAAGGAAGCCCCGGGGTTTGCGAAGACGCATATCCGCGTGTAAAAATCTTGGATCTCTTGAAAACTGACAACGCATGCCGATTGACCGCTCATATCGACGCCTGACGCTTTTGATCCTGGCCGTGATGGGATCATTCACCGCATATCTCGGCGCTCAAGAAGACGTCGCTCCTGCGGTCCAATCGGCTGGATCGGCTGATGACAGTCGTCCCGTGATTGAGTCTCCCCTGACCGAATCGGATCGTGAGCACTGGGCGTTTCGACCTGTTCTCCGCGTGCTGCCACCTGACGTGAATGACAGTTCGTGGCCGCGTCATAGCATCGATCGTTTCATTCTGGCTCGAATTGAGCAGGCTAAACTCACGCCGACTCCTGAGGCCGATCGCTCGGTCTTTTTGCGACGATTGTCGCTGGATCTGACAGGTCTTCCCCCTACACTTGCCGAACTGGACGCATTCGAAGCTGATATGGCTCCAGATGCATGGGATAAGCAAGTCGACCGTTTGCTGGCTTCATCCGCTTATGGCGAACGCTGGAGTCAGCACTGGCTCGATCTCGCACGATTCGCCGAGACCGATGGGTTTGAACATGACAAGATTCGGACCGAATCGTGGAAGTATCGCGACTGGGTGATTTCGGCGTTGAACCAGAATTTGCCGTACGACCAGTTCATCAGAGAACAGATCGCGGGAGATCTGGACTCGCTGGGCGTTGCCACGATGTTCTGCCTGTCCGGACCAGACATGCCTGACCTGAATGATCAGGTCGAACGACGACACCTGCTGTTGAATGAGATGACTGGCACCGTCGGTTCCGTGCTTCTGGGCTTGCAGTTCGGATGTGCGGAATGTCACGACCACAAGTATGACCCGGTCAGCCAGAATGAGTTTTACAGGCTGCGGGCCGTCTTCGAATCGGCCGTGCCCGTTCTCAAGCGGGATGTGCCGGTTGCGATGCTTTCTCAGCAGAGCGATGTCATCAAGGCTCGATTCTGGGTTCGTGGCGATCATCGTCGTCCGGGACCCTTCGTTACACCCGCATTCCCGCGAATCGCCAGCCAATCCGACACCGGAGATTTGCCCCCTGACGAGATATCCCCCCGGACTGCACTCGCGCACTGGATGGTTCGTCCCGACAATCCACTGACCGCTCGCGTGTTTGTGAATCGGATCTGGAAGGCTCACTTTGGACGCGGCCTGTTTGATACCCCCAGCGATGTCGGTCTGCTCAACGCCGAACCAACACATCCTGAACTACTCGACTGGCTGGCAGACGACTTTTCGTCGAACGGCTGGGATATCAAGCGATTGCATCGCCACATCGTCTGTTCAGCAACGTACCGTCAGGCGAGTCGCGCGAATCAGGGTGATTCCAAATGGACTCATCGATTGCGAGTTGATCCCGACAACCTTCTTTACAGCCGCAGCCGCCGTCGCCGACTGGACGGTGAATCGCTGCGCGATGCGATGCTGCTGATGACGGGACTGCTGTCTGACGAACGCGGCGGCCCGGGCGTGATGCCTCCGTTGCCTGAAGAACTGGTCGGGACGCTGCTCAAGGGTCAGTGGACGGTCAGTCCTCGTACCCATGACCACGACCGGCGCAGCATTTACATTTTTGCCCGGCGAAACCTGCGTTACCCCTTGTTTGACATCTTCGACCGCCCCAGCGCCGATGGCAGTTGCGCCGCGCGAAACCGGTCGACGACGCCAACACAGTCCTTGCATCTGCTGAACAGCACCTTCACATTGCGAATCGCCCAGCACCTGGCGGGCGAGATTCTGCGGGAATCTCGCGATTCTAAGAGACAGATCGATAACCTCTATCGTCGAACTTTTGCTCGGCATCCAACTGCTGCGGAAACAGAACGGATGGTTCGATTCGTTGAACAGGAATCTCAACGAAACGCTCAGGATCGGCCCATGACAGAACTGGCTCTGCCGATCGGATTGGAAACCACTGCCGATCCGGCAAAGGCAGCAGCCTGGGTCCAGGCCTGCCTTGCCATGCTGAATGCCAGCGAGATGATTTACGTCGACTGAACGGTCATCAATCGTGCGGACGCGAGCGATCAGTCGGGGGACCATGTGGAACCCACGAGACATTCAGTTCTGCGGCATCACGGACAGAATCGACACTCGGGGGAGCGTTGTTACCAAACTCAATCTTGGGTGGTTTCTGCTTCCGCCCGACTCGCAATACATTGCGATTGTCAGAACGGTCGCGCGAGGCGAGCCAGAAGCGCAGCCAGCGTTTGGAGAAATTCCTGTCGCGTGGAATCGACGACCAGATCATGATCACCACCACGCTACCAAACAGAGCCCCCCACAGCGCCAGATGGAATGCAGGATTCTCGACCGCAGCCAGAATGATGAACGCACAGCCAGCAGCGCCGATCAGCAGCACGACCGCAGTCGCCAGCCACAGCACAGCCTGCCGTCCCGGTTCTGGATTCCGTCGAATGGCCATGGCCCTCTCCTGACTCGCGTTTCTCGCCTGAACAATTCAGGGGAATTGTAACCCGTCCAGAAATAAAGATTGAAGTGACATCTCCGTTCGTCTTGACGCAATTGCAGGCAATCGCCGCAATCATGGCAGGCCGACCCGGAAATCGGATATGCTCTTGGGGAAGTGCCAAGCTCACCATTTTCCGTCCACTACAATACAGCCGAGTTTCCCGATGCGACTGATCGCCTGCCTGACATTCGTTCTTATGACTTCTACTGCCGGTGCAGCGGAATGGAAGCAGTTTCGTGGCCCGGATGGACAAGGGCATGCAGATGCGAGGAACCTTCCGCTGAAATGGAGCGAATCAGAGAATGTGCAGTGGAAGACCGCCATTCCGGGACGTGGCTGGTCCTCGCCAGTCCTGGAAGCAAACACCATCTGGATGACGACGGCCGTCGAAGAAATTCTTGCGGGGGAAGCCCTCGAAAAGGCTCGCAAGGAACGCTTGGGCGGGAATCCGATGTCGAAACAGCTGAGTCTGGTGGGCTCGGTTTCGCTCCGCGCGATCAGTGTCGATGCCACGACGGGAAAGCTGTTGACCGACGTTGAATTGATGCTGGTCAAGAATCCCCCCGCGATTCACACTCTCAATAGTTACGCTTCACCCACGCCGATTCTTGACGGAAATCTACTACTCTGTCATTTCGGTGAATTGGGAACGGCCTGCCTGGACACCTACACAGGTAAGGTGCTCTGGAAAGCGGTATTGCCGTCGACGCATGCGGTCGGTGCAGGAAGTTCACCGGTCGTACATGGTGATTTGTTCATCGTCCCCTGTGATGGGACAGACCTGCAATATGTCGTTGGCCTGAACAAGCGAACGGGTGAACAGGTCTGGAAGACAAAGCGTCCCGCAATGTCCGGAACGAACGGAGACTTCCACAAGTCCTATAGCACTCCGCTGGTGGCAACGGTTGCAGGCAAGAGCCAGGTGATCATTCCAGGGGCGCAATGGGTCGCCTCCTACGAACCCGAAACCGGTCGCGAGATCTGGCGAGTTCGCTATGGTGACGGGTTCTCTAACGTTCCCCGGCCGGTCGTGGTCAATAACCTGGTCTGTGTCTGCACCGGCTTCATGCAACCGCAACTGCTGGCGATTCGAATGGACGGTGAAGGAGATGTCACGGCGAGTCACATCGCGTGGAAGATTCCAAAATCGATCCCGACGATGCCGTCGCCGGTCGTTGTCGGTGATGAGATCTACTACGTGACCGATCAGGGGGTTGCGACCTGTGCCAACGCACAAAACGGCGAAGTCATCTGGACTCACCGTCTCGGCGGCAACTACTCCGCGTCGCCATTGGCGGCAGCGGGACGGATCTATTTCAGTAATCGTGAAGGTGATACCACCGTCATTCAGCCCGGCAAAGCGTATACGGAACTGGCCGTGAACAAACTGGAAGGCCAGCACATGGCATCCCCGGCTGTCCTGGAAGATGCTCTGCTGCTGCGGACCAATACTCACCTCTATCGCATTGCAAATCGGTAGATCGAGATCCTGCTCACCGGTTCCCGTGGATGACGGGAGTCGAGTTCTCTCCTGGCTACGGATATTTTTCGTCGTATGAAACTCAAGACGCTACCGGACGACTTTGAAGTTGAAGAGCTGAGTGATTTCAAGCTGGGGAATGGGCCGTTTGCGGTCTATCTGCTGACCAAGCGATCGCTGGGAACCCCCGAATCCATTACAGCCATTGCCGAGCGATGGAATCTGTCGCGTCGTCAGATCAGTTATGGAGGCTTGAAGGACAAGCATGCGGTGACGCGCCAGTGGATTACCATTCATCATGGCCCACGGCGCGATATGAAGCAGGAGCATTTTACGCTCGCCTATCAGGGACAGTCTGTTCGGGAATTCGGGCCTCACGACATCTCGGCCAATCGCTTTCGCATCGTCATGCGGAACCTGATGCGTGAAGAGACCGAGCGAATGCTGTTACTGAAAGAGGGTCTGGCTAAGAACGGGGTCCCGAATTATTTTGACGACCAGCGATTTGGATCGCTGGGAGAATCGGGAGAATTCATCGCCAAGCCCTGGTGCCTGGGTGACTACGAACGGGCTGTCTGGCTGGCTCTGGCGGAACCGAACCCACATGATCGTCCGGGGGACAAGGCTGAGAAGCAGACGATCCGCGACCATTGGGGACGCTGGATCGAATGCAAAGCGGCGTTGCCGAAATGTTCGCGTCGCAGCATCGTGACCTATTTGTGTGACCACCCGACTCGCTTTCGCGATGCCCTGGCGCTATTCCGACAAGACATGCGCAGCCTTTGGCTGGCGGCATTTCAGAGCGACCTGTGGAATCTGATGCTCTCGGCCTGGATCCAGGAACGAGTCGATCCTGCTCGGCTGTACAAAGTCGAACTCGCGACGGCCAATGTTCCGTTCTACAGCGAACTGACAGACAGCGAACACGCATCACTCTTGGAACCCGCGCTGCCGCTCCCTTCGGCCCGGTTGCATCTGGACCCCGGCCCGATTCTGTCGCTGTATGAATCGGTTCTGGCAGACGAGGGAATGTCATTACGTGAAGTGCGAGTCAAATACCCGCGCGACAGTTTCTTTTCGAAGGGAGAGCGATCGGCCATCGTGATCCCCAAAGATCTGAAGATGCATGCCGACGAAGACGATATCAATTCAGGACGACAGCGAGTCACGCTGCAATTCGTACTCCCTCGTGGAGCTTATGCCACAATTTTCGTAAAGCGACTCAGTTCTTCTACAACTCCGATCGAGGGATTTTCTGACGATTGACGCCGATCAACAGTTTCATATCCGCCTTGTCACCTTCAATGCAGGGTCTCACCAAACTGTATCATGGAATTCAGCAAGGAATGATAGCGTCGGAGCCAACACCTGAGATGGTGGCGTTTTTTGAACGCCGAACCAACGAACACATTACTCGAGTTCGCCGATGCCTGGCGATTATGGCAACTCTGACCCGATACGGTGACGAATTGAGCGAACGTGCAATGTGTCACGACACTTCCAAATTTGGGCCCCAGGAGCGGGTCCCGTATATATGGCTTACGGAATTCCATCGGTGTCGGCGGAATGGCGAGACGTTCGCATATCCCAAGGGGATGGAGGACCGAGTTCGCACAGCAATCGATCACCACATGACGACAAATCGGCACCATCCAGATTTTCATGCCGATCCAAACGACATGACAGATGTCGACCTCATCGAGATGGTGTGTGACTGGACTGCAATGTCGCAGGAATTCGGTCAAGATGGTGGTAGCGCCCGGGGATGGGCGGACAAGACAATCAGTCACTTGCAATTGAATGAGACTCGACGCAATTTCGTCTACGCGATGATCGACCTGCTTGATTCCAAACTCAAGACGGATGGATAGCGGTGGCAGGGGAACGTTATCAACGAGATTCACAGTTCAAGCGGGAAAGAAATGACATCGATAGGCGATGACGAACATGCCGTACCCGCAGTCATCGCATCGGATGATATCGGGCCACGTCGCTTATGGCTTCGCGTCGCGCTCGCAGATGGCGAAATCCGCTGTTCATTCCTGGTGCGACATGGTTCGTTCGAAGAGGAACGTACTTTTTATTTCTACCACAGCAACCACCGAGGATTGCTGCTGACACTGGTTGCCTGGTGGAAGGCGACGTTCTCAGGTCGTTCGCGACTGCCACTGACACCAGCCTGCATCCAAACGAGAACCGGCACGCGGCGTTCACGAATCTCATTGACGCCGCCGATTCCTTTGGACTTCACATTACATGTTTACGAGTCGCCGCAACTGGGCTTGCGTTCCATACTGACAGCGCTGAAGGTTGCGTGACAGCCACGGCCCATGGCACAGAGACCTGTCGGAATATAGAAGGTCTGTGAGTTTTCCGCCCTCAATCTCTTCGATTTCCCCGCAGAATCGTGCTGGGCTCGGAATTCGCTGACATCACGGACGAATCTGGGCGACGACCAGCACAAGATGGTTCGGCATGGAAAAAAGAGAGGGGTTCCAACTCACATTGGAACCCCTCTCGCATTTGTTCGTCACGCTGCTATCGATCAGGCAGCCGACTTGCCGGTTCGGCTTTCGCGATCAACCAGCCAGAACAGGACTGGGTTGGCGATGTAGATCGTGCTGTAGGCACCGGTCAGCACTCCGATGATCATCGAGAATGCGAAGCCGTGAATTCCTTCACCACCGAACACGTACAGGACGATCACGACGATGAACACCGTCAATGCGGTCAGGATCGTTCGTGACAACGTCTGATTCACGCTCAGGTTGATCATGTCATAGGTAATCTTGGGGCTCTTCCCCTTGATTTCACGAATACGGTCGAAGATCACGATCGTATCATTCAGTGAGTAACCGACGATCGTCAGCAAACAGGCGATCTGCCCCATGTTGATCTTGAAGTCTTCCAAGAACAGCAGGGAACCAATTGGCGTCTTGCTGAGATAGGCACCCAGGGCGATGCAGCCGAGTGTGACCAGCACGTCGTGCGCCAGCGCGGCGACTGCGGCATAACCGAAGTAGACCTTTTCAAACCGGAACCAGATATAGATCACGATCATGATCAAGCTGGCGACGATGGCCATCAAGGCCGCAGACTTGGTTTCGTTGGCGACGGACGTGTCGAACGCATTCACTTCTTCGAAGAGCGGTTGCTTGGCCAGCGTCGACTTGATGGTCGCCAAGGCACCGGTCACGTCAGCGACATCAACATCCTTGGAGAAGAGCACCGAAAACTCGGTGAACTTGGGACTGCCGCGACCGACCTTTTTCTCTTCCACAGCAGCCTTCGTCCCCTTGGACGACAGGAGTAACTGGACCGATTCGTATTTCAGCCGATCCCCTTCTCCCTTCAACTCAGACAACTGCTTTGCGAGGTAATCTGTGACAGTTGCTTCGGACAGTGCCCCGGTAAACGTCAACTCAGCCTGATGTCCCCCTTCAAATCGGGTCGTCTGGGAAGAAAGCTTGGTGGTGACCGCCCCCACTTTGAAGTCATCTAGAGAGACGCGTCGCATCGCGTATTTCTCGTCGGAAAACGCCTTGTTGATGCTGTCAGCCACCACGGTCTGATCTTGCTCGGTGGTACGGATGCGGAATCGAAGTCCGCCCGCACTTGAGGCCTCTTCACCACTCAACATCAATCGTTCCAGACTGACTCCGTTCGGGAAGACTTCTTCCAGATGCTTCCGGACATCGTCTGTCGCTTGTGGCTGGACGAATTCAAATGTCACCATGGTACCGCCGCTGAAGTCGATATCCATGTTTTGCGAGCCACGCACAAACAGGCTGATCATTCCGACACCAATCACCACGGCCGAGAAAATGTAAGCGGTCATGCGCTTGCTGAGGAAATCGATCTTGGTTTCACCCAGGAACTGCATCATCTTCAGAGTCGTGACCCAGCGTTTGCGTTCCACGATGTGGAAGAGGAGATGACCCATGTAGAGGCAGGTGAAGAGGCTGACCACCAGACCGATAAACAGTGACACGGCAAAACCGCGGATCAGATCGGTACCGATCAGGTACAGAATGACTGCCGTAATCAGTGTGGTGACGTTACTATCAACGATGGCTGCCAGAGCCTTGTCAAAACCATTCTGTATCGACATCCGCAACGTCACGCCGCGGGCCAGTTCTTCACGCATACGCTCGTAAATCAGCACGTTCGAGTCGACGGCCATACCAATCGTCAGCACGAGACCTGCGAGCCCTGGCAAAGTAAACGTGGCCGAGATGAACGCCATCGCGCCCACCACCAGGATCAGGTTCACTGCCAGGCAGAGGTCTGCGACCACACCGGCGACCATGTAGTAAATGAGCATGAATGCGAACACGGCAACGGCCGAGACGACAATCGCTCGGACGCCCTTTTCACGAACGTCAATACCCAGCAGCGGGCTGATCGTGAATTCGCTGACGGGGGTTTCTTTCAGCGGAACAGCCAGCGCACCGGCATTCAAAACGCCGACCAGATTGTCGATGTCTTTCTTTTTGAAATGGCCGGTAATCTGTCCGTGAGCACTGATGACACTGTTGATCGTCGGTGCAGACTTTACTTTTCCGTCGAGCAGAATCGCCAGCCGCTTTCGCGACTGGTCGGTCTTGTCAGGCAGATTGTCGCTCGTCAGCTTGTGGAACAGGGCTGCACCACGAGCGTTGAACGAGAAGGCGACAGCCAGTGAGCCGTTTTCGTCTGTCGTGGCGCGGGCGTTCGTCAGGTAGAAGCCGGTGACCGCTCGATCCGGGGGATCGTGCTTGATCAGGACTTGCAAGACTTTGACTTCCGCACCTGTCTGGGGATCGAAACGGGAAACCGTCCGATTACCGGCAGTGTTCCAGTTCTGGTCGCGTTCTGTTGGATCCGAGACATCATGCCAGGCGGCGATGATCTGACCTTCCGGCCGATATTCATTTTCGTTGTCGGGCAGTTTTGCAGCCTGATCGATCAACTGCTGGTCGTACCGGGGTTCGGCGACAATGCCGAATTCCAGGCTACCCAGCTTCACGATCAAAGATTTCTTCTGACGGACGAGGTCAGGATCGGCCCCGGGAATGATGACTTCGATACGATCGGTCCCCACCCGGCGGACGGCGACTTCTTCGGCCCCCGACGGATTAATACGTTTGGCGATCGCCTGCACCATCTTGTCGACGGTCTCTTTGTTAACAGTCTTTCCCTGCAGCTTGGCGGCTGCCATATCGATTTCATAGACGAGGTTCGTTCCCCCGGCGAGGTCGATCCCCAGGTGAATCGCATCCACCCAGGATTTTGCTTTCGGCAGCGGAGGCAGCTCGGGATCTCCGTCTTTCCGGTTCAATTCGGCCTTGGCACGGTCGGCCAAGAGCTTCGAATGTTCCATCCGGCCGGCGATTTCCATGTAAGCAAATGGTGCCAGAGCCATGAACAGGCTCATCAGCACCACGCTGATTCGGCCCGAGAGATCATTCAGGCGCAGCAGTCGTCCAATCAAATTGCCGAGCAAAAACGGCGCGATGAAGACGACGGCCAACACTCCCAAAATCAACCATCCATTGGCTCGGGGCGGATCAATTTCCGCTTGGAGCAGAAGAAGGCAGTGTCCAAATCCGTCCATTCGTGAGTTCCGTTCCCTAACGTTGTCTACGTTGTTCGTGAATTCCAACCACTGGAAATGTTGTGAAGGGCGTCAATCGCAGCCCTGTACCTTTGCCAGTGATCTGTCCAATGACAGTTGCCTGGCCCATGCAATATCTCAAATCACGTCGGTTTCGTTGTCGCTTCCGCCGGTTCGTCACCAAAAACTTCGGCGATTGCCGTTCGGCGAAACTTGATCCGTGTATTGTCGTCAACCTTCAATGTCACTTCCTTGCCATCCGTCGAGATATTAACGACAGAGCCAAGGATCCCCCCGATCGTCGCCACTCGATCATTCTTCTTCATGTTTTTCAACATCGATTCCCGACGCGCCTGATCGCGCCGCCGCGGAGCATCCATGAAGTAAAACAGGCCGAAAATCGCCAAAAGCGGAAATGCCAATGTCCACAACGGAGCCTGCTGACCAGCAGCTTCCCCTTCGGCGAGCAACAACAGTGAATTCAGTGTAACGAGCATTCGATTTCAACAAGTCCCACAGGCGACAGACGATCCGGCCGGAAAAGGAAGTCGGCATATTAAACGGATCGCTCCCAACCGGCAAGTTGAGCCGCCCGGAACTCCCCAGACCGCCCTTCCCGGATTGCCTGCCGCAACCCCTTCAGTAGCTTCTGGTAGTACGCGATGTTATGCCAGGACAGCAAGATCGGACCGAGCATTTCACCCGCAATGAACAGATGCCGCAGGTACGCCCGACTGAATCGCAGGCAAACGGGACACTCACATTCCGGGTCCAGCGGGCCAGGGTCCGTGCGATGTTTCAAATTACGTAACTTCAATGCCCCACCGCTTGTAAATGCGGTCGCATTCCGTCCGTTTCGGGTCGGCATCACACAATCGAACAGGTCGATTCCTCGCAAAACCCCTTCCAAGATGTCGACCGGACGTCCAACGCCCATCAGATACCGGGGGCGATCGGCGGGGAGCATCGGAACGGTAAAATCGAGAGTGGAATACATTTCCTGAGGTGCTTCGCCGACACTCAATCCCCCGATCGCGTATCCAGGAAAATTCAGCGGCAACAGGCCGCTGGCGGAATATTCACGCATTTCCTGATGCGTTCCCCCCTGAATGATGCCAAACAGGGCCTGGTCGCTGCGTCGCTGAGCGTCCCGGCAGCGTGTGGCCCAGCGAGTCGTCCGTTCGACGGCCGTTTTCATCTTTTCAATCGGGGCATCGTGCGGTGGGCACTCATCCAGACACATGATGCAGTCCGCACCGAGTTGTTCCTGAATCAGAATGGCCTGTTCGGGAGACAACTGCAGCAGACTTCCATCAATGTGAGACCGGAAAACCACTTTTTCATCATCAATCTTGCGCATCGTCGCCAGGCTGAAGACTTGGAAACCCCCACTGTCCGTCAGGATCGGCCCGTCCCAGCACATGAACTTATGCAGTCCACCCAGTTCGGCAACGACTTCG
>Ga0194055_10003861_pt1 | contig 11432 bp, 12 predicted proteins | sample SepL449m_MetaG_FD_155482 | JGI IMG/M metagenome (GOLD analysis project Ga0194055, IMG submission 155482) | Anoxic zone freshwater microbial communities from boreal shield lake in IISD Experimental Lakes Area, Ontario, Canada - Sep2016-L442-9m | ecosystem: Environmental > Aquatic > Freshwater >... | reverse complement strand
TGCAAGCGCAGGTCTCTATGTTCCGGCCGGAAAAGCACCGCTGCCAACTGTCGCCCAGATTCTGACTGTCGCCGCCAACTCCGCCGGGGTTGATCGTTGCGTTGTCTGCTTTCCTCCGACTTCCGAAGTAAGCGAAACCGCGATCATCGTTGCCGCTAACGAGGCTGGTGCTGACGAAATCTACCGCGTCGGTGGAATTGCCGCAATCGCTGCAATGGCATACGGAACCGAAACTATCGAAAAAGTCGATGTAATTGCTGGCCCAGGCAATCCGTGGGTCCAGGCTGCGAAGCTCATGGTCTCTGGCCAAGTCGGAATCGACATGGTCGCTGGCCCAAGCGAGGCTATGATCGTTGCTGACGAAGATGCAAACGCCGATTATATTGCTGCGGACATTTTGGCCCAGTGTGAACACGGTTACGACTCTGCCGGAGTGCTAGTCACGACATCAATGAAGATCGCAGAAGATACGCTTACGGCAATTCTGACGCAACTCAATACCCTTGATCGAGGAAATTACCTCGACAAGTCACTCAGTCAATACTCTGCCTTGATAGTGGTTGATACCGAGCGCGAAATGCTCGACCTAGTTAACCTATACGCTCCAGAACACCTTGAGATTCAACTTGCCGATCCTATGGCCTTTTTTGCTAAGGTCAAGAATGCCGGGTCGTGTTTTATCGGAGACGATTCGCCAGTTGCAGCCGGCGACTACGCCACCGGAACCAACCATACGCTTCCCACGGGGACCGCGACGCGATACGCATCGGCAGTAAGCCCTGAGACATTCATGAAGACGATCCAATATCAGCGGCTGACCAACGATGGGCTGAAGCGACTGCTACCGATCGTCGAGCATGTTTCCGACGCGGAAGGGCTGGACGCCCACAAGCGCTCAGTTCAGATCAGGTTCGAAAGCGGCACCCAATCCTGAGGCCGATGAAAGTCGTGGGCTCCCAGCGGTACGATTGAATGAAGGTTTTCTAGCTTTTCGTTGGGATGGTCGCAACCGCCGAGGACAAGGGTTACGTTACCGACTAAACTATCTAAACTTCCGAGGCATCGTTCGACTTCTGAATTCGCGATTCGTAGTTCGGAATACCATTGAGTTTCCTCCACGAGATGGCTATTAGGTGTACATATTGGTGGTCGGCAATCTCCGTCTCTTAGTCGTGGAAGCACAAATGCGCAAGTCCAATGAGCTCCATTCGGCGCTAAGTTAATCTCAAGGTAGCGACCATTTTCGGCATTTCCTAGCCATAATTCACCGCAATCGTGATGCCAAAGACCTTCAAAGACTACTGCTTCCGAGATTTCAGGATTCATATACGCAGGACTCTTAACAAGAAATGCAATTTGAAAGAACTCTGATGCTCGATCCAAACAGTACCAACATTCTGCCTTTGGCGAGCCAACAAAACTGGTCAGAAATGGGCGCCACTCACCCATTACTACTGATACACCCGCACGTAATCCACCTCAAACCGAGTCGGGAATGGAACCTTACTCGGGTCGCCGCCGGTACTCCCAATTGCCAAGTTTAAGATCATGTGCTGCTTCTGGTGGAAAGGATTAAAGCCATCCTTATTAAGCGTGTTCGTGATGTCAGTCTCGTTAAGCAGTCGATCATCCACATAAAGTCGGATCCACTTGGCGTCCCAATCCATTCGCCAGATATGAAACTTAGAACCCCAATCTGGATCCTTGTCGAAGAACTCTTTCATCGGCGTCGCAACCGAATCCCATTTTCCTCCGCCTTCTCCGTACGCGGTATTGGCGTGAAGTTTTTGCTGATAGAACTCCATGAGGTCAATCTCGCCATTGCTGGGCCAAGGGTGAGTGTCACCGACAAACCAAATCGCTGGCCAAAGTCCCTGAATTGGATTAATTTTTGCCCGAGCTTCGAAACGACCGTACAACCAAGAATGGAGCCCACGCGTTTTGATGCTTCCCGACGTATAGTCAGCAAATGCCCGCGCCCGCTTCCAATCCTCTCCCGGTCGCGCCGCGCCACCGACCGGAGAAGCCGAAACCGAAGCATCGAACTTCGGATTGTTCACTCGCTCCTTTCGACCCTCAATAACCAGCAGACCATTCTCAATAAATACGTTGCTACGTTGATAGTATTGAAGCTCTCGGTTGCGAACAAAGCCGAGCTCATATGTCCATTTCATCCCATTGACGCGACCTGTTCCATCAAATTCGTCACTGAAGACCAACTTGTAGTCGGACTGAAAAGCGAGAAAAGCGAACGCTACGAGAGACATATTGAGAATTTTAACTCTTTGACTCAACCTGAAACCAACTTGTGAACTCTATTCGTAGTGTCATGTACATGAACAAGAGAGTTTTTACGTCCGCATTGCTACTTGCATTGGCTACATCTTCACTTTTAGCCCAACTGACCGGCACCGAGAAAAAGGAAGTTGTGGATCAGTTATCAAAGGAAATGATCGCTCGTTATGTGGTTAAGGAAAAGGCTCAAGAAGTTGCAAAGATCATTCAGGCGAACTACTCAAACGGAAAGTACGACTCGTTAACAACGGGGAAGGATTTCGCTCTCAAGCTTGCCCAGGACGCCAACGCAATTTGTAAGGATGCTCATTTCCGAATTAGATTCAGTGAATCCGTGCTACCTGTTCGAAAGGAAGCAAGTGAACCTTCGAAAGAAGAACTCGAAGCCGATGCGAAGTTCGTCCGGCTGATCAACGCAGGATTTGAAGAAGTAAAGCGACTGGGTGGAAACATTGGCTATATTCGTTTCTTAGGATTCCAAGATCCAAAAGAAGCCGAACGAGCAATTCAGGCCTCCATGCAATTTGTTCAGAACACTGACGCTTTGATCTTCGATATTCGAGACAATGGTGGTGGCGATCCGGAAACCGTGCGACTCCTCTGCAACTACCTTTTTGACAAGCCAACCCACATTAACTCTTTGCTGATGAGGCGGGGCGATAAGACCCAAAAGGTCGATTTCAAAACAGGAACACCAAAGGGCAAACGATACTCGAATCCGATCTATGTGATTGTCAGTAAACGAACGGGCTCCGGAGCCGAAGAGTTTGCTTATGATTTGCAAAACCAAAAGCGAGCAACCATTATCGGGGAAAACACCTGGGGTGGCGCAAACCCTGGCGGAACAGTTCGTTTGACTGACCATTTTGCCGCTTTCATTCCGGTAGGAATGGCGCAAAACCCAATTTCAATGACCAATTGGGAAGGAACTGGCGTCACGCCAGATGTCAAATGCGATCCAAAAGAAAGCCTGAAACTTGCCCAAATCATGGCGATCAAGAAACTTTTGGAGACTGCTCAAGGGGACGATATCGATCGCCTCAAGAGTGTCCTGAAAGAATTGGAAGGTTAGACGCGAAACTTTCTCTAAGTCATTTCCCAACGGACATTCCAATGGGAAAAAGGTCGATTTGTCAAATATTCCTGGTGTGCACCTGTTATTTTTGTACTGACTTTGATAGAATCAGCCGTACGGGGAATTTACTAATATGAAACCTATCTTTTCGATCTTATCAATGCTACTAAGCCTTGGTGGCATGGTTTGCGGAATTATCATTCTAATTGAAGCCTTCAAAAGCGCAGTTTGGAAAGGACTCCTTTGTATAGTTACTTGCGGACTATACATGTTGTATTTTGCTTTTGCCGAATTCACTCACGACAAAAAGTGGATGATCATTGGCGGTTGGTTGGGAGCCGGAATCTTAAGCGGTATTCTTCGAGTCCTGTCGCAATAGGCACTTTGCTGCTCGGCCCCAATTCATGATTTGTCATAGCTTGGGATCAAAAAAGCCACTTCATTCGAAGTGGCTTTTTTGATGGATTCTTATCCAGCCTATTTGGGCTGAATGCCGTACTCGTAAACGTCTTCGATCGTCACGCCTTCTTTCATCGGCGTCCCGAACCTAAGTACCTTCGGTAGGGCCGTTGCCGGATCGACATAGAGAACAATCATGCTGACCGGTCCCTTCAAAGAGAACTTATCGAGTTTCTGACCATTGAAATCGACGCCTCGTTCGATGGTCCAGCGAGAAGTGTCTTTAAGAAGATTGACCAAGTAGTCCGCGCTGGTTTGACCAGACTGCATAATCATCGGCTTTTCACCGTTTTTGCCTGAGCCAACTACCGCCATTGATTTGGAGAAGGAACCCTTGTCTCCTTTCATGGACTCTGCATTGAGCATAACTACACCGCCACTATGATGGCCCTCTATGCCGTCTTTGGAAATATTTAGGTCTACATTCGCATCAATCCCATTAGGAAGCTTATCAACTTCTTTGCCATTCAAAAAGAATCGCTTGACTTCCTTACCATTGGCGTCTTTGGTTACCTGAACCTTCATTTCTTGTAGATCCTTTCCAACCTTTCCGGCACCAATTTTGACATTTACATCTGATGGCAATTTGTCAACTTCTTTTCCATCAATAAAATATCGTTTGACTTCCTTACCATCAGGGCCCTTTTTCACTTCAACCCGGACATCCTTTTTGCCGCCACCAGAGAATCCTCCACCAAGAATATGGACATTGGCTCCAATACCTTCCGGCAACTTATCAACTTCCTTACCGTCGACAAAGAAGTGCTTGACTTCCTTTCCATTGGCATCCTTGGTGACTTCAACTTTAATGTTCTTTGATCCCGCCATATGGGATCCATCAATGTCGATTGATTGAGCGATACCCGAAGTTATATGAATGGTTCCTTTCACCTTCTCAAGTTCCGCCTTCGACATATCCTTCAAGTCGCCGTGGGCATCAATCGAAAAGCCCATTTTCATCGGCGAGTCGTGAATCATCATCACGCCCTGGTCAATGCCTCCATTGGCTTCTTTTCCGTCGGCATCATAATAAACGGTCTTTCGATCCTTTCCGTTCACCGATGTCTTCGATTGAAGATGTCGTTCGTTTCCTTCGATGGTGAACGAATTGATCGTGTAATTCTTAATGTCCTGGATCGCCTTAATCACGCGTTCCGGGGTAGCCGCCACGACTCGTGGCTGGGCAACGAAAAATACGCCAGCAATTGCGGCGATAGATACGAGAGTAGGCAAGGATGCTTTTCTGAGGAGGCTCATTTTGGATTCTCTTTTTGGTCTCAAGAGAGCTAGAATCAGTTCGCCTTTAGCGTCTGGTCGCGGCTGCTCTTGTCTTAGCGCTTGGATTTCTCGGTTCTTGAGGTGGTTGTTATCTGCACTCATAACGGATCTCCTGAAAGGTGCTGCCGAGCGATGTTTGCAGTCTTGCTCTTGCGTGATGCAATCGCGATTTTACTGTGCCAACCGGTGAGGAAGTCACATCTGCAATCTCTTCGATCGTCATCTGCTGAATTTCAAACAGCAGAAATGCTTCTCGAAGCGCTGACGGTAGCGTGTGGAGTGCGGCCAATAAAGCCTCGCCATCTTCTATCGCGGCAAAGTTTGGATCCACCTTGGGACTCAACATTTCCAGCGGCAGAAAGAGGCGTCGCTTTCTCCGCCATGCAATGTATTCTCGAAACGCGATTCGGCTCAGCCATGTTTTGTGGCTCGCCTCCCCACGATAGCTTGGGAGAGCTTGAATAGCTTTTAGAAAGGTTTGCTGGGCGAGATCCTCAGCGGTCTCTACATCGCGAGTCAGGTGCCGTAATAGTCGGTAGATATCATCGTAATTTCGATGAACCCATATGTTTAGCGCCTCCGCATCCCGTTTTCTTAGCTTGTCCAAGTCCATGCAAGTTTCGAGATTCATTGTTCTCCGAGAATATAGAGAACATACGCAAGGCAAAGGTTGAGTAAGTTTCCAAAATTGTTCGATAAGTCCTGATTTGATGAAACCAGACCAGACCAGACCACGTCATATCAAATATGACTATGCGTAATGTTACTGAGACCAAGGCTGAACTTTCTGCCCTTTTGGTAATGGTTGAAAATGGTGAAGACGTGATTATTTCTCGTGCTGGCAAACCCGTTGCCAAGATCATTAAGATTGAGAATGTCGCGCAACCAAGAAAGCTTGGAATGATGAAGGGCCAAATCATCTTCAGCCCTGATTACGATCAAGCGGATGCCGAAATTGAAAAGCTTTTCTACGGAGACGAGGGTTGAACCTTCTTCTCGACACCAATATCCTTTTGTTTGCTCTCTCAAGTCCCGATCGGATATCGAAAGAGTTCATAAGCGCAATTGAATCACCAAAGAATCATGTTTTTGTCAGCAGCGTGACAATCTGGGAAATTGTCACGAAGGTGCAGATCGGTAAATTGCAAGTGCTCGTTGATTTCTCACAGGGCATCGAACAACTTGGAGTTACCATGTTGGACTTCAATGAAAAGGACGCTTTTGAAATCCTGAATTTGCCTCTTCATCACCGTGATCCTTTTGATCGAGGATTACTAGCCCAGGCACGAAGAAATCAATTCCGTTTTATGACATCGGACGCACGGTTAAAAGAATATGGTGCTCTGGTCAATGTTCAAATCATGAATGAGTCCTGAATTCGATGATCCAGAATGGATTAACTGGTGTACTTTACAATCACATTGACAGCAGCCAAACAATTTCGCCCTAACTAACAAAAGCCTATTTGATTGCGTACGGCGAACACAGCGGATCACCAATCACAATGTCTTCCCACCCAACAAATCGTGAAGCAGCATAGAAACTCTCCGCCAACGTCCAACCCGACGTATACCGGTCAAACAAGACCGTCGGTGACGCAACCGCTTGAAGTAACGGTTCATCGCAGTAACCCTTAACCCCGGTGACCCGAGCTTTGATCAAGTCAACAATCAGCGACTGCCCTCCCGACGTCGGCAAAAACGTTCGAGCTGAAGTCGATACCGCAGTCTCAGCAATCGAACCCGGATCAAATCTTAAGAGCCCGTAGCCAACGGCGTCAAACTTCGGATCATTGCTCCCCCAAGATGCATATCCAGCCAAGCCGCTCTTCCGACCAACAAAGACGTCGGTTCGATCAACCATTACAGGAACCTTCTTTGCCTCAAGTTTTTGACCGGCAACCACCATGTCGGCATCCCACTCGTTATAGGCCATCTCGTTAATCATATGGGTATCAAGTTTTCCGTCAACCAGCGCCGACATCGGCACTTTCTTCACATCACCGATGCCGTGCCCTTCGGCAACATCGATCAAAAATTTGCCCGTCGGACGTGCATTCTCAGATTGAATGGAATATGTGGAGAGCAATTTTGCGTCATCAACCGTGTAGCCATCCAAACGCGTAACGAGATACCCGCCAAACTTCGCATGCGTAAATCGTTCGCTTGAATTCCAATATCGATTTGCCCAACATTTACCCGTAAAGCCCGAATCATTCAACACAATCGGAATGACATCCTTCCGGTCCCGATAATCCAGAGCAGCCACGGTGGAATCAAGCGATGGTTGAGTTCCACTAACCCCTGTTTGCGCCCCAGTAAGCCGAATTGGGACTCCCTTGGTCAAAACTATAAAGTCAATTCCACTCTTCTTCGCCAAATAGGCTCTCAGTGGCTTCTCAATCTTCTCCTGAAAGTCCGCATACTTCATGGTCTCGCTTGCCGCCGAAAGGGCAGAATCCTGACACTCAACTTTCAAAACATTTGTGACTCCACGTTTCTTCATGTAGTCTTCGGAAATTTCAACCGATGCTGGGCTGGCGCTATTTTCAATCACCAACACACGAGTAGCACCGGCGCTGGCAAAAACAAGAGTAGCGAGGAACATGTCGAAATCCTACCTGGTGCTAGGCACTTTGGTGATTTCGGAAACGAATGATGGTATATAAACGTTAGAACGAATATGCGACAACAAGGAGTCTTGAATAGAATCATTGCCTTGTTCGCGTTAATTGCCTTGGTTTTGCCGGCAAGCGCGAAGGTCGTATCATGTCTGGATCATGTCAAAGAAAATGCTTGTTGCATGAGCCATGGTCAACCAGTGGCAAAGAAATTAGTTTCTGAACCGGTTTCCAGTTGCTGCACCACGAAAACAAAATCAGATTCAAAAGCTGAGAAAGTTGTTGAATCAAAAAGCGGATGCCACTGCAAGATCAAATCTGCACCGACGAAGCCGCTGCATGACCCAGTTCTCCAACTGTCGAGTGATGCAAACGGTGAAGTTTCCTATGCAACAGGGCCCTTCAAACTTTCAAGCTCAACGTCCGAAGTTCGGCTCGAACAAGCAGTCTTTTTTAATGACTCTAGCCCCCCCGATGAGCCCCTAGGCTCTTCGCACGATGGTCGTGCGCCTCCAGTTTCTGGGTTTTAACTCTTCCCGTACATTTGTGCCCGGAAGCTTCGTCAATTGACGTCCCAAAAACCAGAATTTACATGATTACCATTATCGCCGCCGCGCATCTTGCGGTCCTTTTCGTCACCCCACAAAAACCGATCACCAAAGTCACGTTTGGAAAATATCAAGCGGAGCTTCGTATTCCTGAAGGAGGACTGTATGCTCAGGAGCAGACCGACGTCGAGTTCAGAGTAGTCGACACGACGCAAAAAGATCCGGTCGAGGAAGGCTTTAAGGGCGTCGGGGCCATTGAGGCTAAAGCTAAGATGACCATGCCAAGCATGGCGGGAATGCCAATGGTTATGCCCGAAGTGCATCGCGAGGGTGTGCCCGGAGACTACGGGATGGACCTCTTCTTTGGGCACGGCGGCGTTTACAAAATTGATCTTGAATTAAAGATCCCGGGCGACACTCCTAAACAAATTGCATTTTTGGTAGATGTAAAGGATGAACGACCTTCGAGCCTGAAACTAGTTCAGCCCTATCGGCTGGCACTTTTAGAAACATCACTTCAAGCCCAAGCCGGAAAGCCCACTAAGTTAGCCCTTCAGGTCATTGATACGAAAACCAAAAAGGTTCAGACCTCGTTTGACACCGCCCATGAAATGAAGTTTCATCTGCTAATGGCTAGCAAAGACCTCAATTGGTTTCGCCATGAACATCCGGTTATGCTTCCAAATGGAAACTGGGTCATCACTCAAACATTCCCCGCTGGCGGTGAGTATTGGATTTATGGAGATGTTGCCCCAAGCGGGAAGGGATCTCGAGTGCTAACCACCAAGATCAAAGTCGCCGGTCCAAAACCAACGTGGAATACCAAGCTTGCCCTCAATTCTGTCGGCACCGACCAAGGGCTCAAGGGAGTTATTTCAACAAACGGTCCTATATCGGTCGGGCAAAACACTCAAGTGATTGTTAAGCTAACTGACTCTAAGTCCAAGGCACCAGCCGGAATCACCGAGACCTATCTCGGAGCAGTTGGTCACCTCATGATCTTCTCCAAAGACGGATTATCAGTCGTTCATAGTCATCCGTTCGAAACCGCAAAGGACATTGCCGAAGCCAAAAAAGGCACGATCCGATTCAGCGCTCGATTCCCCAAATCTGGTCTTTACAAAGCCTATGCCCAATTCATGTGGCGTGGCTCGGTTAAGACCCTCGGCTTTACTATTCAGGTGAAAAAGTAATGCCTTGGCCGATCGCTCTCTTAGTCATTGTCTGCTGTGTCTATATTGGTTGGACAATGTTGCGCAAAGCGGGGATCGGCACCAAAAACAACAAGCCTGATTGCGGATGCGGATCAGGCAATAACTGCAATACAAAGTAGCAAATTAGAAAGGAACAAAAAAGTGAAAAACCTCCTCAATATTCTCGTCGTCACCACAACCATCGGAATAGCTGCATCATCGCCAGCCCACGAAGGTGATTGCCCCTATTGCAAGATGAAGCTTGTGCAAAACACAAAGGATCAAGATAACGAAGTCGTCGTCAAATTCGGCAACAAAAAAATTGAGTACCGATGCGTCTACTGCGTGATCAAAGATCAGGGACGATACAAGGCTGATCTCATTGTTTACGCTCCAAGTGAGAAAGTTGGAGAGCCAGTCGTCCTCAAGCGAACCGCCGGCAAATGGTCAGCTCCAGAAGGAAGCGTCTTCCTAAACACCTTCACCAAGCATGCAAACTGTGCCGAACTGTCAAGAGCATTTTCGTCCAAAGAAGCCTTTGCCGATTACGCAAAGAAGCATGGTGCCGAAACGGCAAAGCCGCTGACTTTAGACGAATTCTTGACTCTGGTCAACAAGCCCGCAAGTGGTTCCCAATGATACTTTCCCTTTCCCTTGTCCTCCTGACTCAACAAGGTTCGTTGCCGACAATGCCACCGAACCTGCCAGCTTGGATCAATAGTCCGGGTGCTGATCACCTGTTCTACAAACCAGCCCCCTATAACTGGAACATCAACCGTTTGCCAGCATTTGCCAAAGACATGTATGCCACCGGCGTGGGGCACGCCATGGCCTACGAAGCATTGGTAACCGGAAAAGCTCCTGAGCTTGAAACAAAGACATTCGGCACCATCAATTGGGTGCTCAAAAAGCCACCCACCAATCCCGTTGATGAAGGCGCAATTTCCCCAACCTTCAATCGGAAGTACGGCTACCTCGAAAAGGTTTTTGATTGGGCACATTTGCTTCACTTCCAAGCCATTGACGTCCTGATGCATCCGGGCTGGAGCGATGCCCAAAAGGATGCCGAAGTTGACCGCCTGTGGAAGTTCTATCAATCACAGCCGTACGCCATAACCGGTCTCCCGATGAACATGGACTACTTGGATAGCTTCAGCTACAGCGGAAAATTCAGGCGAGAATATCCAAAAGTCAACGGGCTCTTCTGGGGCTATCACTGGCTCCAAACCGTGAACTACGACATGCTCTATCGAGTGCCGGTTCAAGACCAGGCTCCGCAATATGCCTTACTTGGTGAGCGGTATCACCAAACCGAACTCTACAAAACCGATCGCGATTTCATGCCGATGACCGCGGAAATGAGCCCCCGATTCGCAAAGCGATTCCCGATGATCGCCAATGCGTTCGACAATTTACACATGCTCCACGATAACGTCAACGACATTCTTGCTCAACAAAGCCTAACTGACAAACAAAAGCAAGATCAGGTCAAAATTGCAATCTATCGAGTCATCGCCTCAACCCATAAAAATGAAGAGGCAGGCTCAGAGTCAGCCGAAGCCCTTCACGACCACCGCTTTCCCGACGGAATGCCTGGAATTGGAATGATGCGCGGGAGCGAGGACGACATCATGTATATGGCGGGAATGGGATGGATGGAGATGAGCAAATGCTCACACTGTTCCCTTTCGTTGCCAGATTCCGGCCCATGGGGAGCCACGGTCTCCGCCGAAGGGTGGACCATGACGGTTCGATGCATCATGTGCGCCCGAGACATGGCAAACGAAACACCAGGTCGTGCGATCATCAGGAGTGCAACCGAAGACCCGAATCGACTTCTTCTACTGATCTCAGACGACGAAGGAAACTTCTCAAGCAATATCAAAGGTGTCGTCTTCCTCGAAAAATTCGGCGACCACCCAGAATGCACCGAATGGTCTCGCGCCTTCACATCAATCAACGCG
>Ga0194055_10003859_pt1 | contig 11434 bp, 11 predicted proteins | sample SepL449m_MetaG_FD_155482 | JGI IMG/M metagenome (GOLD analysis project Ga0194055, IMG submission 155482) | Anoxic zone freshwater microbial communities from boreal shield lake in IISD Experimental Lakes Area, Ontario, Canada - Sep2016-L442-9m | ecosystem: Environmental > Aquatic > Freshwater >... | reverse complement strand
ATGCTCGCGGAACGCACCTTGCAGCGCCAGGACCCCGACCTTCACGGCCTGGAGGCCTTGCGTCACTCACCAGCCACGCTCGGCGAGTTTGACGTCGAGCGTGCCGATCTCGTCGCCGCGCATGGCCGGTGGGAGGTTGCGCGACACCTTCGCCACGATCTCGGGATCGCGGAAGTGCGTCGTCGCCTCGACGATGGCCTTGGCCGTGGCTGTGGGGTCCTCGCTCTTGAAGATCCCGCTCCCCACGAACACCGCCTGCGCCCCGAGCTGCATCACCAGCGCGGCGTCGGCGGGGGTCGCGATGCCACCGGCGCAGAACATGGGGACGGGGAGCTCACCGACGCGGGCGACCTCCTGGACGAGAGACAGCGGCGCCCGCAGGTCCTTGGCCCAGCCGAAGAGCTCTTCCTCGGTGGCCACGGTGAGGCGGCGGAGGTCACCCAGGATGGAGCGCAGGTGCCGCACCGCCTCGACGATGTTGCCGGTGCCGGCCTCTCCCTTTGAGCGGATCATGGCGGCGCCCTCGGAGATGCGCCGCAGCGCCTCCCCCAGATCGGTGGCGCCGCAGACGAACGGCACGGCGAAGGCCCACTTGTCGACGTGGTACGCCTCGTCGGCCGGCGTGAGCACCTCCGACTCGTCGATGAAGTCGATGCCGAGGGTCTGGAGCACCTGGGCCTCGGCGAAGTGGCCGATGCGGCACTTGGCCATCACCGGGATGGTGCAGACGCTCTTGATCCCCTCGATCATCGCGGGGTCCGACATGCGGGCCACGCCGCCATCGCGCCGGATGTCGGAGGGGACGCGCTCGAGGGCCATCACGGCGACGGCGCCGGCGTCTTCGGCGACCCGGGCCTGGTCGGGGTCGACCACGTCCATGATGACCCCACCGCGCAACATCTCGGCGAGGCCCCGCTTCACGCGGGCGGTTCCGGTGGCGTGCGAGTCGCTCATGCAGACATTCTACGTTTACGGGGCCCGAAACCTTCCCGGGAGCCCCGGAGCACCTATTTGGACTGCTTCTTCTTGAGCGTGGTCGTGGTGGGCGGCACCGTGGTGGGTGGGGGCAGCGGGGCGGCCACCACGTCGACGGCGGCCGTCAGCGGGGCGAGTTCGATCCAGGTCCGGCCCGGGGTGAGCGGGACGGGCACCCCGAAGACGTTCGTGAACTGGGTCGGCACGGTCGGATCCGACTTGGCCCAGCGACCCTTGACCAGGGCACCGTTGGAGAAGATCCACGCGTCGCCACTCCCGAGCAACTCCCCTTCGGAGCCCGCCGGATAGTTGATGAACTGGACGATCACGTTCGTGGGGGCGACCTGGGTCCCATCGGCGCCCAGGAACGGGGCGAACCCGTAGGCACGCTTCCAGGTGCTGGTGGCAGCGTCGTAGGTGTAGGTGGGGTCGTACCCGGGCGAGAGGCCCACGTGGAACTGCCCGACCCCGTCACCGGTGAAGGTCTGCCCCTTGGCGACGTAGGCGAAGAGCGGCCGGGGCGGCACCGGGGTCCCGCCGCGGGTCCAGAGCTTGGCGGTGTCGCCGTAGAGGTTGTGCGGCGCCGCTCGCGAGCTCTCCCGGTAGTAGGCGTCGCCGGCGTTGGACTCGTCGACCCAGACGGTGGGGGTCTGGCGGATCAGCGCCACGTTGTCGGGGGTGCCCCCGGAGAAGGCGATCGTGCCACCGAGCGCCGAGACGATGTTGGGGTCCATCAGCCGGACCGAACGGATCGGTCCGACGTTGTCGGGGGTGGCCGAGTTGAAGAACGACCAGAAGCGGGTGATCCCACCCTCGACGACCTCCTCGTAGACCACGTCGGCGAGGTCGAGACCGGACTGGGGCCGGGCCTCGGGGGTGTTCTCGATCTTGACGCCGAGCGACGAGCGCGTCTGGCTCACCCCGGTCGGGTCGGGGAGCCCCGTGAGCGGGGCGATCGGCGGAGCGACCGTGGTGGTCGTGGTGGACGCCGTCGTGGCGACGGGCTGCACGGCCTGCTGACCGCCACCGCCTGAGAAGGCCACCACGGCGCCGATGACGAGCGCCGCCAACGCCACCACCGCACCGGCCACCACCCCGATCCGGCGGCCCGTGCTCCAGGTGGACCAGCTCACATCGCCTCGAGCAGAGCGATGCGCTCCTCGAGCGGCGGGTGAGTGTCGAACATGCGGTTCAGGCGGGCCCCGCGCTCGTCCGGCCGGACGTCGAGGGGGGTCTCGATCCACATCTGGGCGGTCGCCTTGGTGGCGGAGCGCACCACGGCGCCGTCGGCCTGGAGCTTGCGCAGCGCGGAGGCCAACCCCGGCGGGTAGCGGGTGAACGCCACCGCCTGGGCGTCGGCGAGGTACTCACGTCGGCGGCTCAGGGCGAACTGCATGCCGACCGCACCGAGCGGGGCGAGGACCAACAGCGCTACGGCCAGGACGGCGACCACGATGCCCGCCGGGTTGTTGTTCTGGCGGTCGTCGTCGTCGCCGAAGATGCTGCTCCAGAACAGGATGCGCAGGCCGAGGTCCGACATGAGGGCGATCGCCCCGACGGCCACCACGGCCACGGTCTGGATGAGGATGTCGTAGTTCTTGATGTGGGAGAGTTCGTGCGCGAGCACCCCTTCGAGCTCGACCCGGTTCATCGTGGCGAGCAACCCGGTGGTGACGGCGATGGCGGCGTGCTCGGGGTCGCGCCCGGTCGCGAAGGCGTTGGGCGCCGGGTCGTCGACGACGAACAGACGGGGCTTGGGCACGCCGGCGGCGATGCACAGACCATCCACCAGGTTGTGGTAACGCCGGAACTCAGGACCGTCGGCCGGTCGGGCGCGCGACACCGCGAGGGCGACGGCATCGGACTTGAAGTAGGCGACCCAGGCCATCACGATGGCGATGACCAGGGCGAGCACGGCCACCACCAGCCCGCCGTGCACGAGGTAGTCGACGGCCAGACCCACCAGCACGGTCAACACGAACAGGCCCGCCAGGATGAGCAAGGTCCGGCGACGGTTGCGGTTGATCTCGGTCTCGTAGGAGGTGCGCTCGACGGCGCCGAGTTCGGGTTCGGTCATCGGGGAGGACGCTGTTCCTGGGATCGGGCGAGGGAGCGACGGTCGCGGAGGACCGGTCCGGGGTCAGAACCGGACTTGCGGCGGCGCGTCCGTCTCGGGGGCGGCGTCGAAGAACCCGCGCCGCGAGAAGTTGAACATCCCGGCGAGCACGTTGCGCGGGAAGGTCTGGATGGCGTTGTTGTACTTGAGGACGGCGTCGTTGAAGAACTGCCGGGAGTAGGCGATCCGGTCCTCGGTGGAGGTGAGCTCCTCCTGGAGGTTGAGGAAATTCTGGTTGGCCTTCAGGTCGGGGTAGGCCTCGGCCACGGCGAAGAGGGACTTCAAGGCACCGCTGAGGACGTTCTCGGCGGCGGCCTGCTGACCGACGTCACCACCTTGCTGTGCGTTGATGGCGTTGGACCGGGCGTTGGTGACGGCCTCGAGCGTCTGGCGCTCGTGGGCCGCGTAGCCCTTCACCGTCTCGATCAGGTTCGGGATCAGGTCGTACCGGCGCTTTTGCTGCACCTCGATCTGCGAGGCAGCGCTGTCGACGGTGTTCCGGCTCCGGACCAGCCCGTTGTAGGACACGACCAGGAACAGGCCGATGAGCACCACGACCACGATGACGACGATGACGACCACGAGGCGATGCTAGCGGGAGTCCCTGAGCGGACGGCCCCACCCCCTCCGCCCGAAAGGGGGCCCGAGCGCCCCGATCCCCCGGGTTCGACGACCGGCCGGGCCGGAGGCCGGGTGTGGCGTCCCCGCCGCCCGCACGGCGACCCGTGGCCGCCGCGGGGGTCAGCGGTCGCGGGTGAGGCGTACCGGACGCGCCGTGACCGCACCGGAGCGCCGGGTCCTGATCGCCCGAGCGTAGATCTCGAGGTAACGCTCCGCGAGCCGGGCCATCGAGAGCTCTCCCGCGCGCGTCGCGCCGCGCGCCGCCGTCGCAGCACGTCGCGCCGGATCGTCGAGCAGGGATCGCAGCGCGGAGCGGAGGGCGCCGACGTCGCCGGGTCGGACCAGCACCGCCTCGTCTCCGGTCCGGGCGACCGCTCGGTAGCCGACCAGGTCGGAGGCCACGACCGCCGTCCCGGCGGCCATCGCTTCGAGCAGCACCACGCCGAACGACTCGCCGTCGATGGACGGGAAGCAGGCGAGCGTCGCACCCTGGAGCCGTCGGGCCTTCTCGTCCTCGCTGATGCGACCGAGCCACTCGACCCCGGCGTCCCGTCGGTCGCGGAGTTGGGTCGTCTGGGGTCCGGTGCTGGCCACCCAGAGTCGGGCCGGTCGGTCCAGGCCCGCGTAGGCGTCGAGCAGCACCTCCAGGCCCTTGCGCGGCTCGTGACGACCGACGAACACGATGCTGGGCTCCGGACTCGGCCACGGTGACGCGGCCGCGAACCGGTCGACATCGATGCCGTTGAACAGGATCTCGCACTCGACCCCGAAGTTCGTCTCGACGTCGCGGCTCGCCTCGGCCGACACGGCCGTGCTCACCGTGACGCGTCCGACCATGCGCTGGAGCGGCCGCCGCAGGGCCGAATACCAGCGGTTGGTGTTGGTCCCCCAGGCGGCGTGGAACGTCCCCACCACGGGAAGGTCCGTTCCGACCAACGCCGCGTGGGTCGGGCCGGGTGTGAGCGGCTCGTGCAGGTGGACCACGTCGGGGGCGAAACTCCGCAACGCCTCGAGGGTGCGGGCCGAGGTGAGGTGGTTCGAGGTGATGGGCGCGATCGACCCGTTGGTCGGGAATCGGCGGGTCGGCCCGACGGTGGTGATCCCCGGCTCGGGGGGCGGACCGTCGCACGGCGCGATCACCCGGGCCTCCACACCGAGGCGACGCAGCGCGTGGGCGAGACCCAGCACCTGCCCCTGCACGCCCCCGAACACCGACAGCGAGTACGGGCACACGAGCGCCACCCGCAGGTCGCTCACCGCGCCGGCCCGTCGCTCGGCCAGTTGGGCTGCATGAGCAGCCACTGCTCCGGGGCCAGCCGGATGGCCGCCTCGATCTCGGCGACCAGGTCCTGGGTCACCCGCGTGACGTCGTCGCGCATCCGCCCGACGCGCTCGGCCGGGATCACCCGGAAGAATCGGCCAACGTGCCCGCCGTCCGCCGTGTAATAGGCCGCTCCCACGACGAGGGGTGCTCCGGTGCGCAACGCGAGCAGGGCAGGACCACCCGGCACGGTCGTGCGCTCGCCGAAGAACTCGACGTCGATACCGGTGCCACTGAGGTCGCGGTCGGCCAGCAGGCAGACCACCCGGCCGCGTCCGAGAGCACGACGGATCGCCCCAGTGCTGTCGGGGCCGAGCGCGATGACCTCCATCCCGACGGAGCGCCGGGTCCGGACGAACCACTCGAAGAGCTCGGGGGGCTCCACCACCTCGGCGACCGCCGACATCGGGTAGCCGTGGGCAGCCGCCGACGCACCGGCGAGGTCCCAGTTGCCCAGGTGCGGCAGGGCCAGGAGCACCCCCTTGCCCAGGGCGAGCGCACCGTCGAGCACGTCGACGCCCTCGAGCGGCACCGCGGCCCGGATCTCCGCCGCCGTCAGATCGGGCATCCGGAAGAGCTCGTGCCAGTAGCGCGCGTAGTTGGCGAACACCTCGTCGACCGCCCGGTCGAGCGCCCGGCCCCGGAGTTGCCCGGCGCTCACCCGCCCGAGGGTCCGGACGACCTGCGCGCGCCGGGCGGGCGATGCCACCTGCATCACCCGTGCCAGACCGTCGGCCACGGCGCCCCCCATCCGAAGGGGGACGACGCGGGCCAGCTCAGCGCCGGCCCGGTACGCGAGATAAGCGGCGCGGGCGCGGACGTCGGCGATCATCGGAATGGTGACCCGGACCCGGACCCGGACCCGGAGTCGGAGCCGGGGGCACGGCAGTGGCCCGGGTGGCCTGACGCCAGACCTTGACGAAGCGCTGGACGGCCGTGAGGGCGGTCAGGGCCAGCATGACCCACATCATGGGGACCACGATGCCGAAGAGCAGCGCCGCGGCCAGCAGCACCATCCGCTCGGCCCGCTCCATCAATCCACCGCGGGCTTCGAACCCGAGTGCCTCGGCCTTGGCGCGTTCGTAGGTGATGACCATGGAGAGCGCGAGGACGGCGAGCGCCAGCACCGGCAGGTACCGGCCCTGCCCGACCATCCACCAGGCGACCCCGCCGAAGAGCAGAGCGTCGGACACGCGGTCGGAGACCGAGTCGAAGAAGGCACCGCGGGGGCCGGCCTTGCCGCTGTGTCGGGCGACCGAGCCGTCGAGGAGGTCCGGCACACCGGTCAGGATCACGCCGAAGAAGGCCCAGAGAAAGTGCCCGGTCGCGATGGCGACCGACGTGGCGGCCGCGACCACCAAGCCGACGGACGTGAGCACGTCGGCATTCACCCCGATGCGGTGCAGGCCCCGCCCGATCGGGTCGAGGACCACCTCGGCGTTGCTCCGCCACCGTCCGTCGAGCATCGCTCCCGCATACCTCCTCGAGCGCCGGCGAGCAGGGTCACGGTAGCCGGGTTCCTCCGTGCGGGTTCAGGACCTCGGCTCGGTCGAGTCCCCCAGGCCGAACTGCGCCCAGTCCTCGGGGTTGCGCTCGGTGTACTCACCGAGGACCGCCCCGTCGACGCCGTCGAGCTCGACCAGGCCGCGCAACGACGGAGGGTCGTCGGCGCTGTAGAGCAGGATCCGCCAGGACGGGCGCGACCGCAGGCCGCGAAAACCCAACTGGCCGGAGGCGTGCCCGACCGGGAACCCGACCGTCCGGCTCGCCACCGTGAGCGCGGCCGTCTCGTCGAGCCGCAGGTGCCAGGAGGCCAAGAAGTGGTAGCCGGCCGCCACGGCCAGGATCACCACCGCCGCGAACAGCCCGGCGTTGCCCGAGGCCGCGGCCCCGATGGCCACGACCAGGGCGAGGCCGGCGTCGAGCGACCCGGCGATCCGGCGCCGGTGGGTCCCCGGGAACTGGTAAGGCCCCACGTAGTGGGTGACGTCGAGGTCCTCAGGCAGCTGGTCGGCCGCGCCCGGGTCGGGGGTAGTGGGCTCGGGAGCGGGTCCGGAGGCCACGACGTCGTCGGTCACGGTTCGACGCTAGCCCCTCCCGGCCAGGCCGCTCGGAGCCGGGCGAGGGTCTCGGGCAACGCCTCGGGGAGGACGCGAGTTTCGGCCACGGTCGTCATGAAGTTGGTGTCGGCGGTCCACCGTGGCACCACGTGCACGTGCAAGTGGTGCGGGACGCCCGCCCCGGCCGCCACGCCCAGGTTCATCCCCACGTTGCAGGCGTCGGGGCGGTAGGCGACCTTCACCGCGGTCACCGCCGATTGTGTGAAGGCCATCAGGGAGTTGGCCTCCACCCCGGGGAGCACCTCGAGGTCGGGGCCGTGACGCAACGGAACCACCATCACGTGGCCGTTGGCGTAGGGGTAGGCGTTGAGCACGCAGAAGCAGTGGTCGTCGCGCGCCACGACCAGCGCCTCGTCGGGGTCGGTGGCGGCCAGCGCGCAGAACAGACATTCGTCCTCACGGTGGGGCGCGTCGACCACCTCGCGTAGGTACTGCGACCGCCAACCCGCCCAGAGCCGTTCGAGCGCCACGACCGACGGCCCGCCGTCAGCGACGCGGCGCGAGCTCGGGACCGAGCTCAGCGGCGAAGACGTCGAGGGGGATCCCGCGCTCGGGAGCGTCGGTGCCTCGCCGATTCACACCCACGGTTCGCCCGGCAACGTCGTCGTCGCCGACGACGAGGACGAAGGGCACCTTGTCGAGTTTGGCCCGACGGACCCGCGAGCCGAGGGTGTCGGCCGAGGCATCGTGGATCTCGACCCGGACCCCCAGGCCGCGGAGGAAGGCCATGACCTCATGCGCGTAGGCGTCGTGGCGGTCGGCGACCGGCAGGACCGTGACCTGCACCGGGGCGAGCCAGGTGGGGAACGCGCCGGCGTAGTGCTCGAGCAGGATCGCGAAGAACCGCTCGATCGAGCCGAACAGCGCGCGGTGGATCATGATCGGGCGGTGGCGCTCGTTGTCGGTGCCGACGTACTCGATCTCGAAGCGCTGGGGCAGCTGGAAGTCGACCTGGATGGTCGACACCTGCCAGGTGCGGCCGATCGCGTCGCGCGCCTGCACCGAGATCTTCGGCCCGTAGAACGCGCCGCCGCCCTCGTCGAGCACGAGCTCGAGGCCCGCGCCATCGGCCACCGAGCGCAGGGCCTCGGTCGCCTCGTCCCACTCGGCGTCGGTACCCACGGCCTTGCCCTCAGGTTTGGTCGACAGCTCCAGGTAGAAGTCGTCGAGGCCGTAGTCGGCGAGCAGGTCGAGAACGAACACGAGCAACGAGTGCAGCTCGGTGGCCATCATCTCCTTGGTGCAGAAGATGTGCGCGTCGTCCTGGGTCATCCCGCGCACCCGCGTCAGGCCGTGCACCACGCCCGAGCGCTCGTAGCGGTAGACCGTGCCGAACTCGAAGAACCGCAGCGGCAGCTCCCGGTAGGAACGCATCCGGCTCCGGAAGATCAGGATGTGGAACGGACAGTTCATCGGCTTGAGGTAATAGGTGGCACCGTCCTCGCCGCCCTCGTCGAGGTGCATCGGCGGGAACATGCCGTCGGCGAACCAGTCGAGGTGACCCGACGTCTCGAAGAGGTTCGACTTCGTGATGTGCGGCGAGTTCACGAAGGAATACCCGGCCGCCTCGTGGCGACGCCGCGAGTAGTCCTCCATGACCGTACGCACGAGCGCACCCTTCGGGTGGAACACGGCCAGCCCCGACCCGATCTCCTCGGGGAACGAGAACAGGTCGAGCTCGGCGCCCAGTCGGCGGTGGTCGCGCCGCTCCGCCTCCTCGAGCCGGTGCAGGTGCTCAGCGAGCGCGGCGTCGGATTCCCAGGCCGTCCCGTAGATGCGCTGCAGCTGCGGGCCCTTCTCGTCGCCGCGCCAGTAGGCCCCGGCGACCCGCATCAGGCGGAACGACCCCAGACGCTTCGTGGAGGGGACGTGCGGACCCCGACAGAGGTCGACGAACTCGGTGCCGTCGGAACGCGCGTTGCGGTAGAGCGACACCTCCGCGCCCGAGCCCACCTCGGTGACGTCGACCTTCTCAATGATGTCGAGCTTGTAGGGCTGGTCCACGAACAAGGCTCGGCCGGTGTCGCGGCTCACCTCGTCGCGGACGAAGTGCTGATCGGCGGCCACGATCTCGCGCATGCGCGCCCCGATGCGCTCGAGGTCGGCCTCGGTGAAGTGCACCCCACCCGGGATCTCGAAGTCGTAGTAGAAGCCGTCGGCGATGGCGGGCCCGATCGCGTACCGGGTCCCCGAGAACAGGTCGGTGACCGCCTGGGCAAGCACGTGGGCGGTGGAGTGCCGCAGGACCTCCCGCCCGTCGGGCGTGGCCGGGACGACGATCTCCAGGGCGGCATCACCCGGGATGGGACGTCCGAGGTCCCACCAGGCACCGTCGACCTTGGCGGCCAGCGCGTCACGCCCGAGGCGCTTCCCGATCGCCAGCGCCACCTCGGCCGGAGTGGTCCCACGCGGAACCTCGCGCGTGCTGCCGTCGGGAAGGGTGAGGGTGATCGGGGCCTCGGACACGGTCGGAAGGTACCAGCGGTACCGGGCCGAACCGCCCCGGTTCAGTGCGCCGGCGGCCGGGTGAGGTCGACGCCCACCAGCGCCCCCAGGTCGCGCAACGCCGCGGGCGCCGACGCGTCGTCGCCACCCGACAGGATCGCGCTCGCGAGGTCGTCGAGCGCCTCCAGGGCGCGAGGGGCGTCCAGGTCGTCGTCGAGGGCCGCCCGGACCCGGTCGGCGAAGGGTCGGGGGTCCGGACCGCCCAAGAGCCCCGCGGCCGCGAGCAGCCGGTGCAGCAGAGCCGTGCCCTCCTCGAGGTCGGTGTCGTACCACTCGAACCCCGCCCGGTAGTGGTGCCGCATCAGGGCGAGCCGGATCGACCGAGGGTCGGCCGTCTGCAGGAGGTCGCTCACGAACACCAGGTTGCCGAGCGACTTGCTCATCTTCTCGCCCTCGTAGCTGACCATGGCGGAGTGCATCCAGTGGCGGCAGAACCGCTGCCCGGTGACGCTCTCGCTCTGGGCGACCTCGCATTCGTGGTGCGGGAAGATGAGGTCGGTCCCCCCACCGTGGAGGTCGAGGGTCTCCCCCAGGGTCGCCATCGACATCACCGAGCACTCGACGTGCCAGCCCGGACGACCCACACCGAAGGGCGCGCGCCACGCCGGCTCGTCGGGGAGCGATGGCTGCCAGAGGATGAAATCGAGCGGATCACGCCGGTGGGGGTCGTCAGGCTTGCCGCCGCGCGCCCGCGCCAACTTGACCATGTGGTCGGGCGAATACTGCGACAGCTCGCCGAAGCGCTCGAAGGTCGACACGTCGAAGTAGACCGTGCCATGGGTGAGGTAGGCGTGGCCGGAGTCGAGGAGCGCGTTCACCATCTCGATGATTCCCGGGATCGACTCGGTGGCGCGGGGCTCGGCGAAGGGCGGGCGCAGATCGAGCGCCTCCACGTCGGCGTGGAAGCGCGCCAACTCCGCGTCGGCGAGCTCGAGGTACGGGATGCCCAGCTCGCGGGCCTTGGGGAGGATGGAGTCGTCGACGTCGGTGACGTTGCGGACCATCCGCACCTCGTGACCGAGGTCCTCGAGCCGACGGATGAGCAGGTCGTAGGCGAGGTAGGTGGCGGCGTGCCCAAGGTGCGTGGAGTCGTAGGGCGTGATGCCGCAGACGTACATGCGCACGAGCGGACCGGGCTCGAAGGGGACCACCTTGCGCTGAGCGGTGTCGAAGAGACGAACGCTCACGACGAGGCGCTTTCGAGGCCGAGGAAGCGCAGGGTCCCCTTGCCCTTGTGGCGGATGTTGAGGCTGAGCAGGACGGCCGCGAACGTCTCGATCCCGACCGCGTGGAGCAGCGACCCGGTGTCGAAGGCCCGCAGGTTGGGCATCGCGGCCACGAGCCCGACCACGAGCTCCCGGGCGTCGTCGTCGTCGCTGCAGATCACGACGTCGCTCTCCAGCGGGTGGTCAAGGTCGGCGAACGCGGCGGCCGGCACGTGCTGGAAGGCCGCCACGACCCGCGCCTGCGGTGCCGCGGCCTGCACGGCCTGGCTGAGCGAACCCTCGGGCGGCAGGACCGGATGGAACTCCCGACCCACCTTGACCAGCCCGTTGCCCATCGCGATCACCGGTCGGCCCGCCAAGACGTCGGCGTGGTCACGAGCGGTCGCGACCATGCTGTCCCAGTGGGTGGCGATCACGACCAGTTCGGCCTCCGCCGCCTCGGCGTTGCCACCGGGTCGCAGGGACGCCACCCGGTCGCCCCAGCGCCCACGGATCTCGTCGACCACCCCCGCCGCCCGTTGCGGGTCACGGGACCCGGCGACGACGTCGT
>Ga0194055_10003857_pt1 | contig 11434 bp, 8 predicted proteins | sample SepL449m_MetaG_FD_155482 | JGI IMG/M metagenome (GOLD analysis project Ga0194055, IMG submission 155482) | Anoxic zone freshwater microbial communities from boreal shield lake in IISD Experimental Lakes Area, Ontario, Canada - Sep2016-L442-9m | ecosystem: Environmental > Aquatic > Freshwater >... | reverse complement strand
GCTCTCAACTGGGCGGCCGAACGCTTTTGTGATTGCCTGCGAACGTCGTCGGAAGCAAAACCTGCCCGCGACTACCTCCACTCCCGTGGGCTAACCCCCACCACGATTGATCGGTTTCAAATCGGCTTCGCTCCCGACTCATGGGACTGGCTTTTACGACAGGCTGCCGCTGCTGGCATTCCCGCCAACCATCTCGTGCAGACCGGGCTTGCCGTCGAGCGGCAGGATCGGGGCGGGCAGTCTGGCTCGACTACTTCGGGCCATTACGACCGCTTTCGAGGCCGCGTCATCTTTCCGATCCGCGATCCCCTTGCCCGCTGCGTTGCCTTCGGCGGCCGCGTGCTCCCCGGTGCACCGCCTGACGCGGCAAAATATATAAACTCCCCGGAAACACCGTTGTTTTCCAAAAGTTCCATGCTTTATGGCCTCGATTCGGCTCGCGAGGCGATGAGCCGCTCCAAACGCGCAGTCGTTGTGGAGGGCTACACAGATTGCCTTGCGGCACGTCAGGCGGGCATCGACGATGTTGTGGCTGTGCTGGGCACGGCCCTTGGCGAACGCCACGCCAAACTCCTGCGACGGTATGCCGATCGGATCGTGCTCGTTCTGGACGGCGATGCGGCGGGCCGAAGACGAGCCGATGAAATTCTTGATGTCCTGCTGGCCGAGCCGATCGATGTTCGCATTGCCCGTCTACCTACGGGCGTAGATCCGTGCGAATTTGTGCTCGATGAGGGCCGTGAGGCGTTTGAATTGCTGTTAGAGTCGGCCGGCGATCCGCTTGACTATCGAATGGATGAGGCGGTGGCAAAGCTATCGTCTCATGCGGGCGACGACGCTTCGCTGAAAGCTGTCGAAAGCGTGCTCAAGGCCCTGGCAAATGTCTCTTCGCAATCGCCAGTCAGCCCATCCCAGCGACGCCTTCGTGAAGATCAGGTGCTCGGCAGGCTGTCGCGTCGGTTTGGGCTTTCCCGAGAGGCCCTGCGAACTCGCATGCAGGATATCCGCAAGCAAAAGCCCCAGCGCACGCCTCACGATTCGACGGATGCGGCTCAGCCGGCATTGCGTTTACCAGCATGGGATCGCGAAGTGCTTGAAGTGCTTGTCGGCGTGCCCGACAGCATGGGATTGATCATTCGCGAACTCAGCACCACACAACTCGAAAGCTCCGAGGGACGCACCGTTCTGGCTGCGGCCCAGCGACTCTACGCAGAGGGACGGCCCGTGGCTCTCTCGGGTCTTTTGCTGGAAATCACTGATCCTCGGTTGCAGAGCCTTCTTGTGGCTGTGGATGATGCTCGCTACGACCGCGGATTACTCGACGCCCAAGAGCGGATGAATCACCTTCAAGAAGCCCTGCGACGCCGCTTTGCTCAGCAGCAGGCGCATGCAAGTGCGCGAACCCTAAAAACCGCTCTTCTCGATCCGAGCTCAGAGGCTACACTTTTGGAGCAACTCGTCGCCCAGCGGCGAGCGGCTCAGGGCATGACTGAACCCAAGGATGGGTGAGGTTGCCCGTCTCGTCACATCTCTTGATGCAGTGAAAACTATTTTCACGGCATTGAGCGCGGTGTGCGAGTGGCAGGACGATGGTGAAGGAGAACCAAACGATGCGCAGTCAAACGAGCAGATTGTCGATGCGTGAAAATGTTTCCGCACAAACGAAGCCCTCGCAATCAGCGGCAGCCACGCCGCCGAATTCCATTGCAGATGGGCCGACCGAGCCAGCCGGATTGTACGGCTTAGCTGGTCATGGCGATCACGCCTTAGCCACTTTAATTGCGACTGGAAGGTCGCTCGGCTATCTGACATTCGACCAAATCAATGCCTATCTTCCTGACGAGGCGATTGATCCGGAAAAGATTGACTCACTGCTTGTAGCCCTTGAGGAAAAGGGGATTGAAGTCGTTGACACTCCGCCCGATGCAGGGGCCGACATCCATTCGCCCGCTCCAGCCACCCGTGCAGCGAAGCCCCGCCGCGAGGAAGCGATCACGACCGCTCCTTCAAATGCCGGCAACGACCCAATTCGGATGTATCTGGCACAGATGGCTGAGATCCCCCTGCTCAACCGGGAAGAAGAAATCTCATTAGCCAAGCGGATTGAAATCACCCGCAAGCGATTCCGGCGGGCCATTCTGGGGTGTTCCTACTCGCTGCAAACGACCGTCGAAACGCTCCGACGGGTGCACGAAGGCAAGTTGCCCTTCGACCGCACGATCAAGGTCTCGCTGACAGAGCGGCTCACCAAGGAACAGATTCAGGCCAGGATGCCGCACAATCTGTTGACGCTTGATCGTTTAATTGCTCAGAGCAAAGAAAACTTTCGTTTGATGATTAGCAAGCGGACCACGCCTGAGGAATCACAAGTTGCCCGCCTGCATTTCCGTCGCAGCCGCGCAAAGTCGCTCACGCTGGTTGAAGAACTGAGCCTTCGCACCCGTCGCGTGCAACCGCTGATGAAGCTTTTGCGGGGCATGTCGTCGCGGATGGATCGTCTTCGCGAGGGACTGCAATTGATTGAAAGTCATAATGGTCCTCGTGATGATCAAGCAGATATGCGGAAAGAACTCCGCGACTTGATGCTCTCGACTCTCGAGAGTCCTCGATCGCTTCGTACGCGAGTGAGCATGCTGGAGCGTTTGCAGGAGGAGTATGAGGTTGCCAAACGCAGCCTCTCGGCGGCAAACCTGCGGCTCGTAGTCTCGATCGCTAAGAAATACCGCAACCGCGGTCTCTCATTTCTTGATCTGATCCAGGAGGGCAACACCGGCTTGATGCGGGCGGTTGACAAGTATGAATACCGCCGCGGCTTTAAATTTTCGACCTATGCCACGTGGTGGATTCGCCAGGCGATCACACGGGCGATTGCCGATCAGGCCCGCACGATTCGGATTCCAGTGCACATGATTGATGTGCTCTCGAAGTTACGCACGACATCGAAAACCCTGCTGCACGAACTCGGCCGGGAACCCACGGTCGATGAATTGGCCCAGGCCGCTGGAATCAGCGTTGAGGAAGCCAGTCGGGTCATTGACATGGGCCGAACGCCGATGAGCCTCGACCGTCCGCTAGGCGACAGCGATGACGCCAGCTTCAGTGAGTTTGTTGAAGACGTCAGTTCTGATAGCCCGACTGTTTCAGCAACCCACGGCTTGCTGAAGGACCGCTTAGATTCGCTGCTCAAGACGCTGACCTATCGGGAGCGGGAAATCATTCGCCTGCGGTATGGCCTCACCGACGGCTATACCTACACGCTCGAAGAAGTGGGTCGTATTTTTCGCGTGACCCGCGAGCGGGTCCGTCAGATCGAGGCCAAGGCCGTCAAAAAGCTGCAGCACCCTGTCCGTTCAAAACAACTCGAAAACTTTCTGGGCCATGCAAAGTAAGCCTGCGGGGTAAACCATGCGTGTTTCTTCGCTGCGGGGAAGACCTGCGTCTGCTCCGTTACAAAGAATGCTGCGCTGCGTCACAAACACTTCTCACCCGTAAAGGCCAAAGCGGGCCGGGGGCGGAGAACGCACGGGTAAGAGTTACGCCCGGGCACGCTGAATAACGCACGCGGTAGGTCGGCTAGACGGACCGTCAACGGACCAAACTTGTTACCGCTACACTCGTAAATGAGCGACACAGTCGATCAATGGAGGCGTCCATGCTTGTCAGTATCTTTAACGACGTTATCGGACCGGTCATGCGTGGGCCCTCGAGTTCCCACTGCGCCGGTGCCCTGCGCATCGGCCGAATCGCTCGTGATTTAATCCCTGGCCAACTCCGCGATGTGCTCGTGGAGTTTGACCGCGGCGGATCACTGCCAACAACACACGATTCCCAAGGTTCCGACATGGGACTCTTCGGCGGCCTGCTCGGCTGGGATGCGGCAGATGAACGCCTGCCGAATTCCATGCAGACGCTGCGGTCGAGCGGCGTGAATATCCGCATTGAAACGGTCGATGTCGGCGATCCCCACCCAAACACCTATCGCCTGACACTCACAAGCGATCTTGCACAACACTCTTTGAGGGCCATTTCCACGGGAGGCGGCATGATTGAGGTGATCGCCATCGACGGCTTTACCGTTTCACTCTTCGGCGACTCCTTCGAGACACTCCTCTGGGCGGCAGACGGTAAAGGCGAAGCGCTCTGTCAAGCAGTTGGACGCTTTGCGCTAGACGCTAGAACCACCTCGGTCGCGCTGCACACCCACGAGGGCAGGGAACTTGTGCAGTTCAAAGCAGAGCGGTTTGTCACGGCCTCAGAGCAAGCTGATCTGGCCGCCGCAGGACTGACTCTCGCTGGGGCCGACTGCGTCCAGCGACTCGCTCCAGTTTTGCCGGTGCTCACCCGAAGAACAACCAGCGTGCCCTTCACTACCTGCGCTGAAATGCTGGCCTACGACCGGACTCAGACACTCGACACCGAAGACTCGCAGGCAGCCACCACTGGCACGCCCCTTTGGAAACTGGCTGTGGCCTATGAGTGCGCGCGGAGCGGCATGACTGAGGATGAAATTGTGGAGATGATGGTGCACATCGTACGGATCTTGCGGCGTTCGATCGCAACGGGCATTGCCGGCACCAGCTACGATGATCGCGTGCTGGGCCACCAGTCGGGGGAATTTGCCCGGCTGCACGCGGCGGGCCGGTTGCTGCAAGCTGGCGCACTCAATCGGATTGTGCTCTATACGACAGCTCTCATGGAGGTAAAAAGCTCGATGGGAGTGATCGTGGCCATGCCGACGGCGGGCGCTTGCGCAGCGTTGCCCGCGGCGGTGATTGCCATGGCCGAGGAGATGGGACTCGGCGAGGAGGATATGGCCCGCGCCATTCTGGCCAGCGGTCTGATCGGCGTCTTCATTGCCACCGCCTGGACATTCGCGGCGGAGGTGGGTGGATGTCAGGCTGAAGGCGGATCGGCGGCGGCAATGGCTGCAGCAGCGCTTGTGAGTATGGCCGGTGGCACGCTCCCTGAGACTGTGGCCGCGGCCTCGATGGCCATGCAGAGCATGATTGGCTTGATCTGCGATCCGATTGCCAATCGGGTGGAGGCCCCCTGCCTTGGAAAAAATGTGATGGCCGCCGCCAATGCCGTCTGCTGCGCCAACATGGCGATCTCTGGATTTGATCAAGTGATTCCATTTGATGAGGTGATCGAGACGGCCAAGCGTGTCGCAAAGCAGATGCCCCGCGAACTTCGCTGCACGTCGCTGGGCGGCCTGTCGATCACGCCAACGTCGCTAGCCTTACAGGCGAGGCTCCAAGAGCGTCTGGTAGTCGCCAGAGCCGGTTGCGGCAGCGGCGGATGTGGTTGCGGATAAAAGCGATAATCCATCGGGCAAAAAACTGCTTTTGCACGCTGGTAGATGCCACGACGATTTAAGCCTCTGTTTTTATCTGCTACGATTCCGACGGGAACTGTGGTCACGCATAACCCGCACGCGCAGCGGCTGGCGATGGCCACCGACGCCCCCTCCGTCGCCCTTGGAAAGTTTGCCATGTCCCTCAATATCACCGCCATCACGCTTCGCACCCTGCACCGCATCCATCAACAGTTGGCTGATCTAACCGATCAGATCTCGGCTGGGCCTAGGCAGATTACTGGCCGCACCAAACACCTAGAAGGTGCAGAGGCAAAACTCACGATTGTTCAGAATGATATTAAGAAGGCCAAATTGCTGGCCGACCAAAAACAGTTGCAACTGCGATCGGCTGAGTCCAAGCTCGTCGACCTTGAGTCAAAGCTCAATGCCTGTAAGACCAATCGAGAGTATCAAACCCTCCGCGACCAAATTGCTGCCGACCGCATGGCAACAAGTGTCTTAGAAGGGGAAATCCTTGAGGCGCTGGAATTGATCGATGGCATTCGTAAAACACTGCCTGTTGCCGAAGCTGAAGTGGCGTCTGCTAAAAAATTGCTGGCCGATGTAAAGTCTCGCGTCAACACCGAAGCGGCCACGCTCGATTCTCATGTCGCAACCGTGAAGCTGGAACTCGATGGCGTTGAACGCGACTTGCCCGCCGACTCCCGTGAGTCCTACCAGCGGATGATCAAGAGTAAGGGGGCAGACGCTATGGCAGCAGTCGATGGTCAGAGTTGCGGCGGCTGCTTCCAGCAAATCACCGGCAACATGGTGGCCGAGTTAAAAATGAGCCGAGTGGTCGCCTGCCGCAGTTGTGGCCGCCTGCTCTATCTGCCCGAATCGAGCAGCGGCTCCTGATTGCTGAGACTTCAGGAATAACCTCACACGGCATATAGACGAAAGTGAAAAAATGTTAGACCGTATTCCGATGACGCGGCTTGGCTACGACAAACTCAAGGCCGAGGTGGACCATCTCGACACCGTAGAAATGCCGCGGCTCAGCCAGCAGGTGGCCGCTGCCCGCAGCGAGGGCGACCTCAGCGAGAATGCCGAATACCATGGGGCCCGCGAAAGCCAGGGCTTGATGCAGGCCAAAATAAATCTGCTTCGCGACAAACTCGCCCGAGCCGTTATCGTTGAGCGAGCCAAAGAGGCCACGGACGAAGTCGTTTTCGGGGCGACAGTTGTGGTCCGGGATCTCACGTTTGGAGACGAGGAAATATTTGTGCTGGTTGGGGCTGGTGAGGAAGACTACGACGCTGGTAAGATCAATGTTGCTAGCCCGCTGGCACAGGGCTTACTGGGCCGCAAGGTGGGTGAAAAAGTTGCCATCGATGTGCCTGCCGGAACCATGAAGTTTGAGATTCTTAAAGTTCATTTTGAAGAGTAACGTTTGGGTTCAAGCGTTCGGCCTAAGCGATGCCCTCCCACAGGGCCGACCCGACTCGTACCAGTGTTGAGCCCTCCAGAATCGCCGGCTCAAAGTCGTTGCTCATCCCCATGGAGAGTTCGCTCAACGGCATCGTGGCGGGTAGTGTTGCCGCAAGCCGATCGCGCAAGGCCCGCAGCTGGGAAAATTGCTGTCGTGCCATTCCACGAACGTCACGGCTTCCCACCTCTTGGCGGTCATCCGACTCGCTGGCCATACCCATCAGCCCCCGCACGTTGACATGGCTGAGGGCTTGGGCGAGATCGAGGAGCGGTGCGACTTCCGACTCAGCCAGCCCCGTTCTCGCTGGGTTGCCGCAGAGATTGACTTCCACAAGCACCTCACATCGCCGGCCGCTCTGGCGTGCCTGAGCATCGATTGCCTCCAGCAACCGCCGGCTGTCGAGGGAATGAAGGAGCGTCACAAGACCAAGGGTCTGTCGGAGTTTATTTCGCTGCAAATGTCCGATCAGATGCCAACGGGGAGAAGGCGTTGCGTGCGTCAGTTGCTCGGCCTTTTGCCAAAGCAATTGCGGTCGGCTTTCTCCCAGATCACTGCAGCCTGCATCGAGCAGCATTTGCGTGGCTGGGGCATCCACATATTTAGTAACGCCCACCAGTCGCACGCTTAAGGGATCGCGTCCCGTGAGGCGGCAGGCCTCGGCCATCCGCCAGCGCACTGCCGCGAGATTTTCCCGACACCGCGCACGAATCGCTTCTGTCAGGAGGAGGGTGGGTTTACTCACGTTCACTCTTGCTCAGATGGCCCGGTCACTGAATTTCAATGGCTCGTGCGATGGTACCTGCTGGCCGTATCTGCCCAAGCATAAATTCGCAAGAAAGATTACAGCCAAGCAGGGTGCGATTTCTGGGGGCATCAAGCGACCTGTAGAGGAGCCACTGCTCGGGGCCCGATTGCACGCGAAAGCCGACCGCTTGATGCGGAGGAAGATTAGAGCGAGTATCGGCCACATGGAGTTGTCGCCATGTGAGCGGTTCACCAATCCTGTCTGGATTACAGTCCAGCCAGAGGGGAGCATAGAGCCTGCGAGCAAATGTCTCTTGTCGCAGGATAAGTCGGGCGTTGCCTGAGAGCGACTCGATGGCCTGCTGCGAATGCGGCAGGAGACGTGAGCTAAACTCCCCGCGACATCCTGCCACTTTCCATTCCGGTAGGGCCAATGGAATCGCTACAAAGCGCATCTGAGTATCGTACACGGTGATTTCGCGGGTCTCATCCGCCTGCTCTGTGTCGAGAGTGCTCGATAAAGACACCGCGTTTTCGTACAACAGGCTGCCCTCACCGGCTGTCGTTCGAGCAAGATCCACTGCATGAACGTCCCCTGGCTGAGCCGTTAGGGTGTCTGCCAGCAGCACGATCTGATCGTCTGGGATCATGACGATCTGCCGTTCAATCTGCAGGCCCCGACCAAGCGGAGCGATGATTTCCAGGAATGTTGCTTTTTTATCTGACTCAAAACAAGAAACTTCCCATGGCCCTTCAGCTTCCAGCGTCTCCCCGTTCAGCGACGCCCTCCACTGCCACGGTCCCTCAACAAGCAGTCTATCTCCACAAGCGATCTCTAGCCGAGGCGTTGACTCGCGATATTCCAGAAGAATTCGCAAGCTACTGCGTTTCCAGCCACTGCGAATAATGGCAACACCGGTTGTCGCATCATTCAGATCACGGCTCAGAAGGTTGGCCGAGGTGAGCGACTTTGTCTTTCGCTGCATTTTTGTTTTTTTGCTTGCTCTGATAGACATAGTTTTGTTTTTGAGTGAATTGGCCGTCCGCTTGAGCGTCTTATCGCCGCTGAAAGAGAGAGCCCGCAAAAGTGACTCGGAAAAAGCGATCGGCAACTTACCGGCCCCCACCAGAATGCGGCCGTGCGACGCCAGCAGTCGCAATGCCCCGGATAGAGCCAGCACAAAACGCTGTTGGGTGGCATCGTTCCAGACCGGCATGCCAGTAAAATCGGCGATTTCAAGCGCCACCGCCCAGCGGTTCACTCGCTCCAAGATGGCTGACGATCCAGATAACGCAACTCCCCCGGCAGCCGACACAAGCCACTGAATCTCTTTCTCAAGTGCGTCTTTGACCCCCGCCTCAAGGCAACGGCAGGCTTCGATGTCTGCAAAGAGTCTCGCCAGCGTGAGCACAAATCGAGCTGGGAGCGTATCGCGGGCTTCGAGCATCGGCTTTGCAATCCGGGCCATCTTCACCAGCCTCTCCAACAATCCGCCTGCCGAACCACCGGCGCGGCGAGTGCGGGCTAGCCATGCCAATCCCCACGTAGCGGCTTCGCAGAGCAGCCACTGTTGGCGAGCTATCGTGGCCAGAGCAGCCTCGTCGAGCGCCTCACTGATGGCAGCTTCAATCATGGAAATGCCTTGTACATTTCTTGGACCACTGGCGACTTGCCTCGCGAGCCTGCGCAGTTGATTGCGGACATCGAGGGCGTCGCTGATGCTGGCCAGAGCATGGATTCGCCGACTTGCCTCACCCCGTTTCACAGCCAACAACTGCCGACAAGGCCGTGGGAGTGTTTTGCAAGCATCTGCTTGCGGAGCCTGATTTTTCGCTGTCTTCTCACAGCCCGGGCCACTCCAGCCACAGTCCGGCGATGCATTGTCATTGACCAACGGCGAATGAAGGTGCTCCCCTTTTTCGGATGCGGCACGAGCTCGTTTTTGGGATTTTTTACTCTCTCCTATCGAGCCGTTGTTTGAGGACATTGTGTTCGTTTTCTGTCTGAGGGAGGTTTTGCATCTGTCGCTGATCGGGTATGGTAGCGTACGCGGCAGTTGCCGTTCCACTTATCTCAATCGTGCACCGGACAACACCATGCTCTCAAGCCCTGCCTTGGCCCTCCGTGCGGCATCCTGCGAACTCATCCTGAGCATTATTGTATCCCTCGGGCTTAGTCTGGCGGCAATTCAGCCACTAACAGTCCTTGCCCAAGAACTGTCTGAGCAAAATCCGCCGCTTCCAGACTCACCGCAGCCTGACCCCGCGATCGATCGGCATCCCGAGTTACGGCGACTCTCTCCCGCGGCGGATGTGTGGGTCAACCCACAAGCCAAAGAAGTGATCGTGGCGGGAAAAATTGCCATCGATAAAGGGCCGATTGAGTTTTTCGCCTGCCCTCGAGAGACCAAGGAACACGAATCAATTGTGGCGGTGCGATCGACGGCGCAGATCGTGCATGCGGGGCTTTTAGTGATTGGACTTGAGCCCGGCAGGCCCGTTTCGTTCAACCCCAAGTATGCGGCGGCCAGCGGGCCTGTTGTGAGCGTGACAATGCGCTGGAAAAATACTCTGGGAAAAGTTGAGGAGGTCCGGGCCCAAGAGTGGATTCGCAACACCAAGACCGGCCAGATAACAGCGGAGGAGTGGGTCTTTGCCGGCAGTTCATTTTGGACTGATCCCAATACAGGCAAGGACTATTACCAAGCCGACGGCGGCGACTTGATCTGCGTATCCAACTTTCCAACGGCCATGCTCGACTTGCCTGTAGAAAGTTCACAGTCAAATGACGCGCTGCTGTTTGAAGTCTTTGAGGGGAGGGTGCCGGCTCGCGATACCGAAGTTGAGATCGTGTTGCGGGCTGGAAAAAAATAGGCAGCTCAAGCAAAATCTCGCCTACAAGAATACAACTCCGTAGGCATCGCTGTCCTACAATAATCTGGTTTAAGGCAAAATCTGGCAGTGACTGATCACTTGCTCGGCAGTCGCCACATAACCTGTATAGAACGGTCCAAACTGAGCGTAGCGGGCGCTGGCCTCATCAAACCGCATTTTATACACGATCTCTTTAAGAAAGTCGGGCCGGCGAGCCCAGAGCGTTACGCCCCATTCCCAATCGTCGAGCCCCACGCTGACGGTGATCAACTGCGTCACACGACCGCCAAAGGTCATGCCCGTGCGACCGTGTTCGGCCATCAGGCGGCTGCGTTCAGAAAACGGCAGTGTAAACCAGTTTTCTCCCACTTCGCGTTTCTTGTTCATTGGATAAAAGCAGGCGTTGGGCCACGGCGGGAGATCGGGCTCGATCCGAGCCTTTCGCATCATCCCCTCACGAGAGGCGTAGCCTTGCACCTTCGCCCGATAGGATGGGCTATCGGCTATTTCGCCCTCTTCAAGAAGCCGCTGGCCGTACTGCTCGGTGTTGGGCACATACTCGCTGACTTCTGTCAGGCCTATGAACGAGTAGGTTGGGATCAGCGTCTGTCCCAGCGGACCACTGAGGAGTCGCTGATGGACGCTCTCGACTCGCAGGGGCGAAGGGTCCATCGCCATAATGCCAAAATCGGCTTTTTGTCCCGGTACGATCCAGGTCTGCAGACGCAGCGGAGCCTGCGGGCCAAGCGGATCAAGCGCCTCGGCCAAAAACCTCGCTCCCTCGCCGCGGGTGGCTGGCGAAAGTGCCGCCAAACGAGCTCGGTCAAACGCGTAAAAGAGATGGCTGACATGCCACCCCGAGGAGGGCTCGATGGACACCTCTACTGCCGGCTGGGCGGCCGAGACTGGCCGAGTCGGCTCCTCTTTGAGTGAGGCGGCCACGGTCGCTGCGGGGGATTCTGTCACGGACTGGTTCTCCTAAAATAAACGTCGAAATGAATAAAATGGGACCGAAAGAGCACACCTCT
>Ga0194055_10003856_pt1 | contig 11438 bp, 9 predicted proteins | sample SepL449m_MetaG_FD_155482 | JGI IMG/M metagenome (GOLD analysis project Ga0194055, IMG submission 155482) | Anoxic zone freshwater microbial communities from boreal shield lake in IISD Experimental Lakes Area, Ontario, Canada - Sep2016-L442-9m | ecosystem: Environmental > Aquatic > Freshwater >... | reverse complement strand
GGCGGTGCCAAGCCACCCGCAGGGGGTGACGCAGCGACGACCGGACTGATCACACCGCGAATTGCCGTGCACGGAGCAGTTCGCGATCCGGTCACAGCCATTGCAGTCTCCAACGACGGCCGCTGGATCGCACGTGCGAAGACTCATACGGTCGAGATCTTGAATGCGCTCGATCAAAAACTGATTCAAACCTTGTCTGGCCACGCCGGGCAGATCAACGACGTCAGTTTTTCGGATGACAGCCAGTGGTTGAGTGTCGCTGCCGGAGAATCAGGACTGTCGGGCGAAGCCACGCTCTGGAAAACAGCCAATTGGACGCGCGGCCCTGTCTTCCGCGGACATCGAGATTCCCTCTATGCTGTAAGAATCGCTTCGGGAGCAAAGCTTCTGGCGACCGCCAGCTACGACCGGGATGTCCTGCTGTGGGACGTTGCGACCGCCAACCCGGTCAAAACTATTGCAGGACATAACGATGCTGTTTATGGACTGTCGTTTTCACCCGATGGGCGATGGCTGGCGACAGCCAGTGGTGACCGGACCGTCAAGCTGTGGGACACCGCGACAGGACAGAGACTCGATACTTTCTCACAACCTGCCAAGGACCAGTACACGGTCGCTTTCAGCCCGAATGGAAAATACATCGCTGCCGGTGGCGTCGATTTCCGTCTGCGAATCTGGCAGGTGAGTGACAGTGCGAAGGAAGGTACCAATCCGATCCTTTATGCCCGGTTTGCTCACGAAGGCCCCATTCTGAAAGTCGCGTTTTCTCCCGACGGACGATTGCTGGCGACGTCATCTGAAGATCGCCTGATCAAACTGTGGGAAACAGCCACCTTTACTCAGGTCGCAGTTCTGCCGCGCCAGCCCGACTGGTCAGCCGCCCTCAGCTTTTCTCACGACAACCGGCGATTGTTCGTGGGACGAATGAATGGGGAAGTGACGGCCTACCCGATCGATCCTTCGTGGAGTACCGCCGTATCGCCGTTGCCAAGACTGTCGGATACTCCAGACTCGTCGGGGGCATCAGAATCGCAATCACTCGCCGCAGTGGTCGAAGTTGAGCCAAATGATCAACCCAGACAAGCGACGCCTCTGAAGATACCGGGAACCGCGACAGGTAAGTTTCTGTCAGACGGGGCCGCAGGAAAAACTGATGCTGGTGACGTCGATTTGTACAAGATCGAATCGGCGGCAGGACGGACATGGATCATCGAGACCAACGCTGCACGCAGTGGCTCAACAGCAGACACGCGGATTGAAGTTCTGCACGCGGATGGACGACCTGTCGTGCGAGCCGTGCTGCAGGCGGTCCGTGATTCCTGGATCAATTTTCGCCCGATCGATTCATCGTCGCCAGATGTTCGGCTGGAGTTCTGGGAAGAGATGGACCTGAACCAGTTTGTCTATTTGAACGGCGAGATCTGCAAGACATTCCGCGCGCCGCAAGGTCCGGATTCGGGGTTCCAGCTCTACACCCTGAACGGAAAACGCCGCAATTACTTCGATACGAGTGCCACGGCCCACGCCAAGGACGAACCGTGCTACATTGTGGAAGCATACCCCGCCGGTTCGAAGATCGTGGAAAACGGATTGCCGGTCTTTCCGCTGAATTATGCCAACGACGACGACGCGGATCGGAAACTCGACAAAGATTCCCGACTGACCTTTACCGCCCCTGCTGACGGAACATACCTGGTCAAAGTGACGGATGTCCGCGGGTTCGTCGGTGAGAAAGCAACGTACAGCCTGACGGTCCGGGCACCGCAGCCTGACTTTTCGGTGACGGTCAGTACCATGAACCCCAAGGTTCCCGCCGGAAGCGGTCAGCGGTTGAAGTTTACTTTGAACCGGATCGACAATTTTGAAGGGGACGTCCGTCTGGACATTCTTGGACTTCCCGAAGGATTTACGGCATCTTCGCCAATCCTGATCGCAGCAGGTCATGTCGAAACCAACTGCGTGATCACCGCAAATGCCGATGCCGCGGAACCACAAGCAGCCGACTGGAACCGGACAACAGTCCTGGCGACAGGAGTCATTGACGGACAACTCGTGACTCGGACGGTAGGAAACCTGGGAGAAATCAAACTCGACAAGGCACCGCAATTCCGAGTGACGCTGGTTCCCGACGATCCCCGATTTGTCGGAGCGGATGGTGGCTTGGTAATTCAGCCCGGTACAACGATCACGGCCAAGATTGTCGTCGACCGAAATGGTTTCGATGGTGACGTCAAGTTTGACGTCGACAACCTTCCGCATGGCGTAATTGTCGACAATATTGGTCTATCCGGAGTTCTCGTCAGGGCGAACGAGAAGGAACGTCAGATCTTTCTGACAGCTCGCCCCTGGACACCGCCCACGCGGCGGTTGATCCACGCGGTGTCACAAGTTCAGGGAAACCAGGCGACTCGATCGCTTCCACTGAGTGTTGGCAGCAGCGGTTCGGTTGCCAACGCCAAGTAAAGCATTCAGGGGATTCAACTTAGATAGTCGTGGTTCGCTCCGCGAACCAATGTTTCTTCGTTTTCTTTGCATCAGAAAAATCTTCGAGTTGGAAGGTAATACGGCGTTGGTTCGCGGGAGCGAACCACGACGATCTCAGTGGGTTACGAGGCCCTGTTTCTCAAAAGCCATCAGTCCTGCCCTCACCGCGCAGGAACTCGGTTTTCTTCCCGACTCAACTACGGTACATTTCTGGCTTTGGGGAAAACCTGACGGTTTGTCCAACGGATTGTTTCAAACGAGCGTACGCTCGGGCGGAAGATTCCCTAGATTTCTCATCGCCCATTTTCCGGGCCAGTTCCAGTTTGAGGTTTCGAATGCTTTCGACGAACTTCTGGGTACCAATGGTTCTTGGGGCAGCAGACGCTGTCGCGGCCGATGGGGCCTTGTCGCGTGGTACTCCGACGGAATGGATGTATACCAACGTGGTGGGACTGCTGATGCTGGTGGGTTTGCTTGTGTTTTCCTACACAACCAAAGCAGGCATCATTGCCCGAGCCACAACCAAGGAAGCGGTTCGTCAGCCTGTGTTTCTGCTCTGCATGGCCCTTGCCATTGTGATTCTGCTGGTCAACACGATTCTGCCGTTCTATTCGCTCGGCGAAGACGTGAAGATGCTGAAGGACTGCAGCCTGGCAACGATTCTGATCTCGGGATTGCTGATTGCCGTCTGGACCGCCAGTACCAGCGTCGCCGACGAAATCGAAGGCAAGACTGCAATGACGTTGCTGTCCAAGCCGATTACCCGACGGCAGTTCGTGCTGGGCAAGTACATCGGCATCCTGCAGGCCGTTCTGTGGTACATGCTTCCCCTCGTGATCGTCTTCCTGGGCTGCATCTACTACAAGGTGGCCTACGATGCGAAGGAATCCAGCAAGGAACTGCCAGAACTGGCTCTGCGTATCGCAGAAGTGACTCAGGTGATTCCAGGACTGGTTCTGCTGTTCATGGAAATCGCTGTGTTGTCAGGGATCAGCGTCGCGATTTCGACGCGAGTTCCGATGGTGGTGAATCTGACAACCTGCTTTGCAATCTTCGTCGTCGGACACCTGGCGGGGATTTTGGTTCGAGTCGGTGAAACACGACTGGAATTCGTACGGTTCATGTCCAAGTTGATTGCCACGGCCATGCCGGGGCTGGACGTCTTCAACATCAGCGCGGCCGTCGCGACAGGGGATCTGGTTCCCCCGGTCTATCTCGGTTACGCGGCAATCTATTGTGGGTGCTACTGCACTGCGACCGTCCTGCTGGCATTCATTCTGTTCGAAGATCGCGATCTGGCATAACGCCCCAATCCCGTTACGACATGTAATTGGGTTCCAACCATCAACCGGAACGCGCTAGCGTCCGGTTCGAACCGTATGGCAGCGCCCGTTGGCTGATGGTCAAACCCAAAATTCTTAGCCGCGTCGCCGCAAAACGTGCGAAAACCGAGTATCGTTGATCGCTTCCCACGCTCCATCGAACGCGTGGGGCCATTTCTGTTGAATCAGACAAGGGGATCACATGAAGCTCATCGCCTGGTTTTCATTGTTGACGTTGGCAACCACGGTTCTGGCGGCTGATCCGAAGCCGCAACTGGCACCGACACATGCCGACGTATCATACGGCCCCCACGCGAGGAATGTCCTAGACTTCTGGAAAGCAGAAGGGGAGGGGCCGCGACCGTTGCTGGTCTATATTCACGGAGGTGGCTGGACCGCTGGCGACAAAAAGCAAAACACCGCAGCCTACGAGCCGTTCCTGCAAAAGGGTATCTCTTGCGCCGCCGTGAATTACCGGCTGACCCCTGATTCACCGCTCCCCGCACCAGTACATGACGCGGCACGCGCGATTCAATTTCTGCGGACCAAGGCCAAGGAATGGAACATTGACACTCAGCACATTGCCCTGACCGGCGGGAGTGCCGGTGCGTGTACCTCAATGTGGCTGCTGTTGCATGATGACCTGGCCGACCCGAAGGCGACCGATGCTGTCTTGCGGGAATCATCACGTGTTTGTGCCGCAGCGGTCTCTGCAGGACAGACCTCCATCGATCCCAAAGTGATTGAAGGATGGCTGGGTCCCAATGTCTTGAAGCACCGCATGATCAACATGGCGGTCGGCGAACGAACAATGGAAGACGCCCTGACGAACTACGAAAAGCACAAACGCTTGTACGTCGAGTTCTCATCCTACAATCACGTAGACGCCAAGGATCCGCCGCTGATGATGACCTATGGAGGCGACATGACGCTCCCCTCCAAGGACGCCGGCCACGGAATTCATCATCCTGTTTACGGAGTCAAGCTGAAAGAGAAATCGGACAGCGTCGGCCACGAATGCCACCTGCTGATTCCGGGCACGTCCAAGTCCGATAAATACGCGACTGCCAATGAGTTTCTGCTGGCCAAACTGCTGGCGAAATGAGACGGGTAGTGCCGGGAATCGGATCTCAGCGGCGACACTCCAATGACGAAATTACAAATCGACGCGTTTGGAATTGTGATGCTATTGTGTGCGGCCCCCGTTTGGATTCTCCTTTCGATTACTGTTCCCAGAAGCACGGGTTTTGGAGACGCTTCGGGCCGGTACGTGATTGCACCAATCGTTCTGAGTGGCATCACGATTTCCGTTCACCGCCTCGTGCGTGATCACAGAAATGCGTGGCCACTATCCGCGCTCATCGCTGGTCTTGGAATTCTGGTGTTTCTGTTCGGCCTTTCAATAGTTGCTTGAACGCAACGCGGGCGATGACGCGAAAACGAAGATTCCCTGGCCACTGACGCGTATGTCATCTGAGGAATCCATCCTCAGGAATGGTTACCGTTTACCGGCGTAAACTTTGAAACTTTTGACTCTGGCTTGACTGATCCACTGAAACAGGTCAGCCAAGTCGCCTGTTTCTTTACGATAGGCCGTCAGTGGGGCAATTTGAATACTCACCTTGCTCGCGGATTCAGGGATGCGCGCATCAGTCACAAACTTCCATGCAGCTTCAGCGAGGTACGTTGTCGCTGAAATCTTTCCCGGTTTGTACCAGTATCGACTCAGACGCGTCACAAAAATGGACTTGTCTTGCGTCCAGACGCCGTCGATCAACAGGTTTTCGTAGTGAGTCTCAAGCATGAATCCCTCGGGAACAGCGAATGGGAACCTCACAGAATGTTTGAAAAACCTGCCACGCCTTGAAGAAGTCGGGGGCTTCAGATGTCACTCCAGCCTCGATAAACATCGCGAGAAACTGTTTTGCAGCGGCATCTGATCCGATTGGGGAAGGCATGATGCGCGAAAGCCTAGCAGGCCTCTTATAAGCCAAACCAGTCTTCACCAGACAATTGGCGAGATCGACAACAGCGGAATCGACTTCCGGTTGCTTGCGGTTGCTGACTTCGCGAGTGTCGCGGGTTTCGCCTTGACCACTACTGTCCGGGCTCTTCGGACGCTAAGCCTCGATCCAGTTCGCAGGTTAAATCACTCGCAATAGTGCCAAGCAACTTCTGAGCAAGCCGCTCGGCAAAACCGGATGGCAATTTATTTCGCTGAAGTTCCTTCCCAGCATGGTATACGACTGCCGTGTTCCGTTCGCGACGTACGTAGACCTCATCGCTCGTTCCGGCAAACAAAACCGTCGCTCCATCCGCTGATGGCTTTGTTTCCCAACTTTTGACGGGATAGTCACGACGCACAACAACAATCTGATTTTGAAACACGTCGTAGAACAGTAGACTTCCCTTGGAGTCATGCAATGGTGCGTTCGCACCCCACACAAGCACGATTCCAAATACTCCTCCTTTCTTCACATTGCAGAACAGTGGCGATCTGCTGAACCACCAAAATACAGAGATAGCATGACCACCAGCGGGAAGATGCAGAGAATTGCGGCATACCGACTTCTGTACTTCATGGCGATGCGCCTGCAACTTGACGTAACAATTCAAACTCCGCCTGCGAAGTGTCGCTGACGAAGAACGACATTTCCAGGAATGCCACACCGAGTTGAGGGCAGCAATCGGATAGCCGAGGAATCAAGGACGTAATCATCGGTCGCGGAGTACACGGATCGCAGGGATGGCAATGTCGACTACTCCGACTCTTTTCTGAATCTCTTCTCGCATGAAATCCATGCGTTCGCACGCCAGTCGTACCGCTTCGGGCTCCCGAGGTTCGCCCTTACCAGTTTGGCGAGGATCTCGTCGAGTTCTTGATCGATGGTCGAGAGGGTTGCTGCGCTCATGAAACTATTGTCGGAATCGAAGCGGCTGCGGTCAATTGGAAACTCACGCAGCGTCTGATCGTCCGCGTCGGGAGCGTGATTGACGTTCCTCGCGGCGGTGCATGGCTTCGAGTTGAGCCTGCTGCAGATCGATGGCCTTTTCCAGGTGCATGATCTGGGCAGCCAGATGGTCGATCCGCCAGGCGACTTCGTCGACCGTCTGTTCCATACCGCCGGAAACCAGCGTGACGACTCCCAGGAACAGCAGCATCTGTCCTACGGCCGCGACGAGCCATCCGGTCGGCGCGTAGTTGGCGGGGCCACCAAAATAGCCCGACAGCACCATCACAGTTCCCAGCGTGAGGACCGCGACACCGCCATAGGCACACAATTGCCCGATGGTCGTGGTCCAGTTTCCCTCGCGCAGTGGTGGTTGTTTGACAGCCAGCCGAACGAGGTCATCATGAGGCAGTGGCGCTGACGAATTCGGTGTCGCCTCTTCCGGTGGGGCTGCGGCCAGATGCGGCCGCGGAACCTTGCGTCGACGGCGACGCTCGCGGAGCTGATCATCGCTTTTGGGCTTGGAATCATCGGGACTGTCGGATGCGGCAATGACCGGCGTGGGAGTCCCACTATGGGCTCCATCAAATCGGTGCAGCCGCTCCGCGGGTAATTCGGAACTCGATCCAGAAGGACGTGCCGCCGGAGGGGGCACAGATACGGGCGGTCCGGCTGCAATCGGTGGTTCGAGCAAGTGTTGAGTTGACCATCGGGCCAGCAGTTCCCTGGCATTCCGTTCTGTATCCTGCAGTCGCGGTTCAACGACCGGACGATCGATCGAACCGGCCGCCGTACCCAATTCAGATCGGCACCGGGCGCACAGCATGCGTCGGTTGTCAGATGACAACTCGGCTGCAACATCAGCCCGACACGCCGCGCACCACATGCGTGTGTTCCGCAAAGGATCAAGGAATTGGAGTGAAACCGAGAGAGGATTGCGACGGACCATCCAGCCAGTCGCGGCGGGAAAGTATCTGGAATGTCCGGTTCTGGCAAGAGCGAGTTTGCAGCCACAAATCCGCGGAATTTACGACAAGTGGGATGACTTCTCAAAGTTGCCTTCTTCGCTCCGCGTGAGGTCAGCCGTTCGAATATCAGGCGTCCGCTTGTGTGAAAACGTCGAGCGGGAGGGCTGGGCATCAAGGCTTTTGGTGCGAAGGTCCCTTGAGCATCTTTGATGTGCAGTCTGCGAACGGCTGACTTCACGCGGAGCGACGAAGGCAACTTTCGGATGGACGTTGTTCGGCGCGGGTCTCCCGACCCCGCCGAAACAGCCGACCGTAGGTCTCCTCTTCAAATCAGCAAGGCGGTTGGCAGAACGATGAGGGGCAGAACGATGAAGAGGCACGCTTGAGATCACTTTTATCGTTCCGCCTTTTCTGGAATTGAATTGACGAATCGTGCGATGGGTAGTGACCGGATAAGGTTTTATGCGTCATGAGTATGGGTAACTCCAAGAGAGAGGTGCAGTGGCCCCAGAAATTTCGAAAAAACGATTGACTCTCCGAATGCCACTTGTACTATTGTTGTAATACAAGTTTTCGAGCCGGTCACCGGGACAGGACAACATCGTGCTGATCCATATTTCCACAACAGACGGCGTGCCGATCTATCTGCAGGTCGTCAATCAGATCAAATACCTCATTGCCGCCGGACGCATGAAGGCGGGTGACGAACTGCCACCGATTCGAGTACTCGCGGAACAATTGCTGATCAACCCGAATACGGTCGCTCGTGCCTACCGAGAACTGGAAGCGGCCGGGATCGTCGAAAAACGACGAACGGCGGGGACATATGTTTCAGATCAGGGTTCACCGCTGGCCCGTCGTGAACGAATGCGCATTCTTTCCGACCGCACTGATGCTCTCGTTGCCGAAGCACTGCAGATGGATGTTTCACTCGACGAAATTCTCAAGCTGGTCCAGCAGCGACACTCCGCACTTCTGAAATCCCCCAACAAGGAGTAATGCGATGCATAAGTCTGATTGCGCCGATTCCATCATCGAGATTCACGATGTGTCGCGCCAGTTTGGAAAGACAACCGCTCTGGACCACGTCTCGTTATCGATTCCTCGTGGTGGAGTGTTTGGCCTGATCGGCGGGAACGGGGCTGGCAAAACGACGTTGATCAAGCACATTCTCGGAATGCTGAAACCGCAATCGGGTTCAGTTCGAGTGTTCGGGCTTGATCCTGTTCAGAACCCTGTTGAGACCTTGGGGCGAATTGGCTACCTGACGGAAGATCGTGATCTTCCGGACTGGATGCGAGTCTATGAACTGATGAGGTACACGCAGGCCTTTTTTCCTCGCTGGGATCAGAAATACGCCGAGGAACTGCGCGAGACGTTTGATCTCGATCCGAATTCCTATTTGAAATCACTCTCACGCGGCCAACGGGCACGAGCGGGTTTGTTGATCGCGCTGGCACATCGTCCGGAACTGCTGGTGCTAGACGAACCGTCGTCGGGGCTGGATCCCGTCGTCCGCCGTGACATCCTGGGAGCGATCATTCGGACCATTGCGGAAGAAGGTCGGACGGTGTTGTTCTCGTCGCACCTGCTGGATGAGGTCGAGCGTGTGGCTGATCAAGTGACGATGATTCATCAGGGGCGGATCGTTCTTTCGGAGGCAATGGACGACGTCAAGCTTCGCCATCGGCGACTGACTGTACGATTCGGAACACCGATGGAACAAGCTCCCGCGATGCAGGGGATGCTGACGACGGAAGGGGCGGGGACTGACTGGGTGTATTACTGCAGCGGTGATGCATCACAGTTGCGCGCGGCTGTGGAATCATTGGGGGCGATCGTCGTAGCTGAAGACGCGTTGTCGCTGGACGAGATTTTCGTGTCCCGAATTCACAACTGACGAGGGAGTCGCGGGGTGGCCGGGGCGTCTGCACGAAATCCCGGAAAATGCCGAAGACCGGGGGCATCCCTTCGGTCCAGCCCCGGCCCCTGCAAACAAAGGCGATTACCCTGAAAACTTGAACAGCGACTGTTCACAACCGCAGCGACAGGAGAACTTGCAATGTCTTCCATACCACTGGCGATGACTTGGGAACTGATCCGGCGGTGTCGCAACGCACTCGCACTCTCGTTCCTGTGGGTGAATCTCTTTTGCTCGCTGTTAATGTCGGCACTGCGATCGAATGGTCCTGTTGACCTGAGCGATCCCAGTATGATTTCGTTTCAGCTTGGAATGATCCTGCTCAGCATCTTTGGAATCGGAGCAGCCATCTTATCTGTGCAAAAAGAAACGTCGCGGATCTCTGTGCTTCCGGTCGACACGTGGACGCTTGTCACCTGGCGCATGGTTCCTGCGATGGCTCTGTTGTCAGGCTGCATGGTACTGAATGCATTATTTATCGATCTGATGTTCGATGTCCGCTGGCCAATTCTTTGGCCGGCGCTGGCAGCACCGGTGGGGTTGGCTATGCTCCAGGCGTCGCTGTGGATTTCCGAGAAATCTCCGCTTCAGATTGTGAGTGTGTCCGCTGCGAGCGGCATCTTTGGGATCTGGTTCTTTCTCAGGTTTCGGTCCGTCTTCGTGGTGACATTGCACCCGCTGATGATTCTTCTGGAAGCGATCCCACTGGTTGTAATGGCTTTCGTCGCGCACCGGATTGCAATTCTTGGAGTTGGTCGTTTGCGGTGTGGTGAATCGCTGCTGACGAGCCGATGGGACGAACTTTTTACAGCCATGAACGTCGACATGGCGCATCTGGAATTGGGAAATCCGCGACCTGCCCCAGTGTTCCATTCGGCTACCGAGGCCCAATTCTGGTTCGAATGGCGGAAGAAAGGCTGGGCTCTGCCGAGTGTTGTGACCGCAGCACTCGCATTTCAATCCGTTGCCTGGGCGATATTTGAACGTGATTTCCACAGGCTCACGATTCACATACTGGTCGGTGGCGTTGTACTTTCCGTTTCTGCAATGCTTGCAGGACTGATCATCGGAAATTTCGGCCGGGCGGACGCGTCCGTTGAAATAGGGCATTTCCTGGCGAGTCGCCCGATGACTTCCAGCGAAATGGCTCGCGTTGTATTGAAGGTGATGGCTCGAGCAAACGTGACCAGTTGGGGGATTTACCTGGGGTTCTGCGTAATCGTCGCGATGGCACTTGTCGGAACGGGGAACACTCAGGAACTGCTCAAAGGGCCTCTTTCGCATTGGTGGTGTTTCCCCGCGATTCTGCTCCTTGAGTGGGCGGTCACGGGGGTGTTCGCGACAATGTACATGACGGGGCGGCAGACATTCCTGGCGTGGTTAATCTGCGGGTGCATCGCAGTCTATCTCTCGGTCATGGCGGGTTCGTTCATGCTCGATGCTGAATCAAAACAGCAACTGTTCTCGATCACACAACTCGTGACAGGAATCGTCATGGTGACCATCACCGGCGGCGTTTACTACGTCGCCCAGCTTCGTAAGCTGTTTAGCAATCGTGAATGGGCGATTGCGGGAACGGCGTGGCTGGGAATCAGTTCAATCACTGCTTTTGAAGTCTTGAGGAATCCAGGGGGATCGATTCCGATGGCGATTCTGCTGGTCGGAGTCGGCTCACTCTGTCTGTTCCCGTTCGCCGCCGCTCCACTGGCGCTGAGTTGGAATCGCCACCGGTAATCGGTGCGTGAAATTACTTTCGAAGTTTGATTTCAAGATCCTTGATCAACCGTGGGAC
>Ga0194055_10003853_pt1 | contig 11440 bp, 7 predicted proteins | sample SepL449m_MetaG_FD_155482 | JGI IMG/M metagenome (GOLD analysis project Ga0194055, IMG submission 155482) | Anoxic zone freshwater microbial communities from boreal shield lake in IISD Experimental Lakes Area, Ontario, Canada - Sep2016-L442-9m | ecosystem: Environmental > Aquatic > Freshwater >... | reverse complement strand
AAACTGGCTCGTGCAGTCAAAGTGACCCTCGGACCCCGAGGCCGCAACGTCATCCTACAAAAGAGCTTCGGCAGCCCCACCGTTACCAAAGACGGTGTGACCGTAGCTAAAGAAATCGACCTCGAAGATGTTTACGAAAACATGGGCGCTCGCATGGTTCGCGAAGTCGCCTCGAAGACCAGTGACGTGGCCGGGGACGGCACCACTACCGCCACCGTCTTGGCCGAAGCGATCTTCAACGAAGGACTCAAGGCCGTCGTCGCCGGGGTGAACCCGATTCAAATGAAGAGCGGCATCGAACGTGCCGTCGCCGACATCGCCGAAAAACTGAAGAAGATGTCGATCAAAATCAAGGACAAGGCCGAAATGGCCAACGTCGCTACCATCGCTGCCAATAACGATCGAGCCATCGGCAATCTCCTAGCCGATGCCATGGAACGTGTTGGCAAGGACGGCGTTGTCACCGTCGATGAAGGGAAGAGCCTCCATGATGAACTCGAATTCGTCGAAGGAATGCAATTCGATCGCGGTTATCTGTCTCCTTATTTCGTCACCGATTCCGGCGCCATGGAATCCGTCCTGGAAGATGCCTACATCCTCGTGTACGAAAAGAAGGTTGGGAGCATCAAGGACCTCGTACCGGTTCTCGAACAAGTCGTTCAGCAAAACAAACCTCTCTTGATCATCGCCGAAGATGTCGAAGGAGAAGCCTTGGCGACTCTCGTGATCAACCGATTGCGTGGCACCCTGAACGTGGCCGCCGTCAAAGCCCCTGGCTACGGCGATCGCCGCAAGGCCATGATGGAAGACATCGGCATCCTGACCGGCGCCGTGCCTGTCTTCGAAGCCCTCGGCAAAAAGCTCGATACTCTGACTTTGTCGGACCTGGGCCGTGCCAAGAAGATCATTATCGACAAGGACAATACGACGATCATCGAAGGGGCCGGCAAGGCCAGCGAGATCAAAGCTCGTATCGACCAAATCCGCCGAGAAATCGAAAACACCAGCAGCGATTACGATCGTGAGAAGTTGGAAGAGCGATTGGCCAAATTGGCGGGTGGCGTTGCCAAGGTCAATGTCGGTGCAGCGACCGAAAGCGAAATGAAAGAAAAGAAAGCACGCGTCGAGGATGCATTGCATGCAACCCGGGCTGCCATCGAAGAAGGAATTCTACCAGGTGGTGGCGTGGCTCTGCTCCGAGCGTCCACGCAAGTCACCCCGGGCGATGACTTGGCCGAAGATGAATTGACCGGCTACAACATCGTTCTTCGCGCCTGCCGTGCTCCGCTGACCATGATCTCTGCCAACGCAGGACAAGATGGCGGTATCGTCTGTGCAAGGGTTGCTGAATCCAAAGGCAACATCGGTTACAACGCTCTGACCAACGTCTATGAAGACCTCGTCAAAGCGGGTGTGATCGACCCGACCAAGGTCACCCGTACCGCTCTGGCAAATGCCGCTTCGGTCTCGATTTTGCTCCTCACCAGCGATGCCCTGATCGCCGAGAAGCCAAGCGATTCCGGCAAGAAGGGTCACGGCCACGCTGGCGACCACGACATGTACTAAGGCAACACTTGCCTGCTCGACAAAGCCAATGACAAAGAGCCCGGGATCCCCCGGGCTCTTTTTTATTGCGCTGACTTGGTCCATCGTGCTCGGTCTCTATGCAATGGTGCTCGTAATCGAAAGGCGAGATAGCGGCACATGGCCGACTTCCGGCCATGTGCCGCAGGAGCCATGATTCGAATTTACCAACTGGTCGCTCGGGGAGAAAAACGAATCGGCTCTTACTCCCCGTGGAGTAAAGGCAAGCGATCCAAGTGGATGCTCGTGACACGACACGCACTCGACAGGCTTCCATCAAGCATAGGCTGACGCCGTACATCAAGCTACATCGCAACCTGCTATGACTTGGACTACACGCATTAGACGCTCTCTCATTTTGCGAGGACGAATCTACACGTCCGTATGTCTCCGAATGGCATTTCTTTTCGCGGCCAACCGGAAGAGCAAGGCTCCTGCCGAGCTACCCACTCCCCACGCTGCCAATACGTTGGCTCCCGCCGAACTATCCACGCGCTGGCTCCGCAGGAGCGTCGCCCTCCCGAATAATGCGTCGCCCTCCCGAATAATGCGTCGCCCTCCCGAATAATGTGTCACCCTCCCGATCATTGAATTGATTGGACTAAGTTGATGAAAACATGTTTAGAGCGGTCGAACGAGGCTCCTGCCGAGATCCATTGGGATTCCCTCAACGACGAGCGTTGAGGCTACAAACGGGTTTGCCCCCGGTGGGCGTTGGTGCACCTCCCATTTCGAACGGTTGTGCAAGAACATTTGTAGACACCAACATCCATTGCCCATGGATGGTCAAGCGATTACTTGAAACTCACTGCAAATCGGCCGAATACTCAATTTTTTGTCCGGGAACCAAGCGATCGCATTCAATGGTCACCAACGGCATTTTGCTTCCCTGGGCAATGCGGAATGTTCTTGATTCTCTTGGAAGCAAACCTTTCAGTGATCCCTCAGACCGGACGCCATCGATCGCGGGGAATGCATCGAAGTAAATAGGTGCAATACCCATGTTCTCAATATCCAGTTCGCTCTGCGTGGAAGATGAAACGAAGCGAGTGACTTTGAATTGGTAGCCACAACTCATCCCTGCATTACGAATCACAGGCGCTTTCTGGAACCTAGTCTGATCATCACCGATGATGAATGATACATGGAACTTTGCGGCTTGCTCAGAGAATGGGATTCCGTAGGGGCCCTTCGGTGACAGGGCCTCTTTCTGATCCTTCTTACTAAAGAAACTGAACTCGCCGCCGGTGGGTGCGCGTTGCCAGCGGTCCAGTCCGAGGATTCGCCAATTGGGTTCATTCTCTTTTTCATGCAACCGGTGGTTGAAGGAATCATCGAACAGTCCGAATGGTGCGTGAGCCAGCATGGGATCTTCCGCGAAGGGCGTATGGTCTCCCGCGGCGTCGACGGAAATCATCCACGGTGTCTTTCGAAATTGGGATGCAAGATGCCCTGTGAAGGTTAACTGGAAACTCTTGTCCGGAAAAGTTTTTCCGAGCGTCATGGGACCGTCGTAAATGTGGTATTCCGCCCACAACCCGAATCCGACTTGCACAAAGGCGATTCGCGGATCGCGATCGTATTTTTCGGCAAACGCGGTAAAGAACTCCAGCACGAAAGCCTGCCACTCTTGGTTGGACCAATCGGGAAAGCCAGTTGGTTTGTTTTCGCTTTTGGCAGTGGTCTCGCGATAGTCGGGAAGTGCTTTGATAAAGGCAGGCACACCTGTCGGTTCGCCGACATAGGTGTCGTGCCATCGGAGAATGGCTTGATGCTTTCGCCCAGCGATTTCGTTGAGAAGATTCTCGACCGGCTGCCAGTCATAAATTCCCTTCTCTTGGACGACTTGATCGTACTTGAGGTAGGCATATTCCAACTGAATCGGTGCAGTCGCTGCGGCTTCGTTGGTGCTCCACAGAACAATGCCTGTCATCGGCTGGACGTTGGTAATAGTTGATTGCAACGTCTGCGGCCGGAACTCATCCGCTGGCAATACGTTTACCGCGACAGCCAACATAAGAACAGCGAGGTGAGCTCTGTGTATTGATTGCATTTTCACTGACCCCAACAAAGGACGTCCAGCATCACCGTGTCGATACGTGTGACACCCCAAAAGACAAACCCGCCCCTTTGACGTCGGTGCAGCAGAGCCTTCCGAGCCAAATCACTTGGAAGGATAGGCCGAACATCTGAATGAAGCCCTTCGGCTCATTCTTTCCGTCTACTGCAATCTAGACGGAGTGTTGACGTCACGGGTTGTTATTGAAACAACATCCCTTACGAATCTAGACCGTGCAAAGGGCGACGGCTTCTTTCAGGCTGGTGACCGCATCTCGAACCGGAATGAATTCGTGCGCGAAATACCCGTCAAAGCCGACATCGGCAATCGCTTTTGCAATGGGCGGATAATACAACTCTTGTGTCGTATCGATTTCATGACGACCAGGGTTGCCACCCGTATGGTAATGGCCAAAGTACGGATGGTTCTTTTGGATGGAACGAATGATGTCCCCTTCCATGATCTGCATGTGATAGATGTCGTACAGCAATTTGAAGTTGTCGCTAGCCACCTCCTTCACCAGTTCAACCCCCCAGGCCGAGTTGTCGCACATGTAGTCGGCATGATCCACTCGGCTGTTGAGCAACTCCATGTTGATAATCACCTTCTTTTTCTCAGCCACGGGCGCGATCTTCTTGAGTGCTTCCGCGCAATTCTTCAACCCGGTTTTTCGATCGATGCCTCGCGCATTGCCCGAAAAGCAAATCACGTTACGGAAGCCAGCCTTCGACGTAGCGTCAATGGCTTCGTCGAGCTCCTTCAAAGCCTTGTCCCAAAACTTGGGATCGCACAGGCCATCGGTCAAACTGTGCGAACTGACCATGGTGCAGACCAAGCCGTGTTTCTTGACCGTCTCGAAGTCTTTAGGAGTCAACAAATCAATCCCGACCATCCCCATTCCTTTGGCTGCAACACACAACTCGTCGAGCGACAAATTCTTGTCATAACACCATTTGCAAAGGGATTGATTCAGTCGCCCTTTCGACGCATTTGCAGGGGACGGCACGGGCGATTCGGCCAAAGCAGCACCAGCATTTACTGTCATTCCAGCGACCCCACTGGCGACGACTCCGGTACCGATCGCCCCCAATCCAAACATGCGGCGCGAAATCGGATCTCTTTCTTGTGGATTCATCATGGTTACTCTCAATTCGATCACTTGGCTATGGGGAAAGGAATCGTCGACAACCAACGGTAATCGACGGAAGGGGATTTCAGTTCGACTCACACTCGATCACTTGGTCAAAAGGATCTTGATCAATTTCTCGTCGTTGCGGACATAGATGGAGCCGTTTGCAAAGGCCGGAGCGCACCAAACCACGTCCCGACCCATCGCGAAATTGGTGGGTTCAATGATCTTGGTGCGATCCAATTCCTCGTATCCTTTGGGGGACATTCGGGCGATCACCAATTCTCCGGATTCATTGAACAGATAGAACAGGTCATTGCTGCGGACGATGAACGCCGTCCCGCTCCCTTGAGGACGAGGACTGATCGGCTTGCTGGTTTCCCACAATCTGTCACCGGTGGCGATATTGAAAGCCAACATCTCACCACTTTGGTCGCAGCCGTAGACCACATCTCCGATCACCATCGGTTGCACGTTGACAGGAGACATCCCTTTCTTGGCTTGGTTTCGCCAAACTTCTTTGGCTTTGGGAGCTGATGGATCCAGTTCAATCAACAGATTGCGGTTTGAATACCCGCCGACGAAGAGATAATTCCCCGATACGACAGGACTCATAATGATCGAGCCGTTGTCAGCCATGTACGGGATTGACCAATAGGGTTTGCCGTTATCGGGATTGACCGAGTTGACGGCCTCAGGATTGATCAGGATCAATTGCCGAACGCCCCCCGCTTCGATGATGGTTGGAGGAGAGTAACCGGTCTCGGCAGCTGTTCCGAATTTCCAAACTTCGGCTCCGGTCTTCTTGTCGAGGCAAACGGTTTGGGAACCCTCACCGCCGGCCACCGTGATCAAATGGTCTCCATCGATCAATGGATGAGCTGCGTATCCCCACAATGCCGAGTTCGTCTTATAAACATCTTTGAGTTGCTTGGACCAGACGATTTTCCCCGACGCTGCGTCGAAGCAAAACAGGTCCCCTTCGGCGCCTAACGTGTATAGCCGATTCCCATCGACGAGCGGAGTGCAGCGAGGGCCCGCAGGATACGAGATCGCGTACTTGACCGGGTACTCATGCTTCCAAAGGACCTTGCCATTCTCATTGTCGATGCAGAGGACACGTTCGGTCCCCTCGAACGCATTGCGATTGAAGTTATCGACCTTGGCATCGGCCTTGGTCACCAAGTCCGTGATGTAAACACGGTTGCCCACGACGGCGGGGCCAGAATAGCCTCCGGAAACGGGTACGCTCCAAGACGCTTTCAAACCACCCGCGGGAAACTTCGTCGGTGCTTGTTGAACCGACCATTGATTGTCCCGTTTGGGGCCCATCCATTGGGGCCAATCTTCGGCCTGAGCGGTAGGAAGAGAGAAGCTAGTTACCAGTAAAAACCAGGCAAATGGGCTTGCGACCCATGGTGTCGCGGTGCGCGAATGAGAAAGCTTCACGTTCGAATCTCCGGCGGGGTTGGTGGATAAAAGGAGGATGAGAGAAACCTATTGCATGCTGATTATACACGCCCCCATCCAATTGCGTTCCCACGTGTCGACAGGCTCCAAAGTCGACAGGCTCCAAACGGGGCGAAGCCCTGCGTTGTCGCTCGGACACCGATCCGCTATGGTGTCGAATAGGCTTTCAACCCTTTCTTTTTGATCCCCGTTAGAAATTGTCTCATGGCCACTTGGACCAACGTTCGTCGATGGAGCTTTCGCATTTTCGGGGCATTGCTCCCATTGTTCCTTGCGATTACCGCCTACGGGGGATATCTGTGGTGGTATTACCATCCCAGCTTGGAACGGACCAATGGTGTCGTCTACGGTCAACGCGGAACTCACGAATTGACACTCGACATTCTCCGACCGGACAAACCGAATGGGCTAGGAGTGGCCTTGATGGTCAGTGGTGGTTGGCGTTCCAAAGGCCCTGGCGAGATGGGAGCCTGGACGATGGCCCCTCTGCTGCGCCGTGGCTATACGGTTTTTGCGATCTGCCATGTATCCCAACCCGAATCGACGATTCAAGACATCATTCAGGACATGCATCGCGGTATCCGGTTTGTTCGTTATCATGCCGACGAATATGGCATCGATCCAGCGCGGATCGGAGTGACGGGAGGCAGTGCAGGGGGGCATCTTAGTTTGATGCTCGCCACTCGAGGTGATCCAGGCGATCCCGATGCAGAGGATCCGATCGATCGCGAAAGCAGCGCAGTCCAAGCCGTAGCGATTTTCTATCCCGTCACCGATCTATTGAATCTAGGGGAGTCGACAGAGAATCTCGGGGATGGGGGTCCACCCAAAAGTTTCGTCGAAGGCTTTGGTCCCAACGCAACCGATCCGGAGGCATGGAAGACCATCGGGCGTGAATGCTCGCCCATCTATTTCATCACCGACTCGCTACCGCCGATCCTGATCTATCATGGCGATGCAGATACACTGGTACCCCTCGACCAATCGCTTCGATTCCATCAGGCAGCAGCCTTGAAAGGGCGAGACGTCCGGGTTGTCGTTCATCCTGGAGGAGGCCATGGCTGGCTGAGTATGTTTTGGGACATCGGTCATTTTGGCCAGTGGTTCGACCAACATCTCAAGTAACCTATCCTAAACGTTCCTACGCTGTCATCGCGTTCTGTCAGGGACATTTCTGGATACTGCGTCTGAGCGCGGCTTCAACACAATGACTTTGGCCGGACCCCGCTCTGGCTTCGGATCATACCAACAGGATCAAGCCAGGATTTCGTGCAGTACTTTGCCGTGCACATCGGTCAATCGCATATCGCGCCCGCTGAATCGAAACGTCGATCGTGTGTGGTCGATCCCGAGGCAATGCAACATCGTGGCATGCAGATCATGGATCTCGCATTTGCCTTCAACGGCTTTATATCCCCATTCGTCGGTAGCTCCATAGACCGTGCCGCCACGGATACCACCGCCTGCCATCCAGATCGAAAATCCGAACGGGTTGTGATCCCTGCCATCGGAGCCTTGTGCAAAGGGAGTCCTTCCAAACTCGCCTGCCCAAATGACCAAGGTTTGATCGAGCAAACCACGCTGTTGCAGGTCGGTCAGTAGCGCACCGATCGGCTGGTCCACCGCCAATGCATTTTGAGTATGTCCGACCTGAAGATTAGAGTGTTGATCCCAACGATCATGACCGACGTTCGGACAGGTGAGTTCGATGAATCGCACTCCCCGTTCCACCAATCGCCTGGCCATCAAGCATTCTCTGCCAAACGATTTGGTGGGGTCGTAGGCATGATCCAATCCGTACATCGATTGCGTCTCCGGAGTTTCCTTCGAAATGTCGCAGACCTCAGGTACTGCCGACTGCATGCGGAATGCCATCTCGTAATTGGCGATAGCCGATTCGATCGCGTCATTCTGGCCAAACCGATGGACGGTTTCGCGATCCAATGCTCGCAGCAAATCCAGTTTGTGGCGTTGCAACTCTTGTGTCGGTTCCATAGGGCGGACATTGGCAAGACTGCTGTTGGATGGACGCAACACCGATCCTTGGTAGGTCGCGGTTAAAAAACCGTTCCCGAAGCAATCGAGGCCACCGGGGGGGATCAATCCTCCGTTGAGTACGATGAAGCCTGGCAAGTCCTCGCATTCACTTCCCAAACCGTAGGTCACCCAAGCACCCATGGCGGGTCGACCTTGCAAACCATGCCCCGTATGCAAGAAGTAATTGGCCGACGTGTGCTCGGGAAACTTGGAAGTCATCGAGCGGACCACCGCTAGTTTGTCGGCATGCTTTGCGATGTTCGGAAAGAGGGCACTGATCTCGATGCCGCTTTCTCCGTACCGATCAAAGCTCCATGGGCTACCCAATACCGTTCCGTTGTTGTTGAATTGGGTGGGTGCTACCTCAAAAAATTCGGATGGATTGCGACCGTGATGCTTGGTCAAAAGAGGCTTGGGATCAAACGTATCGACTTGCGAAGGCCCCCCATCCATATAAAGAAAGATGACACTCTTTGCCCGAGCCAAATGATGGAGCCCGGATTCGGGTTTGCCGTGTCCTGAGGTGAAGGCTCCATCCTCGCCGTGAGCTTCCGCCATCATTGCGTACAGTGCGACTGCACCAAATCCATTGGCCGACTGCGATAGAAATTGCCGCCGAGTTACCATTGCAAATACTCCTCAAGCGATTCGCGAATGAGATCCAAGTCCGGTTCGTATCCCGTCCAAAATTGAAAGTCTGCTGCGGCCTGGTAGGCCAGCCACTCCACATCCTCAATCACAGCGATCGATTTGCTTTGCAACTCTGCTCGAAGGGACTGGCGGTCCCGAGCGAGTAGGTCGGCAAAGTTTCCCATGCCCAAAACTCCAAGGGGCTGATCGACCCATGGCAATTCGCGAAGCCAACGAGCACGCTGCGAAGGTCCCAACCGGATCATTTCGCTGGGATGCTCGACAATCAAGGCCCGTACCGGCTTGCCGATCGAAGCTGCCGTCTCCACGGTGCAAGACACGATCGGGTTGCGACTTGTTACTTCGGCCGCGAGGGACTGATCGGAACTGTTACCGAGGGGCAAAAGTCCTTGAAGGGGTTCCGCAGTGGAGTCGCGACTACCCAACCGATTGGTATTGGTCGATGCTGTTTCGTCCAAACGCGATCTCCCCAATACCTCCGTGTGGCACAGAACCACCGAAAAATCCCCCGGTACCTGAGTCAATTCCCACCGCAATGCGGCTGCGAACTCGAAGCTTCCAAATACCGCAACCGATTCGGAGGGAGGTTCTGGCAATGGCTGTCGTTGATCGCCCAGCGAGGCTATCCGGTCGATCAAACAGCGAACGAGGGCGCGGGCGGTCGTTTCATCCCCGATCCACCCACCCGATTCCCATTTAGCCACTCCGACCCGTCCCAATTTCTCGGCTGTGGGAGTGATACTGTCCACCCAGTCCCGTGCACGAATCGCAAACGGAGAAAAGATGGAAGCACCCGACATCCCTAAGGCCTTGATTCCGGCAAATGCTGCATCCAGCGACGCTTCCTCCACTTCCGACGTGAAAAATCGCCAGTCCAATTCAGCGCTGCGGGCGATTCGAGTCATCACAAATTGGGTTGGATTACCGGCCACGGGGTTTCCCAGGCAAACTACCAACGGCTGGACGACGCGTTCAAGAGTCATAGATCACTTCAAAAAAAGCTCCCCCCATCTCCCCCTCCTCCGATCCATGGGGGCCACAATACATCCCTTCGGGTTCTCCCAGTCTAACACGCGGTCAAACCATTTTCTAAACAAGACTCCTTCCGTCGCATGACTAGACCCGAACCCTCCGCCCGAGCCGGGCCGAGCTTTTTTTCGAGACAACACTCGATAACTAGAGGCTTTTCTCTTCCCCTTCCAGCCGATTATCCCAATCCTGGGGTCAAGACAATCTTAAGAAAATCGCCTAAAATGGAGTTTCGAAGTTCACCTGTTTCTTTTTCCCGAATTGAATGGATCACTGTGGCAACTTACAAAACGAGCGATCTCAGGAAAGGTCTCAAAGTACAGATCGACGGCGAACCCTACCTGCTGTCCGAAGTCAATTTCGTAAAGCCCGGGAAAGGGAACGCATTGTACAAGTGCAGGCTCAAAAACTTGGTCCGCAACACGATGCTCGATCGGACGCTTAAAGGAGGAGATGAACTCGAGGTGGCCGACATCGAAGAACTCGAAACCCAGTTCCTCTACAATCAAGGTGGCACGTTCGTGTTCATGGATAACCAATCCTTTGAACAATACGAACTTTCGGCCGATCAAGTCGATGATAACTGGAAATACCTCAAGGAAGGGATGCCGGTCGCCATGGTGCTCTACAACGGCAATCCGATCACCTTGACTCCCCCGTCTCACGTGACCCTCAAAGTCACCGAAACCGAACCCGGCGTTCGTGGCGATACCGCCACCAACGTCTCCAAACCCGCAAAAGTCGAAACGGGAGGGGAATTCCAAGTTCCAGGGTTCATCAAAGAGGGAAACGTCATCAAGATCGACACCCGCACCGGGGAATACGTTGAACGCGTCAGCATGGATTAGTCATGAATACTTTCGATCGATGTTTGGATAGTGTCCATGGATCCGCCAAGTCAACCTCCTCAGTCTCCCGGGTGACGGGAAAGATCCTGGTGAGGTTCTTCGCATCCATGTTCGTCACGGCGATTCTCGTCGATTGTTCGGCCGCAATCGCCCAAGTCCAACAGCCCGATCGATTTGCTGTCGAGCGAGAACGTCTGGTTCAGAACGTGTTGATCCCAGGTGGTATCAAAGACCCTCGCGTACTGGATTCTGTCAGTAAAACACCACGGCATGAATTCGTTCCTCCCGAATTCATTCGCCAAGCCTACCTCGACATCGCCATCGCGATTGGCGAAGCGCAGACGATCAGCAGCCCATACATCGTGGCTCAAATGACCGAAGCTCTGCAGCCGAAATCCACCGATAAGGTCCTAGAAATCGGAACCGGGAGTGGCTATCAAGCCGCCATTCTCAGTCCGCTTGTCAAGGATGTCTACACGATCGAAATCGTTGAGGATCTCGGCGAACGAACCACCGCTCTTTTGGACGAATTGGGTTATAAAAATGTCCACTGCCTGATCGGAGACGGCTTTAAAGGCTGGAAAGAAAACGCACCTTTCGACAAGATCATTGTGACCTGCTCTCCGGCCAACG
>Ga0194055_10003852_pt1 | contig 11441 bp, 11 predicted proteins | sample SepL449m_MetaG_FD_155482 | JGI IMG/M metagenome (GOLD analysis project Ga0194055, IMG submission 155482) | Anoxic zone freshwater microbial communities from boreal shield lake in IISD Experimental Lakes Area, Ontario, Canada - Sep2016-L442-9m | ecosystem: Environmental > Aquatic > Freshwater >... | reverse complement strand
CTCATAAAGTCACGACGGTGGGCTTGTTAGATGTTGTCTCACCTGCCGTCAAAGTGACGGGTGCGTGCAATGCCGTGAAACGAGACCCGCAAGGCCGTTTGGTCGGCGACATGTTTGATGGCGTTGGTTTTGTTCGCGGTCTAAAAAGAAAAGGTTTTGAACTCACTGGCAAGCGCATCATGGTGGTGGGCGCAGGAGGCGTTGGTTCAGCCATTGCCGCCTCTTTGGCTGCTGAAAAAATCACAGGCATCAGTTTGTTTGATCTCAACACGGCTGCTTGTGAGGGCTTGGCACAAAGGATTGTGAATGAATATCCACACATCCAAGTCAATACAGGTTCAAATGATCCTGATGGCTATGATTTGGTGGTGAACGCTACACCCATGGGTATGAACGAAGGAGACCCTTTGCCAATGGACGTATCACGGATAGCGCCTGAAACTTTTGTAGGGGAAGTCGTGATGCGCAATGAGATGACAGCGTTCCTGCGGGCAGTACAAAAAAGAGGCTGCCGCATTCAAGTAGGCTCTGACATGTTGTTTGAACAAATACCTGCTTATCTGGAATACTTCGGATTTCAGACCACGACCCCCGAAGTGCTTAGAAGCGTGGCCCTGTTGGGTTGATCTTATTGATTGGAGTGAGCTATGAATTTACGCACAACTGACCGAGAAGCCGTTCCAGAAATGCCCAATCGTTTGGGCATTCAAGGCATTGAGTTCATTGAATACGCGACCAATCGTCCGCAGGCCTTGGGTCAGGTTCTGGAGTCTATGGGCTTCAGGCCGGTTGCAAGACATCGTTCTCGTGAAGTTACTCTGTACCGTCAGGGCGGTATGAACTTGGTGGTCAATGCCAACCCTGACGATGCGCGAGTCGTAGCCACAGCCGATGGGCAGGCTGAAATTTCTGCGGTAGCGTTTCGCGTACAAGACGCCCTGAAGGCACACACGCGTTGCATTGATTTGGGTGCATGGTCCGTTGAAAGCCATGCTCAAGCCATGGAGTTGCACATTCCAGCCATTCATGGACCTGGCGGCACCCGCTACTACTTTGTCGATCGCTGGCAAGAGTTTTCTATTTACGATATTGATTTCAAACCCATTCCCACCGTGGACCAACATCCAGCTGCGGTGGAGGGCATGAGTTATTTCGGCCTGGTTCAGTACATTGGTGCTTCACGCAGCGAAGATTGGCTGGCTTATTACGAGCACATGTTTGACTTCAGCTTCATTCCTGACGAAGAGCGCTTTGGCATTTTGCCAAAAGGCAAATTGATGAAAAGTCCCTGCGGCCAGTTTCTCTGGCAACTCATTGAGCCCGATCCATGGATGGAAGTTGATGAAGCGCCAGAGTCTCTCAAGCGTATTGGTTTTGGTGTGAAAAATGTTGCGCAAGCCGTCCAAACCTTGAAGACCAATGGCGTTGAATTTGTAGAGTCAAAGGAGTTGCATCCAGAAGACCGAGGTGCATTGACGCGAATTGCACTGGGCTCGGTTTCTTTTGAGTTGGTTCACCTAAACGTCTAAGGAGTTGTCATGAATTTGCTCGACGGCTATGGCATGGACACCATCACAATGGCTGGCCCATTGGAAGCGAAGTTAGAAGCCATGAAAAGCGTGGGCTTCTCACAAGTCATGCTCATGGCGCGTGACTTGGTCGGGCATCCTGGCGGTGTGAAAGCTGCCGTGAAAGCCATTCAAAACAGTGGCCTGCGCCCGACGGGTTTTCAAGTGCTCAGAGATTTTGAAGGCTTGTCTGGCCACTTGCACAGTTACAAGGTGGACATTGCAAAGTCCATGCTGGAAATGTGTGCGGCAACGGGGAGCAAGGTTTTGCTGGCGTGCTCATCAACATCTCGCCACGCGACAGATGACTTAGACCTGATTGCCAAAGACCTGAAAAAGCTGGCCATGATGGCTATACCTCTGGGTATCAAGGTGGCTTATGAAGGTTTGTCTTGGGGTCGCACAGTGAATGAATTCACCACCAGTTGGGATGTGGTTTGTAGGGCAGATTGCCCTAACTTAGGAATTGGCATTGACTCTTTTCACATCTTCGCAGCCAAGTCCCCGCTCGATGCCATTGAAGAGATTGACCCTGACCGCATCTTTCTGGCGCAACTGTCTGATTTCATGTGGCATGAAACCCCCACGTTTGAAGAGCGCATGACCACAGCGCGAACTTTCCGTGTGTTTCCAGGTGAGGGCGTGCACAGCGATCAGTTGGCCGACTTGGTGCTTCGACTTGAGCGCGTTGGCTACCGAGGTGATTACAGCTTCGAAGTGTTCAACGATGACTACCAACAATTGCCACTTGAAACAGTGGCCGAGCGTGCTCGCAAAAGTGCGACATGGTTGCATCAAGATGTTTTACACCGGTCTGCACCATTGCCTTCTTGGACACAATCTTTACACAAAGTCGTACCGTGAAAAATCCTTTGGCCTCAGGTTCAAGACCTGTTGGGCCCATCACTTTAAAAGCTACTCATTCGAATAGCTTTTCTCTTATCTTTTGGTTGCCGATTGGCATTCCCACATATCAATAGACAAATATTGACGTCAAAGCTCTGGCGGTTAGAGCTTGATGCAGTTTGATTTTTGCCACTTGGTTTTAGCCAACGACCGCGATCAACCGTGCCATGACTGATAAAAATAAGCATACATGCTTGACTAAATTGATCCACAGAACCCCTGATTAACAGAAATCCAGGCTAGTCAAAAACCCTTATAAATCAATGACTTATAGACGGAAATAGCCGACGTGTAATAAATACGAAGGGACATCTCACTTGCTGGTATTGGCATCTCATAGGCATGTCAAGATTGGTTTTCGGAAGTCAATCAACAACCTTGAAAGGGGAATCCCATGCAGAGTGTTACACGAGTTGGTATCGATTTAGCCAAGATGTTTATTCAAGTTCACGCTGTGGACGCTGTAGGCAAGCTTGTGTGCAATAAACAATTGAGCAGAGACAAATTCATTGCTTGGTGTAATCAGTTGCCCGCTGGGTGTTTGGTTGCTATGGAGGCATGCTCTGGCTCTCCTTAGGACTGGATGCCAAGATTATTGCTGCCAATCATGTTACCCCTTATCGACTGGAGGGCAAGGGCGGTAAAAACGATGCTAACGATGCTGCTGCAATATGTGAGGCGGCTTCTAGGCCAAGTATGCGGTTTGTTCCTGTTAAAACTCTTTCTCAGCAGGGAATGCTGTGTGTACACAGGTATAGGGAGGGAGTAAAAGAGGAAAGAACTGCCAACATCAATCGCATTAGAGGGTTGCTTGCGGAGTTTGGGATCATTGCGCCTCAAAGTCCAAATAAATTGCGTGAAAGGTTGGCTGAAATTATTGAGGATGCTGATAATGACCTGTGTGGAATAGCGCGCATGGTGATTCAGGAGGCGTTTAGCCATTGGGATGAAATAGACAAGCAGCTTGAATGGTGTGCACAACGCATTAGTGCGCATGTCAAAGAAAACCAGCAGGCACAAACGGCAGTCCAACTAATGGGCGTGGGTCCCGTGACTGCATCAGCTGCTGTGGTGACGGTTGGGGATTTCAAGCAATTCAAAAATGGTGCGCAGTTTGGTGCTTGGCTTGGTCTGACACCGCGACAAAACTCCAGCGGAGGCAAGACTAAACTGGGGCGTATTACCAAACGAGGGGACGTGTATTTGCGCATGTTGTTGATACAAGCGGCTAAGGCTGCGGTGATGACTGCACACAAGCGCGATGATCCGATATCGAGATGGTTACTGCAATTGCGAGAGAAGTCGGGTTGGCAAAAGGCGGCGGTGGCAATGGCAAACAAGAATGCGCGGATCTTGTGGGCTGTGATGACCAAGGGGTGTGACTTTGATCCACGCTATGTTAGTGTCAAGCCGAGTGGAGGAGGATCGATAGCTGTAGCTATTTAGAAGATTCGAACAAATCAATTTTTTTCTGCAAGACGTTAAATTGAAGATGCAGTAGACAGGTCAGACCGGCGGTGGGTAAGCTCGATACACGAAAAGGGAAATGCAATAGCAAGACCCGGGTAATAAATGGAGTCCTGCCGAGCGGTTCGTATCAAGGTCCGCACAATTTGTGCAACAAGGCCGTCTGTAAATGTGCAGTCTGTTCCTCGTTGAGATGCGTCTGTTAGCGACAAGTAGAGAAAATTCTGAACAAGGCAAGAAAATGAATTAACAATTTAAGCAAGTAGAAAAAAAGCTTGACAGGGTGGGATGTCCCTGTAATTTCGTGTAATTGAACGAAAATTGTAAATTACAATTTTTCCAGCGTTTTGGTAGATTTTGCATTCGGCACTGTCACTTTGCACGCGAAAAGTTAAAAGGTAGGCTCGGGACTCGAATCGAAAAAGGCAAAAGTTAAGCGCTAGGCGAGGGGTTTGAACTAGATTTTGTAAAAAATCTAAACTTAAGCAATTGCACTTGATTCAAATTTACCTAAAATTCCATTAATCAATTAAATGTTCTTGAATAATGCCCCTTACGTCCATCTCAAAATCAAGTCCAACCACTGGCGGTCTAGCCCATTGCCAGTTTAGGCCCATTGTTGCAGCACCTCTTTTGACCAACTCAGTTTCCATGACTGGATGAATATCTCTAACGGAATAGACCTGCGTGGACGTCATATCAGACCAATTAACCCCGAGAGATTGCATTCGACGTTCCATCTCCGTTAATACCCAATTGGCTTTTGACTTCATACCAGCAGGAGAAACATCACTTGGAGAGATGATGTGATCGCGGTAGTTTCCCTTGCCCTCAGGAACTTCTCCACTACCGGCTACTATAAAGGTTTGAGAGTTTAGCAACTGCGTCGGAACAGTGTAAGAAAAAGCATAAAACCCAGGCATTGTTGGCGGCATAAAAGCAGGACAAACATTGGTTCTCGCAACTGGATTGACGCCTGCTTGAAAAATTCCCCACTGCGTTAATGGAATAATATAGTGACGGTTGAACTGCTCAAAACCAAGCTCATCAAAAGGTGCTGGTGACCTTAATTCGCATGCGCAAAATGAAGTCAATGGGCGGCCAATTTGCGTGAGATATTTTGCAATTTTTACAAATCCCTCATCTAATTCAACAACTCGCCTAAAGGTCCGGCGTTCAATTGTGTATCCAGGCATTGCAACAACTCCGCCAGAGTACTGCATTACACCTGGCATGTAACGATAATTTCCAGCTTCAAAAATTTCAGAATTGCTCATACAGTTACCCATTCAGTTATGTTTGAAAAGATCGATTTAAAAAGATGGCGGTGTGCTCATCCACAGGGCAATCGATTTAGATTTCGTGGAGTTTTGCCAACGATGGGGGACTTCACTGTTGAAGTAAATACTGTCACCTCGCTTGAGCTTATGCCATACATCACCTACCTGTATATCTAGCGTTCCTTGCAAAACTACGACGCAATCCTCACCGTAATGAGAAAGTGCAGGACCACTTTGGGCGCCTGCATCTGCCGTCAAACTAAGCATTGATGCCCGCCTACGCATATCGGGTGTTATTAATTCATAGTGTGCATTCGATTGCGGTAATACAATTTTTTTTCTGTCATTGCGTCGAATCACGGATACCATTGTTGGACCACTGTTGTCGCCAGAATTAAACATCAGCATACCAGCAGGAATCTCTAGTGCGGTTGCTATTTTTTTTAACGAACTGACCGACGGTGGCAAAATGCCTCTTTCAGCTTGGCTCACAAAACTAACAGAGAGCCCACTTCGGTCAGCAACTTTTTGAAGCGAAAAACCTAACTCTTTTCGAGTTTTACGAATTAATGAGCCAACGTTTATGGTTTTTGCATATTCAGAAAAGACAAGGCTTTCATTGCTATTTACTTCATCCCTAATGGCGCTTCTTTTTTTTAAATTCCCCCCTGGCTGTTTAATTTTCATCAACTGCATCAAAATTCTTTCATAGATTCATTTATTAATAATTGTATCCATAACTCAAGGGTGTTAATGGTTGTGATTAACACCAAAAAAAATTTGCTCAACGCGTCCATTACCGATGAGGTTTTTAGCATGATCTTCAAGTGCAATGGATCCATCTCTAAGAACATAGGCGCGTTGGCTAATTTCAAGTGACCGTTGAACATTTTGCTCAATCAAAAGAATGGCAACGCCAGAGGCGTTAACACGCTCGAGCGCTTTTAGAACCTCTGTACACATATGGGGTGAAAGTCCTATAAAGGGCTCATCAACCAATAACAAACGTGGTTTACTCATGAGACCTCTTGCAATAGCGCACATTTGCTGCTCACCACCAGATAATGTATTAGCGATTTGTTTACGTCTATCCTTTAAGCGAGGAAACAAGTGATAAGCTTTTTCTAGTGCATCAACCACCCATTGTTTAGTGGCATTTGGCCCGCATCCGAGCTCAAGATTTTCTAAAACAGACATGTAAGGAAACAGCCTGTGCCTTTCTAAAACATGCGAGATGGCTTTTCCTAGTCGCTGGTGAGCGGCCATTTCGGTTAAGCATTGTTTTTCAAAAAATATATCGCCGGCCCAAGGTTTGACTAACCCAGAAATACTATTCATCAAGGTGCTTTTACCAGAACCGTTGGGACCTAATAAGGAAACAATTTCTGCCTGATTAATATGAATTGACACATCCCACAAAATTTGTGTGCCTTGATAACCAGTCGACAGAGATCGGACATCAAGCAATTGAATGCTCCGATTCAACACCCATATAGGCAGCCACAACCAAACGATTAGTCGTAACATCTTGCGCACTACCTTGAGCAATCACTTTCCCTAAATGCATCGCAATTAAACGATCAACAAGCTTTGTTACAGCTGCAATGTTGTGTTCAATCAGAAGAATTGACAAGCCTTGTTTGCGCAGACTTTTAATTAAGTTGATGAGCGAATCAACCGCTGCGATATCCACACCACCAAAAGGCTCATCCAGAAGTAGCAGTTGTGGGTTTGTTGCCAGCGCTCTTGCGATTTCAAGTCTTTTTCTCTGTCCTGTGCTTGCACCAAAAGCGGGTGAAGCAAATTGATTACCTAAACCAACCCGCTCCAAGCAATCAATGGAATGAAGTCTCGCTTTTTCAATTGAAAAACCTTGTGCAAGTGCGCCGATGGCGACATTGTCTTGAAAAGTCATGGAGGCAAAAGGGCGAGAAGTTTGAAAAGTTTTTACCAGACCTGCTTTTGCAATTTTATTCATAGCCCAATCGGATATGGATTTACCTTGAAAATAAATCTCACCCCGTTGCCGTGAAATTTCCCCTGATATCGTTCCAAACAAAGTGCTCTTTCCTGCACCATTAGGACCAATTACACCAAGAATTTCACCAGTTTTCATCTGCAGGCTGACATCTTGCAAAGCCCGTAGACCTCCAAAAGTTTGACACACATTTTTAACTGACAAAATCATAGGAGCGTCCAGTTTCAAGCTATGACTTTTATTAAGATACCTTCGCCACCTTTTCGCCAAACTCTTTCGCCAACCTCACTCAATAAAGAATGGTATTGGGTTTGTATCTTTCCAAAAACATTGACAGGGCAATCACCGCGCCACTCACGGACGATTTCTGGGCCATAAAAAAAACCAATTGCTTCAAAACCCGTGTATTCATAACTTTCAGGCCATTCACAAAAATATATCAAGTCACCTAAACTTGCTCGAATACTTTGTCGCTCTCGAGGCGGTTTTTTGGGTAAATTGATGGGTACAAAACTCTCTTTGCCCGACCAGCGCGCTTGTAAAACCGTTGCCTGAATGGGCATAGCACTGGTTACGCAAGCAATGGTTTTTGCTGCTTCTGGAATTAAATCTGCGACCATTCGCCCACCACGTTCAAATTCAAATTCGATTTGCATGTATGTCCCCTTTTTGTTTAATCATGTCATTAAAAATACCAAATAAGCCATTCGGTCTTCTAACCGAAATTAACATAATGAGTGCGCCATATATGAGTAAATCAAGGTTTCGCCCAGTACCAGAGAACCAGACTCTAGAATATTCTGACAAAGGAATGAGAACACAGGCTCCCAAGATTGGACCCGCAACGGTTCCCACTCCACCTAATATTGCAATCAGAGCAATAGTCACTGACAACGATAATGCCAAACAACTTGCAGGATCGACAAACAAAACGTATTGCGTATAAAAACCACCAGCCAACCCAACGATGGCAGCACTTAATGCCATTGCACCTTGCTTATAAAGTTCTGGGGAAAAACCAAGGCTTCGAACCGCATCCTCGTCATCTCTAATGGCTCGAAGAACATAACCGAAACGGGAAGCTTGTAGCTTTGCAACTAAGATGGTTACAAATACAAGCATTGCTAAAGACAAATAGTAATAGCCTTCCTTGTGGTGTGAAAACTGTAGATGTTTCCAACTTTCTTGCAAAATTGGCAATTGAATTCCCATTGCGCTGCCCACATCATCCCAGGCATTCACAAGTAAAAAAATTGATTCAGCCAATACCAAAGTAGCAATCACAAAATAGTGCCCACGCAACTTAAAGCATGGCCAGCCCAAAGCAACTCCAACCATAGAGGCAACCAGTGCGCCTAAAGGCATACCAATCCATGGACTCCAGTTAAATTGTGTAACCAAAATGGCATCAACGTAAGCGCCGATTCCAAAAAATACACCATGCCCAAGTGAAGTTTGACCTGCATAGCCACCAAGGATATTCCATCCATGACCAAGAACAGCGTATAAAAAAATGATAGTTAGCATGCGCAATTCAAACGGTTTTCCTTCTAAAAAATAAGGCATAAACATCATTCCAACTGTTGCTAAGCAAAGCGTTTTTGTTAACCATGAAGGCAAACTTGACTCATCATGAATTTGAAGCGTTGGAGGAGTTTTCAAGCTTCGACGTGTCATGGTTTCATGACCTTCCAAAAAGACCGCGAGGTCTCAAAAGAACAACCAATAAATACATGGCATAGACAGGAACAAACTTAAGTTGAGAGCTGATAAAAAAACCTGCCGCTGCTTGCATCACCCCGATCAACAGTCCTCCTACCAATGCACCGTGAACAGAGCCAAAGCCGCCAAGAGCAACCACTACATATGCGACTAATACAAAAGCGCTGCCAACTCGAGGAAAGACCGGATAAAAACAACTTAACAAGGCTCCAGCAGCTCCCACGCAAGCCGCAGCAAGTCCCCAAGCAAGCGAATACATTTTGTCTCCATCGATCCCCAATGTACTGGCAGCAACTCTATCCTGAGATGCAGCACGCAATTGTTGGCCTGTACGAGTTCTAAAAATCAAGATATAAAGCAAAGTTGTTGCAATGCATGCGCCCGCGCATGCGGCCAATTGTGGGCCCGGTAAAGTGATTTCACCAATCTCAATCACGCCAGAAACACTAGATGTTTGTATCGCTCTGTAATCAGCACCCGCAACAAACTGTGCTAACGCTTGTAAAAAAGCCATGAGTCCAAATGTAGAAAAAATCTGTGCATGATGGCTCTTACCCAAAACATGTTTGATCAATAAATGATATACCCCAATACCAAATAAAAACATGATGCCAGCAACCAAAGGAACGGATACGATGGGATCTAAGCCCCACATTAACCATATTAGATAGGCCGCATACATCGAGACCATTAAAAATTCACCGTGTGCAAAATTAATGACATCCATCACACCATATATCAAAGTCAATCCGATTGCGATAAGTGCAAAAATAAATCCCATGCCAATGCCACTGACTAATAGTTGGATCAGTAATTCAATTGTCATGGGAAAATTGAGCCTTTAGTTAATAAAATAAAAGGAATTTATCTCCATGTGGGTCTGGGCCATATCAATTTGGCACTTGCCTGATCATTGGGCCATACGAGTTTGGGTGTGCCCGATTGGTTTTGAACAAAAATAGCACCAGTCAAAAGATTTTGACCAGCCGAATCAAACTTAACGCCAGCCCATGGCAAGATCACATCTTTAGCTTGCAGATTTGTGGCAGCTAGTGCAGCTCTAATTTTATCGGGTGCAGTCGACTGAGCCCGATTGATTGCATCTGCTAATACCATCATCGCTTGAAAAGCTCGCGCAGGGGTTCCATCCATATCTTTACCAAAACGGGTTTTGTACAGTTTTCCAACTTGATCAACCACCGGGGAGCGAGCTGCAAGGTCGCGTGACCAATGATCTCTTACTAAAAAGTAATTGGCATCAGCGCCTAATGCGTCTCTAAAGGCACTAGAGCCAAAAGCCGCACCAATTGCTAAGACGCCGCGCGGTGAAAAATTAAATTGTTTATAGGTGCGCGCAAATAAAATGGCTTCAGCATCATAAGAAGCATGAAAAACTACATCTGGTTTTGCAGCAATGAGACGTTGGACTTCACTTGTTACATCCGGAGTTCCTTGCTGGTATGTAATATTTAAGACAATCTTAAAATCCTTGAACTCGCCAAGATACCCCTCGACAGACTTGGCAAATTCTTGTCCCCATAATGTGTTTTCATGGACGATGGCAATTGTCTTAATGGGTTGTGAAGAACCTTTGTTCAGGTCAACTAAAAAAGTGAAAAAGTCTTTGGCCTGCGTTTTTGAACTTGGCGTTGTTCGGAAAAAATTCTTAAAACCGCGTTCAGTTAAATTAGTGGCTTCGGATTCACCTGAAATATAAGGAACACCCAAACGTTCAGCCACTTGACTTGATGATGCTGCAACACTACTATGGAACGCACCAATCAAAGCAACTGTTTTTCGTTGCGTGATTAATCGCTCAGCCTCAGCAGCACCAATTTCAGGAGAGCCTTGATGATCTGCAGCAATGATTTCAATCTTGGCACCACCAAGATTGGGCATACCTTGTGCAGAGGCCATTGGAAACAGCATGCCTTTGTAATTACCATTGATGATATCTGCTGCTAATCTGATTGCATTGAGAGTGTCTTCGCCAGACTTGGCAACTTGCCCTGAAAGAGGGTAGAGAGCACCGATTTTGATTGTTTCTTGCGCTCGAACCAAACAAGTGGTAAAAATTAATCCTAATAACAATAACCAACGAGTCGACATTTTGATATGCATCATGATATAAATCTCCTTTAAAAATGGTTCAAATACAAACCGAACTTAAGAACTGAAACTCAACTCAATGTGTGGTCTTGGACTTTCGCCTAAAGCAACTTGTACGTCAATTAATCCTGCGCAATGGGGACAACACAAATGCCTTAACTTGAAACGACCAAGATCATATGACTCACCTCGAACAGGGCCAGCCGAATCCAAAGCAAGTGTGAATTCTTGCAACTTGGGCATTAAGTTCTCACCTGTTTTACCGATCACTTCTTCGCAATTGATGCATTGAACAATCTCTTTATCCCCATCAATTGACAGCGCTTGTCCATATTGATGTTGCCCAGTACCACTGAATTTCATTTGGCCACCCTCAATCGGTTTCTTAGCTATTTTCAAGCGACCTTGTCT
>Ga0194055_10003851_pt1 | contig 11443 bp, 10 predicted proteins | sample SepL449m_MetaG_FD_155482 | JGI IMG/M metagenome (GOLD analysis project Ga0194055, IMG submission 155482) | Anoxic zone freshwater microbial communities from boreal shield lake in IISD Experimental Lakes Area, Ontario, Canada - Sep2016-L442-9m | ecosystem: Environmental > Aquatic > Freshwater >... | reverse complement strand
ACCCCCCAGCTTCAGTCAGGATTGCACGTGCCCCGACCTACTCTACAAAACAAATATAAGGTTAGCGATACTTGGCATACTAGGCTTTCACTATCTTTGGCTCAGCTTTCCAACTGATTCTGCTCGCATCGCAAATTTTTTACCTTATGCACGACGATGGTAGGTCGTACTCCCACTACGGATTACTAGAAATTAATCTAGGACTCCGTACTGGTTTTTTGTTATGTCGCAACCCTTTTTAGATATTCGTCTACCAACTTATCCGTCTATTGCTAGGCGGAAACCTAAAAAGTTTGGGCTGTTCCGGATTCGCTCGCCACTACTACCGGAATCGTTGTTTACTTTCTATTCCTCGAGGTACTAAGATGTTTCAGTTCCCCCGGTTACCACTACTTATCCTATGTATTCAGATAAGCGTGACCAGACATAACTCTGGCCGGATTTCTCCATTCGGACATCTTCGGATCAAAGCTTAGTTAGCAGCTCCCCGAAGCTTTTCGCAGCTTCATACGTCCTTCATCGGTATCTTACGTCAAGGCATCCGTTGTGCGCGCTTGAGTAACTTTTTACGTTTTGCATTGACTAGTTATTGGTATAAACCAACACTTGCCGTTTGTCATTTTTACTAATTTCAAACCAAATTTTTAAGCTACAAAACTCGAAGTCAATCTTCATGTATATATGACTAGGGCTTGAGTTTATGCTGGAAACTATATGCTAGTATTCTTGCCTAAACTCAAACTCCAATCATCTTAGCAGTTATAACAGATATGGTCAAGCAAAAAACGATGAGAAAAATACTACGACTTTTCACCTGTAAATAATGGTTTTTTTGAATATTTGATTAAAGCATATGAATTGATATATAATAAATTAACGTAAAGTTTAAATTAATAAGTGGGGGTATAATGGACAATCCATCTCAAGTTCCGATCAGAAAAGCAACTAGCACTCATAGTAATTCGACTATCACTAGTATGAACAGGTCATCAAAAAGTAGTAGTAAAATATTTAAGATGGGCATTCCCCTGCTCGTCGTTATTGCATTGGTTGCCATAGGTTATTTTAGCGTTAAGCAAATTAACCATAATCAGCTAATGAGTAGCGTTAACTCAAATCAATTTCAGGCCGTATTCTTAACCAACGGTCAAGCCTATTTCGGCAAGATTAAAGACATTAACAGTGATTTTCTAAAAATTAGCGACATCTATTACCTACAGGCTGGCCAGGTGGCTCAACCTAAAGACAGTAGCGCCGCTCAATCAAGTCCACTTTCACTAGTTAAGCTAGGTAGTGAGATTCACGGTCCAGAAGATCAAATGACAATTTCAAGAAGCCAGATCTTGTTCTATGAGAACCTAAAGAGTAATGGTCAAGTAGTTAAGGCTATTCAAAAAAATAAAGGCAACTAATAAAACTAAATAATCGAAATAACTTTCTAGCCTACTTTTGTAAACTAGAAAGTTATTTTTTATACATATGTCAAACTTAGATTCACCAATTCAAAATAAGCCTGCTCGTGGTAAATATCAAATTCTGATTGCAGAGGACGATAACTCAATTTCAAATCTATTGAAAATGCAGTTAGAAATTGCTGGTTATAAAGTTTTAACATCTAGCGATGGAAAAAAAGCACTAGAAGATATAGCTAACCTAAAGCCTAGCTTTGTATTAATGGATATTAGCATGCCTGAATTAGATGGATTTGAAGTTATAGATGCCCTAAAAAATCAAGGTTTTGATACTGGATCATTCCAACTTACATTTCTAAGCAACTCTTCAACTCCCGGTGATATTGAAAAAGCATCAGGGTATGGTGCCGATTATAGGATAAAGGCTGAGCTGTCACCGAAAGGATTAATAGAGCTCATAGACAATAGCTTGAAAATAGTATAGTAGATTATACGTTAGCGAATACTTCAACTTGGTTTTTATAGACATGTATTATGCCTCTACTGATGCCAATACTTTTTTGAAAACCAGGCGCGCTTACCTTCACGTCACCATTGACCAATATGCCAACGAAACTACTATGGCCCGGAAGTATATCGAATGGACCATTTTTATCCGATGCAGATAAAGAATCAGCTGGGCCCTCAAAAAAGGTTTCGAACGGTGATATAAACCTTACCATTAATAAATTTTCGGTGGCATCACTCATTGGTTTCACCTGAATCTAATATACTCCTAACCCCTTTCAAATTGTCTTCTCTTGAAATGTATTCACCAGGAGATCCATTCAGATCTTGAGTGACGAACATTGACTGTGTGAAATATTTGATTAGCTTTTGTGCAAGATGGTAGTCTGACCTATCTTTCTGAGATAACTCAGACTCACCTATTACAGCAATAATACCTTTTAACGATTCGTACTTTTGAAGTATAGCCTTAACCCTACCCACTAATTCATAATGTTCTTTCCCTACTATGTTTTCTGAAATAAGCGATGAATTTGTTTGCAGTAAATCAACTGCAGGGAATATTCCATTCTCGAAAACAGACCTAGAAAGCACTATAACAGCATCAAGCTGTTGCGAGATCTCTACTACAGCTGGATCGGACAGATCATCTGAAGGAATAAAAACTGATTGAACTGTAGTTATGGAGCCATTCTCGTTAGAGTCTAGCTGTTCCATGAACTTTTTCAGATCAGAATACATTGACGGTTGATAGCCGCCTTCCGCAGGCAATTCGCCAACCATGCTCGAAAGTTCATTATTCGCCTGAACGTGACGATAAATGTTGTCAATAAAAAACAGTATATCTTTCTGCTTCTTATCCCTGAAGTACCTAGCAGATCTAGCCGCTGTAGGGCCAACCATTGAACGAAGAGCGGCATTCTCATTCATTTGTCCCAGATATATAACAGTACTCTCAAGTAAATTTTCGGCTTTAAGAGTATTGTAAAGTTCATGCCCTTCTCTCATTCTTTCACCAATACCCACAAAATATGTTAAATTATCTTTTTTGTTACCAATGTTGTGCATTATTTCAGTAGTAAGAACCGTTTTACCAACCCCTGCACCTCCGACTATTCCAATCTTTCTGCCTTTTATGAATGGAGTGAAAAAATCTAGAACTTTTATTCCTGTTTCAACAATTTGGTTATTCTGCTCTCTGTACTTTCTGTCTGGTTTTATCTCTGCGAAAACATCTACTTGTGCACTTTTAGAGAACATATCTCCGTCTACGTCGATTGATCTGCCTAATGAATCAAATACATGGCCAATAATTTCATCACCAACAGGAATAGTAAGGCCCTTTTCAGAGCTGATGATTTTAGCCCCCTTATACACCTTATTAGACCCCGAGAGATTAAGGCATTTTGCAACGTTTTTGTCATTATATCCAATCACTTGGAGGATTACATCTGGGTATTCTTCAAGATAAAGAACGGTATTAATCAGAGGTTTTTCAACTATTGTTGTGAGCACGTCAACAATCAATCCACTTATTGAACTTATGTTACCTATAACTAACATCTTAGCTTCTCCTTATGTGTTTTTATTATAAGAATCATCTTCTGTTCCCTTGGAATAATTGCTGTCTTAACGCCTCATCCTTTATTCTTCTCTTTGTCTGATTATACTGTAGCTTAAGCAATTTAATAGTATCTTTTGCTTTTTCATTTATTACAGTAGTTGTCTTGAAGCGATTCGCATATTCACTCAATCTAGATTCAAAAATAATCTGAGTAAGGCTGATGTTAAGAATAACGGACTCGAGATATTTCATAATTTCTAAGTAATCTGGTTCTAGTATATAGTCATCCATATCAATTCTTGAGACTGTAGAGCCAACTCCTTCTGAGGGAATTAAGTTAGTTTTAGTAATTTTTTGACTATTTAGAGAAATAAAAGTTTGATATATGCAGAAAGCTTTTTTATATTTACTGATAAGTTCATTGAGCGGACCAACATCGATAGGTTTAGTTATGTCGGGCGAATCAAAGCCAATAATTATCTTCCTGCCTCTTGCGCTAAGAATCGATACCCCTTTCGATCCGATTATTGCTATATCACTGCCTGCTGTCTCCGGATCACTATCAAGAAGTCTAAGTATCTCATCATCAGCGGGTCCAGAAAAACTTCCAGATGAAGTCACAACTAAACATATAGTTTTATCTATAGAGACTTTTCTTTTAGGTAATTCAACTATTTTCTTTGCATTAATCAGATCACCGTACAGAGACCAAAGGTCAATATAAAATCTTTGAGATAAAAAAACGTCATTCTTGGTCTGATTTATTTTAATCGTAGAGGTTATTTCAAAAATAGAGCTAAGATTAGCAATTGTAGATGTATCATTAAGTGTTTTTTCTATTAATTTTATGTTCTGCGCCATATTCTTGCCTACGATTCAGCTGCAATTATTTTTTGAACAATTTCATCGATATTCTTGTCCCCTTTTTCTTTAGTGGGAATACTCTTTACTGTGGCCTTAAGTCTATCAATATCTAGGTTGTCTATATCTCCACTTCCAAGAGCTACCTGAAGCATGATTTGCTCCTCTATCAATGTAAAAAGCTCATTAGGATTCTGGCCAAAAATACCATATATTCTTTCGCCAATTCTAATAGTAGCTTTTGCCTCGTTTGACTGCTCGCTAACGAATCTAGAAGTTTCTAAAGTAGTCCTGTAATTAGCCAGGTAAGAAGATACAATTCTGGCAATATACCTAGCAGTTTTGGTTTGTCCTCGTCCACCTACACGAGAAACAGATATCCCAACATTTATAGCGGGCTTAATTCCCTGCCTCATAATATTGTTATCAAATATAATCTGACCATCGGTTATAGAAATCAGGGTAGTGGATAAAAATCCAGTTATGTCATCATTTGGAGTTACAGAGACAGGAAGTGAAGTTAATGTCTTGCCATTGCTTAGGATTTTTCCAGCTCTTTCAAGCAAAGATGAATGAACATAGAACATATCGCCAGGGTATGCCTCTCGTCCGGGATTTTTGCGCATCAAAAGTGAAAGTTCTCGGTATGCTTTAGCATGACTACTAAGGTCATCGTAAATAATTATCACATCCTCGCCTGAATGCCAGAAGAATTCTGCGATTGTGCAACCGCTATATGGAGCTAGATATGTAACTGGCAAAGAATCAAAAACATCTGCTAGAACAAGGACTATCTTATCTTTAACCTTTGCAGACGTGAACCTATTAATCATTACTTCAATGTCAGCCTTCCTCTTTCCTATCAGAACATAAACTATAATCTTGCCCTTTCTGGCTTGATTTATTGCTATTTGAGTAAGGAATGTTGTTTTACCTGATTTGGTATCACCCATTATTGCTATTCTTTGCCCGTACACAACTGGGAATAGAGTATCGACTAGAGTTATCCCTGTTTCAAGCTGAGTAGAAAGAATAGCTCTGTCCTTAAAAGCCATTGCTTTACCGAAAATCTTCTGTTCCTGGGTTTTTGGAAAAATTCCAAGTCCGTCAACTGGACGACCTAGAGGATCTACAATTCTACCTAGCATATCCTTGCTAACCTTGACCGAAATTTCCTCACTCTTGGCCACGACAAGAGTGCCTATATTAATTATTTCCGTGCTTAGATTAAGCACCTCCGCATAATCCTCAAAAATACCCTGTATCAGTCCAGTGCTCCCGTCTTCAAAAATAACTACAGATCCAACCATCGCTTTTTCTAAACCATTAACGTGAGCTAAAAATCTGTCGCTGTATACGACCTCTCCCGTCTCGTTACCCTTCTCCACTAAGCTTTTGAACATTTTTGTATCAGACATTATCTATTATTTCCTTAAAAGATTTTTTACCTAGTGGCAGCACCGATGAAATAGAAAAATCTAATTTTCTTCTTTCTGTCTTAACAATAACCCCACCCATGATTGATTCATCGACAATTATTTCAACTAAAACTATAGGACTAATTGCCCTGAACCAAGCAACAAACTTAGTTCTTAGACTACTGGAAGGAATACTAGATAAAGTTAAAGTTACCACTGGTGCTGTTTTGATTATCTCAACGAGCTCCTGTTTCAAATTACCCAAATCTTCCCAGCTGATTTTTTCACCAAAAAAATGCTGCATTATCTCCGGTAGCTCAATTTTTTCTATATGGCTCTTTACGCCTGCCCTATTTGAAGCCTCTATGGATCGTTTATTCGAGTAAGAATTATCAATATATGAAATAATCTGGTATATCTGAGCTGAATTAGCAACCTGTTTTGGTAGCCCTTTGAGCTTAAAATTTGGCATTGGTTATATCCTCGATAATCAATGATTTATTTTTTTCTAGCTTTTCGAAAATATAGTCCTGCTGATCATTCAGGTCTATAGTCCCTTCTAGACTATTATTTAAATATCCAACTAGAATATTATTTAAGCTACTGTCGACTTTATGAATAAGAGCATCTTTCTTTGACTTGGCGATATCTTGCATCTGCTGCTCAGCCAAATCAGTTGCTTTCACTATCTGAGCTTGAGCCTCTTCGGTCATAGTTTTTGATTTTATCTGAAAATCTTGCAATGATTTTTGAAACTCAATCGTTGCGCTTGAAACATTGTCCTTAAAAGTTTTATTTAATAGATTCATGTTCTGGTTGAGTTGTCTTTCGAAATTTATCTTATAGGAGCTTATCATTTGCTCTGTGGCCTTATTTAGAGCTTCCTCTGAAGCTTTCTTGAGCTGAATAGAGTTCACGTGTGTTTCAGCCTTTACGGCAGGTCTCTGGTGCTTATTCAGCCTTTTAGAATCTTTGTGGGCAATAATTAAAACTATGAATAAAACTATGGCTATAACAAGTAATGTTATTATCCATTGATATATGTTTGAATTAGATGTATCAGATATGCTCATTTGTAATCACCCCGCAACCACTAAATATGCTGCTGCAAAACTAATTAAAAGTATAGCTGTAACCATAATAATAATCAAAATGGTATGTCTAGTAATGCCTTTTCTGGCGAGCGGATTTCGACCGATCGACCTAATCGACACAATAGTTGAAGCTAATATCAAAAACATTGACACTATTACACAAACCATGATTATTGTCATAGCAGCAACAGCTTGACTCTGGCTCACGTTTTTGTGAACGATTTTTGAAAAGAAGCTTTGAAAAGGTCTAATCGTTGAGTTTTCTGACAATGTAGATGTAAGACCAGAAAAATCTGCGACTGAGACATTTATTAATGTTTGTCCGACGTAAACAGTATACTTCTTGCCATTGGCTCCAGATATATCCTGCTTAGATGCTCCTATAGCTGTTGAATCAAATCCGTTTATAGCTGTTCCGACTATTCTACTAGCCGAGGTTGCCTTCATGCCTACTCCTTCAATTATTGAGGCGGTAATCTTATCCCCTTTAGCTATGTTTCCATTTATTGTTGATACGTTTGTGGCATAAATTCCAGAAGTCCCTACCTCTAGAGACGATTGATTACTGTTAAAGCTTATATTTGATGAGTTTTTGTTTATTATAACGCCTAAAAGATTATTGACGTTATTAACGTTTGCAGTAATTACAGATTGAGAATTCTTCGGATTCAGGCTTACTATCGACCCAATTTGAATGTTATTGGATGAACTGTAGCCCTCGGAGAAACTTAATGAAGATGCACTGATGGTTCCAGGGTAGAACTGAATAAAAAAAAGAAGAAGTCCTACTAACGACAACCCACTTATTTTAAAAGTTTTTTTCTTATTTATGAAAATAATCTTTTTAAAAATATCACCCCCCTTATGCTTATTTCTATGTCTATGATATCACCTAGAAAAACATAACCAAAAAAAATATTCACAAAACTGGTGGGCGGTAAGGGACTCGAACCCCCGACTTCCTCGGTGTAAACGAGGCGCTCTAGCCAACTGAGCTAACCGCCCTCTCTTTGGTGCGCGAGAGAAGACTCGAACTTCCACAGGGTTGCCCCCACTACCACCTCAAGGTAGCGCGTCTACCATTCCGCCACTCGCGCGAATGAGGGGAATTAAACCAATGAACCCTGTTATATTACGTTTAAATGACGAAAAACTCAATAGCAACATTAAGATTTAGGTAAAAAATTATTAAAACCTCGGACATAATCTTGTCTTAGCATATTTTTAACATCTTCAACACTTGAGTTAACTTTAACTCCTGGATTTAAAATATTATGAGGATCCAGAATGTATTTGACCTTAACCATGAGATCATATGCATCTTTTCCATAAAGCTTCTCCAGATAAAGAGACCTAAGTCTGCCGTCATTGTAGCTACTACTGGTACTGCCACCCAGTCCAATAACCATTGGATAATACTCCTCCATCATTTTAAATATTTTCTGTCGATCACCAACAACGCTAAGATCAAGGAATGGTTGAATATGAAGATTACCTTCACCGGCATGTCCCCAAATAGCTATATTCACATGATTCTTATCGAATATTTGATAGAGGCCATCAATGTACTCTGACAGCTTTTCTACAGGCACAATACCGTCTTCTAGCAATGGTAGCGGACGAGTATTCCCGTCGACGTGATTCAAAATAACAGAGCTGGCATTTCTAATTTTTCGGATATTTTGAATCTTATCTTCATCATGCTCCATCTGATTTGATGATGCATAGCTTGAAAATATTTTTGATGCTTTCTTGCATAATTTTCTTCTTAGCCTCTCGTTTGAATTATCAAACTCTACAAAAAGAATGAATTTAGGCAATACCTCTGGGAGAACATCCTTTAAAAGATTAGGATTTATTTTATTAACCATGGTCAAGAACTGCTCGTCAACAAGCTCGATCTCACTAGGAGACTCGGAAAGTTTCTTCAATTCGTTAATTGCTTGTTGGAGCTCACTAAGACCATCGAAGAAGCCAAAGACTAGTGAAGTGTCAATTGAGTAATCTTCGGTCGACAAAACTGCCTCAGTCACTATTCCTAAAGTTCCCTGTGAGCCTACGAATAATGGAGTCAGGTCGAAGCCTTTTTTACTAACAATATCACTAAGGTCATATCCTGCGCCGTTTCTGGCTACAGCTAAATCAGTAGTCTTAACTAAATCCTTGTTCTCTTCCAATAAAGCATCAAGCCCCCTGTAGATCTCACCCTCAAAAGTAGTTAGGCCTAGCTTATTTTTTAGTTCTCTCTTGTTTAAAGGCTTAGTGTCAATGACTTCACCATTAGAGAGAACCACCCTGAGAGACTTTACATAATTTCTAGTATCACCATATTTCACTGATTTTTCGCCACCAGCATTATTGGCTACTGCCCCACCAATCGTTGAGTATTCTAGCGACGATGGATAAGAAGGCAAGAATAAACCGTGGGTTTTCAATGCTTGCTGAAGTTTTCCGAAAATTATTCCAGGCTCAACAGTCACTATTCCACTTTTAGTATCAAGTTCAATGATCTTATTCATATGAGCTGGAAAAATCATAACTAGCCCGCTGCCTATTGCAGCTCCAGTCTGGTCGCTTCCTGAACCTCTAGATGTAATTGGCAATAATCTACCTCGCTCAGCTAATTGCCAGCTAAATCTAGCAGCTTTTCTAACATCATTTTCGTTTTTAGGATATGCAATTATGCTTGGGGTTATTGTTAAAATACTGTTGTCATTTGAAAAATAAGATCTTGCATCTTTAGAATCCATAACCTCACCTCGTAAATGATTCTGTAAGTAATGCGCAATTTTGTTCATTTTTTTACCCTATTATTTTTTAAATTTTATATTTATATATTAACACAAGATATTGGCTATGATATTAAATCGAACAATGTTTATGTATATGATAAAATAAGATAAAATATAGTACTCATTATGAAAATAAATATAAAAAAATATAAATCCAAATAAAAATAATCTTAATAAAAAATTAAGATTATTTTTTGGTGGAGATACGGGGACTCGAACCCCGGACCCCCTGCTTGCAAAGCAGGTGCTCTAGCCAACTGAGCTACATCCCCATATGCTAAAGATATTTGGTGGGCTTGCCAGGACTTGAACCTGGGACCTCGTCATTATCAGTGACGCGCTCTAACCAACTGAGCTACAAGCCCTCAACTGTCAGCTTGAGGTATTGTATCGAAACTGACGGGTATAAGCAATTTAAATTTTTTAATAAAAAACTCCCTAAAAAGGGAGCTTTTTAGCTTTAAAAACTTCAGTAGTGCAATCAACGTCAATCATAATGTGTTCAGAACTGTGTCTCGTTATATAAATATAAATTGTAAATTAACAGTACTGCATTAATTTACCGAGATCGACCTAGCTCTCGAATTAATAAATTAAAACGATGCTAGTTTTCTCCCTAGAAAGGAGGTAATCCATCCGCACCTTCCGGTACGGATACCTTGTTACGACTTAACCCCAATCATCTCCCCTACCTTAGGGCTCGGCAAGCGAACACGTCAGGTATTGGCGACTTTCATGGTTTGACGGGCGGTGTGTACAAGACCCGGGAACGTATTCACGGTAGTAATGCTGACCTACCGTTACTAGCGATTCCAGCTTCATGCAGGCGAGTTTCAGCCTGCAATCCGAACTTAGACCGGCTTTGATGGGATTTGCTCCGTCTCGCGACTTGGCAGCCCTTTGTACCGGCCATTGTAGCGTGTTTGTAGCCCAAGACGTAAGGGCAATACTGACCTGACATCATCCCCTCCTTCCTCCCTGTTACCAGGGCAGTCTAGCTAGAAAAAACAACTAACTACAAGGGTTGCGCTCGTTAATGGACTTAACCAAACATCTCACGACACGAGCTGACGACGGCCATGCAGCACCTGTCACTGTATTCCCGAAGGCACAGTCTTCTTTCGAAAACCTTCACAGGATGTCAAGCCTTGGTAAGGTTCTTCGCTTATCCTCGAATTAAACAACACGCTCCACCGCTTGTGCGGGTCCCCGTCAATTCCTTTATGTTTTAGTCTTGCGACCGTACTCCACAGGCGGGATGCTTAACGCGTTAGCTTCGCTACTAGAAGGGTCGATACTTCTAACAGCTAGCATCCATAGTTTACGGCGTGGACTACCGGGGTATCTAATCCCGTTTGCTCCCCACGCTTTCGTGCCTTAGTGTCAGGAACGAGCCAGTAACCTGCCTACGCCATCGGTATTCCTCCTAATATCTACGGATTTCACTCCTACACTAGGAATTCTAGTTACCTCTCTCGTCCTCTAGCCTAGCAGTTCAGAACATGTTTGTATGGTTGAGCCACACGCTTTCATGCCCTGCTTACTATGCCACCTACGCAACTCTTTACGCCCAGTAATTCCGGATAACGCTCGGATCCTCCGTATGACCGCGGCTGCTGGCACGGAGTTAGCCGATCCTTATTCATATACTACTGTCATAATCATCATATATAAAAGCAGTTTACAACCCGAAGGCCTTCATCCTGCACGCGGCGTTGCTCCATCAGGCTTTCGCCCATTGTGGAAAATTCCCTACTGCTGCCTCCCGTAGGAGTCTGGGCCGTTCTCAGTCCCA
>Ga0194055_10003850_pt1 | contig 11444 bp, 14 predicted proteins | sample SepL449m_MetaG_FD_155482 | JGI IMG/M metagenome (GOLD analysis project Ga0194055, IMG submission 155482) | Anoxic zone freshwater microbial communities from boreal shield lake in IISD Experimental Lakes Area, Ontario, Canada - Sep2016-L442-9m | ecosystem: Environmental > Aquatic > Freshwater >... | reverse complement strand
CTTTCCCGACAGCGGCGATCCGTGGACCGTGTCCAAGGTTTACTACCACATGACATTTCACAAGGCCCGTGTCATGGCGCTGCATGAAGCGCTCGAAGGGGCTGACATGGAATCGCCGTACGGCGATTGGCTGGCCAACTGGACCGATCGCCCGCACGATGCCGAACGCCTGACCACCTTGATTCCATGCGCCGAGTGGTTTGGCGTTCGTGAGGAAGCGTTGCGCGCGCACCGCACCCAGGTTGACCCTGAGGGCCCGTGGTTCCGCGTACCGCTGATCATGCAACAGCGAGTGTGGCCCACCGAAGACTTCCAACTCGCGACGTCTACCGTAGAAACGTCACTTCCTGAAGATGATCTATTCGCGGGACTGCGATCGGAGGGCGCGTCATGATGCCAACATCCTGGGTGAGTCTGCTGGTGCACGCCGATCAGACGCCATCGCCGATCCCGGTGCCACTCAAAGAAGTTGACCCGAATGCAGTCACTCCGGGCTTAGTGGGTTTGGCCTTCTTCGTCGTCCTCTTCGTCGTCCTGTTCTTTCTGCTGCGCAGTTTCACTCGGCAACTGAAGAAGATCGACATCCCCGAAGGTGGTGTTCCGATCAACGAGCCTCAGTCGAGTTCGATCGCCAGCGATTCTGAGGTCGGTAACAACTGAATCGCGTTGTTGTCGCCTGACTTCGACCACTGCGCGAACACCATGTCGGTGAGTAGATCGGCAAGTTCCATCGGGGGAACGGGTCGGCCGAGTAGGTAGCCCTGCCCAAAGCGGTAGCCCAGCCTGAGCAGGGTGAGGCGCTGTGATTCGGTCTCGATGCCCTCGGCAATGATTTCGTCGAGGGCGAGATTGGTGGCCAGATCGTGGATGGCGGTGACCAGGCCGAGTTGGCTCGGATTCGGTAGGCCTTCGATGAACTCGCGGGCTAACTTGAGTCCGGCGACGGGCATCGTGCGCAGATAGCCGAGCGACGACCATCCGGTGCCGAAGTCATCGATGTACACGTCGACCCCAAGATCGCGAATCTCCTCAAGGCGATCGAGGGGTACCCCACCATCCGGTAGTAAGACTCCTTCGGTGATCTCGAAAATCAGTTGACCCGGCTTGACGCCTGACTCGGCGAGTGCGGCACTCACTTTCGCGGGCAGTGCCGGATCGAGCATCTGCCTCGGGGACAGATTCACGGTGAGACGTAGTTGCGCGAGGTGAGGGTTGGCCGCGTGCATGGCGGCCAGTTCGAACAGGCTTCGCCGCAACATCGACATACCGAGTTCAACGATGAGGCCAGAGTCCTCGGCCACGGCGATGAATTCCGCCGGTGACACGATGCCGCGCTGGGGGTGCTCCCATCGGGCGAGTGCTTCGATGCCGGCGATGGCCCCGGACTGGAGTTCGACAATGGGTTGGTACCACGGCACGATCTCGCCTCGTTCGATCGCAGTGCGCAGTTCACTGATCAATGCCATGCGTTGTACCGCTGCGCGATGAAGTTCGTTCTCGAAGAGGGCCCATTGGTTCTTTCCGCGTCCCTTTGCCTGATACAGGGCGAGGTCGGCATCACGCTCGGCTTCCTGCACCGTCATGGTGGGGCGACTTGCGACGACGCCGATGCTGGCAGCCGGAAACAACTCGCGACCTTCCAGCACAATCGGCTCATTGATGCGAGCGAGTAGTCGTTCAGCGACATTGGCGACATCGCAGGAGGTTCGCACGTCTTCGAGTACCAGAGCGAATTCATCGCCACCGATGCGTGCGGCAGTGTCACCTTCGCGCAGTGTGTCGGTAATGCGCTCGCTCACGATCTTGAGCATCTCATCGCCAGCGGGGTGCCCCAACGAGTCGTTGATTTCCTTGAAGTCGTCGAGGTCGAGCATGAGGACGGCGAACTCAGCGCCATGACGCTCATGTCGAACGAGTGCATGCCGCAATCGATCGCGGAAGAGGTCGCGGTTGGCTAGCCCGGTGAGCGGGTCGTAGAGCGCGCGACGTGCGAGTTCGTCCTGAAGTTTGCGCTGCTCGGTGATGTCACGAATGGTGAGTACTGTCTGCGAACTGCCGGTTTGGGACACGGCGATGAACTCGCAGAGGCGAGTGCCCGAAGGAGCTGCCACCCTCAGTTGTCGCACATCGCGCCCGGCCACGTGACTTTTTAGCAATAGATCGCGCGCCGCGTCGTGGTCTTCCTCGGCCACGACCGAGAGCAAACTGGTGCCGGTGAGTTGGTGAGGCGAAGTCGACGTGAACTGTCCAAGCGCTGAAGTCGCGTAGTGGATGCCAAGTGAGTTGTCGACGATCACGATGGCCTCGGCTGAGTTTTCGAGCAGTTCGCTGATGCGACGCTCGGTTGACATCGACACGAACGCGGCACGCGCATCGGTTCGTTCGATGAGAGCCCCGACCACCCGAGCGAAGACTGTGAGCGATTCCCGAGTTGCTCGTGGGAGAACGTAGCCCGTGGCAACTGCGAGGTTCGGGTCGTTCGGTTGATCACCTGTCGCGAAGGTGCTCACGTGCGACGGGGTGGCGCGCCAGATGTCCCCAGGTTCGACGAGCATTGATTCTGCGTGAATGTCATCGATGAGAGCCATCACCCACTTGGGTAGGCGTTCGTTGAGGGCTTCTCGATTGGGAATGTTCTCAAGAGCGGCCGCCTGAACGATTTGGTTGCGCACGCTCACGTTGTGGTAGGCCTTAAGCAGCAGGCCAATGCGCACCATGATCAGCACGCTGATCACCAGCGAGATCGGGACGAGCAACTGACGGTCGGCGTCAACGGTGCGTGTGCTATCGCTGACGATGATCAGCAGCGGCGTGAACGTGGCAAGTCCGAGGGTGAGCAGGGTACGCATTCGTGTATCGGTGGTGTGGAGTGGATCGAGGGTGGCGATGACCTTATGGCTAGGGTGCAGTGCTGCTGCCCCCACCATTGCAACCGCCACAATGAAACCAATACCGGGAAGCGCAATTCCAGTCGACGGCGTTCCGTTGGAAGCTACTTTGGCGGCCAAGCTCACGAGGTCGGTGAGACCGATTGCAAGCACCGCGATGGCAAGGTAACGAGCCCACTGTTGCGCGTTGCGCGTCGTCGAAAACCACATCCGTGCCACGAAACTGACGCCGGCAAGGTCGATGGTGACATTGACGAGGTAGGGCAAAAGCACCGACGGGTCCTGCCCTGTGTTCACCCATGCCGGTCCGATGATGAATTGGCTCGTTATGAGCACACCCACCACAAACAAGATGAGGGCGTCGAGCGCCGACGCGCGATCTCGGTCAGCATTCGTGAACCGCACCAACAGCAGCCCGGCGATTACGAGGGGGACGTAGGCCAGAGCAAAGACGAGATCGCTGAGCGAGCCAAATTGCTCGGGGTGAGCGATTCGCTGGGCAAAACGAAGGAGGTGATCAGGATCAGTCAGTAGCCCGTAGGCATTCACCGCCAAGAAGAGCACGAACCCGATCAGCACCAGAATCCAGATTGGTCGTGCGACGCGTGGGGCGGTTCGGATCGCACTCAGACTGAGGGCGATGGTGGCCGATAGCATCAGCAGCTGCAACATGCCGGCGAGGGCCACTGACGCCCCGGAGTCAGCGAAGCCCCGGAAGAGACAGGCGACGGCGACACCCGTCAGCACGACGCCGACGATCCACCAGCGCCACGCCATCAAGCGACTACTCAGAGTGTCCATACGATCACTCAATGATACTAGACGGTAGAAGGCTTCCACGGGAAGGGCTCCCACTCCCCGCTCTACCCCACGCAGCACTTCAGCCCCCGGCCGTAAGGCCGAGGGCTGAAGTTGAGGCGTCGTGTCGCGTCAGATGGCGCGGACGGCGTCTGCCTGCGGGCCCTTGGGGCCAGCGGTGATTTCGAACTCGACGCGCTGGTTCTCGTCGAGCGAACGGTAGCCGTCCGACTGAATCGCGCTGTAATGCACAAACACGTCGGGTCCTTCGCCGTCCTGGGCGATGAAGCCGTAGCCCTTTTCAGCGTTGAACCACTTGACAGTGCCCTGAGCCATATCTTTCCTTCTCAATCTTTGTGCTGTGTCCCCCCAGCTGTTCGCCGGGGTTCGGCCTCCGCACGGTGCTTCGGCCGTGGATGCGGCGTTGGTATCGACGTGAGCGGGGCGGACACAGGGGACCGACCGTGCTTCGCTTTCCACGGGCGTCCGATCGAACGAGCGAGGAACCGCAACTGCAACCAACCATCACCTTACCACGAGGGACCCCTGAGGCCAGAGTGTTCTCAAACTTTGGGCGGCGTACCGTAGAGCCATGATCCGGTACGCCTTGGCTCCTCGCTGGTGGTTCATGCACCTCGTGGTCGCGGCGCTTTTCATCGGATGCCTCAAACTGGGCCTCTGGCAGTGGGAGGCCGGGCATGCTGCAAATGCCGACGACTCGGGCTTCGGAGGCCGCCTCCGCAACGATGTCTACGCATTTCAATGGTGGTTTTTTGGCGCGTTTGGGCTGTGGTTCTGGACTCGATTCCTTCGCGACCAGAAGATTGCCGATGAGGAATGGGAAGCGGCAGCCGCGCGCGAATCCGCCGAATCTCCCGATAGCCTGACCTCGTGAGCACGCCGGCGCCGGATGCGGCCAAACTTCGTGGCATTCGGGGAGCCCTCGCCCGATATCGGGTGATGGCTTGGGTAACCGGTGTGGTGTTGGCGAGCATGACCATCGCTTTGGTGTGGTTTTCCGTCACTGGAATCAACAAGAATGATCGGCCTTTCTGGTACTCACTGGGCTGGATTAGCCACGGCTGGCTGTTCGTCATCTACCTCGTGACGGCCGTTGATCTGGCTACCCGGGTGCGCTGGAAGCCTCTGCGTGCGATCGTGATGATGGCCGCGGGAACGATTCCATTCGCTTCCTTCTTCGCCGAGGCGTGGGCCCGTAAAGACGTGCAATCCCGTTTCCCAGAGATTTCCGGTAACGAGTCGGCCTGACAGAGTTTGAGGGCCGGCCGGGCAGGGAAGAGTGGAATGTTCGGTGGACCTTCACCGACGGTCGCATCTGCGGCCACCGGCCACGACCAAGGAGTACCACCATGGCCAGCAACCCTCGATCCGTTTCCTTTACTGCCGCTGCCGCACACACGGTGGTCTCAGACGGTCCGACCGGCTTCCTTCGCAGGCTGGCGTCGATTCCGGCCATGTTGCGCGACAGCCTCACCGGCCGATTCACCGGCATCGGTCGCGGCAAGTTGCTGCTGATGGGACTCGCGGCTCTCTACATCGTGTCGCCCATTGACTTCCTTCCCGAAGCCTTGCTGACTATTCCTGGGCTTGCCGACGATGCGGTGATTGGCGCGTGGCTCGTGGCAGTTTTGGTCACCTCGACCGACGATTACCTGTCGTGGCGAGGCGAAACTGTGACAGCCGCCAATGTGGTGCCCGGCGTGGTCGTCAACTAGTTGCTCGCTCGTTGGACGTGCGTCGGGCTACAGTGAGCCTCCACACTCGAATGACCCGCGAATGACCCACGGAGGAATCTCATGAAGCGCACCATTGCGGCGGCCGCAGTCACGGTCGTTCTCGTAGCTGGCCTAGTGGGATGCGGCAAGGCTGAGCAGATCAAGGATCAGGCCTGCAGTGCTCTGACCCAACTCAGCACTCAGGTTGCCGATGTCTCTGAGGGCAAGGACGAAAAGACCGTCGGCGATGCAACTACTGCGTTGACGTCTCTTAACGACAAACTGACCACCGCGAAGAGTAGCGCCAACCCCGCGGCTGGTGCACTGATCGACAAGTTGCAGGGTGCCGTCACCGCGGCGCTCGATAAGGCCAAAGGAGCCGATCCTTCGACGCCGATCAAGGACGTGCCCGCGCTGGCTGAGGCAGAATCCAAGATCAAGGACACCTTCAACAGCGTGACGACCGAACTGAAGTGTGCCTGAGCTCAATCATCCGTTGCCCGCGTCCGCCACTCGGCGGGCGCGGGCAACGTACGTTCCGGTGAGAGCGGCGTGGTCAAGCACCACGCCACCGTCGTAACGACCAATGCCGCCCGAGGTGAAGAGCCCCGTTGACGCATCGCGTGCCTCACTCCACACCCGTTCGAGGTAATCGTCGATGAAGTTGAGCAGCATGGAATCAAGGTGGTCGGGCGGCAGGTGAAGGAGTTCGCGAATGAGGATCGCGTTGAAGGCGGGTGGATGGGTCCAGAGTCGATCCGGTGTGAACATCGCGGCTGTTCGGTGCGCGAGTCCCACTGCTGCGTCAGCGTGGTCGAGTGCGGCGAGCAAACCAATCGCGAGGCCTTGGTTGTAGGTGTAGATCGCCGCGTCGATTGATCCGTCGGAACGTCGGTGATCTGCGATGAGTCCGTCGTCGTTTTGCAATGTGCCCAGCAAGAAGTGCAGACATCCTGAGCCGAGTTCGAGCAAAGCGGCGCTCTGCGAGCCGCTCACTCGTGAGGCCAGTTGCACAGCTGCTAAACCGGTCGAGCCGGTGGAGCACGCGTTGTGCGTGTCGCCGCCTTCGACCCAGCCGATTCCAATCGGTCCGTCGTCGAACGTGATGGCACCGGTGCGCAGGTAGGTGATGAGGCGTTCTGCCAACTCCGTGCCGTGGGCCCGGTCGGGAAAGTCAAGTGCAGCCAACGCGATCCAGGCATTGTCGTCGTAGTAGCGACGTCGATTACTGGGGCGCTCGCTGTAACTGTCACCGCGGCGAAATGTTTCCAGTGTGTTGACCAGCCGCGGTAGGTCGGAAGTGGCGCGGTCGTCGTGAGGCGCTAGTACGGCGGCGGTGTGCAGCACCTGACTGAACGGCCACAGCGGAACGCTCGCAAATCGGCGTGGTTCGTGCACGACATATCGCCTAGCCCGTCTGCGCAGCAGAGGTTGTAGCGCTGCCCATCCAGCGCGTGCTCGATGGACGGACTCTGTCACGAGGCTTACTGTGCCGGCTCAAGCAGCGGCACAGCCACCACATCGAACGGCAGGGTCCACGCTTCGGGAATGAGGGTCGCTGTGATGTAAGTGCCGAAACCCAGTGCCAGACCCCAATGCACTCCTGCAATGGCTTCAGCCAGTTTCTCGGACGGTGTCCCTGCCGTAACCCGTTCAAGCACGTCGGCCTCAATCGCAATCGTGTGAGCCTTCATGCGCGGTTCGTGCCAGGACAAGCGCAACTGTTCCAGCGAAAGCATCCGCGCTGACGCATGCTCGGGTCGAAGGGCTTCGCGCAGGAAGACCGCTTCGGCAATTCCGGGGCCGTAGCGTGCCTTGAGGTCGGCGGCCATATCGAGGTTGAGGGTGAAACCCTCTTCAAGCGCGCGAGATGCGGCGTCAAGGAAGAGATCGAGTTTGGATGCGTAGCGCCCATAGAGCATCCCCTCGGACACTCCGGCAGCAGCGGCGATGCGTCCGGTGGTCGCTGCTTGGTATCCCCGCTCTCCGACTACGAGCAGTGCTGCAGAGAGCAGGTCGTCGAGCGCTGGATCGCCGGTATGGACCCGGGCCACCAGCATGTGGTCTGCGCGATCGTCGGGAAGTGGTTGGGGTGATGCGGGGTTCGAAAGTGCGGTCGCGAACTCGGTAACGAGCGGCGCCCACTCATGGTCTCCAACACCTGGGCGCCGAGAAGCCAGGTAGAGACCCAGCCCCGTGATCACGACGTAAACAGCGCGTGCGGAGTCTTGGGGGCTGCCGCTTGTGGGCGGGAGTGGGTACGCGCTCAGCGAGTCGCGAACACTGGCAGCGACGGTCTGTCTGAGTGCGTCGTCGAGCATGGTGGCTGCCATCAAGTCGACGCCCGTGTCGAGAAGGCCGGTGGGTGCGATGAGCGGCGCGAGTGCTGCCTCAATGGCCTCGAGAGGGGGTGCGTCGTTGTCGGGGGTGAGCGCGAGGTGCAGCAGGGTACGCAGGCGCTCAGTGAGTTCGGGGCCGGGGCCGGCGTTCCAGAGTGCACATCCGAGTTGGCTGCGATCGCCGAATCGGTCGTAGAGCGGACGGGTACTGAGGCCGGCATCCTTGGCGACCGCAGTAAAAGCAAGTTCGTCCCAGCCACGTTCGGCCAGGGTGCGGGCGGCCGCGCCGAGGAGTACCTCGTCGTTTGCCGCGGCGCGTCTGGAACGTGAACGCGTGGAGGCAGGGTCATTCGGCACCATCGCAGATTAGGTCACCCTCGCCCTTCATGAGGTGTCGGATGCGGGTAGCGAGATGGATTCGTGGCAAATCAGGGCGACCAGCGACTAGACATATAAAGTGAACTGTGCTTTATTAAAGAATCCTGATCAACCACTCAGTGTTTTGACGAGACGAGGAGGCTCCGGTGGCGCAACTTCCGCTAGCTCAAGTACCGGCCGACATGCAGTGGGATTGGCAAGAACTCGGTGCCTGCCGCGACCGTGAATTGAGCCTGTTCTTCCACCCCGTGAACGCGCGCGGTCGCTCACGACGTGACCGCGAGGCCGCGGCAAAGTCGGTATGTGGCTCATGTGTGGTTCGTGCCGAATGCCTCGATTACGCCATTCGTTCGCGTGAGCCCTACGGCGTGTGGGGCGGCTTGAGCGAAGACGAGCGCGAGGCGATCTTCGTCACCCTTCCCTCGATCGACTCCTCGCGCGAGCCGGGCGATGGTCTGCGTGCCGTGCGCGATGCCCTCGGCGACATTGACCTCCTCGCCGTCACGGCCTGAATGGCAATTGAGCTCGGCCGTTTCGTCCCTTCCCGCCCATGACCTTTCCGCCAATGAATTGAGGTATCCCATGATTCGCCGAGTTGCTACTCCACTGCTCGCCAGCACCCTGCTGCTCGGTCTTGCCGCATGTGGTGCGCAGACCAGCGCCGCCGATGGCAGTAGTCCGGAAGTATGTTCGGCGATGAATTCGGCAAAGGACTCGATCACGTCGTTCGCCGATAGCTCAGGCGAGAAGACTGTGGGTGACGTGCAGACCAAGCTCACGTCCATCAGTGGCCAATTGGATACGGCGAAAGGCAAGTCAACCGGCTTGGCCCAGGCCATCATCGGCAACCTGCAGTCATCGGTTGGCGCGGCAACGCAGGCTCTGCAGGGTGTGAGCCCCGACAGCCCCATCAGTGACCTGCCGAGCGGCTTTGCTGGCTCGCGTACGAAGGTGAAGACGACCTTCGACGAGGTGTACACCAAGTTGCAGTGTTCGTGATCGTGCGCGGAGCGCAGTCATGATCGAGTGCACCGGGCTAGGTAAGTCGTACGGCACGACGCGAGCCGTCGACAACATGTCGTTCACCATTCCCGATGGCGTGGTGACCGGCTTCCTCGGACCCAACGGCTCGGGCAAGTCCACGTCGATGCGGCTCATGCTCGGACTCGATTTCGGTGAGGGCACGACTCTCTTCGACGGCAGGAAACTTGCCGACCTTGAGTCGACGACCAAGGTCGTTGGCGCGCATCTCGATGCTAAGAACTTCCACCCCACGCGAACCGCTCGCGATCACCTACGCATGCTTGGGCAAGAAGCGCAGGTGTCGAATGCACGGGTCGACGAGGTCATCGATCTTCTGGGTCTGGCATCGGTAGCGAACAAGGCGCCCGGCGGTTTCTCGTTAGGAATGGGACAGCGGCTCGGACTCGCGGGTGCCATTCTTGCTTCGCCGAAGACTCTCCTGCTTGATGAGCCTGCCAATGGCCTTGATCCCCAGTCGATTCATTGGCTGCGTGACTTCTTGCGCGACTACGCCGCCGAAGGCAACTCGGTGTTCGTGTCGAGCCACCTGCTGTCGGAAATGGAATTGCTGGCCGATCACTTGGTGGTGATTGCCAAGGGCCGCTTAATGGCCGACGAGTCGATGGACGAATTCGTGGCGCGCAGCAAGACCGACGTGCTTGTTCGCACGGTGCCCGAATTCACCTCGGTGCTGTCAGCCGCATTGCGTGAACGTGGTGCTGAAGTTCTGGCTGAGGATGGCGCATTCGCGGTGTCCGGTGTTGAGGCGGCGCAGATCGGCATGATGGCGCACGAACTTGGCGCTCCGGTACTTGAACTCACCGTGAGGCAGGCATCTCTTGAACAGGCCTTCCTCGAAATCACCGAAGGTCAACAGGGCTTCCGAACTGGAGGCTCGAAATGAAGCGGGCTATCGCCTACGAACGAGTTCGGGCGTTCACCATTCGTTCAACGTTCGTCTTTCCGCTGGCGGGTGTGGCATTCACCTGGGCCATCGCACTGTTCCTGATTCTCACCGCGCCCGCCGGGTCTGACATCGGGCTAGCAGGACTCGTTGGTCAGGTGTACTCGCCGATCAGTGCACTGTTCGTCACCATTCCGTTCGCGCAGGCCTTTGGCCACGACTACCGCGACGGAACGATTCGGCTCACACTTGGCGAGTTTCCGAACCGCACTCAGGTGTATCTCGCCAAGTTAATCGTGCCTGCGGTAGTCGCAGTGTGTGCGGTGATCATTGCGGTGCTCGGAGTTGCCGTGATCGCCACACTTGGGCCTTCATCGGGCTTCGACGCGCTGCCTGCCCTGCTTCTTCGTGAGTCTTTGTTCACGGTCATGTGGGGTGTGATGGTCGCGGCGATCACTGTGTTGACGCGCTCAATGCCTGCGGGTGTCACGGGGCTGCTCATCTGGTGGCTGCTTGTTGAGCAACTCATCGGAAGCTTGCTGTCGAAGTTCCCCTTCGTCTTTAACTTGCTGCCGCTCAACAATGGTGTGTTGTGGGCGCAATCGGGTGCCGTGCAGCCGGGCCTGATCATGTTGCTGGCGACGGTCGTGCTCGGTGCTGTGGGTTATGTGAGGTTCACGCGTCGCGACGCCTAGCCATCTCGTGTCGCTGAGTCACTCGCACTCAGATAGCGTTCCTTTCGCGACCCGAGCCGGGTTAGCAACAATTCTCCCGGAGGCATTGATGACCATCGCCGTTGGCGACACCATTCCCGAAGCAGACGTGCGCATCATGCGTGACGGACTTCCCGTCGTAGTTCCGATCACGCAGATAATCGGAACTGGTCGCGCGGTGCTGTTCGCGGTGCCCGGCGCGTTCACGCCCACCTGTCACCGTCAGCACCTTCCGGGTTTCGTTGACCAGGCTGCGGCACTTGCGGGCAAGGGCGTCGACACGGTGGCCTGCTTGAGTGTTAACGATGTGTTCGTGATGGACAGTTGGGGTGAAGTGAGCGGCGTGGGCGATGCGATCGTCATGGTGGCCGACCCCGATGCTGAATTCACCCAGGCCGTCGGCATGGACGTTGACGTGTCCAAGGGTGGTCTGGGTATTCGCTCAAAGCGCTACGCCATGGTGGTCGAAGACGGTGTCGTTACTGCATTCCTCCCCGAGCCCGATGGCTTTGGTTTGGCCGACAGCAGTGCGCAGTGCGTGCTTGACGTGCTCTGAGGCTCACTAGTGACGTTGAGCCTCACCGAGCCAAACGGATCTGCCTACGAGCCCTGGCTGCCGAGGTCGCATAGCGGACATAGCGGGGCCATTGGTGCTTTTGAGTAGT
>Ga0194055_10003848_pt1 | contig 11448 bp, 11 predicted proteins | sample SepL449m_MetaG_FD_155482 | JGI IMG/M metagenome (GOLD analysis project Ga0194055, IMG submission 155482) | Anoxic zone freshwater microbial communities from boreal shield lake in IISD Experimental Lakes Area, Ontario, Canada - Sep2016-L442-9m | ecosystem: Environmental > Aquatic > Freshwater >... | reverse complement strand
CCGCTACCTGACCGAGGGGCCGACCTGCTTCCGCGGAGTGGTGGAGTTGTTCACGGCCCCCGACGCCACACCGGCGGTGTTCTTCTGCAACGCGGGGAAGGACCGCACCGGCGCGGTGGCGGCGATGCTGCTGACCGTGCTCGGCGTCGACGACGCGACGATCGCGGCCGACTACGCGCGCACCCAGAGTGCCCTGGCCGGGATCGGTGCGGCGACCATCCGCGACTACCCGCCCGACGTCGCCCGGTGGCGTGGCCTGTCGCCGGACCTGGCGCACGCCCGCGAGGAGACCATGCTCGACTTCCTCGCTCTGGTGCGGGAGCGGGTGGGGGGCTGGGAGCGCTACCTGGAGGGCCTGGGAGTCACGACCGAGCGGCTCGACGCCCTCCGAGCCGCCTGCCTCGAGGAGCAAGGACCGTCACGATGAGCCAGCGCGGAGAGATCGATCCCAGCGAGTTGCGGCGCCTGGCGCTCGACGGCCCGGTGAACTTCCGGGATCTCGGTGGGTACCGGGCCGCCGGCGGCGCGACCGTCCGGCGCCGGCACCTCTTCCGGTCCGACGCGCTCCACCGGCTCTCGGCCGAGGACGTCGAGCGCGTCCACGACCTCGGGATCACCACCCTCATCGACTTCCGGACCACCCACGAGGTCGAGGCGGCGGGACTGGGCGGGATCGCCGCGGTGGAGGCCGAGCACCTGCACCTCCCGACCTTCGACACCACGCGGCCCATGACCGAGGACGACGACGTCGTGGGTGCGCTCATCGACGCCGCGACCGCCTACGAGATGATGCTCGACCGCGGGCGGGTGGCCTACGCCGGCGCCCTGCGGGCGGTGGCCGACTCCGCCGATCCGGTCGTGTTCTTCTGTGCGGCGGGCAAGGACCGCACCGGCGTGTTCGCGGCGATCGTGCTGGGTCTGCTCGGGGTCTCCGACGACGACATCGTGGCCGACTACGCCCTCACGGGGGAGGTGATCGAGCAGATCCACGCCCTCCGGGGCGACTCCGGCGCGGCGCAGATCCCCAACGTGCACCGCATCGGCGACGACCTGCGCCACGCCTATCCGGCCTCGATGGCCGCGACCATCGACCGGGTCCACGACCGGTGGGGCGGCTGGGCCGAGTACGTGGCCGATCTCGGGGTCTCCGACGCCACCGTCGCAGCACTGCGGTCCCGCCTCCTGGTCTGAGGGGGCGGCGGCGCGCCGTGGCCGTCGTAGGCTCGGGGCCGTGACGGAGCGGACTCACCTGGTCGGGCGGATGCGGGAGTTCGGCACGACGATCTTCGCCGAGATGTCGGCGTTGGCCGTCGCGACCGACTCCATCAACCTCGGGCAGGGGTTCCCCGACACCGACGGTCCCCGCGAGGGGAGCGACGAGGCGGTCGCCGCCATCCGGGCCGGCGACAACCAGTATCCGCCGGGCAACGGCGTGCCCGAGCTCCGCCGGGCCGTCGCCGAGCACCAGCAGCGGTTCTGGGGGCTCACCTACGACCCCGACACCGAGGTGTTCGTCACGGTCGGCGCCACCGAGGCGCTGGCGGCGACGCTGCTCGGGATCTGCGAGGCGGGCGACGAGGTCGTGACCTTCGAGCCCTACTTCGACGTCTACGCCGCCGCGATCGCGTTGGCCGGGGCGGAGCGGCGGGTGGTGACCCTCCACACACCCGACTACTCCTTCTCGCCCGACGAGCTGCGCGCCGCGGTCACCGACCGGACCCGCGCCATCCTGCTCAACTCGCCGCACAACCCCACGGGCAAGGTCTTCACCCGCGCCGAACTCGAGGTGATCGCCGCCCTGTGCCTCGAGCGAGACCTGATCTGCATCACCGACGAGGTCTACGAGCACCTGGTCTTCGACGGCGAGCACGTCCCCATGGCGACCCTGCCGGGGATGCGTGACCGCACGATCTTGATCTCGTCGGCCGGGAAGTCGTTCTCGATCACGGGATGGAAGACCGGCTGGGTGTGCGCACCGGCACCCCTGCTCGACGCCGTCCGGGCGGTGAAGCAGTTCCTCACCTATTCCGCGAGCGCGCCGTTCCAGCGGGCGGCGGCGGTGGGGTTGCGTCTGCCCGACCAGTACTTCCACCAGCACGCCGCCACGCTGGCGTCGAGGCGCGATCTGCTGTCGGCCGGCCTGCGGGCGGCCGGCTTCGAGGTGTTCCGGCCGGGCGGCACCTACTTCGTCACCGTCGACATCCGGCCCCTCGGAGAGACCGACGGCCTGGCGTTTTGCCGGTCGCTCGCCGGTCGGGTCGGGGTGGTGGCCGTGCCCTGCGTGGTGTTCTACGACTCCAAGGAGGTGGGCTCGCCGCTGGTGCGCTTCACGACGTGCAAGCGTGAGCCCGTGCTCGAGGAGGCGGTCCGTCGGCTCGGGGCCCTGACGTGACCCCGCCCCTGCGCGTCGCGGCGGTCCAGCACGACATCGTCTGGGAGGACCGCGGGGCCACGTGTGCCCGCCTTGTGCCGTCGATCGCCGACGCCGCGGGCGCCGGAGCGCGGCTGGTGGTGCTCACCGAGACCTTCAGCACCGGGTTCTCCCCCGCGATGGACGTCGTGACCGAGGATCCCGACGGTCCGAGCGTGGCGTTCCTCGCCGAGCAGGCCGTGGCCCACGGGGTCTGGATCTGCGGGTCGGTGCCCGAGCGGGCACCCGGGAGCGACCGACCGTCGAACTGCCTCGTGGTGGCCGGTCCGGCGGGTGAGCGCCATCGCTACCGCAAGATCCACCCGTTCACCTTCGCGGGGGAGCACGAGCGCTTCGACGCCGGGAACGAGCACGTGACGGTCGCGGTCGAGGGGGTCCGGCTGAGCCTGTTCGTCTGCTACGACCTGCGCTTCGCCGACGAGTTCTGGGACCTCGCCCCCACCACCGACGCCTACGTGGTGGTCGCCAACTGGCCGGCCGGCCGACGCGCCCACTGGCAGACGCTCCTGCGGGCGCGGGCCATCGAGAACCAGGCCTACGTGGTCGGCGTCAACCGGGTCGGCTCGGGCGGCGGGCTCGACTACGCGGGCGATTCGGCGGTGATCGGTCCGTTCGGCGAGGAGATCGCGGTCGCCCCCGACACCGGGGCCGTCGGCTCCGAGGTGACCCTGCTCGCCGACCTCGACCCCACCCACGTGGCCGAGGTGCGCGCCCGGTACCCGTTCCTGCAGGACCGCCGTGAGGCCGCGCGTCCGCGTCGGCGCTACACGGCGCGTTCGCGTCCCTCCCAGTAGGGGTCGCGCAGCGTGCGCTTGTAGAGCTTGCCGTTGGGGTCGCGGGGCAGCTCGACGACGAAGTCGATCGACTTCGGGATCTTGTACTTCGCCATCCGGTCGGTGCACCAGGCCAGGATCTCGGCCTCGAGCGCGGGGCCTCCCTCGACGCCGTCGATGGGCTCGACCACGGCCTTGACCTCTTCGCCCCAGTCGTCGTTGGGGATCCCGAAGGCAGCCACGTCGGCGACCTTCGGGTGGAGGATCAGCTCCGACTCGATCTCCGCCGGGTAGATGTTCGCTCCGCCCGAGATGATCATGTCGATCTTGCGGTCGGAGAGGAACAGCCAGCCGTCTTCGTCGAAGTACCCGACGTCGCCGACGGTGAAGAACTTCCCGAACCGGCTCTGGTCGGTCTTCTCCTGGTCCTTGAAGTACTCGAAGTTCCCGGTCGACATGTGCAGGTAGACCGTGCCGACCTGCCCGGGGGGCAGCTCGTTGCCGTCGTCGTCGAGGACGACCACTTCGGAGATCGGCCACGGCTTGCCGACCGTGCCGGGCTTGCCCACCCACTCGTCGGCGAACACGATGGTGCCGCCCCCTTCGGAGGCGGCGTAGTACTCGTCGATCACGGGACCCCACCAGTCGATCATCTGCTGCTTGATCTTGGGCGGGCAGGGTGCGGCGGCGTGGACCATGTGCCGCAGCGACGAGACGTCGTACTTCGCCCGCTCCTCTTCGGGCAGGCTGAGGAGCCGCACGAACTGGGTCGGGACCATGTGGGTGTTGGTCACCCGGTGGGCGTCGATGAGGTGGAGCATGTCGGCCGGTGCCCACTTGTCCATGAGCACGACGGTCTGGCCCATGTGGATCGCTCCGCCCGCGAACACGAGCACCGCCGTGTGGTAGAGCGGCGAGCAGCAGATGTGGACGTGGTCGTCGAAGGGCATCAGCCGGAACATGAACAGCATCCCGCTGAACGATCCGCCCGCTTCCTCGGGGGACTGGCCGGTCAGGGCGCGGCGCACCCCCTTGGGGCGACCGGTGGTGCCCGAGGTGTAGTTCATCACCGCGCCGATCGTGCGCCGGGGCGGGGTCGAGGTGGGCTGGGCGTCCTTGAAGTCCTCGTAGGACGAGAAGGTGTCGATGGCGCCACCCACGCACAGGCGGCCCTCGACCGGGAACCCGATCTCGTCGGCGGCGGCCCGGGCGTGGTCGGCGAAGCGGGCGTGGGCGACGAACGCCTTCGCCTCGCAGTCGTTGACGATGTAGGCGATCTCCGGACCCACCAGGTGCCAGTTGATCGGGATGAGGTAGTAGCCGGCCTGGAGCACCGCCAGGTACAGCTCGAACACCTCGGGGCAGTTCGGCAAGAGCATCGCCACGGCGTCACCGTGCTCGAGGCCGAGGGCCTGGAAGCCGTGGACCACCTGGTTGCACGCCGCCAGCATCTCCGCGTTGGTGATGAGTCGCTCGTCGGGGGTGACGACGGCCAGGTGGTCGGGGTTCGCCTCGGCGATCGGCCAGAACCCGAGCTGGGGTGCGGTGGTGGTCACGAGGAGCTCCTGGTGGTCCGGAACGGATCGGTGTAGTACAACACGGTCAACGTCGATTTTGCACGCCGGAGGAACCATGTCGATCACCGCCACCCCGATCGCCCGCCTCGACGGGACCCCCGACGCCCTCGGTCCGCTGGTCGGATCGGTGGTGCTGGTCGTCAACGTCGCTTCGAAGTGCGGCCTGACGCCCCAGTACACGGGCCTCGAGGCCCTCCACGAGCGGTACGCCGCCCAGGGCTTCTCCGTGGTCGGGGTGCCCTGCAACCAGTTCCTCGGCCAGGAGCCGGGGACGGCCGACGAGATCCAGACCTTCTGCAGTGCCACGTACGGGGTGACCTTCCCCCTCACGGAGAAGGTCGAGGTCAACGGCCCCGGTCAGCACCCGCTCTACGCCGCGCTCACCCCGGTGGCCGACGCCGAGGGCCACACGGGCGACATCCGCTGGAACTTCGAGAAGTTCCTCGTGGGCCGCGACGGCACCGTGCTGGCACGCTTCTCGCCCCAGGTCGAGCCCGAGGCGCCGGAGGTGGTCGCCGCGGTCGAGGCCGCGCTCTGACCGGGGCTCAGGCCGGGGCCTCGGCTTCGCCGAGGGCGATGCGCTTGGCCAGGCGGTAGTCGGGCTTGCCCACCGGGGTGCGGGGGATCACCTCGACGACGTGGAGCTCGCGGGGCACCTTGAAGCCGGCGATCTTCGTCCGGCAGAACTCCTGGAGGTCGGCGAGGTCGGGTGCGGGCAGGCCTTCGCGGAGGGTCACGATGGCGGCGACGCGCTCGATGAAGCGCTCGTCGGGCACGCCGACCACCACGGCGTCGAACACGGCCGGGTGCGCCTTGCACGCCGACTCGACCTCCTCCGGGAAGATCTTCTCGCCGCCCGACTGGATGCACACCGATCCGCGACCGAGCACGGTGATCGTGCCGTCGTCCTCGATGGTGGCGAAGTCGCCCGGGATGACCCACCGCACGCCGTCGGGCCCGGTCCGGAAGGTGGTGGCGGTCTTCTCGGCGTCGCGCCAGTAGCCCAGTGGGATGTGGCCGCGTCGCGCCAGCATGCCGACGGTGCCCGACCCGGGTGCGACGGGGAGGTCGTCGTCGCCGAGGACGTTCATCTGCTCGTTGACGGTGAACCGGGCACCGAGCGACGGCCCGGTGGCGTCCTGGACGGCACCGGCGGCACCGGTCTCGGACGCGCCGAACGAGTCGTTGACGAACACGTTCGGCAAGGCGGCGCGCAGATGATCCTTGATGGCGGGGGAGAGGATCGAGCCTCCGGAGCCGATCACGAACACCGAGGAGATGTCGACGTCGGAGGGGAGGTGGTCGAGGGCTTCGGCGAGCGGTCGGGCCATGGCGTCCCCCACCACCATGAGCGTGTTGGCGCGCTCGCGGGAGGCGGTGCGCCACACCTCGAGTCCGTCGAAGTGGTGCGCGACGTTGAGCACGCAGGTGCCGCCTCCGAAGAAGGTGGCCCACGACACCCACTGGCCGCCACCGTGCATCATCGGGGCGTTGACCATGCTGATCAGCGGGTTCGGGTTCGCCCCGACGCGCTCGGCCAGTTCCCCGGGCGTGGCGATCGGGGGCTGGCCGTAGCCCCCGCCGCCCAGGGCGGCGAAGAAGATGTCCTCGGCGCGCCACATCACTCCCTTGGGCATGCCGGTGGTGCCGCCGGTGTAGAGGAGGTAGAGGTCGTCGGACGAGCGGGGGTGCAGACCGTCGCGCGACGCAGACGCCGCGGCGAGCGCGGACTCGTAGTCGGCGGCACCGAGCGCGGCGAGGGCGGCTGCGCTGTCGGCGTCGGTGGTGCCGTCGTCGATCACGGTGAACGACACGAGCCGAGGGCAGTCGGGAGCCACCTCGGCGACCATCGGCGCGAAGGAGCGTTCGAACACGATGGCCGTGGCCTCGGCGTTCTGGAGGATGTAGCGCAACTCGTCGGCCACGTAGCGGTAGTTGACGTTCACGACCGCGCACCGGGCTTTGTAGATCCCGTGCTGGGCCTCGATCCACTCGGCACGGTTCCAGGAGAGCACGGCCACGAAGTCGCCGATCCCCACCCCCGACGACCGGAGGTGGTGCGCCACCCGGTTGGCCCGCTCGTCGAGCGCACCGTAGGTGTGGCGCACCGCTCCCGCGACCAGGGCGAGCCGGTCGGGGCAGGTGTCGACGACGATCTCGAACAGGTCGGCCAGGTTGAACTCCACGGCCCGGGAGCCTAGAACATGGCCAGGGAACCCTCGGACGAAGGAGCGGGCGTGCTGCTCGAAGGCAAGGTGTGCGTGATCACGGGCCTCGGTCCGGGGTTGGGTCGGGAGATCGCGGTGCTCTTCGCCCAGGAGGGCGCGACGGTGGTGATCGGGTCGCGGACCGAGGCGTACGTGGCCGAGGTGGCGGCCGAGATCGAGGCGGCCGGTGGCGCGGTCCTGGGCGTGCCCACCGACATCACCGACCGGTCGCAGTGCGAGCGCATCCTGCAGGCGGCCGTCGACACCTTCGGGGGGATCGATGTGGTCCTGCAGAACGGGTTCACGACACCGCCGTTCGAGTCGTTCCCCGACACCGACCTCGCGGGGTGGCGCCGGGCGATGGACGTCAACCTCTGGGGAACGCTGGAGCTCTGCCAGGCGGCGGTCCCCCACCTACGGGCGCGTGGTGGCGGTTCGATCGTGGTGATCAGCTCGATGATCATTCGCAAGGTGCTGCCCCTCCAGGGTGGCTATGCGATCTCCAAGGGGGCGCTCAACACCGCGGTCCAGGTGATGGCACGTGAGCTCGGTCCCGACCACATCCGGGTGAACTCGGTCGTGCCCGGCTGGATGATGGGCCCGTCGGTCGACGGGTACTTCGCCATGATGGAAGCGGCGGGCAAGCCCCGCGACGAGCTCTACGCCGAGATCGCGGCGAACATGGCGCTCGGGGTGATCCCCACCGACGACGAGTGCGCCCGCGCGGCGGTCTTCTTGGCGTCGGACCTGTCGTCGATGGTCACCGGCGCGGCGATCGACGTGAACGGGGGCGAGGTCTTCCACTGACTGCCCCGACCGCCCCGACGGCACCGGACGGCGACCCGGTCGCCGTCGCGACCGACCAGCTCGACGCCGCGGCGCGCGCCCTGGGTGACGAGCTGGGGGTCGACGGCCCGGCGTTGTTGCGAGAGCGCCAGGAGCTGCTGGGGATCGCGCCACTGGGGCGCCGCTCGGCCGGGGGTTCCTGCCGACTGGTCCGCGCCTCCGACCGGTGGCTCGCCGTGAACCTCGCCCGGCCCGACGACCGCGACGCGGTGCCGGCCTGGCTGGGGCGCGAGGTCCACGAGCCGATCTGGGATGCGGTCGAGCGCGGGGTGCGGGGCACCGAGGCCGCGGCCGCGGTGGAGCGTGCGCAACTGCTCGGGATCCCCGCCGCGGTGGCCGTGGCCCCCGGCGAGTGCGCGGTGGCGGCGGTGACCGTGTCCGGGGAGCGTCCGGGGGGTGCGGGCGGCCGGAGCGGTCCGGCCGGCGCGCCGCGACGACCACCGTCGACGGTTCCGGTGGTGGTGGACCTGGCGGCACTCTGGGCCGGTCCGCTGTGCTCGAAGCTCCTCGGTGGGGCGCTGGGCGCCCGGGTGGTCAAGGTGGAGGACCTCCGCCGGCCCGACGGCGCGCGCGGGGGTCCGCCGGCGTTCTGGCGGTCGCTCAACGCCGGGAAGGAGGAACGGCACCTCGACGTGACGTCGGCCGACGGACGGAGCGAGCTCGCCGACCTCGTGCGCGGCGCCGCCGTGGTGGTGAGCGCCGCCCGCCCGCGGGCGTTCGCCGCACTCGGGCTCGACCCGGCGGCGGTCGCGGCGCGCGGCGGGGTGTGGGTCTCGATCACGGGTTACGGGCTGAGCGGACCCTGGTCGGACCGGGTGGCCTTCGGCGACGACGCGGCGGTGGCCGGTGGCCTGGCGGTCGCCGCCGGGGGCGAGGATCCGGTCTTCGTGGGCGACGCGGTCGCCGACCCGTTGGCCGGGCTGGCCGGAGCCGTCGTGGCGCGGCGCCTCGCCGCGGCCGGGCGTGGGGGCGTGGTCGACGTCGCCATGGCCGGCGTGGTGGCCCGCGCGCTCAGCACCTGAGATCGCCAGTCACCACCCGGCGCGGTTCCGCGGAACCGGTGGAGGAGTGTCGTCGGGGCCTGCTAGGTTGTCGAACATACGTTCGATCACTCGATCGATCGGTCGACTTCCCCACGAGGTCCGGGAGGTCGGTCCATGTCCGAGCACACCACCACGTTCGTCGGTCCGAGCAGTGCGGAGGCTCACGACGCCCGTGAGGCGGTCGCGGTGTTGGCCACCGAGCGGCTGGAAGCCGAGATCACCGAGCTGGCATCCCGGCTGGCCGCCGGCGAGTGCCGGTGGCTGCTGCTCGTCGCCGAATTCGACCGTCGGGAGGGCTGGCGGGCGTGGGGGTGCGCCTCGATCGTCCACTGGCTCGGTTGGCACTGCGGGATCGACCCTCGCTCGGCGCGGGAGCGGGTTCGGGTGGCTCGGGCGTTGCTCGAGCTGGGGGCGGTCCGGGAGGCGTTCGCCGCCGGGGTCCTGTCGTACTCGAAGGTCCGGGCCATCACCCGGGTCGCCACCCCGGCGACCGAGGTCGAGCTCGTGGCGATGGCCCGCACCGCCACCGCGGCGCAGATCGAGCGGGCTGCGGCGGTCTACCGCCGGGTGCTGGACCCGTCCCGGGCGGCCGTCGCCCAGCGGTCCCACGAGCGCCGACGGGTCGACCGTTTCGACGACGCCGACGGATTCAGCGCCCGGCTGTGCACGACCCACGACGACGGTCGGGCGTTCGACGGCGCCCTCGACCAACTCGTCACCCGCAGCGTGCGCGCCCGGCCGCTCGCCGAGGGTGAGACGATGGCGCACCGGCGGGCCGACGTCCTGGTCGAGACCGTCGTCGTGGCCGCCCAGGGTGGTCTCGCCGCGGGCGGGTCGGCGAGCGGCCCCGCGCCGCTGGGTTCGCCCGCCGAGCGGCACCTCGTGGTCGTCAACGTCGACGCCACGGTCCTCACCGCCGACCACGGTGCGGTCTGCGAGATCGACGGCGGCCCCGGGGTGTCGGCCGAGACCGCCCGCAGGTTGGCGTGCGACGCCCAGGTGGTGAGCGTGATCAAGGGGTACCGGGGCTCGGTGGTCGGCGTCAGTCCTGCGCGGCGGTTGCCGAGTCCGTCGCTGCGTCGGCGATTGCATGCCCGCGATCAGGGATGTCGGTTCCCGGGGTGTGGCGAGCGCCGGGTGGTCAGCGCCCACCACGTGTACCACTGGGCACGGGGTGGCCGCACCGGCCTCGACAATCTCGTGGAAGTCTGTCGGTTCCACCATCGCCTGGTGCACGAGGGCGGATGGTCGATGATGCTCGACCGCCACGGTGTGGCCACGTTCACCGCTCCCGACGGGCGGACGGTGGTCGGGATGCCGTTCCTGCTCCCGTCGCCCGCCGGACCGGTTGGTGACGGCACCTGGAGGAACGGTTCCGCGGAACCGCTGGTCCGGCGGGCGACCCTGGGCTAGCGTCTGGTCGTGGCCCGCATCGAGATTCCCGACGGCGACCTGCCCGAGATCGCCCGGGTGTGGGCGCTCGTGCCCGAGATGGGCGGCGCGGTCGGTGCGCTGTCGCAAGCGGTCTACGAGCGCAGCATGCTCCCGGCCCGGGTCAAGGAGGCCGTGCGCATGCGGATCGCCCTGATCAACGACTGCCCGGTCTGACGGGGCTGGCGGATTCCGCAGTTGGCGGAGCAGGGGGTCGACGAGGAGTTGTACGCCCACGTCACCGAGCACTCGCACCCGCAGTACTCCGCCCAGGAGCAGGTGGCGATCGAGTACGCCGAGCGCTTCGCCCTCGATCACCTTGCGATCGACGACGAGTTCTGGACTCGGCTGCGGGCGGAGTTCACCGACCCCGAGATCGTCGACCTCACGATCTGCATCGGGAACTGGCTCGGGTTCGGCCGGCTGACCCAGGTGCTCGAGCTCGACGTGGCCTGCGAGGTCGACCCTCGCTGAGCGCCTGAGCGCCTGAGCGCCTGAAAGCCTGGGCGCCTGAAAGCCTGGGCGCGCTGGCGGCCGCCCGCGGTCCAGAGGGCACCGGTCAGCGGGGTCGGATAGGTTGCGCCGATGGACGACACGTTGCTCGCCGGGCGGGTGGTTGCGGTCACTGGCGCCGAATGGCCGCTGGTGGCGGGGCTGGCTCGGGGCCTGCGCGCCGCGGGCGCCACGGTGGTTGCCGTGCCCGATGCGGCGCTCGCCACCCGGGCCGCCGCCGAGGCGGCACTCGGGGCGATCGTGGCCGAGCACGGTTCCCTCGCCGCGGTGGTGCACGCCGCCATGGATCCCGTGGCCTACGAGCGGGTGCCGATGGCCGAGGTCGACGACGCCCGCTTCGACGTCGTGTGGGAGCAGACGCTGCGCCGTGCGCTCTTCGTGTTGCAGGCGGGTCACACGCAGATGCACGCCGACGGCGGCGCGTTCGTGGTGGTGACGCCGGTCATCGGGATGGCCGGCGCGGCGGGACTCGCTCCCTACGCCGCGGCGCTCGAGGGGCTCCGGATCCTCGCGAAGTCGGCGGCCCGCCAGTGGGGCGACCGCGGCATCCGGGTCAACGTGGTGGCCCCGGCGCCCGAGCAGGTCCCGGTCGGCCCAACGCCGGCGGGGACAGTGCGAGGTCGCCGC
>Ga0194055_10003847_pt1 | contig 11448 bp, 22 predicted proteins | sample SepL449m_MetaG_FD_155482 | JGI IMG/M metagenome (GOLD analysis project Ga0194055, IMG submission 155482) | Anoxic zone freshwater microbial communities from boreal shield lake in IISD Experimental Lakes Area, Ontario, Canada - Sep2016-L442-9m | ecosystem: Environmental > Aquatic > Freshwater >... | reverse complement strand
CCATTTGGCCTAACTGAGCATCAGAAGGAGTAGCACCAGCAGAAGCAGCAGCAGCACGACCTATATATAAAGCCCAATGGGTTATAGTGAACATATCAGTGATAGCAAGACGCTGCTCACCTACTTGGATAGTTCCTTGGTTATTTAAAACGTTAAACGTGAAAGCTGAAAGCTGCGTATTAATGTTTTGATGTAGACGTAAGTATCCTTGTGTAGCTACTTCGTTTCCTTTAATTACTCCACGTGAAGCCAAGTTCTGGCGAATACGGGCGATTGTTTGTGCGTTATTCATGTTGTTGTGAATTTATGAATTATTTAATTATTAACCGAAATTATCAGCATTATATGTATCTACTCCAGCCATAGCATAATTAGAGTCTAGTCCGCTAAGAGCATAACTAGAACCACCTACAGGCTCAGTAGAATTATAGTTGTAACCATTAACATCTTCATCTGGACCAGAGAGAGCATAATCTCCAGCTCCTTCGATAACATAATCAGATACTCCTTCTCCAATACCTAAGTTAGGTGCTACTGCTCCTACTAACTTAACTCCACCTACTGCAATCATTCCAGCACCAACGCTTTTCATAATTCCGCCACGCTTTGCTAAGAAGATACCTAATATAATAGGTAATAAAGGTTTCATTTTTTCTGGGATCATTGGGATAGCCATATTACTAACTTTACTAGCTGCTATAGCTCCTAGTGTTAGTCCAGCGTATTCCGTCACAGCTCCTGTAGATTTGCTTTTCTTTGCCATTTTGTTTATTTATTTTTAATTATTTTTTTGCTTTCTTAACAGCGTCTTTCCATGCTTTAGCTGCTTTCTTAACTGCTTCTGCTGCTTTCTTCTTTGCTGCTTTATACTTCTTATCTCTAGCCGCTTTAGTAAAGATACCTAGAGATCCTACTCTTTTCTTGCTCTTTTTAGCTGCTGTCTTTTTTTTAGCAGTTTTTTTACGAGCTGTTTTTTTAGTTGCCATTTGTTTATTTATTTGCTTTTTTTAATTCATCAGCCCAATATGCTAGAGCTTTTACTTTTGTATTTAATACATTAGAGCTATCGAAAGTATTATTTTTCATATAGTGATAAAATTGCTTTGTTACCTCTAATAGATCACCTTTAAAATTGATACTTATCTGATCTGTAGTATAAGTACTTCCAGATACTCCTTTTACTGCCTTATTACTATTTAAGAAGTAAATATAAGCAGCAGCAGCTATACCTATGTAGAGATATGTATTATCTTTCTTCATTACTTCTTTTTCTTTAATAACATAAACGCCACTAAAGCAGCTCCTCCTAATAGTACCGGTGTAGGTATTCCCAAGCCTGTACTACTAGTCTTACTGTCTGTAGGCTCTGTTATATCTTCTTCGTTATTACTGTGAGTATTAAAAGTTTCTGCTACCTTACTTTCATTAATACTCATAGGTCGTTCTGGAATTATTCCAGTCTTTTCTGCAACATCCATAGCAGTCTTAACATAATTACCTAGCTCTGGACTAGCAGCACTAGCAGCAGCAGCAATATCATCAAATGCTGTATGCTCTCCAGCAGCAGCTCCTTCTGCTGCATCTTCTGGAGTATCTTTAACGTTGTGTTTCTTAAATAAATTCGCAATAATAGCTAATAAAGGAGCAGCTACAGCCATAATACTAGCTATACTAACACCACCACCACCAGCAGCACCAGCAGCAGCAGCTCCTCCAGCAGCAGCTCCTCCAGCTCCTTCTCCAATATAACTACTATTGTCTATAACTAGCCCTATGCCCTTAATTGCTTTTACTTTCTTCGATGCTCCAAACAAAGGTCTTTTCTTTTTGCCTTTATTAATAGCTTTCTGAAGAGAAGAAAAAGTGCCTCCGAATTTCTTTACCCAGAAGTTTTTCAAGTCGCTTTCTGGGATCTTTGTCATCTTCTTAGCTATCCCTCTAAAATTAAAAAATACTAAACTCAAAAATGCCTTTCTAGGAATAGCAAAAGCTAAAGTCTTTACTCCCTTTAATAAGTTTTTAGGATTTAATTTTTTACCTAGCTTCTTTAAATTTAGTTTCCCTATCTCCTCCTCAATACCTCTGATAGACATATCTCTATGATGTGGAAGGTAGATAGATCCTGTAAAGTTACCAGAAGAGGCTACAGAAATTTCTTTTTGCAAAAGATCTTTAATATGAGCCGAAGGACTTGATGCTAATTTTTTATTTAAAAACTTAACATAATGGTCTAAATCAGTTTTACTATACTTAATCTCGTTACTTCCCTTTCCTTCTGCTCTTGCTTTCTGATTAGTAATAACAGTATACAACAAGCCTCCAGCTCTTACTTTATGGATTAGATCCTTATAGTTATTAGGGCTTATTTGTTTAGCTTGTAGCGTAGTTACTCCGCTAAGTACTGAAATTTGCATGTTGTAATCTTTTTTAGTTTTAAAATTTGCCTCTTTATTAAAAGCTCTATATACTGGATCTATTATAATATCATTACCTCTACTATCACTCCCTACAGCGTAAACGTGTGTAGGAGTATTATCTAGCTTATCGTAAGAAGCATATCTTAGCCTAACATTCTTAAAGCCATTGTTATACATAAAGGCAGCAGAAGCAAGTCCTAGGCTCTTACAGTCACCTTTTTTAGTGTCTGCTATCATTCTAGCTGGTAGCTGTATGATCTGCTTACCCTCTGGATCTTTCTTATAGCTTACCTTGCTCTTGAGAAAGTTAAAGATAGCTCTTCCTTTTTCGTTAAGATCAGCACCAGAAAAATGAACATTTTTCGTTTGATCTACTGCTTTGGTGAATTGATCGTTAAGGACTTGTATAATATCATTATTATAACCATTCTCATTAACGACTTTATCTTTTAACTCTGGAGCTGCTAGTCCTCTCATATTATAGCTTTACTGTTTCGTTTAAATCTATAGCTCCACTATTAGTAAGTACTGTACCTACAATATTTAAAGTTAAAGGAGTGCCACTAGACAAAGCTTTGATTGCGTTACTTATGTTACCGTATAGCGATAAGGTATTTAAACCAATCTGTATAGGGATAATAGTACTATTGTTTGCCTGTATAGTGATCTTATCAGTCTTATTTACCGATCCTAGCAGCTTGCCAGAGATCAGAACATCTAACTTTACTCCTTCAATAGTTCCAGTATATGCACTAGGGTTCTTTAGCTCTATATTCACATCAAAAATAGCCTTTAAAAATAAAGCTCTTTGTGTTTCTTTAAGGTTAAAAGATACTTTTGCTATGCGAGCTGTAAATGTTTTAACTAAATTTTTTACATTCCTATAATAAATGTAGCCACCTACACCAATAGCAGCAATAATATAAGGTAATATCTTTTTCATATTTGCCTCTAATTTACGTTAAACTAACATAAAACGTTATAATACTTGTTAATAACACTATTAAACTATTGAAAATCAGTACTATTATTTTAGTATAGACATAAAAAAAGCACCTATTTAGGTGCTTTCACTTAGTTTTATTGTATTTAATATAAGTATTAGAATAGCTTAAACTCTGTCTTTTTCTCTTCCACTACCGGTAGTGTTACTTCTTTACATTGTAGCGTTACCCTACTATTGTCTTTATCATAATCGAAGAAAGGGCAGTTATTACTACAGGGCTGCCTTAACATTTGTATCTGTCCTTGTAGCTTACCTTGCATAGCTATCGCTGGTTGAAATGGGCAACTAAGACTATTATTATCTCTAATAAGGTTAAGGAAGCCCTGTGGATCTGTTTTAATGGTTATCATAGTTGAAGATTATCTTATTAGCTCGTATTGTTATATTGTTATATTCTACTCCTTTCTTATCTACTTTCATCTTACCAGACAATGAAGCCAGTACTGTTACTACAGGATCTGGGAGCTTATCGTTATACATACTCCACACTTCTAGTATCTCTGCTTCTCCAAAAATAAAGATATCGTAAAAGTTAATAGCCCCTGTTATTCTTCCAAGACTATCTGCTACTGGATTTACTTGTAAAGTTAGCTTTTGAAACTTTCTTTTACTATTCGGCAGCTCCTCTACTTTCGATACCTTCAGTAAAGTCCCTGTAAGTTTGATATTTATCATAGTCGTATATAGTTATAGCTTCTGTGTTTCTCATAATAAATGGTACAAGTGCTAGAGCATTGTTAATAGGTAATAGATACTTCTCAACTCCCTGTATACTATCCCACTCTATAACTACTAACTGATCACTTGCTTTCATATCTATTTAGTTTGTTGTGTAGTTAGATCATTAATATAGCCACTATAATACACTACTCCAGTCTTAGTAACATTCTTCCACAATACTACACTATTAATATCTTTGTCATCTTTCTTTAGCTTTCCTGTAAAGTCTGGATGCCTAAATTGTTTTTTATCTTTATTTTCAAAGATTACTATTTTAATTCCTTTTTCCATTGTGTTTAGTTTTTAATTATTTTTTAATTGTTTGTTTTCTTTTAGTTATGCCTATTCATTATTTCAACTTTCGGCAATTTGCCGAACGTTAATAATATGTTAGCAAACATTTATTGCCGTCAGCCCCTCACTCTTGTATCTTTCGCATATTTCATTTGCTTCTTCTTCCGTCATTCGCATTGCATTTTCTTTTTCAAAGCCCAATACACCCATATAATCAGCACATTCAGCTATATATTTTTCACCTTCCCAGTATTCATTATTACTACTCACGACAATAAACGATTTGCTAACACCAGCTTTATCGTTATTGGCTGTTTTCGTTTCGGTTGAAATTTCTGTTTTCATAATTGCATTTTATTTAAGGTTGATATTTTCGTTTTCATAATGCCAACAACGTAAAGCTGCGGCACGTTACCATTCTCGAAAGCTGCTATCTTTAAGTATCTCATATTCTTTTATCACATCGTTACTTGGAAATCTTGAAAGCGTTACTTTACCTTCTCCAGCCTCCTTAATTTTAAATACTGCTTGATCGTATGCTAGTGATATCTTTAAATTTAGAGTAGTAATAATAGTGTTACTCTCTTCTCCTATCTCTGTTTCAATTTTGTATAGCTGTTTCATATCCGTTATTTAAAAAAGAGATTTGAATATTTACATTAAAGAAGTTTGGCTCTGTTTCTATAGCTCCTACAGCTGTTATTAGAAATTCCTTGCCTAAAATAGTGCAGATTTCAGCTTTGAAGCCCTCTGGCACGTATTCATCTACTGTAATATTTCTGAATACTGACTTAACCTTAATGTGAGGATATAAGTCTACTAGCGACCTTTCGAAGTCTTTTTGCTCTGATAATAACTTGGTGATGATCTCCTTTACTCTCCGAAGCCAGAGAGAGTCTGTAAATTCCGTTTTCATAGTGTTTTACTGTTAGTGGGTTAGTATATTGAATTAGTTTATGCCATTTAACGATATGCTCTATTCCTTTCGCCTTACATACATCGCAGATAATAACAGCCTTAATAGATACTTCCTTCTTGAAGCCCCAACGCACTGAATTTCTAAAATTGTGAAGTATATCTTTTACGTCTTTATCGAATACTCTAAAAGTAGACCTAGTAACGTATTTTAACTTATTTATAATCTCCTCCTTCTTTGAAGTATACGAATAGTTGATAACGAAAGTAGTTTTCTTAATCTCTTGTATAATTGTTTCTAGCTCCATAAGCTCTGTATAGACTGTATCTAAGTGATCTATACTAGTGCCATACTTCTCTATTAATAACGTACGCTTAGCTACCTCGTTAGCTAACTGCCGAAGTACATAAAGCTTAACAAACCTATTATAGCCAGCGATCCACTCTTTTAGATTAGCTTGATAACCAGCATTTATAAATAAGTTTAAATGTGGGTGAAAGTCTACTCCACTGCCAGTATTATTACAATGATAGCAGCCATTAGCCTTGCAGTATTCACAATCTCCAAAGAAGTGCCAGCGAGCTAGACCAGTAGTATACTTTTCTCTCGTTAGCTTTCTCTTCAGCTGGAAGCGAAAGTCTGACAGTATCTTTTTATCTTTAAATAGAAATCTAACAGACTTAGGAAAGGTAAATACTAAATATCCTAATGTTTTAAACTGCTCTGTAAGTGGTAACCACCTAGATACTCTCCTTTGATGTATTGGGCTACCGTCTTTACCACATTCTTTACAGTAATCTTTACCACAAAGGTAAGGAGCAGCAAACTTATGGCCACCAGCACAAGAGCCAGAGATATATCCAGTACTACAGGCAGGTACTTCCCCACGTTTGAACAGATCAGAAAAGTAAGCTTTGCCTGTCTGGTAGCTATTCTGTATAGCGTTATCTCTTTGGTCCATTAGTGGAATTGTCGACTTTGTCCTATTATTCAAGTTAATATTAATCTATAACTATATAGTCAGTGTAATATACTCCCTCAGTAACTATAACTATAGTATTATCAGTTACTTGCCTTACATACTTATATTGATCTTTAATCAGATAACAGGCTTTCGTAGGATCGGTAGTAAATTCTATAACTGTAGGCTTTAGTTTATATACTGTAAGTGAATACACCCATAAATTTAAAGGACTAGTTATCACGTATGCTTTGTAGTAGCTCATATTGTTTTTATTGATAAAGCAAACTTAATAACGAAAATAACAATAAAAATAGGTTTCTAGCAAAGTTATTAACATCTTATTAACAGTCCACTAGACAACAAAAACAGGCTACTGGGTTACTTTACTTATTGCCTTTCTTACCATTCTGATAGTCGTATAATAGCTTACCTATAGCAGCAGTAGCTACTAATGACTGCACGAACATAGAGTATATAGCTTGTATATCACTAGGGCTATTAAAGAACTTAATAGTGCATAACGAAGTAAAGCCAGTAAGAATAGTGTCAAAGTGTTTCATAGATATTTTTTTTAATAAAAAAAGGAGCAACAGCTACTACCTTGTTGCTCCTAGCTCCGTTAAGCCTGTACTGTTCCTGTTGTGGTGGTTCAGCTTGGCAAATGTAGCTATATTTATTGTTAAACCAAATTTAGTTGTATTATTTATTAGATCGTAACCTAGTGAGTAGTTAGCCTTTCTCGTTCCATAAGTAAGCACTGGTATTAAGCTATTGTAGCCAGCAGCAGCTCCTATAGCTATATAGTTGCTTTTATTTTTCGTTATAGTAACAATCTGCTTTGTTATATTTTCTGAGATCCTATAATCTAGTGTAGGTCGTGAGCTGTCCAGATCTGAAACACTAACATAAATATTACTATCAGAATAAACAACCAAAGTATCAACCAAGCGGAATGTATCAACCACTCGCACAATTTTACTAGCTTTTCCTGTACCATAAATGTAAACTCTTTGTTTGATAGTAATAGTATCAGTTTTGATAACAGTAGTAGTATTGCTAGGATCATATTTTTTATTACAAGTGAACAAAAAGAAAGCTATTATTATAACTAGTATAGCAGCTCCTCCTAACTTATTAATACTATTCACCTGTTTTGGATTTAATAAGAAACCTAAAGAAGCTATCCCCAGCATATCCCATAACTAGAGCTGTTATATTAGTTAAGCTAGCCTCAATATCTATGGCTACTACTATGCAGCCACTAATAATAAGAGTAGTAATAATATCTATTTTGTTGTTTCGATAATATTCCCAGAAGAAAAAATCTTCTTTTACTCTTTGGAAATCTCTCGCCACGTGAATACAGAAACCGATTAGAAAGAATAAATAAGGCATTACCAAATAGGAATTAAATAGTAACCAATTTTTATTTGAAAGTTTTGGAAATCTATAAATCCATTAGCAGCATTCCACAACACTAAGTTAGTATTAACATTTACATTAAAGGTAACTGTTCCGCCTCCTACTTGTGCTATTGTATGTGAGTATAAAGTGCCAGTCTTTAAATTCATAGCACTATTATCTAACTGACAAGCACAAGCAGTATCACCATAGGCACTTAAAGCAGCAAAATCTCCTATTGTTAAAATTTGATTAGAATTAGTACTTATATTACCACCGTCATATTCTAACACGTAAAAAATAGGAATAATTAAATTATTCTCAACACCATGAATAAGGAGTAATGGTGATGTATGTAATGTATTAAAGTTACTACCATTTAAATTTACCTCAGCTATATTTATTGGATAGCCTCCTGTACTGGCATTAGGTGGAGTATATTCTAACATATTACAAATATTTTTTACGAATTACAAAAACTGATCCTGTACCGCCATTAAATGAGAGCTTGTACTTTGTTGTATTGACTTCTCCTTCGTTACCATTAATTACTAACGTACCTCCAGTGGCTACAGGAAAGCCATTAACATAAACAGTAGTAGCTGCCGAATTGTAGAAGAGTATATCATTACAGAAGCTATCTACATCAGTTTCTAGCTCTGTATAAGTCTGCATCTCAGTTTTATAGTTTTTCATTTTGTTTTCTTTTTAACTATTAAAAAAAAAAGCCCAGCAGTTATAATAAGTGGTAGTATTGCTAGTGCTATTGTTGGTGGTGGTAAGTATTTCTTTACGCTAAGTATCACTCCTTTGAGTAAAGTAGCATAGCTAGGATCTGTAGCATAACCAGCCTCCGCTAGTTTCTCTGCTTGTATCTCTGGTGTAGCTGCATCAAAAACTCCAGCCTTTCTATATCTTGGATTTACTTGTAAGAAGTTTATGTAATCTCTAAAGCTTTCGCTAGGATCACTGTATAGTCTAAAGTCTGCCTCTACGTTAATAGGGTAACCATTACGATACTCTTTTGTTACTAAGGTTATCTTTTTGCCCTTCCAGCTAGGATCTGCTTTAATGCCGAAGAAATTATTAGCCCTCTTAGCTAGTACTGACTGAGCTGGATAGTAGCCTCCCTGTACTTCTGTGCTGCTCTCTATTATTGCCTGTGCTAGTAGTGTTTCTGGGTGAATACCAGTATTAGCAGTTACTAGCCTAGCTGCTGGACCATTAGCTTTAATCCATTCTTCTCTGTTCAGCATATTACTTTAATAATTTACTTATAGGATCTTTTAAAAGAAAAGCTACTGCTGCTATTATTACTAGTGTTTTAATGTTAGTTGCAATAAAATCTCTAGTGCTTACACTTGCTGCTGCTGCCTCTTTAACAACTGTTTCTGTATCTTTTGCTCCTTGATCTTGTATAGCTTTAAAATCGTATAGGCCTTGCTTATGGATAGCGTAATACTCACGACCTCCAGCATCTTTAAATACCCAATATAAATAGCTTCTCCCTTCTTTAGGTGATAAATACGAATATACTACTCCTACAGGAGATCCACGCTTAACAGTAAATACACTATTAGCACTATCAGAAGGATCTCTATATATCGGAAGATCTTGTAAAGCGTATAATGTTTTACCTATTACTTGATCTGCATTAAAGGTATTAGCCATTTTGCAATATTAAAGGTTTATAAGTACTATATGTTATAGGACTTCTTTTAGCTAGATTTACGATAGCCTGTAGTACTTTAGGAGCATCTTTATCAATCTTACACCACTCATCTAATAGCGTTTCTTCTGCTAGTCCATTTATTGGAGCTGCTGCTGGTGTAGGGTTAAGAAGCATATTAGATAATATAGGGATCACTAGATCTACTACTCTACCTATATGATCCTCCTCCTGTGGTTGCTGTAAGCCTTCTATCTTTTTCTCTAGTGCTTCTAGCTTCTGCTCGTAAGCCTGTGATATAAGCTTTTCTTTTAACTGCATATTCTCAGCTCTCAATTTATCTAGCTCGTTACTAATTCCGCTAATATCCATTTTCTGAATTATTTCTTTATTATCAACATTAACAAAGTACTTTAATACCCTAGAAGCTGCTGTGCCTCTTCTATTTGCTGCTGGAAACCCAGATACTTTAACAAGCACTATACCAGCACCAGTTAGATCTTTTAGCTTTTTCACTAACAATTTAACACTATCAGAAATGCTAATATCTTTATTATCATTAAATGAATATTTGTCTTTGCCTTTATTGATACTCCAAAAGCTTAGATTATTCTCAAGCATTTCCTGTACAATAAAATCTACTGTTACTGGTTCCTGTGCCATAGTGATTAATAGTAAAAGTTTAGATAAAATAGGGTTAGAGTAGAAGTGACTCCATAGCTTTGATTACAAATATAATAACTACTTAATAAGTCTATTCCATTAATATTAAAGAGTCGTAAATTATTTACCTTAGCAGTACTAACTTGCTTTAAGTCCTGTAGTGGATAATTATATAGTACTTGATTTTTATTCTTATCAACTATAGTAAGATAAAAATTTTCAGTCGGGACAGCCGCCGACTTAACAGTTATAGCTTTAACGTTTATATATTTAAGGAATGGATATCCGTCAAAGAATTGCTTTACGTTTCGGAAAAAAGCACCCGAACTTTGAACAGTTGCTGTATATACGTTATCGAATATGCTATAATCTCTCATAAATTTACGCTTTGCGATATATAAACTGAAATAAGATACTTTCGTTATTATTTAAATTAGTTGTTGCATTTAGAGTAATAAAGCTCTTGGTTAAGTTAAGTTTTTTATTTGCGAACATTCTTTGAAATCCACTAATAAGTGGACTATTAAGATCTGCTGCTGGAATTAAGTAAATATCTTGGTTATCTCCGACAGTAAAGGTAACAAAGATAGAAGCTAGACCAGCAGAAGATATCACAGTAGATCCATTAGGACTAATTGCAGTTGTAGTGGCCGCAAATGTTTGGATAGAATAAATTATAGATCCTTCGAGCTGCGGAATAAAATTAAAATTAATTTGCTTTTGAGCAGCGACTGTACCTAGATTAACTTCTACCAAGTAACTATTTTCGATTATTGGTTGTAACATTGTTTTTTATTTTTTGGTTTATAAGAAAAGTGGCTGCCACTATTAGCAGCAGCCACTTAACAAACTAACACTATGATAGGAACGAATTAATTAAGCGTTAAGCTTAGAAGCATTTTGCCAGCGAATACCACGTGCTACCAAGACCGCATAGTTACTAAAGTTTCCTGTTGGGATCATTGTTACTGGTGCTGGAAGGTTAATAGTAATATCATTCTGTCCAACTCCATTTAATGTAATCTCTGGATCTAACTCAGCCATACCGTAATTAGGGCCTTGCCAAGTATCACGAGGATATGTACCAGTAGTTGCTGTTACTGTTTGTTGTAATCCTGTTTGAGCTTCGCCAGAACGATAGAAGCGCATAAGATCATATCCGTCAATTAAGCGTTCACGATCAACAGTAACTGTTAAGCTTCCGTTATACATAGTACGAATGTTATCGCCAGTAGTAGTAAATACTAAAGGATTATCATTAGTGTAAAGCACCATTTGGCCTAACTGAGCATCAGAAGGAGTAGCACCAGCAGAAGCAGCAGCAGCACGACCTATATATAAAGCCCAATGGGTTATAGTGAACATATCAGTGATAGCAAGACGCTGCTCACCTACTTG
>Ga0194055_10003845_pt1 | contig 11453 bp, 9 predicted proteins | sample SepL449m_MetaG_FD_155482 | JGI IMG/M metagenome (GOLD analysis project Ga0194055, IMG submission 155482) | Anoxic zone freshwater microbial communities from boreal shield lake in IISD Experimental Lakes Area, Ontario, Canada - Sep2016-L442-9m | ecosystem: Environmental > Aquatic > Freshwater >... | reverse complement strand
CGCCCAAGGGGGTTCCTATCATGAGGTCTGTGAAATGCGTGATCACGATGACGGCGGCAGCGCTTACATCCCTGGCTCTGGCTGCAGGGGCTAGCGCCCACGGCACGCTCAACCTCTACGGCAAAAACGCGCTCACCAACAAGACCGGAACGCTCACGCTCACGATCCCCCACGGCTGCGGGCCCGACGGTCTTTCAACCACCAAAATCGTGATGCAGCTCGGCAGCGCCTGGCAGGCCGCGAAGCCAACAGCAGTTGCCGGTTGGACCTCAAGCGTGAAGCGCGCTGCCAAAGGGCAGCGAACGCTGACATGGACGGCAACCGGCAGCGGGCTACCCAACGCTCAGGTGGGCGACTTCCCGATCACCGTTCGTTGGCCCAAAAAAGCTGGCACCTACAACACGCCAACCGCCCAGTACTGCGGTACTCAGCTGATGGACTGGAAAGACCCCTTCAACGCCGCGGCCGATGGTGACCTTCCCTACCCAGCGACCTACCCGGTGCCCCGCGTCCGAGTTCATGCCTCAGCAACGCACACCCCAACCGCGGTCACCGGATCGTTCCCAATCAGCATCTGCCCGCTCCCGCGAGCGGCGCGGCAGCCGACACGCAGCTAAACACAGCGCCCTAGCATCTAGGGAGTGAACGCTTCGTCAAGTAGCGCTGCGGCAGCAGCCGATGAAGTCGCCGACAACGAACCGCTGAAGGGCAGCGCGCTGCGCACCGTCTTCATCGCCTTGATGCTCGGCATGTTTCTCGCCGCCCTCGACCAGACGATCGTTGCGACCGCGCTCCCGACAATCGTCGTTGACCTCGGTGGCCTCAACCACCTCGCATGGGTAGTCACCGCCTACCTGCTGGCCTCGACTGCGTCAACTCCGCTCTACGGCAAGCTCGGCGACATGTACGGCCGCAAGCCCGTCTTCCTTGCGGCAATCCTGATCTTCCTGACGGGCTCGGTGCTCTCTGGCCTCAGCCAATCGATGGGTGAACTGATTGCCTTCCGCGCCGTCCAAGGCCTCGGCGCCGGCGGCCTGATGGTCGGCGCGCAGGCGATCATCGCCGACATCGTGCCGCCGCGTGAGCGCGGCCGTTACATGGGTCTGATCGGCTCAGTTTTCGCCGTTGCGTCGGTGCTCGGGCCGCTACTTGGCGGCTTCTTCGTGCAGGCACTCTCGTGGCATTGGATCTTCTTCATCAACCTGCCGATCGGGATCGTCGCCGTACTCGTAGTCGTCTTCAAACTTCACCTCCACACCCCGTCGCACCGCCACCAGATTGATTACCTAGGAGCGGCGCTGCTGACGGCCGGAGTAACAGGCCTGATCCTTGTAACCACATGGGGCGGGAACCAGTACGGATGGGGCTCATCAACAATCGTTGGCCTCGGCGTGATCAGTGCGCTGCTGCTTGTGCTGTTCGTACTGCAGGAGCGGCGCGCAGCTGAGCCGATCATCCCGCTCGAGCTGTTTCGCTCGTCGGTCTTTCGCGTAGCCAGCGGGATCGGTTTCTTCATCGGGCTCGCACTCTTCGGCGCGATCACATTCATCCCGCTCTTCCTCCAGCTTGTCTACAACGTCAGCCCCACGAGCTCGGGGCTGCGCCTGCTGCCACTGATGATCGGACTGCTGACAACCTCAATCATCTCGGGCCGGATCATCACGAGGATCGGCCGTTACAAGATCTTCCCGATCGTCGGCAGCGCGATCACGACGCTCGGGATGTATCTGCTCTCACGCTTGGCGCTTGACACCGATCCGTGGATCGCCTCTGTCTACATGCTGATAATCGGTATTGGTATCGGCCTTGTGATGCAGGTGATCGTGCTCGTGATCCAGAACGACGCGCCGGCGCGAGACGTCGGCGTCGCAACCTCAACTGCGACCTTCTTCCGTTCGATGGGCGGCTCGCTCGGCGTCGCGATGTTCGGAGCGATCTTTGCTTCGCGGCTGAACTCGGAAATCGCTGCGCTGCCGTCAGCACTTGCAAAGGGGCTGCCTAGCGGGTCGCAAATCGACCCTCACCAGATCCGCCTGCTGCCAGCTGCGGCGCAGGACGTATTCATGACCGCGTTCGTTCACGCGCTGCAACCGGTCTTCCTCGTCGGTGCGATCTTCACATCGATTACCTTCTTCCTCGCTTTGATGCTGAAGCAGGTACCGCTGCGGTCAACGATGCATGGCTCAGCCGGCCTGGGGGCCGAGGAAGCGATCGGTGGCGGTGCGGTTGCCGATGAGCTCTTTGACGCGCCGCCTCCGAAGCCGGCAGCCTCTTAGCTACTCGCCCAGCTCAGTGAAGCTCGCGCAGGCCGAGCAGCTGCGAAACGGGCACCACTTGGAGATGACGCGCGGCCAGGTTGCGCAGGATTGGCCCCAGCGCTTGGAGCGTGCCTTTGTGTGAACCCTCGCCGTCGTGCATCAGGATGATCGAGCCCGGCCGCACGCGGTTTACGACGCGGCTGTAAACGGTTGCCTTACTGACGTTGTCGTAGAGGCTGTCCCATGAGTCCACATCCCAGCCAATTGTCAGCATGTGAAGGTGCCTTGCGCGGCCGAGCAGGGCGTTGTCAATCGAGCCGTATGGGGCGCGGAAGAGGCACGGCGTGTAACCGCTCGCTTGGTAGATCAGCTTGTTGGTGCGGCTCAACTCATAGCTGGATGGAAAATGGGGGTGACTGTAGGAGTGATTGGCCAGCTCGTGGCCGTCGGCGAGCTCCTTGCGCAGCAGGTTGGTGTGGCCTTTGATGAACTGCCCGCGGATGAAGAAGGTCACGTGCACCTTGGCTTGGCGTAGCTGCGCGAGCACGCGCGCCGTGTACTCGGCGGTAGGTCCACCGTCGAAAGTCAGCGCGACCCAGCGGCGGCCGCGCCAGCCGTTCTCGCGGTAGCGAGCTCCCTGCGGCACGCAGCCAGTTAGCTTCTGCTGCTGAATTACAGCGGCGCGATCGGTTGTGCTCGCTGACGCTGACCGCGTGTGGTTGATGCCAGCTGCGCAAAGCCCTGCTAGCAACAGAGCGATTAGCGCTACCACGGGTGCCCGGCGGCGAGGTCTGATCATCGACGCGGATGCTACCTGCGCCGGCCACGGGCAGCGCCACTAAAGCTCGCTGCGGCGCGCGCGTGGAACTGGCACGATTAGCTCGGCTCGAAACCCAGGCCCGCTGACCTCTCGAAAGGATCTCTTAATGTCGGACACCTCAACGCCTCGCTACGGCACACCAAACTGGGAGATGATCGGAGCGTGGCTCGAGATGCCGGCCGATCAAGACGGCCCGTTCTGGGCCGTCAACCTGATGGACTACCGCGAGCTCGCTGATTACTCCGATGGCCGTGAGACGACGCTGACCGGCAGAGAGGCCGACGACGCCTATACCCCGCTCGGCCCGCTAGCCGAGATCGGTGCAGTACCGGCGTTCTCCGCCGATGTGATCGACCAGCCCGCCGGTACGCCGATCTACGATCGTGTTGCGATCGTCCGTTACCCCACGCGAGCGAAGTTCTTTGAGATGCAACGCCGTGATGATTTCCTGGAACTCCATGCACACAAGGATGCTGGGATGGCATCGACGATCGTCTTCGCTGCGCACCCGGTCCACGCCATTGAGCTGCCAGAAGGCGACGCCCATGTGCTCCGGGTGCGTCGCTTCGCCGAAGGGCAGCAGCCCGCCGCCGACCCGCCTGGCGTGACGCCGGTTGCACACTTCACGATTGAGGGAGTAATCGTCGGCGATCAGCGGCGCTGGGACGACGCTCGCTTTGACCGCGTTGATGAGAGCGCACTCGAACTGCTGAAAGAAACCGGCGGCGTGGAGGAGCAGATCATCATCGTGCTTGGGCCACCAGAGCTCGACGAGCTGGCCGACTCTGTCGCAGCGCCGACTTCCACAACCTAAACGACTGACTAGCTGCGAAACTGCGCCGACGTGTCGCTGCCGATCTCTTCACAACCGTCGCGCTCGGAGCTCTTTTACGACCTCGTACTGATCGGCGCCTTCCTCAGCTTTGGCGTCGACTTTGGCAAATCGCCAAATTGGGAGTCGGCGCTGGTGCTCGCGCTGAAGCTGATTTTGATCATGTGGGCTTGGGAGCAGACGGCGCTCTTCTTCAATCGCTTCGGCGATCCGTTTGCCGCCCGCTTCAGCGGCAGGCTGCTCCCAACGGCGCTGCGTTTTGCCTTCCTGCTCCAGCTCGTTGCTGTTCTTGGGGTCTCCCTCCTCGAAACATCGGAGACAAAGCTCAGCGCTCTCAACGGCCTGCTCGGTTACGGCGCCGCTGCGATGGTGCTAGCGGTCGGGTTGATCTACGAGCTTGGCGCTCGGTGGCAACCAAGGCTGGCGGACTTAGCGCATGAGCGCCGCAACGCCAGCATCGTTGGAGCGATTCTTTTTATCGCTTCAGGGCTGAGCCCGCAGCCTTGGGGAGGAGCGCTGTGGATCGTCGCGATCGTTGCGATCTTCGTCATGAACTTTGGCCCCTCGCTGCCGAAAACCATCGAGCGCTTCCCGCTCAACCGTGAGCACCTCTCCGAGCGTCTTGGCCTCTTCGTCTTGATCCTGATCGGCGATGTCTTCGTCAAGACCGTGGTTACGGTCCACGAAGACAGCGTTCAAGAAGCCCACCTACTTCAGCTCGCATTCGTCGCGGTGATCAGTTGGACCCTTTGGACGATGTATGACCGCGAAGTGATGTCGCGGGTGACCCCGACAGGCGCGCCGCTCCTGCGCGCCTGGATGCTTTGGCATTACCTCTTCGCAATCACGCTGCTGATCTGCAGCGTTGGGCTGGTCTGGTACATCGCGCCGAATCCCAACTACCAGCTCGGCGATGCGATCGCGATGGTCGCCTCGGGCGGGGTCGGCGTGGCGATCGCGCTTATCGCCTTGATGCGCCTAACCGCGGGAGCCCCGGGAGCGCGCGCCGCGGCAGCTCGAATCGGCCTGATAGCCGCCGTCGCAATCGTGATCGGCCTACTCGCCTGGCTGGCTACGCCGAGTGACTGGCGCGTAGGCGTGGGAACGCTTTCAGTAGCGCTAGTCGTGCTCAACTTCTGGGCGTTTCGCAACGACCCGCGACCAGCTTCAGCCGATTAGCGCCTCGAGCTCGGCCGCGAGCCTCTGATCATCACCGGCCGCTGAGGCCGTTCCGGGACGGCGGTTGACCGGCCGCTCGGCGCGATCCTGCCAGAAGCCGCCGCTGCTGCGTGCTGGCTCCTGCGCGGCGGCCAACCAGGTGATCGTGTCAGCACCTTCAGCCGGGGTACGCAGCGCCTTGCCGACGATTCGGTGGAAGGTTGGTAGCGAACTCTCAACCCCTGGCGTATCGGCCCAGCCGGGGTGCATCGCGTGGACGACGATGTTCCGGTCTGCCAATTGCGCGGCCCAGTACTCGGTCAACATCACTTGCATCCGCTTGGTCCGCGCGTAAAAAGCGCTACCCGACCACTGCTGGCGCGCCGACTGAAGGTCATCAAGCTGAACGGCCTCGGAGTACATGCCCCCAGATGAGACGTTGATAATTCTTGCCGGGGGTCGCTCGCTCGCGGCGGCAGCTAACGCCGGGGTCAGCAGCTCGGTCAGCAAGAAGGGACCGAGCACGTTCGTTGCCAGCGTTAGTTCGATGCCGTCGGTCGACACTTGCCTTGAATCGAGCAGCACGCCAGCGTTATTGACGAGCACGTCGATCTGCGGGTGGGATTCCAGCAGCCTGGCCGCGCCGGCGCGAACCGACTGAAGCGAAGAGACGTCAATCACTTCGGTCGTGATCAACGCCCGTCCGCGAACTGCTCCTTCAAACGATGCCCGCGCCTGTTCAAGCCGCTCGGGGTTGCGCCCGACCATCACGACGTCGGCGCCAAGCTCAGCCAGCTGCCGTACCGCCTCAAGACCGATGCCGCTATTGGCGCCAGTGACAACACAGGTTCGCCCGCTCAGATCGGTCTTGATTGGGTCGAGCAGACCAAGTGCCCGGCGCGCTCCCCAACCGATTCGCGAGAAACCCGGCGCGATCGTGAAATCAAGCAGTTTGTCGGCTGCGCCACTAAGCATCGCCATGACGGTAGCCACTGACGATCGAACTATCGCGCCTAGTCGGCGCGGTTTAGCTGCCGAAGCTGCCTTTTGGCGAACTGCCAATTTCAAGCGATTCGCAGAAGGTGATCTGCGGCGGCTCCGCGAGCATCGTGCCGGCAAGCTCAACCAGCTTCAGCATATGCGGCTGCTGCATGTGCCCGTTGAGCGCATCCTGCGATGCCCAGCGCTCAACGAAGACGAGCGTATTCGGGTCATTGATGTCGCGGTGAAGCACGTAGGAGATGCAACCTTCTTCCTCGTGTGTCGCCTCGATTACAGGGGTCAATTCCGCTACCGCTTCGTCAACCTTGCCATCTTGAATTTTTAGCGTCGCGACTACGAGGATTTGGCTCATCGGCCAACCCTACATATTCGTCAGTAAGCGCCGCGGCCAGCCGTTCGCAGGAATTCGCCGCCCAGCGCAGTAGTTACAGGCCATGAAAACTCTAAGAAGTCACTCGAATACCGCATCGCCCAAAGCGAGCCGCTCGCGCACAGCGCTGACGCTTGCCGCCATTGCATCGCTCGCCGTCAGCTTCGCGCTGCTGGTCAGCGGCTGCGGTGACACGACCGCAAAGGTCCCTAACACCGTCAACCAGACGCTAACCGTCGCTCAGCAGATGCTTAGCGACCAAGGCTTCAAGTCAAGCGTTACTCGCATAACGAGTTCGCAAGGGAAGGATGAGGTTCTCAGCCAGAACCCTCTCGGCGGAACGACGCAGAAGACGAGCGACGTGATCGCTTTGACGGTCTCAAATGGCCCGGGCGAAGGAATTATTCCTGACGTTGCCGGCGACCCGTCTGACCGGGCGCAGATCCAACTTGAGGACGCCGGGTTCAAACCGGTGACAGTCCAGGTATTCAGCTCCGCCCACCAGGCAGGGTTCGCCGTTGGCACGACGCCGATAGCCGGTACCCAGGCGCAGAAGGATTCGACCGTCACGCTCAACATCTCGAAGGGGCCACAGCAAGCACTGGTACCTAACGTGATCGGCTTCAGTGCGGCCAACGCTGATTCAGCGCTGACCAACGCTGGCTTCCGCGTTGACCACAGTTACAAGGCATCGAACAAGACGCCTGGCCAGGTACTGGCGCAGGACCCATCCGGCGGAGTAACCGCTGGCATTGGCTCGAGCGTTCAGGTAACGATCGATCAGGCGCCTAAGCAGGTCAAGGTTCCTAACGCGGTTGGTCAGACACAGATTCAGGGCGACAGGACGCTCCAGAATGCTGGCCTCGACGCCGTCTACGTCACGCGCACCGTTACCAGCGCTTCGCAGAACGGGATCGTGCTTGCGATGTCACCAGGTGCTGGCAGCACTGTTGCTCAGGGCACCAATGTGGTCTTGACGATCGGCAAGTACAACAATCCGACGCCGCCAGTACCGCCGGCGCCGGCAGGCTCGATCGTAAAGAAGTACCCGCTGCAGGCAAACCAAACCAAGACCTACACGGCAACGTGGAGCGCAAGTAAGTGCGTAGCCGGCAAGGGCAAGGCGACGCTCAGCGGGAACGGCGGCGGCAGCGCAATGAGCGGAGCGCAGATCACAGCGCAAGGCCAGCCGACCGATACCGCGTATTACGCAACGACAACCACATCGGACATCACCAGCCCGGTAACACTGGTGATCACGATCACCTGCTCAGTTAACTAGAGAGCAGGTACGCACGGAGCCTTAGGGCGTCTCGCGCAGGTCGGTCGGCATTTAGCCGGCCGGCCGGCGCGCGACGACCCGCTCTGGCGCGCGAAACTGGCGGCTCCCCGCAACCCAGTCGAGCTTCCCATCGCGACCAACGATGGCGCCGGTTGCGTCGTGCTTTGGCAGCATTGCTAGCGCGTCATCCCTCCCGCTGAGGAACGCAGCCTTGGCTAGCGCCTCGGCGCGCCAGCCTTCGTCAGCGATCACGGTCACTGAGGCAATGTCGGAAACCGCCGGCTGGCCGCTAGCTGGGTTAAGCAGATGATGGTTCTCCTCGTCGCCATCGCGCCAGCGGCGACCCTGCGATGAACTCGTGACGAGCGCCTGACCATTCAAAAGAAACCTTGCTGCGGGCGGGCCAGCTGGATCAAACGGGTTGTCGACCTCGACTCGCCAGCCGCCGTCCGGCGCCGCGCCGCCGCTGCGGAGGTCGCCGCCGAGATTCACAAGCGCGCCGGGTGCGCCGGCCTCAAGCAGCGAGGCGACAACCAGGTCGGCGGCCAAGCCCTTGCCAATCCCCCCTGAGTCGATCCCGCGCCCGGCTACGGCAGTCACTGTGCCGGCCGCGCGGTCGACTCTGATCCCTAGCGAATCACGGCCTTCGTTGGTCGCGCCGATCGGCGGGTCCGACAATGGCGCCAGGGGTGCCAAGATATCTAGCTCTTTGAACGTTCTGTCGTATCCGAGCGCGCGAATCTGCTCCAACACCATCGGGTCAAAGAGGCCGCCGGTCATCTCCCAAGCCTCAGCCGCACGCTCAATCAGCGTCAGAGTCTCAGGTGAAGCGGCCACTGGCTCTCCGCCCGCAGAGTTGATTTGCGAGATCTCGCTGCTCTCGATGAAGCGGCTCCAAAGCTGTTCTAGCTGCTGAACGCGGGCCATCGCCAGCGCCGCATGCTGCGGATCATCGCCGCCATAAATGACGTGCGCATTTGTTCCCATCGCATCGAACGAGAGCGCCGTTAGCTGCATCTTATGCCCTTAGGCTGCGGCCTCTAGCCGCACGGGGCTAGCTCCAACGCGAGTGCGAGTTGTTGCGGTTCTGGTGGTAGCCGCTGCCGCCTGAGCCGGTGTGCGCATCTTCGCTGAGGTTTTCGCAGATCGCTCCGGAGCCTGAGCCTGAGCAGGCCTCAAAGTAGGTCGTGTGACCCTTCTGCCCGCCAGCAGTAACCGCGAAGTACTCGCTGCCCTTCTGCGCGCGAAGCTCTGCGTTCGAGCCACCGTAGGGGCCCCAACCGCCACCGCCGCCGCTGTCCTTGATGATCTTCCAGCCGCCCGATGTCGCCGCGCCCTTATAACTCGAAACGACGGACGCTGGAGTCTTCGAGGAGTTCGCGTAGCGGCCATACTCGACGCCGTTGTGGTCGCTCGTGTTGAGCGTGTCAGTGCCAGATGGCGGCGCCAAAGCAACGCTGCCCGGCGCGGTGTTCGAATCAGACGAGGTCGTCGTGCCAGTACTCGTGCCGCTGGCCTGAACCACCGTGGTGGTTGTAGATGAACTGCCGCAAGCAGCTAGGACCACTGTTGCAAGGCCCATCAACGAGCCACCAATCAGTCGAAAACTTTTCATCCGATCCCCCGTCCAGCTTCGATTAGGCGACCAACACTACGCCGAAGCTGACTTTTCTGTCAACAGGGTTGGGCTTAGCCGCCGTTGCTGGCCGGCGAGTAGGCCCGGTTTGGCTCGCCGCGCAGCGCAGTTGGAGCTGGCAGCGGCGTTCCCTTGGCCGTCGCACCGGCGACAACCGGCAGCACCAGCTTCGAAGCCTTCACTCCGCCCAGCGAGAACGTGTTGATCGTCGAGCCGGCGTCCACGGTCGTGAACTTCCAGATCGGCCGGTCGCCGCCTACAGCCTCGACTGTAACGCGGATCTTTGAGCCCGCGCGGAAGGCGTGGGCGACCGGGAATATCGGCACTCGAACAAGCGTGAACGCTCCGCTTGGCAGCCAAGCAGCATCGGCCTTCAAGTGCGTTGGGAACGGATCGAGCGCTGTCGAGCGCTTCGGGTCAAGCTTGCGGTGTGAGGCGCGCAGCCAGCCGTTCTGAACGTACGTCTCCTTACCGTCGGGGCGAACCTCGCTGATCGTGACCTGAAGGTCGGTGTCGCGGGCGCTGCTCTTCAGGTAGAGGTCAAGACTCGAGGAGCCAGCGATGATGACGTCCTTGGGCAGCGCGGCGGTGGTGAATCCAACGCCCTTGCTGGGCGCCAACGGAGCCCAGTCGTAGCGCGGCTGAGCCTTCCAGTCGTCGCCGGCTCCTACTCCGTAGAGCGTCTGCTGCGGCCGGGCTGCGGGATCGGCCGTGTAGCTCGCCGTACTTGCGGCAGCCGGCTTGGCGGCGCTAAGCGCTCCGCCAGCCCCGAGGAAGTAGGTCTGCGCCTTTGCCTGGCGGATTGGCCAAGCGTTGTAGCCAAGCTCCCAGGTAGCACCGATCGAACCGAGCCCTTCTGGGCCGGCACCGTTGTCCATCAGCAAGCGGACGCGCGGATCCTTTTTGAAGATCGCCTTTGCCGCCGCGACGTTTGTCATTGACGCGAAGCGCGACTGCAGCACCGCTGCCGCCGGCGCATCGGCGAGCAGCGTGTAGAGCTGGTTACTCAGCGCGAGCACAGTTGGAGAGACCTTCGGAATCCGGTCGGCGACAAAGAGGTTGAGGAACTCAACCCAGCGTGTAAGCGTTGACGGCCCAAGCGAGTCGGCGTGAACTCCATTCTGGAGCGTTAGCCAAACGTTCGGGTTCTTCGCTAGCAGGCCGAGACTCTCAGCAAAGTGGCCTCCGGTCTGCTCATCTTGGAACTGGCCGATCAGGAAGGTCGGCACCTTGATCTTGCCCATCCAAGCCGCCGGCGAGCGCTGATCAAACTCGCCCGGCGTGCGGAACGGGTTGTCGTTGATCACCTTGACCGCGTCACGCGTCTGCAGACGGAGCTTCTGGTTGGCAATGCAGTTCTGGTCGCCCGCCGCGACCAGCGCCTTGGCCCACGGCTGTCCACCTTCTGGGGCTGGAACCGCGTCCGACATCCGCTCCTCGACCCACGAGAGCGCAAAGCCGGAGTTGTTGATGCCGCCCGGATATCCGGTCGCGGTGTAGGTGTCGTCGGTGACCGACATCGGTGCGATCGCAGCGAGGTGAGGTGGCTGCGTGCCGGCCGTGAAGAGCTGCGTGATACCGGAGAAGGAGATGCCGCCCATTCCGACCTTGCCGCCCTTGACCCAGGACTGCGCCGCGACGGTTTCAACAGCGTCATAGCCATCGAAGGTCGTTGGCAGGCCGAATAGGTCGAAGGCGCCGCCCGAGCAGCCCGAGCCACGCATCTGAACGCTGACGACGGCGAAGTCGAGAAGCGGTGCGATTAGAGAGCCGACTGCGGTTGCCGTTGCTGGGGCGAGCGGATCCTTGCCGTTTAGCGCGCTGAGAAGGTCGTGCGGAGCGGCCGTCTGGTAGCCGGAGTACTCGATCAGCGTTGGGAACGGGCCGTCGGCCAGCGTCTTGCCGGCAGGCAAGCGCACCGTCATCGCGATCTCAATCCCGTCACGAACCTTGACGTAGTTGAGGCCCTGCTTGAGCTTGATTCCGTGGAAGAAGGCTGCTGGCGGGTTCGACTTCGTGCTTAGAACCTTGAACGGGCTAGTTGTGCTGGCGCCGCGCACCTTGTAGCCGCTACCGGCGGCAACGTTCTGGACGC
>Ga0194055_10003843_pt1 | contig 11461 bp, 19 predicted proteins | sample SepL449m_MetaG_FD_155482 | JGI IMG/M metagenome (GOLD analysis project Ga0194055, IMG submission 155482) | Anoxic zone freshwater microbial communities from boreal shield lake in IISD Experimental Lakes Area, Ontario, Canada - Sep2016-L442-9m | ecosystem: Environmental > Aquatic > Freshwater >... | reverse complement strand
GGGCCTTGGGCGGGCTGTTCTCGCCCCTTGACGGCCAACTGGATCCGATCGTCACCCGCCAGCTCCTGCTCCAGGACGCCCTGAACCGGGGCCTAGTGCTGGTCAGCGATCGCGCCGAGGCGATTGGGGCCAGCTCCGGCGCCGATCGCTGGCAGGTGCAGTTAGCCAGCGGCCCACGGCTGCAAACGCCCTGGTTGCTGGTCTGCGCCGGCCTGGCTAGTGCCGCCTTGCTGGAGCCCCTGGGCCACCAGCGGCCGCTGGCCCCGGTGTTGGGCCAGGCCCTGGAACTCCAGTTGCCCGCCGGCTGTGATGCGGAGCTGTGGCCCGGATCGGTGCTGTGGCGGGGCACCAACCTGGTGCCCCGGCCCGGCGGCCGCCTCTGGCTTGGGGCCACCCTGGAGCCCGATCGGGCCGCCGGTGCCCCCGGCGATCCCGCCGCCCTCGAGGTCCTGCGCCAGCTCCATGGCCATGCCCCCGACTGGCTCCGGGCCGCCACATCCCTGCGCCAGTGGCAGGGCCTGCGGGCCCGGCCCGTGGACCGGCCGGCGCCCCTGCTCGAACAGCTGGAACCGGGCCTGCTGCTGCTCTCCGGCCACTACCGCAATGGGGTGCTGCTGGCCCCGGCTAGCGCCGAATGGGCGGCAGAGCAGATCGCCGCTGGCCCATAAAAAAGCCCCCCAGAGGGGGGCTAAAGCCGGATCGATCAGGGGCAGCAGCTGCTGCCCAGGTCTCACTTGGTCTCGGTGAATTAAAAATCACTGAGACACGTGGAATCTCAATGCCTGTGATAGCAATGGTTTGAGCGATCTTATTCCAAGACCAATCTGCGAATAAATTTGCTTACAATTAAGTTACAATCTAGTATCGGTGACATCAGGGTGACTGATCCGCAGGGTTGGCAAGGACCCATTGCGAAGAAATATTATGGAATCCTGTTGCTGTTCTTGATTGAAATCGCAAAGCATGTTTTGCACCATGTTTCCTTGGGGGTTCATTGGTATGCAATTGTGCTTAAAACTGGCATACAAGTACAATTATACGCCAACTCTAAAAGGTTGCAAGAAACTTCATCCCCTTGAGAAATAAATTTTTGGGCAGGATTTTTTTGAAGGCAAGGGTAACACTTTATAGATTAGGGGGACCCAGTGAATTTCAACTGCTGAACCACGAATGGTTGCCTCATCAGTCAAAGATAAGGGCATTGTGAATCTCCATCAGCAGGAGACATGGAAACTTCTTGCTCATCAAATGCCAGTGCCCATCAGGGGAGATGACCAAGCAGAATGACTTGGTGCCTTTGGAAAACTCCAGTTTTCTCAAAATCTCCCGTTGGTCTTCGTCATAAAGGTTTTCAGGGTTCTCCAGGGCGTAGTCGGCAATGGTGTCCTCCAAGAGTGCCTGAAGGGCATCAAGTGATCTCAGGTCGTCTTCTTTTTCAGAAAGTGGTCGGGTATCGTGAATGGAGTATTTCATTTGGATTTCTCCGCATCAATGGCAGCAAAGGTTTCCAGCACCTCAAGTTCTGCCAGAATCCTTTTTTGTGTATCCAACTCGCGCATCAGGTAGTCGTAGGTTTCTGGAAGGTAGTGATCCAGAGACACCAGTTGATTCTCAAGAAATCGGATCTTGGAAAACACCTGTTGCTTACTTGAGTTGTCCATATGCTGCCTTAATCATCTTCTTGAGATATTGGTCCGGTTTCAATCGGTTTCGTTTGGCAATCTCAAGAAGCATTTCATATTCCACGGAATCCAGAAGAATTGATTTTGTCATTGTCATACCATCGTTTGTTTGTATTTCTCATGCCACCTGTAGTGCGTCAGGAGGAAGTGAAGAGTTCCTGTTCTAGAGCGTCTTATGTTTCTGGAGAGTTGATCAAATTCCTCTAAGGTCTCCTGATGCTTGGTTCCAAAGAACAGATTGATGCTTTTAGCATCTTCTGGATAGGTTCTGGTGCTCATAAAATGATCACTGTAGATGTACTATTTAGCAACTCATCAGGTTTCTAATGGTCATTACATCCAGTCTTTGACGATGCCTGATAGGACTCTTCCTGGTTTCCTTAGAAAGTCTTCTTCCTTCTTGATCAGGAACTTAACAAGATCAGACTTGTTGAGGTCATAATGCTGGCAAAGGTAGATCCATGCGTCCCTTAGGTGATCCTCACGCTGCTTAAAGGATACCTGTTCTCTGATGGCATTGGATTGGTCTCTCATTGATTATTCCCTAAAGGTATAGGTATTTATGGCGCTGGTGCTTCTATGGTCGCCAGTGGCATCCTTATGAGTCGCTGGTTTAGGTTGCTACTCTAGAAGCGTTACTGAACGGTCCCTTATGTTTATATTGGTATTTCTAAAATGATTCTGATGAAGTCTTAGTGGAATGCCCTTCGGGCATTACCTTCGGTATCTCTTTGGTTTGATCTTGAGTCAGTGGATTGCTGTAGTGGGGTCTTGTAGTAGTCCCATATCCCGTTGAAACTACTGCGTAGTTATTTATAACATTTAAAACTCACTTTGAAAACTCATGATACTTAGAGTCCTTCAAGTACTCAGTCCTTCTCTTCAAAAGCAACAAACCTATTCTAATGCTAAAATGAGATATTGTCAAGTATTAAAAATGAAGAATATGTGCTATAATGAATACGAAAAGATTATCAATAGAATCAAGATTGAATCATTATGGAATCACCGATTGACGAAAGGTATAGGTTGAAACTACTGGAGTATTACCTGGATAATGCGAAAGAGGGTGTTCTTAGTAATGGTGCTAAAAAGTGGGAGTTTATATGCCCCTTCTGCGGACCTCTGGGGCGTACAGAAGGCAAAAGAAGGCACCTAAAGGGATCATTGCTCTGGAATGCTCAGCAGCACTCCTGGGTCTTCTCCTGCGCTAAGAAGGGCAGTGTGGAGTGTATGAACGGCAAGACTTTGGGCAACCTCATCAGCGCCCTGAATCCTGCACTTGGAGAGGAGTATAAACAGGATCGGTGGCATTCAGGCACCACAGGCAAAGGGCACAATATAGGAGCACCTAGAAGCATCACATGCATCGGAACGACTGGTCACGGATTCACAAGATCCAATAATCCGCCATTGCCATCAACGAATTGGTAGGGTTTTGCCGACAGTCGTTCTCGTATAAATGTGAGGGGAGAGGCATTGCCCCACCAGTAATCATTCAAAATATTGCCCTTTGAAATTGTTTTATTGGAATCATATCTGAACTGGTTGAAAGAAACCTTCCTAGACCACGCAACAGTTGCACCTCTACCTTGGTGTCGCTGGTGACAATGGAAGAGGGGTGAAGGATGGCGTGACATCGGTATATTGCATTATGTAAAGGGTGTTGCGTGTCTAGGTGGCGGTTTCTTAAATTTGATCACATTAGTTACTGTTCCCTTCCTCAAATGCGAAAGGCACTATTTCTTTCCCCATTGATGTTGATATTCCTTGCTGCCTGCTCCCCACAGGCATATCAGGTTAATCCGCAACCTGATGTCTCAATCAAACCACAGGAGATTCCAGAATCCCAAAGAGAGGGGTATATGAGAATTATTGGTGATCTGCGATGGGATAAATTTATCACTAGAGATGATTGGATTAAACGTTTTCCTGATTGCCTTTATGGTGGCAAGCATTGGGTTCCCGAAGTTGCAAGAAATCAAGTAGGATTTGGCGAACCAAAATATTGCAGCAACTTTATAATTGGTGGTATAAACTTATCGCCAGAAGAGGTCTATCTAGGCGCAAGTAGTGGTACGGCATCTGGGAAAATGACCGGGAAAGTGGAATTTGCAATTAAAGATGAGTCTCAATATCGCGCCTTTGTAGCGGCAATCAAAGACAAGTATGATGCAGTTTCCGAGGGTCAAGTTGAGACTCACTATTGCTCTAGATACACATGCTGGACATTTGATAGGGACCGAATTGCAAGGGCAAATCCAACTCCATATTCAATTTCAATTTTAGACAAAGTCAAGATTGATTCTTCAAAGTTTTGACAGGTAGAAGTACATATTCTTGAGGTTCTGCACTTATCATTTTCACTTTTGCCTTTTGATTTTTTTGTCGCCATCTATTACACATCAATGTTGGTCTCTTTACCCCCAACAACTCCAGACCCAACCCCGCCAACGCCGCTGCCCTCCTCAAGCAGGAACTAGCAGCAACCTCAGCAGCGGGTGCCTTTGATGCAAATTCCAGTTGTTCCGCGGAAATGAAATCAAGGGGACTATCAGAAAATTTCTGTCAATATTTCACAAATACAAGGTTCGTTTCATGAACCTTGAGAGAATATCTGTGGTCTATACACCGTGAGAGATTCACCATCGCCCATTGTGAATCCAGAACATTGATCACCTTATCATGAAGAACCAATCCAATGCGGCGAGCGATTATCTCAACTTCTGTTGCCATATCAATCAGACCCATTTCACCTCTTCGTGCTGAACCAACTTTTAATACGATAGGGTGAAACTCCTTTTTAGAAAATGAACTGGGTTTGATAAGGCGTTTGAGATTTTTCAAGCACTGCTCTAATTTTGCATTGTAGGCATCCAGTTCCTTGATCTGGCATAGATCTCTTGGGTCATCACCAAAGATTTCTGCATTGAAGATATAAGGAGGATCAATGGACACTAAGTCCCAAAGATTTTCCTCATTTTCATATTCCGTTAGTGTGACTCCATCACTGTGATGCAGAACCAGATCCCCAGGGGCAATATTCGTGTGTTCTTGGCAGGCAACACGCACTGCCTCAAGGTTCTGGGGTGAGAGGTCATAACCAACCACTTTGCGACCCAAGGCAGCACCTACAAGCAGGTTGGTCCCCCTTCCAGCAAAGCAATCGCATATGGTGTCCCCCACCTTGCTGTAGTAGTTGATGAAGTAGGCACAATGGTCAGGATGCTGTGAGTAATTGGGAATCTGATCCTTGAGAACTCTTCCTGTTTTCTTGAACACTCGGCATTCTTCATCGGCACTAACTAACTTGCAAAGATGTGACAGTCCAGAAGCATCGCCATTCCACTTCATCACAGAGCGAGGAGAACCTATCAACTCCTTAGTCCGTAATTGTTCTTCGTCCCAATTAAATGGAAATACCTTGCATCGTGCTTTTACCAATGCCCGTTTGAAGGCAGTAGTTTTCCCTGTGATCAATAACTTAGTAACTTCCAGTTGAACTTCATCACTCTCTTTTGCGAGTGCAACCATATCCATTTTATTGTTTGCATATTCGGTTTCATTTAAAAGGTCTTGAACTTCAGGGTGAAGGTTGGCAATGGACTTCGTGTATTGGTAAGTTCTTTTCGTCATTCCACGACTTTTAGCAAGTTCTGCATTGGTAAAACCAGAACGATTCCATCGGTTGTCCCCACGCACGGCACGGCGACCCAATGCGGTGAGAATCTCCTCCCAACGCACAATAAATTTTGCCTCATCAATGGCAGACAACTTTGAGGAAACAAGATTTTCCTCAATCTCAATGAGTTCCTCTATCAGAGGATCCGAATCATTGATTGATGCAGTTATGGTAGTGCGGTTAAGTGACCGGAATGCCTCCAATCGGTGCATTCCACTCAACAAGTGAAACCAATCACCGTGCTGACTCACCGTAATTGGGTGTAAAAGACCAATCCCTTCCACAGATTCTGCGATGTCCGTTACTTTTTCCTGGTCTGTGGCACGAAGTCGGGTGGTGACCTTAATTCGGTTGAGGGGAATCTCAATAACAGCAAGAGATGATTTTGCTGGAGTGGCAACCACTTATGGGTCTAATAACTGTTTTGATTTTAACGGGGATTCATAGACCACGCAACTGTTGCACCTCTACCTTGGTGCCGCTGGCAGCAATACAGTGGTTATTAAAATTTTAACCAATCGGTATATTGGACTATTGGAAGAGGGGATCGGCAATCAAGCATTACTGATTTATTGCCCAAGATCTCGCTCTGTCTGTTTAATATCGGCATCAAGTTTGGCATCGGCATCTGCTTCGCTTCCAAACTGTGCCATCCTAACCCAAGTCTGACCTTCTCTATTAGTTGCTATCTGATATAATAAGCGGTCTGATTGCCCGTTGTCTTTGACAATATTTACGCTGCACATGGTAAATATTTTTGATTTAAATCCCTGTCCGCTCTGTTCTCCCAATTGCTTAACGGTTCTATAGTCGACATTTTTAACGCCTTTGTCGTACATATTCTGATCAAACATGTTTTCACTTTGCAACGCCTCGCTGAGATATGCTCGGCAAGGTAGTGATGCCTTCACAACGCTAGATATTATCGGAATTCCGAATGTTCCTCCAAGGATTAGCGTTAATATCACTGTTCTTCGTCGATTCTTTAATCCTGTCAGAAACCTGGGATTGAATCTCTTCTTATTAGACCGTATAGAGTGTGACCCGCAGTTCCTGCAAATAAGTTTGCCACCAAGTGCCCTGTCAGCGACGATATTAGTACTTAAGCATTTGTTGCATAGACGTGATGGCACCATTGACCCAAAAGATTAGATGATTATCGCCGCAATCATAGCGTCTAATCCTAGAATGAGATCAAGCACGGGCACGGCAACTAGGTCGGAGATGGGCAAGCGGGGCATAGCGGGATTGTGAAATAACTTAATGCTTTGAGATGTGCTCTCGTTGAGTGTCTTTAAGCAACTTGGGTATTTGCACCTAAACGATCTGAATCTTCCAGCACCACCCTAGAAACTGTGGTTAGGTCGGTAGGGCATCTGTCGGGATTGAATCCTCAGGCGAATAGGTTGTTGATGGAGAATAACCTATTGCTGTGACAGGAGTGGCAGTTGTAACACGACTAAGAATACTGATGCAGATCTAGAACACCAAAAATTTGCCTATAGATATGTGTTTTATTATCAAAAACCGAATATAAATTTGTGTTTCTAGTCCTATTATGAAGTCAGTTTTTCGCATCATCTCTCAATGGGTTTAATGACTGATGCCTTAACGAGTGGCATGACAGACAGGCAAAGAATTGAGTTCAGCATAAAGTACAATGATAAAAAGAAAAGTTCTTTGATAGGAATAATACTTGCAGTCTTCTTGGGAACTTTTGGAGTACATAAATTTTACCAGGGGAAAATCGTTTGGGGAATTATTTACATACTCTTCTGTTGGAGTGGAATTCCTACGGTGTGGTCATGGATAGAGGCAATTACGATGATTCCTTGGGCAAAGGCACATAACGCACTTCTTGCAAGTGATATTGCAGAATCCGTGGTAAATAAATACTAATTATGGTGGCAGATGATTTCTGGTTTCAAGTTAGTAATCTCTCCAGATTCTCTTTAACTCACACTTGAATTCTCTCCAGGTCGGGAATTGTGATTTAAGTTTGGCGGGTGCAAATTTTTTGTAAAGAGCATTGACTGTATAACTTGAGAGAGCGAAAACTGCCAATATGGCAACTGTGCTTAGCGTAAGAGTTTTGACTGGATTTGAGAAAAGTGCATCCCCCCAAGACCTGATAAGCGGAAGAATATTATCCCGGCAAGCAGGAATTGCATAGCAGAATGCCACACCTGCCGAGACAAGAATTAGTTCTACAATTTGCTTCCAGAAGACAACTATTACCAATACGGCGACTATTAGGATCAGGCAACCCACGGAACCAGATTACAGATTTAGTAATTTTAACACACACTTCTGAAGTCGTTTAATTCGGAACAAGGAACTTTCACAGGAGTTCGCACCCGTGCCCTCGGTTGTGCCAGGATAATGACTATGCAAGTGTTTCTTACGGTTAGATAATACCCTTAAATCGCAACTACTTGTGGGTCTAATAACTGCTTTGATTTAAACCATCATACTTAGACCACGCAACTGTTGCACCTCTACCTTGGTGCCGCTGGTGGCAATGGAAGGGGGTGAAGGATGATGTGGGATCAGTATATTTCATTATGCAAAGAGAGTTGCGTGTCTAGGTGGTGGTTTCTTAAATTTGATCACATTAGTTACTGTTCCCTCCTTCAGATGCGAAAGACACTATTTCTTTCCCCATTGATGTTGATATTCCTTGCTGCCTGCTCCCCACAGGCATATCAGGTTAATCCGCAACCTGATGTCTCAACCAAACCAAATGAAATCCCTGAATCGCAACAAGAGGGTTATATGAGAATTATTGGCGATCTGCGATGGGACAAACTGACATCACAGAAGGAGTGGGAAACCAGGTTTCCTGGATGCCTAAAAGTTGGAAGAAATGACGATGATGGGCAAAACCTTATCCCAACTGGTGGGTATATTGAAAATGGAAGACACGATGAATATCGCAAGTCTCCCAATCCCAGGTGTGCCTTCACGGTCGGAGGCGTGAAATTTTATTTAGAATATGTTGGGATGGCAAAAGATGAAACGGGTAAAAGAATTACACGTACCGGAAAAATTTATTACTTCATACCAAGAGATGACCAGCAAAGAGCGTTTGAAGCGGCGATGAAAGAGAAATACACAGAAACAATTGAGCAAAAAGACGGGTCCTTTGGTGCCGACTCATACGAAGAAAGAACGATTTGCTCAAAGTATTCCTGTTTTAAAAATGACCTGAACGAAAAGGCAATATTCCAGACTCCCTATACGACCTCAATTCTTGACAACGTAAAAGTTGATCCTTCTGCTTTTTGATGTCTCCACTGTTTAATGCCAAAGGCACTCAATAAAATTTCATCACCCCCACAACTCCAACCCCAAACACCGCCAACGCTGCCGCACATCAGACACCTCATGCTTATCCGCATATGAGAAACCATTGTGGGAGTTGCTACAGGGACTTATGGATCAACCAGATCTAGAAGGTTCCCCTGAGCATCCACCAGGCGATGACGCTTACCTGTTGAACGTGCCCGTTGCTTTGCGATCTGATAGGCGTTGCCTTGATGATGGACAGTCTGGTAGTGATGCCAACGACCGAATTGATCTTGCCATTCAATGTTGATGGTCATTGGATCATCCCCAGAGTTCAAGACCCAGACCCGCCAATGCTGCCGCTCTCCTCAAGCAGGAGGAAGCAGCAACCTCAGCAGCGGGTGCCTGGGATTTTGATTCCAGGGGTTCCGATGCCACTGCGGAATAGTGCAAAAGATCTCCATCGGCAGTTGGAATGGTCAGGCGCCCAGTGACAACAACGGAAGTACCCACCTCCTGAACGCTCTGAACCTCCCAGCACCACCCAGGAGCACGGTGATGGAGGTGACGGGCAATGGTATTCCAAGGGCAGTAGGTCAGGGTTGCTGTGCCTTGCTTTCTGGTTTTGAGGTGCCGTGGATCAATGGGGCGGGAAAGATCTGCCAGGGTTTCGGCAGTGGGACGAAGGGCGAACTTGGTGCTTGGAACCTTACAAGGAGCAGCAGTCACTAGAGGTCTTGCGTTTGATGCTCTAAGCGTAGCACAAAAAGAGCGCCTGATGCAAGACTTAAACGCTCTGCTGCTTTTTCTTTAGTGCTTGATGCAAGATGCCTTTGGGTAGGTGCTGGTATGCCGCAGGGCACTTCCTCTTCTCTGTACCTCCTGCTGAAGTGCCTTGATGGAGTTAAGGGTTTGTTGGTCGTACATCCCAGAGGTGCGTTGGCATTGACAAAGGATCTAATCTAATTTAATTTAGTTGAGTTTTACCTTTCAAACGCACTTCCATGCTTTACCAACGTTGCCTGCTGGTTGCCATGGCATTAGGTGCTGCTTGGATGATGCCAGCATCAGTGAAAGCGGATTTTGCCAGTGAGTACAAAAATGCCGAATCAGCGAATTGGGAAGATGCACAATTTGTAAATATTGGAAAAAATTTAAAGGGTGACACACTAGAGGAACGGTACAAGGTTAATAAAAATGGGGACATCTATAAATTTACTAATTATAGCAAAGATGCCAGTAAGTACGGAAACCTAAGAGAGCAAGAGCAATATAGTCGCAATACCTGCTTTTTCGGTTACAATCCAACCTGTGCCTCAAATACAATGACGACAGTCTCTCAATATGCCATAGAAGATTGCAAACTTTATAAGTACTCTAAAACTAGGATGATTTCAGGAGGTACTTTTGGTGATGTTGAGAGGACTCTTCTAGGGGAGTGTAGAGATGGATTTGCTCAAAAACGCTAATTCAGTATCTGAATAGATGCCCGCGAGTTCGGCATCAATTTGTTTGCGTTCCGTCTCCAGGCACTTGAGCATTTTGGCGATTGTCCAACCGCCTCAGCGGCAAGGCATCAGTGTTCATATCCGCCAGTTGAGGAAATGGATCTACCTTGAGGGAATGGATGCCAGTGCTTCGGCAATGGATTTCACGGATCTTAAACGCCTGATGCTTTAAATCTAGCATAAGGCGCAAGGGAGTGGGCGCTCAATGCGTCTTGTCTTGTTGATGGCACCCCAGGTATGGTGTCCTTATGGCAAAACAGGTTCGTCTCACCCTCGCCAAGGCAATTGCCAAGGCAAATCTCCGCCGTGCTGAGGCAGGGGAGAAAGCAGTCACTATGAATTCCCTGGCAGTACAGGCGGGTGTTGCGGCAACAACCGTTGCTCGCCTGGCACGAACTGACGAAAAAGGGGCATCGGCACTGTCCCTGGATCTGGCATCCAAGATCGTGACTGTGCTGGATTGTGGGATTGAGGATTTATTGGAGGTGGTTGAAACCATCTAGATTTTCATCTCCAATAAGAAATGGTTCATACCGCCTCTGCCGCTATTTGAGGATAAAGTGTTCTTAGATTTTCCACTCTAATGGTTGGCATGGCAGATGGCATTGCACAGTCACGGTGATTGCGATCAGTTCTTGAGTAGCGGACTACGGTGGAGACTCCTAACCACATCGTGTGCTTTAAACGGGCATTCAATCCGCAAAAATTATGTTAGACTGTCTTGTATAGCATGTTCATGTCGTCTTCAAGAATTATATGCTCGTAAGTAGAGTATATGATGTTTGGGGAATTGCCGCATATTTTTGCTAGTTGAGGGATCGGCGTACCCGCACGAATCCTTTGAGTGATGAAATAATGCCTTAAATGGTACGGCGTGAATTTAATTCGCTCTAAACCTGCGTCTCTCATCAATTCTCTCCACATTCTATTGAAGACATATTTGTCTATCGGTTGAAATTTTCTTCTTCCAAAAAGTTCCATGAAAATCGGGGAATCTGGATTTTCACTTTTTTGATATCCCATAAAACAGAAATAATCTTCAATTTGATGGAACAAACCCGCAAGTAGGCATGGAATTGCCCTTGGACCCGTTTTCCCGTCAATAATATTGATAATTGATATGTCCAGCGGGGTGTCCGCCCTGTCGTTGCACATCCATTCATCAATAATCTTGGGAGACTCTGGAAAACGCAGGGCATCCGCGCGAGAATAGGTGCATAAACCAACGCCGGGACTGGGGTGATGGGAGGCATGCAGCTCGGGTTTGCTGATTACGAGCAAACCACAGCCAAAAAGCGCAC
>Ga0194055_10003842_pt1 | contig 11466 bp, 9 predicted proteins | sample SepL449m_MetaG_FD_155482 | JGI IMG/M metagenome (GOLD analysis project Ga0194055, IMG submission 155482) | Anoxic zone freshwater microbial communities from boreal shield lake in IISD Experimental Lakes Area, Ontario, Canada - Sep2016-L442-9m | ecosystem: Environmental > Aquatic > Freshwater >... | reverse complement strand
ACGCATCGCTATTGGCGCCGCGAGGAGATCGTCGCCGACATCGACCACCGTCGTCACGCCCTGCACGTGGCGATCGAGAACTTCGGCAATGACGCCAACATCGGCGCGGTGGTACGCACCGCCAACGCCTTCGCCGTGCACACGGTGCACATCGTCGGCCGGCGACGCTGGAACCGCCGTGGAGCCATGGTCACCGACCGCTACCAGCACCTGACCCACCACGACACCACCGAAGAGCTGCTGAAGGTCGCCCACGGCGCCGGGCTGACCGTTGTCGCCGTCGACAACATCCCGGGTGCGGTGCGGCTGGAGGAGACCGACCTGCCGCGGGACTGCCTGTTGCTGTTCGGCTCCGAAGGCCCGGGCATCTCCGAGGCCGCCCATGCCGGCGCCGCGCTCACGGTGTCGATCGCCCAATTCGGTTCCACCCGCAGCATCAACGCCGGAGTCGCCGCCGGAATCGCCATGCACGCCTGGATCAGGCGATGGTCCGACCTGTCTCAGGCTTGGTAAGGCAGGATTGCCCTCCATGGACCAGCAATGGAAGAACCGGGCGGCCAGCGCCGAGGCCGCCATCACCACCCGGCACCTGCGGCGGCTGTGGAAGGTCCCCGGTACCCAGCTCGGCCTGGTGGGCTGGCCCCCCACGGCCAAGGACCAGACCTTCGCCACCTGGCACTACTGGTGGCAGGCGCACCTGCTGGACACCCTCGTCGACGCCCAGGTCCGTGACCCCAAGCCCGAGCGGGTGGAGTCGATCCGTAAGCAGATCCGCGGACAGCTCACCCGCAACAACGGCCGTTGGACCAACAACTACTACGACGATATGGCCTGGCTCGCACTGGCTTTGGAGCGAGCCGGCCGCGTTGCCGGGGTGCCCAACCCCAAGGCGCTGGCCACGCTCGCTGATCAACTGGTCAACTCCTGGTCGCCCGCCGAGGGCGGCGGCATCCCGTGGCGCAAGCAGGACAAGTTCTTCAACGCCCCGGCCAACGGTCCGGCCGGGATCTTTCTGGCCCGCTACGGCAACGTCAGCCGGGCCACCGAGATGGCCGACTGGATCGACGACACCCTGATCGACCCGGAAACCCATCTGGTGTTCGACGGCATCAAGGCCGGATCGCTGGTGCGCGCGCAGTACACCTACTGCCAGGGCGTCGTCGTCGGACTTGAGACCGAACTGGCCGTGCGCACCGCCGATGCGCGCCACGTCACCCGGGTGGCCCGACTGGTGGAGGCGATCGCCGAGAACATGGCCCCCGAAGGCGTGCTCAAGGGCGCGGGCGGCGGTGACGGGGGACTGTTCGCCGGGATCACCGCCCGCTATCTTGCGCAGGCGGCCGCCGAACTGCCCGGCGACGAGGCGGCGCGTGAGGCCGCCCGAACGATCGTCCTCGCGTCGGCGAAGGCGGCCTGGGACAACCGGGCCGACGTCGACGGTCTGCCGCTGTTCAGCGCGTTCTGGGACCGCACCGCGGAGGTGCCGCGGGCCGGCGGGGCGTCGGCGGCTGCGGTCGACGGTGCCGTATTCGAGTCGGCATCCCCGGAGCGCGATCTGTCGGTCCAGGTGTCGGGCTGGATGCTGATGGAAGCCGCGTACACGGCGACCAGGTCCGGCTAGTCACCAAGCGCCCGCAAACCCTGCCGTATCGCTATGCTCAGCCGGGCACGTGAGGCGAAGGAGAAGCGACCGATGAAGAACGTCACGGCGTTGGCAGCGGCGGCACTGGCTGTCACAGTGAGCAGTGCGCTCACCGCCTGCACACCCACGACCGAGCAGGCCTACACGGGCACGGCGCCGGCCTCACCGACCGTGTGGACCGGTTCACCCGCCCCGGCCACCGCTGCCGAGCACGGCGGGGGCGGCGCCGGGGAAGGCTACGAGAAGCCGGCCGAGGGCGCCAATCTGAACCAGTACATCGTCGACAACAAGATCGCCGAGATCCCCTTCAAGAAGGGTGATCCCGGATCGCCGACAATCGCTTTCCCCTTCCCGCCCGATTGGAGTTCGGCCGGAGACAAGACGCCGGACTGGGCCTACGGCGCGATCATCTACACCAAGGCGGTCGACCCGAGCGACCCGCCGTTCATGTACGCGATCGCCTCCAAGCTGACCGGCAACGTCGACCCGGAGAAAATCCTGCAATTGGCACCGGGCCAGCTCAACGAACTGCCCCAGTTCACACCGCGCGAGGCCCCGCGCCGCGACAAGGTAGGCGGTTTCGACGCGATCGACTACGTCGGGACCTACGTCTGGGAGGGCCAGGCCAGGGCCGTCGGGCAGCAGACCATCGTGATTCCCGGTAAGGACGCGCTGTTCGTCCTGCAACTGAACGCGCAGGCGCCGAAGGGGCAGGAACAGGCTGTCATCGACGCGGTCAAGCTCATCAGAGAGCAGACCCAGATCACCGTCCCCTCCTGACCGCCCAGACTGAACTCACGCACGGAGACCGTTATGACAATACGATCCAAGGCTTCTCGACTTCTGGCTGCTGCGGCACTCGGTGGGGCGCTGGTGGTGACACCGATTGTCACGGCAACGCCGGCCGATGCGGCGTCTTGCCCGGGCGGCCAGTGGCAAGACCCACTTACCGGCGTCTGCTGGTCGCAGAACAGCCCGAGTAACAGCTACGGCGGTTCGGGCAATATCCCGTGCCTACCGGGCCGGCTCGGCCTGTGCATGAGTGCGCTGCAGAACACCCCCATCCCGGGAGCGACACTGCCGGGCCCGAACGCCAACGGCAGCTGGCCGTAGCACCGGGCGCCGTCGTCGACCCGTAGCCCGGGTCGGCCAGTGATCCATCGAAGGCCATCCGTACCGCGGCGCAGGTCAGTAGGCTCGCTCGAATGTCGGCTGCCCCTGCCTCCAAGCGCCACCGGGTGCATGACCCCGAAGCACTCGCGATCGCCGAGTCGCTGCCCATCGCCGCAAAGCGCCTCCGCGCCATCGTCCGGGATCTCAGCGACCTCGGCTCCTGCGATCTGGGCTACCGGGTCTCCGGCACACCGGAGGACAAGGCCACCGCAGAGTACGTCGCTTCGAACCTCAAGCGCGCCGGCCTGGATGACTGCGGTGTCGAGCGGGTCCGGGTCGACGGGTGGCGCCTGTCGGGGGCGAGCGTCGCGATCGCGGGCGGCAAGGCCTACCAGGCCTCGAGCTTCGGCGGCGTGCCGGGCACCGGCCCCAGAGGCATCACCGCACGTTTGGTCGACGTCGGCCGTGGCGATCGCGCGGCGCTGGAGGGCCTGGATCTCACCGGCGCGGTCGTGTTGTGCGACTGGGATCTCGCGGCGTATCCGCCGCGACTGGCGGGTCTTGAACTCGGGCGGCGCGGTGTCCGCGCGATCGTCATCAACTGCCCGCCGGGCGGGCCCTACTACCAGGCCCCGAATGCTCTCGGGGCGTTCGACAGCGGCTGGCACGAAGGCGCTCCGCCGTTCGTGCTGATCCGTAAGGAACACGCAGCCGATATCCGCAAGCGACTCGCGAAGGGTGACGCGACGGCCACGGTGACCCTCGACGCAAGGCTTTCCCTCGATGCCGTCGGCTTCAACTCGATCGGCTATCTCGGCGACGGTGATCCGCGCAGACCGATCGTTGTCGGCGCCCATCACGACGGCTGGAATCATGGCGCCTGGGATAACGCGACCGGTGTGGCGTCGCTCATCGTGATGGCCGAGGCGCTGCAACAGGCGGGTATCAACCCCCGGCACCGGCTTGCGTTCAGTTCCCGTACCGGCGAGGAGTACGGGATGGTGGGCTCGGATTGCGACTGGTGTGTCGGCGCCTGGGAACAGGTCGCCCACACCCACCCGGACTGGGGTGCCAATGCCGCGTTCCACCTGTGCCTTGAGGCCAGCGGTCACCCCACCATGCGTCTGATCATGTTGACCCCGCCCGAACTGGCCCGGTGGGCCCGCGGGGCCTGCCGGACCGGAGAAGCCAAGGGATGGCTCGACACGGGTTGGTACAGCGACAGTCCGTCAACCGGAACCGAGCAGTGGCCGTACCTCATTCGCGGGGTTCCCGGTGTCACCGCGTTCAACTGGGACAAGTGGTTTGAGAAGTCGCTGTATCACACCCAGTTCGACACCCTGGGCGCCTTGGACTTCATCAAGTTGGAGAAGCAGGTGCGGTTCTTCTCCTATCTGCTGCTGATGGCCGACCGGGATCCGGACGGGATCCTCAACCACTCAGATCGCGCGCGCCACCTCAAAGCCGCCGTCAAGGACTGCGGTGTCCCCACGGCGGGTATCGAGCGTGCGGCGGATCGGCACGGCCGGCGAAAGGGCCGCGCCGCCTTCACCAAAGTCGGCACCGAACTGTGCGCCGTCGACAGTCAGATCGAGACCTGCTACCCGCATACCCAGCTCGCCAAGGATCTCAAGGAACTGAACGGGGCACGTGACGCACTGACCGCGGAGGACGATCGGCGCGCCGTGCGACACCTGCTGCGCGTCGGCGACAACAGGGTGGCAGCCTTCCTGGGTCGCGATACCCATGCGGCGCACCTTCAACGGCGCACCCAGAACACCAAGAGCGAACACTGGGTCGGCGCCAGTCACCTTCCGGTCGGTCCGAATCTGTGGGACGAGATCGCATCGCTGAAGGGCGATCCGGACGCGCGGGCGCGAGGACCATGGATCGAGCGTTCGCTCGACAGGCACATCATCGGTACCCGCAAGGAACTGCAACGAGTCATCACCGCAATGCAACGCGCACTCGATTGATCCAAGGGAGTAAGAGATGAAGCACCTTCGTCAAACGTTCGCACTCCTGCTCACAGGTGTTGTCGTCACCGGTGTCGCCGGCTGCGGCCGCTCGTCGGACTCAACGGGCGCCGGGGCGGGCCCGTCGTCGGCAAGTGAGGGCTCGTCGGGCGACCCGACCAAGGACCAGACGCTGGGCAGCCCGCACCGGGGCGGAACGATGAAGGTCATCTGGGAGGGATTCGGATCCTCGATAGACCCCGGCATCGACTATGACGGCAACTGGTCCCTGCTTCGGATGACCAACGACGGTCTGCTCACCTGGAAGCGCGTCCCGGGCGCCGAGGGCAACACGCTGACAGCCGACCTCGCCACCGCGATCCCGACGCCGAGCGAGGACGGACTGACCTACGAGTTCACGCTGCGCAAGGGCGTGAAGTACTCGACCGGCCAGGAGGTCAAGCCGAGCGACTTCAAAGCCACGATCGAGCGTCAATATAAATTGCCCGGACCCGTCGCGAACTTCTACTCGGCGATCAAGGGCGGCGAAGAGTGCGAGGCGACTCCGGAAGCCGGCAAGGCGTGCAATCTGAGTTCGGGGATCATCGCCGACGACGCCGCGATGACATTGACGTTCAAACTCGCCAAGAAGGATCCGGACTTCCTCCAGAAGCTCGCACTCCCGTTCGCCTATGCTCTGCCGGCCGGCACTCCGGCCGAGGAAACCGGCGTGAAGCCGTTGCCCGCGACCGGCCCGTACATGATCGAGAACTACACGCCCAGCGAGAGCATGGTCATGGTTCGCAATCCGCAGTTCGTGCAGTGGTCCGGCGAGGCGCAGCCGAACGGATACCCGGATCGGATCGAGTTCAACCTCGCGATCAGCCCGAATGAGGGCACGACGCAGGTGGCCAACGGGGACGCGGACTACATCGCCGATCAGCCCCCGGCCGATCGGCTGGAGGAGATCAGCAGTCGGTACCAGGATCGGATCTTCATCAACCCGAGGCCGCAGGTGTACCATATGGTGCTCAACACCCAGGTGGCTCCGTTCGACACCTGAAGGTCCGCCAGGCGCTCAACTACGCCGCGGATCGCAAGGCGCTGCAACAGATCTGGGGCGGTCCGAAGCTCGCGGAGATCACCTGTCAGGTGCTCCCGCCGAACTTCCCGTCCTATGAGCCCTACTGCCCGTGGACGAAGGATCCCGGCACGACATGGACCGCCCCCGATATGGACAAGGCCCGCCAACTCGTCGAGGAGTCGGGAACGAAGGGGCAGAAGGTGGTCATCATCACCACCACCGAAGAGGCCTACACCGCGATCAGCAATTACTTCGTCTCGCTTTTGAAGGAACTCGGATACGACGCCAGCTCGAAGGCGCTGAATTCCAGTGTCCAGTACACCTATGTCCAGGACTCCTCGAACAAGGCACAGATCTCGCCGAGCTACTGGTATCCGGACTACACCGCACCCGCGGACTTCCTGGATGTGGTCGTGGGATGCGGCGGTTACCGGGCCAACAGCACGGCCAACCCGAACCTCTCGATGTTCTGCGATCCGGTGATCGACAAGAAGACCAAGGAGGCCGAGGGGTTGCAGTTGACCGACCCGGCGGCGGCTGCGGCGGCGTGGACCGAGATCGACAAGCTTGTCACCGATGCCGCGCCGTGGGTGCCGATGTTCGTCGGCAGCAAGCTCGACTTCGTCTCTGCTCGAGTCGGCAACTACAAGTACAACCCGTCGGTGGTGGGCGGATTCATGATCGAGCAAGCCTGGGTGCAGTAACGACACCGATGATCTGTTCGTGACAATGACCACGCAGGCCCCGGGCGCGGGGACCTGGGCGGTGGCGATCTCCCGTCTGCGACGTAACCGCGCCGCGATGCTGGCTGCCGTCGCATTGGTGCTGATCGCGGCGGGCACCCTGCTCGCACCGGTCTACGCCGGTCATGTCGCCCACACCGATCCCTTCGCCTCGAACCTGTCGGGGACGGTGCAGATCGACGGCAAACAGGTCGCCGTGATCCAGCCGAACGCCAGCGGCCTCGGCTCGATTCCGATCGGTCCGACACTGCGGTCGCAGTACTTCCTCGGCGCCGACACCCAGGGCCGGGACGTAGCCGCGCGCCTGCTCTACGGCGGCCGCGCATCACTTCTCGTGGGTATCGGCGCGGCGTTGATCGCCTGCGTGATCGCGACGCTGGTGGGACTGTTCGCCGGCTTCATCGGGGGGGCGACCGACGCCGTCTTCTCGCGGACCCTCGATATCATCTGGGCGTTCCCGATCTATCTTCTGGCAATCGCCATCTCGACCGTTCTTCTCACGCAGGGACTTTCGATCGGCCCGATCACGATCGATCCGCAGAGCCTGTGGCTGCCGATTCTCATCATCGGTGTGATCTACGTCCCCTACGTGGCACGGCCGGTGCGAGGCGAGGTGATCGCGGTACGGCACCGGGATTACGTCGAAGCCGCGATCGCGCAGGGCGCCAGGCGTAGGCGTCTGCTCTTCCGCGAGGTGCTGCCCAATGTCGTCCCGAGCGTGATCGTCATGTTCCCGCTCATGGTCGCCACGTGCATCCTGACCGAGTCGGCCCTGTCGTTCCTCTCGATCGGCGTGCAGCCGCCCCAGGCGAGTTGGGGCAGTCTCGTCAACACCGGGCAAGCCCAGCTCTATACCCGGCCGTGGGTCTCCATCGCTCCGGGTCTTCTCATCACGGTCACGATTCTCGCGCTCAACGTCCTCGGCGACGGCGTCCGCGAAGCAGTCGATCCCCGCGCGAAGGTGCGGACCCGGCGCAAGTGGAGGGCGCGATGATCGCGTTCATAGTCCGCCGGTTCTTCTCGATGGCCATCGTGCTGTTCTCCCTGAGCGTCCTGGTCTTCCTCATCTTCTTCGCGACACCCGGCATCGATCCGGCCCGCCGGATGGCGGGACGCAATGCCACGCCGGCGAACATCGCGGCCATTCGCGCGGAGTTCAGTCTGGACAAGCCGTTGCCCGTCCAGTACGTGACGATGATGGATCACATCCTGGTGCAGCGTGATGTCGAGTCGTACTCAAACCGCGGTGTCCAGGTGATCCCCGAGATCGTCCGCGCCGCTCCGGTGACGTTCTCGCTCGTCCTCGGCGCCTCGGTGATCTGGGTCCTCGCCAGCATCGCGCTCGGTGTCCTGTCGGCCTCGCTGCGTGGCACGATCTGGGATCCACTGATCATGGCCGTCGCGCTCGTCGGGGTTTCGTTGCCGGTGTTCTGGCTCGGTATGGTCGCGAACCTGTTCACCCAGCAGCGGTGGAACGACACCTGGCTCTTCAGATGGGTTCCACCCCTTGGCTATACCCGGCTGACCGACAACCCACTGCTGTGGTTCCAGCACCTGGTGATCCCCTGGATCGTCCTCTCGATCCTGTTCGTCGGGTTCTACGCGCGCGTGCTTCGCTCCGATCTCGTCGAGAAGGAGAACGAGGATTACATCCGAACCGCGCGCGCCAAGGGCATCTCCGAACGCCGGGTACTGCTGCGACATCAACTTCGGGCGTCGCTCATCACCTTCGTGAGCCTGTTCGGACTCGACTTCGGCGCGCTGGTGGCCGGCGGGGCACTGCTCGTCGAAGTCGTGTTCGGCCTGCCCGGCGTCGGTCGCCTGACGTATCTGTCGCTGGCCGGCCTTGACCTTCCGGTGATCATGACCACCGTTCTCTATGGGGCGTTCGTCATCGTCATCGCCAGCGCGGTGGTCGATGTCCTCTACGCCTGGCTCGACCCGAGGACGCGAACGTCATGAGCACGCCACTGCTGGAAGTCGTCGACCTGCGTGTGCGATTCGAGACCGAGACCGGCCCGGTGACCGCTGTGGACGGTGTCTCCTTCACTGTCGAGGAACACAGCATCGTCGGCATCGTCGGCGAGTCGGGATCGGGCAAGAGCGTGACGATGATGAGCGTCATGGGCCTGCTCACCGATCCCAACGCGCGTATCGAGGGCCAGGTGCGCTACCGGGGGCGCGATCTGCTCTCGCTCAAGCGCGACGAGTGGAGGCAGGTCCGCGGAGCGCAGATCGCGATGATCTTCCAGGACCCGATGACCTCGTTGCACCCGGTGCTGAGGGTGGGCTGGCAGATCGCCGAGCAATTGCGGGCCCACGAGCGCCTGTCCAAAGCGCAAGCCCGGGATCGGGTCGTCGAGTTGTTGCAACAGGTCGGGATTCCCGACCCGGCGCAGCGACTGAACTCCTATCCGCACGAGTTCTCCGGCGGGCAGCGCCAGCGCCTGATGATCGCGATGGCATTGTCCTGCAAGCCGGACCTGCTCATCGCCGATGAGCCCACCACCGCGCTCGACGTCACGATCCAGGCACAGATCCTCGACCTGATCCGGGCCATCGCACGGGATTACGGCACCAGTGTCGTGCTCATCACCCACGATCTCGGCGTTGTGGCCGAGCTCGCCGATCAGGTGGCGGTGATGTACGACGGGAAGGTGGTCGAGTCCGGGCCCACCGCGGCGATCTTCGACGATCCTCGCCACCCGTACACCTGGGGACTGCTGGGCTCAATGCCGCGCGTCGACCGTCCGCGGCCGCAACGGCTGCCGACGATTCCCGGCGTGCCACCGGCTCCGCACGAGCACAGGTCGGGTTGTGTGTTCGCCCCGCGCTGTGACCACCTGCTGCCCGAGTGCGCGACGACTCCCGCGCTCGTCGGGGATGGCGCCGGTCATTTCGACGCATGCATCCTTCCCCGGCCCCGGGCGGCGCTGAGATGAGCGCACCGCTGTTGCACGCAGAAGGGGTCTCCAAGCGTTATCCCCTGCGCGGCAGTGGTTTACTGCAGCGCACCCGGGGTTGGATCCACGCGGTGGATGATGTCTCACTCGATGTCTACGAAGGGGAGACGCTCGGCCTCGTCGGAGAGTCCGGATGCGGCAAATCGACACTCGGACGTGTGCTGCTGCGTCTGCTGGAACCCGATTCGGGAACGATCTCCTTCGCCGGCCAGGACATCACCGCCGTCGGGGGCGAGGATCTGCGCCGGATGCGCCGTGAGATGCAGATCGTGTTCCAGGATCCCGCAGCGTCACTGAACCCCCGGCACCGCGCGGGCGCGATCATCGGCGCACCGCTGGCCATTCACGGCGTGGGCACCGCGGCGGAGCGTCACGAACGTGCGCGTGAGTTGCTCGAGATCGTCGGACTCAGACGCGAGTACGCCGACCGCTATCCGCACGAGTTCTCCGGCGGTCAGCGCCAACGGATCGGCATCGCCCGTGCGATCGCGCTCAATCCCCGTCTGGTGATCGCCGACGAACCGGTGTCCGCGCTCGATGTGTCGGTCCAGGCCCAGATTCTCAACCTGCTCGCCGACCTGCAGCGGGACCTCGGGCTGACCTACGTCTTCATCGCCCACGACCTTGCCGTCGTCCGGCAGGTCTCCGACCGCGTCGCGGTCATGTATCTCGGCCGCATCGTCGAGGTCGGCCCGGCGCTTGAGGTGTGCGACCGCCCCGCGCACCACTACACCAACGCCCTGCTGTCGGCCGTTCCCATTCCCGAGGTTTCCGGTCCCACCAAGCGCGAAAGGATCATTCTGCACGGTGATGTCCCAAGCCTCGCAACACCACCGACCGGGTGTGGGTTCCACTCGCGCTGCGCGGCGGCCACGGATCTGTGTGCCCGTGAACTGCCGCCACTGGTGTTGTCGGGCTCGGGCGAGCACGCCGTGGCCTGCCACCACCCGATCTGAGTCGTCGGGCTAGCGCAGTTCTTCGCTGGGCACGTCGAAGTGCTCCTGGTAGGCGCGGACCCGCTCACGGAGTTCCGCCGCGTCCAGGCCGGTGTCGGCCCAGGTGTAGCGGCTACCGCCCCCGTCGCCGGGATGCGCCGAAAGATGCTCGCGCATCAGCGTTTCCGCCGTTGGAGTCAGTTCCCTGCCGAGTCGTTCGTAGATCGTGGCGATGGTCGCGAACGGATCGCGCATGAAGTCTGCGAACTGGACGTTGATGATCCGGCTCTCATCGACCACTCCCTCGTCGAACCAACGCAGCGCCCGGTTGAGCCCGAGCACGATCTCGTCGCTGCACTGCTCGGCGGCTTGCGGGATGGTCGGATTGTCGCTGGCGAGCCTGCGCAGGTGACGCATCAGCGCACTGGTGGATGACATCACCACCAGCGGATCACGGTGGGTCTGGACCAGCAGCGCATCCGGATACTCCGCCAGCAGATCCCCAAGCTGCCAGAGGTGAGCGGGGGTCTTCAGCAGCCACTGCCCGGGCACGCCGGACTGCAAGTGCTGCAGATACTTTCGATGGTAGCGATAGGCCGGACCGTGATCGGCGTCATGCATCAGCCAACGCTGATAGTTCGGCAGCCGATATTGGACGGTGAAGATCATGCTGCAGAAGGCGCCGGCGAAGATCCGCACGCATTCCTGTCCGACGCGGGCGTCCATCGGATGGAACTTCATGAAACCCGGGATCAGTTGTTCGGTCATCTCCAACTGGGCCTGTGTCTGATCGATACGGGGATCGCTGCGGTAGGTCTCAGGTTGCGGAGCGGGAGTGGGGTGGTCGACCTCCCAGGTCAGTGGCGCCCGCAGATCGGGGTCCTGGGCGAGCAGGTCGTAGAGGATCGTGGTGCCGGTGCGTGGTTGGCCGATGATGACGATCGGCCGCTCGATGCGTTGCCCGGCGACCCGGGGATGTTCTTTGCGCCAGGCGGTGATCTGGAGGCGGTTGCGCAGCGGGAGGATCACGT
>Ga0194055_10003840_pt1 | contig 11466 bp, 9 predicted proteins | sample SepL449m_MetaG_FD_155482 | JGI IMG/M metagenome (GOLD analysis project Ga0194055, IMG submission 155482) | Anoxic zone freshwater microbial communities from boreal shield lake in IISD Experimental Lakes Area, Ontario, Canada - Sep2016-L442-9m | ecosystem: Environmental > Aquatic > Freshwater >... | reverse complement strand
AAGGAGACCACCGTGGTCGGGTGGGCCGGCATGCGAGGGGCGATCAGTCTGGCTGCCGCCCTAGCCCTTCCTATTGAGTTCGCCAGCCGGGACCTAATCCTCTTCCTCACCTTCTCCGTCATTTTGGTCACGCTGGTCGGCCAGGGGCTGACGCTGCCCCCGCTCATCCGCCGGCTCGGCCTGATCAGCCGGGGCGAGCAGGACCTGCTGCTGGCCACCGAGGCTCGGCGCCGGCTGGTCGTGCTGGCTCTGTCCCGGATCGATGACCTGGCTGCAGAAGGGAAAACGCCCACCGAAGTGACCGACCGGCTGCGGACGGGATATGAGTCGCTCCTCGATCACGTCGACCGGCGGCTCGAGGTGCTGAGTATCAGCGGAGTGGACGAGACAGCCGGGGCTGCTGGCGTTGACGGGCAGGACGAGGATCTGACGGCGGCCTTCGCGGCCGAGGTGGACCTGCGGGCCCGGGTGATCGCCGTCGAACGGGACGAGCTCGACCGGATGGTGGCCCGGCGCAAGGTGACCCTCCAGGTGGCAGACGAAGTACGGGCTGCCCTCGACATCGACGAGACGACCATGCGGCCCTGACCGCTCCAGCCATGCAGCATGCCTACAACACGTCGTCCTGAGCAGGATCGAGGCCAACTGCGGATCGGTTGAGGAGTAGGTCCTCTGTCACAATGCTACCGTTTTCGGTATAGTTGTGCCACGAGGTGAGATCAGGGGAAGGACTCATGGCGACCTACCGAGATAGAGCCCGAGAGATCGCTCTGGGGCAGTACGGATTCATCTCCTCTGCAGATGCAAAGGAGGAGGGAATCCCTCCAGGTGAATTGGCGAAGCTCGCAGCGCGTGGTCGCCTGCGCAACGTTTCCTATGGCCTCTACCGCTTCGACGACGTCCCGACCACTCCGTACGACCAGTACTACGAGGCGGTGCGGCGCGTAGGGGGCGATGCCCACCTCACCTCGGATTCTGTCCTGGCCATCCACGGCCTGGCGATGGTAAGTCCCCGCCGAATCCGAGTTGGCACAGCAAAGCGCTACCGGGGACAAGTGCCAGGCTGGCTAGAAGTGGTCCAAGAACAGGTGGGGGCCGATGACCTCACCGTCGTGGAGCAGATACCGGCAGTGACGGTATGCAGAGCCATCCGCGACGCAATGCATACCGTCATGACCAACCGACTGCTCGAGGCAATCCCTAAGGCTGAAGATGCTGGTCTACTTACCGCAGATGAGGCGGCCGAGCTTCGCCATGAGCTCTCAAGCCATCCAACGTGAGCCACACGTACGACCAACCACCCCGGCATGCAAACGCATTGAGGGCACGGATTAGGAATATCGCTCGGGCCCAGGACCTCCTCGAAGATCGCCTCACCTACACAGTCAGCATGACCGTAATCGCCCAGATGTTGCGCGGCAGAGTCGTCAAGGGGGGAACCGCCATCTCATTGCGTGGGGGTCAACACACGACCCGCTTCTCCAAGGACATCGATGCCATCGTCTGGGCCAACAAACTCATCGACGCAGCGGTGGCGGCAGGCCAGCGGTGATGTCCACTCATCCGACGTCCTGACACGTTGCCCATCAGGCAGATCAGGACGGATGGAGCTACCGCGCCTCACTCCCAAACGCGCCGATGGGCGCCTCCGGAGAGACGCCCATCGCACGCTTTAGATGCTGTGTGAAACACCGGTCGGCCAAGAAACGCCGGATGGGACCACGGTCCGGCTAGGACGCCCGATGGGTGTCTGGCTGAGATTCGCCAGGTAGTACAGCGAGCCGCCTTAGCGACCAGCCACCTCCAGGGTCCCTACACGTTGATCGTACAGTTGAACCACCTCCTCTCTCTGGTCTGATCATGGTACCAACGCAGCGCGCGAATTCGGGTCACCTTGGCATTGTGCAACCGAGCCACAACTCGTGCAGTCCAGCCCCCAGAACACCCCCCGGATCGCCCTCTACGCTGTCCCACAATGGAACCGCCCCCGCCGCCGCCGTCTGTGTCGTCGTCCGGGTCGTCGTCTTCATCAGGGTCTCGACCCTCTGATCCGCCAGTCGGCGACGTCGTCGAGATTGCTGACGGCGATACCACCTGGCGCTTCGACACCGAGTTCCTCACCTCCAACTGGACCTGCATCTGGGGACGGGGATGCCTCGGCATCGAAGACGAGCCGGCCGCCGAACTCGGCATGGGCTGCTGCTCGGTGGGCGCCGAGATCGATGGGCTCGACGAGGCCCGTCGGATCGCCGCCCTGGCCTCGACGATGGGGCCCGAGCACTTCGAGCACCACGCCACTGCCATCGCCGATGGCGTGTTCAGCGATTCCGCCATGACCAACACCCGGGTGGTGGACGGGGCCTGCATCTTCCTCAACCGCCCTGGCTTCGCCGGTGGAGCCGGCTGCGCCCTCCACCTGGCCGCAGTCGAGGCCGACGAGCCGGCCATCGACTGGAAGCCGTCGGTGTGCTGGCAGCTGCCCATCAAGGTGGACTGGGCGGCCCGTGACGACGGCGGCGAGGTAGCCACGGTGCGACCGTGGGCCCGGCGCGACTGGGGCGACGAAGGCGACACCATGGCCTGGTGCTGCACCGAGGGTGAGTTGGCCTACCAAGGGGACCGCCCAGTGGTCGAGTCGCTGGCCGACGAACTCGAGGCCATCGCTGGCACTGCTGTGTACGTAGAGTTGCGACGACGCCTCACACCGTGACCCGGGCCGGGCCTGGTCGACAATCGGTCGAGGTTCGAGGTTCGAGGTCCGAGGTCCGGGGTCCGGGGTCCGGGGTCCGGGGTCATCAGCCCGCTCAGGGTCGGAGCAGCACCTTCATGCACTCTGCACTGCGCTCAGCTACCGCGGCGTAGGCGGCCGCCGCATCGGCCAAGGCGAACTCGTGGGTGAAGATCCCGTCGGTGCGCAGGCGGCCGTGCTGAATCAGCGGGACCAACTCCTTCCACGTCCGGTGCACCGGTGCGGTGGTCATGCGCAGGGTGATGCTGCGGAACAGCGTCATCAGCGCCGGCAACGGATAGGGCTCCAGATCGTGGACCCCGATGACCGACACGGTGCCACCGGCGCGCACGCACGACAGCGCCGCATCCAACGTGGTGTCTCGAGCCACGGCATCGATGACTGCATCAGCACCCCGTCCACCCGTGGCCTCCAGCACTGCCTCGACTGTCTCGCCGTCGATGGCCTCAGCCCCCGAGTCCACAGCCCTCGCTCTGCGGCCGGCCACCGGGTCGACGGCCAGCACCCGGCCTGCCCCGAGCGCCAGGGCCGACCGCACCGCACAGAGACCAACTGCCCCGAGGCCGAGCACCACCACGGTGCCCCCGGGTGGAATGTCGGCCCGCTGAGCCCCCGCCCATCCGGTGGACAGGTTGTCGGTCAACAGCAGGGCAGCCTCGTCGTCCATCCCCTCGGGGATGCGGAGCAGTTGGAAGTCGGCCGCTGGCACGGCCACGGCCGTGGCCTGGCCCCCGGGGAGCATGCCGGAGCCGAAGACCTTGGGTCCCTCGAGGCATAGGACCGGATCGCCGGTGGCACACCCGTCACACGCCCCGCAGCCAGCCACCGATGCCGTCAGCACCCGGTCCCCCACTCGGAAGCGCTTCACGTCGGGACCGACCTCGAGGACGGTGCCGAGGAACTCGTGTCCGACCGGAATCCCCATACCGAGGTCGATGTCCCCATCGTAAAAGTGCATGTCCGAGCCACAGATGGCGGTGGCATCCACCGATACCACCGCTCCGCCTGGGCCCGGAACAGTTGGCTCCGGTGCCTTCACTACTCGGACCTGTCCCGGTCCTTCGATCATCACGTGCAGCACGGTTCCCCCTGGTGTGGTTGGTCAGCGACCGGAGTCGGCGACGCTACGTCGTTGAGTACTGTGGCACACCGATCCACGACTGAGCGGATGTGACCGCTGCCGGATCACCCTCTGGCCACGAAAGGTGCCGACCATGCGCAACCCCCATGCAGGTGACCCGTTCGACACCACCGACGAGGAGATCGCGGCCGCCCTGTTGGACGTGAGCATCCCCACGCTGCTCCTCTCGCTGGTCCACATGTCCGGCGACCCCGAGATCATCCGGGGCCGCCTGCGCCCGGCCGGCCTGTTCCTCAACGAGGTGCAGGGCTACATGACCGAGGAGGACAAGGACGAGGCCCGGGCCTTGGCCCTCGAGGTCATCCGGGACTACCGCGACCGCGGCTGTCCGGAGCCGGAACCCGTGTCCGCCGAACTGCTGCACGAAATGATGACCTGGCTGGTGTGCGAGGACGTCCCCGCCGAGTACGTCCCGCTCCTGATGGAAGAGATGGAGCTCGACGGTCGCGATGCCCGCCGGGTCGAGCCGGCCGGTGACCCAGGCGACCGGGCCGCCTTCCCGGTGGTGGTCATCGGGTGTGGACAGTCCGGTCTGCTGGCCGGCATCCGGCTGTCGGAGGCCGGCATCCCCTTCACCATCGTGGAGAAGAACGCTGGAGTCGGGGGCACCTGGTGGGAGAACACCTACCCCGGGGCCCGGGTCGACGTCGGCAACCACTTTTACTGCTACAGCTTCGAGCCCAGCGACCACTGGACCGAGTACTACGCCCGCCAACCCGAGCTGCAGCGCTACTTCCAAGGAGTCATGGACAAGCACGGGATCGAGCCCCACGTGCGGTGGGAGACCGAGGTCCTTGGTGCTGCCTGGGACGACGCGTCCTCGACATGGTCGGTGCGCACCCGGGCCGCGGATGGCACCGAGGACGTCCTGGTGGCTCGGGCCGTGCTATCGGCCGTGGGCCAGCTCAACCGCCCGAATATGCCGGTGATCGAGGGTGCCGACACCTTTGCCGGGCCGTCCTTCCACTCGGCCCGGTGGGACCACGACGTCGACCTCGCCGGCAAGCAGGTAGCCATGATCGGGGCCGGGGCCAGCGGGTTCCAGATCGCCCCCACCATCGCCCCCGAGGTCGGCCACCTGACCGTGTTCCAACGGACGGCCCAGTGGATGTTCCCCAACCCGAACTACCACGCCACCGTCGGCCCCGGCGTGCTGTGGGCGCTGCGCCACCTCCCCTTCTACGGCCGGTGGTACCGGTTCCTCATCTTCTGGCCCGGGTGCGACAAGGGCTTGGAGGCAGCCCGGGTGGACCCGGACTACCCCGATCAGCAGCGAGCGGTCAGCGAAACCAACGAGTTCACCCGCCAGATGTTCACCGACTGGATCCTCAGCCAGGTAGCCGACGACCCGGATCTGGCGGCCAAGGTGGTGCCCGACTACCCGGCCACCGGCAAGCGCACCTTGCAAGACAACGGGGCGTGGCTATCGGCCCTGATGCGCAACAACGTGGAGTTGGTGCGCACCGGGATCGACCACATCGAGGCCGACGCCGTGGTCACCGTCGACGGCGAGCGGTACCCAGCCGACGTGCTGGTGTACGCCACCGGGTTCCGGGCCACCGAAGTGCTGGCCCCCATGGCCATCACCGGCCGGGACGGAGTGGACCTGCGGACCCTGTGGGGCGAGCGACCGGCTGCCTACCTGGGGATCACCGTGCCCGGCTTTCCCAACTTCTTCATGATGTACGGGCCCGGCACCAACCTGGCTCACGGCGGCAGCCTGATCTTCCACTCCGAGTGCCAGATGCGCTACATCACTGAGTGCATCGAGTCGCTGATCGTCGGCGGCCACCGCACAATGGAGCCGCTCCAGGAGCGCTGCGACGACTGGCATCAGCGCTCCCAGGCCGAGATGGCCGGCCTGGTGTGGTCCCAGCCCTCGGTTACCAGCTCCTTCTTCAAGAACTCGGCCGGAGAGATCCACATACTCAGCCCATGGCGCCTCGTCGACTACTGGACGTGGACCAAGGAGCCCGACCCGGCCGACTTTGTCTTCGGATAGCGGTCATGACATCGGGCGCAGAACTCGACGGTGATCCTTGAGGGCGGGTTCCGGGCCTAGGGTCGTCTCGATGACCGGACCGGACGACGACAACGACGCCTATCCGCTGGCCGACATCGGATTCGACGATGCTCGGGCGGCCGAAGTGGTCGCTGGCGGCTGGCAGGTGGGCTCCGAGTGCCGGGTGGTGCGGATGGACCGGGGCTGGGCCACTCTCCAAGGGACGGACGGCAGCCGACGGGTCCGGCTGCGGGAGTGCCCGCCCATCGTGGTGGGTGACTGGTTGGCGGAAGACGACAGCGCGACGCTGGTTCGACTGGAGCGCAGCAGCCTGTTGGTCCGTCGGGCCGTGTCGGCCAAGGCCGAACCGCAGCTGATGGCGGCCAACGTCGACGTCGTGCTCGTCACCTGGGGCATGGACACCCAGGTCAGCAGCGGCCGGTGCCGCGACATGCTGGTCCTGGCCCGCGACTCGGGCGCCCGACCGGTGCTGGTGCTGTCGAAGGTCGATGTGGGAGGTGGGGTCGACGAGCTGCTGGCTGAGCTCGACGGATTCTTGGACGGCGTCGAAGTGATGACCTCGAGCGCGGTGACCGGCGAGGGCTTCGACCGTCTCAGGGAGCTCACCACGGATTGCACGATTGTGCTGCTCGGATCGTCAGGCGCAGGCAAGTCCACCCTGACTAATCTGTTGTTGGGTGTGGAGGCTCAGGAGACCGGGGATGTCGGTCGCAGCGGCGAGGGGCGGCACACCACCACCAGCCGCGAACTGCTCCCCCTGCCCGGCGGCGGCGCCATCATCGACTCGCCGGGGATCCGGGCCGCCACGGTGTGGGAGGACGAGGAGGACGACACCAAAGAAGTGGTGTCGCGCTTCCCCGACCTCGACGAGCTGGCCGAGGAGTGTCGGTTCAGCGACTGCACCCACCGCGGTGCGCCGGGCTGTGCGCTCGACCGAGCCATGTCCGATGGGGAGCTCACCGCGGCACGCAAGGCCGAGTACCTGGTCTTCGTCGAAGATCGCGCCACTCTGGTCGCGGCCCGATCGACCGCCGGCCGCCTGCGGGACCGCGAGCAGAACCGCCGCCACCGCCCCTGAGCCGCCCATCTGAATCGCCCTCCTGGATCGCCCATGAGGAGGGACGGCTCAGATCGAGGGACTATCTCAGATTTCAGCCGTCGGACGGGCTTGGTGTGCCCAGGACATCGTCGACCCAGGTCTGCTCGTCCAGGGTGGCGGGACCACCCGTCTCCTCGAGTGCAGTGGCAAGCAGTGCGGCCCAGCCGTCTACATCATCGAGTGCCACGCCCACCGCATGCTGGACGAAGCCCGAGATACTGGAGGCCTGCCCTCGCTCCACCAGTTGGCGGACCCGCTCGAGTGCCGACTCGTCCAGCGTGATGGTCACCTTCTTCGTTGCCATGCCACCTCCCATACTCCTCGCTCCTTCGTGTCTGCGTCTGCGTCTGCATCTGCATCTGCCGATCGACCCAGGCCGCCCCTCGGCGGTCGCCGATGATCGCGTTGGCCCGAATGTCCCTGGGTCGATACTATCGAACATATGTTCGTATCTCCACCCCGTCAACGCCTCGTTCGTGAGCGCACCTCCCGGGACAGGGACCCAGCGGCCCTGGCCGCCTTGGCTGCCGTGGCCGAGCGCACCCGTCCGATCGCCGCCAGCCAGACCCGCCTCCTTCCGGTAGCTCCCCCTCTGGCCGGGCTGCTGCCCGATGGAGCCCTTCGTCGAGGAACCACCGTGACCGTTGGCGCCCCCGGCGACGACGGCGCCCTCAGTGTGGCCCTGGCCCTGGTGGCTGCCGCCTCGGCCACGGGCTCGTGGTGCGCACTGATCGGCCACCCCGGCCTCGGCGCGGTGGCGGCCGCTGACCTTGGCATCGACCTCACGCGCCTGGCCATCCTCCCCCGGCCCGGTGTCGCATGGGCCGAGGCCACTGCCGCCGTGCTCGAAGGGGTCGACCTGGTGGTGCTGTGCCCGCCGTTCGCTCCCCGCCATGCCATGGCCCGTCGACTGGTGGCTCGGGCCCGCGAGCGGCGGGCCGTGCTGGTGGTGGTTCCGGGCCGAGCCGGCTGGCCCGAGCCCCCGGATTTGCAGCTGCGCATGACCGACGTCACCTGGGAGGGGGTCGATGCAGGCAAGGGTCATCTCCGGCACCGTCGGATGACGGTGACCTCCACCGGACGACGCTCGGCGGCCCGTCCCATCCAACGGCACCTGTGGCTGCCGGCTCCCGATGGCACGCTGGCCGAGGCTCCCGACGGGGCCGGCGGCCCGCTCGACCATCCCAGCCCATACAACCCAGCGGCCTGACGTGGACCGCCTGCTCGTCGTGCGCTGCCCCGACCTGTTCGACGAGGACGAGGGCGGCGGCGTGCTCCGCACCTTTGCCGAACTGATCGATGCCGTCGAGGTCTACTGCCCATGGGTGACCCCGGTGCGGCCCGGGATCTGCTCGCTGCCAGCCCGGGGCCCTGCCCGCTACTTCGGTGGCGAGGATGCCCTGGTCGAACTGGTGCAGCGGGCTGCCGAGTGCATCACGCCGGCCGAGGTCGGTGTGGCCGACGGGCTGTTCGCCGCCGTACTGGCCGCCCGTCGGGGCCGCATCGTTCCAGCCGGCGCCACCGGGGAGTTCCTCGCCCCGCTTCCGGTGTCCATCCTCGGGGACAGCGACCTGGCCGGGCTGCTCGACCGGCTCGGCATCCGCACCTTGGGTGAGTTCGCCGCCCTCCCCGATGCCCACATCCTCGGCCGGTTCGGAGCCGACGGTGCCCACGCCCACCGGGTGGCAGGTGGACGAAGTGGCGAACTGGCCGACCTGCGCCAGCCCCGGATCGCCCGTCTGCTCGATGGCGGCAGCGACGACGATCTCCCAGTGGTGGCCGAGCCCGGGTTCTGGGGCGGGGTGAGCGATGCCGATGCCCGGGCCGCTCGTTGCCTATCTGCCGCTCAGGATCTGCTCGGCCCCGGTGGCGTGGTGATCGCTCGCCTACAGGGGGGCCGGGGTCCGACGCAACGGGCCCGATTCGTGACGTGGACCACGGCGGCACGGCCAAAAGGACTCGGCCCGGATACCGCCCGCCGTGCAGGGTCGGGCCCAAGCGCCCCATGGCCAGGGCAGATTCCCCCACCGGCCCCCGCCGTCGTCCACCCCGACCCGGTGCGGGCCGACCTGGCCGATGCCCAAGGTGAGCCGGTGCGCGTCTCGGGCCGGGGGCTGCTCGTCACCTCGCCGGACCGCCTGTCGATCGAAGGCGGCCCGTGGGAGCCGCTGTCGGGATGGGCCGGGCCGTGGCCCGCCGATGAGCGCTGGTGGTCACGGGCCCACCGGCGCGGTGCCCGCCTCCAGGCCGTCACCGCACGGGCCGCCCACCTGCTGGTGGTCGAACGCGGCTCCTGGTGGGTCGAAGCGACCTACGGCTGAGCACACGAAGCGAAGAGAGGACCCACGACCATGGCGTATGCAGAGCTCCACACCCACTCCAACTTCTCCTTCCTCGACGGAGCCAGCCACCCCGAAGAGTTGGCCGCGGAAGCAGTCCGACTCGGGCTGTCTGCGGTAGCCCTCACTGACCACAACGGTCTGTACGGGGCGGTCCGGTTCGCAGTGGCGGCCCGGGCCTTCGGTCTGCCCACCGTGTTCGGGGCCGAACTAACGCTGTCCGATGCCGACGGCCCCCATCTGCGCACCGGCATGCCCGACCCGGACGGAACCCACCTGGTAGTGCTGGCCCGCGACCCCGACGGCTACGCCCGCCTCAGCCGGGCCATCGCCGAGGCGCACCTGGACGGCGGGCAGAAGGGCCGGCCCATCCTCACCCTGGACGCCCTGGCCGACCGCCACGGGGGCCACTGGCAGATCCTGACCGGGTGCCGGAAGGGTCCGCTGGCCTCGGCGCTGACCCGCGAGGGGCCGGCGGCAGCGGGCCGGGCCCTCGACCACCTCATCGACCACTTCGGTCGAGAGCACCTCGCCGTGGAGTTGTGGGACCACGGCACCCCGGTGGATGGGCCCCGCAACGATGCCCTGGCCGTGCTGGCCGTCGAGCGGGGGGTGACCCCGGTGGCCACCAACAACGTCCACTACGCCACCCCGGCCCGGTTCCCCCTGGCCACCACCCTGTCCGCCGTGCGGGCCAGACGGACGCTCGAGGAGCTCGATGGATGGCTCCCCTCGTCGGCAAGCGCCTGCCTGCGAAGCGAGGCCGAGCAGCACCGCCGCTTCGCCCGGTGGCCCGGTGCCGTCGAACGGGCCGGGGAGATCGCCGCCGAGTGCGCATTCGACCTCCGGCTGGTGGCACCCCGGCTCCCGGACTTTCCGGTGCCCGAGGGCCACACCGAACAGACCTGGCTGGCCGAGCTCACTCGTCGGGGGGCAGCCGAACGGTATGGAGTACCGGGAGCCGAGCGGGTGCCGGGGGCGTACGCCCAGATCGACCACGAGCTCGAGGTGATCGGAGCCCTCGGGTTCCCGGGCTACTTCCTCACCGTGTGGGACATCGTCCAGTTCTGCAAACGCCAGGACATCTTCTGTCAGGGCCGAGGGTCAGCGGCCACCTCGGCCGTCTGCTTCGCTCTCGGCATCACCAACGTGGACGCCGTGGCCCTCGGCCTGCTCTTCGAGCGCTTCCTGTCCCCAGCCCGCGACGGGCCGCCCGACATCGACGTCGACATCGAGTCGGGCCGGCGGGAAGAGGTCATCCAGTACGTCTACGGGCGCTACGGGCGGCTCCACGCCGCCCAGGTGGCCAACGTCATCACCTACCGGTCCCGCTCGGCGCTGCGCGACGTGGGCAAAGCCCTTGGCCACACCGCCGAGGAGGCCGAGGCCTGGGCCGGGTCGAGCGAACGCGGCCAGCCGCTCGACGAGCGCGAGGACCTGCCCCCCTTGGTCGCACAGCTGGCCACCGAGCTCCTTGGGTTCCCCCGTCACCTCGGCATCCACTCGGGCGGCATGGTCATCTGCGACCGCCCGGTGGTGGAGGTCTGCCCGGTGGAGTGGGGACGGATGCCGGGCCGCAGCGTGCTGCAGTGGGACAAGGACGATTGTGCGGCGGCCGGCTTGGTCAAGTTCGATCTGCTCGGTCTCGGCATGCTCACCGCCCTCCACTACATGGTCGACCTGGTAGCCGAGTCACACGGGATCACCATCGACCTGGCCCTGTTGGATCAGGACCCGGCCGTCTACGACCTGCTGTGCCGGGCCGACACGGTGGGCGTGTTCCAGGTGGAGTCGCGGGCGCAGATGAATACCCTGCCCCGGGTGCAGCCCCGCTGCTTCTACGATCTGGCCATCGAGGTGGCCCTCATCCGGCCCGGGCCCATCCAGGGCAACGCCGTGCACCCCTACATCCGGCGCCGCAATGGGACCGAGCCGGTCACCTATCTCCATCCGCTGATGCAGCCAGCCCTGGAGCGCACCCTCGGAGTGCCGCTCTTTCAGGAGCAGCTGATGCAGATCGCCATCGATGTGGCCGGCTTCAGCCCCACCGAGGCCGACGAACTGCGCCAGGCCATGAGCGCCAAACGGTCCGGTGAGCGCATGGCCCGGCCGCGC
>Ga0194055_10003839_pt1 | contig 11469 bp, 9 predicted proteins | sample SepL449m_MetaG_FD_155482 | JGI IMG/M metagenome (GOLD analysis project Ga0194055, IMG submission 155482) | Anoxic zone freshwater microbial communities from boreal shield lake in IISD Experimental Lakes Area, Ontario, Canada - Sep2016-L442-9m | ecosystem: Environmental > Aquatic > Freshwater >... | reverse complement strand
CTGTCGTTTTGTCAGAAGTACTGCTGAGAGGTCTGCGAATCAGGCTGCCGTGGTTGTTCCGAATTCCCTACCACTTGCTGCTCGGTCTGCTGTTTCTGTATCCGTTCTGGTTGGTAATTCCAGGAATTCGATTATCGGCAGTGACTGTCGGCTGGCGTGTGCTGTTATTTCCTGTTGCCGCCAGCTTTTTACTACTGACAATGTTACCAGCGATTCGAAGTGGCCCAGAATTAACCCGCGAGAATGGGACTCCGTGGCTTTGGCCCTGGTATCCATGGTCCTTGTTTGTGTTTTTGGGGGTGTGCGTTGGCTTTCGAGCGTACGCACTCACGCTGTCGTTCGATGCCGTTCTGGGCTCATCCCTCACGGAAGCCATGGCGTTTGATTCGATCTTCGGAACCTATTTCCTGGTCCCTCTGGTCCTCGCGGTTGGCGTCCTGCTACTGGAGATTGGGCTGGTATCGAAATTAAATGGGCCTGTCAGTCTCGCCATGTACGTTCCATTCATCGGCCTGTTTCTCTCGCTTCCCTCAACATCATCGACCGGAGCCTATGACGAATTTCTCTCTCGTCTGATTCGCGATGTAGGATCTCCGATCTGGTTGACATTGATTACTGCCACCGTCTACTACATTCACACGATGATTCGCGGGGTCAAGTCGGCAGAGTTCTGCCTCGTGTTAACACTTGCTGCGGCAACTTGCGTCGATTCCAGCACGATCCATCTGCTCGTACCGTCCGCCCCTCAGTCGTGGCCGCTGGTATTACTCGCCGTCCTGGAACTCTCCCTCGGCCTCCGGAAATGGGGCTCACCCCGAGTTTTCTTCGGAATGTTGCTGGTGTCAATGCTGGTGTATTTCGAACTGAAATCTCAGAACCGTGCCTTGGCACTTGTGATCCTGTTGTCTTTGTCACTGACATCCGTTCTGTGTGTGGGGTTAATCTTTCGTGACGAATTCGCTCGTTTTCTGCGAGATGTGGGGGCGCCGCTGATTTCTGCGGCTATGGTGGGAACGATCGGTGCCGCTCACCTCACTCAATGCATTCCGGTCTGGTGTGTGCCTGCGGTTGGAGTGATACTGGTGTGTGTTGCCACCGGATATTCTGTCATTGCACAAATGAAAGTCTACAGATTGACCGCTTACGTGACGGGTTCTCTGGGGGCTGTCGAGATTACCGTACGCACAACCGTTCTTCTGATTCACGACAGCAACTGGGGTGGAGCGATGTCGTTTGCCATTGGACTCGGTTGGTTCGTGGTCGCAGTCCTGATCAGTTCCTGGAAGGCTGGTTGGCTTCACGGGCTTGTCGCGCACCTTCAATCATTACTAAAGGTCGAAGAGGCATCTATTTCTTCCGAGCGCCTTTAGGACCTGCAATTCAGAACGGCTTACCCGACTTTCCCTTTCAGGTAGGCTTCCGTCAGCGCTTCGCGTGGCGAGTCGAACATCATGCGGGTTTCACCGTGTTCAATGAGTTTTCCGCCGTCCCCCTCGGACCAGAGAAATGCGGACTTGTCAGAGATGCGGCGGGCTTGCGCCAGGTTGTGAGTGACTACGATCAGCGTACATTTAGTACGCAGCCTGACGAGTAATTCTTCGACGACACCCGTTGAAACTGGGTCGAGAGCGCTGCATGGCTCATCAAGCAGCATCATTTCGGGGTTGAGTACTAGCGCACGAGCCAGGCAGAGTCGCTGTTGCTGTCCTCCTGAGAGAGTCAACGCGGAGCGTTCCATTCGATCTTTGACTTCGTCCCACAAACCGACTTCAACAAGCGTCCGTTCAATTTTCTCGTTGAGCAAAGTTTGGTTCCGATATCCATGTTCACGCAATGGAAGTTCGAGGTTACGACGAATCGTCATTGGAAAGAGGATTGGTCGTTGAAAGATCATCCCGACACGATGTCGTAACTCCACAACATCTGTGTTTCGCTCAAAAACATCCATATCATCAATGCGAACGGAGCCGTCGACACGGCAACTCGGAATCAGGTCCGTCAAGCGGTTCAGGCTTGCCAACAAGCTGGTTTTGCCACTTCCCGAAGGGCCGAGGATTGCTGTGATCGTACAAGGCTCAAACGTCAACGAGACGTCTCGAAGGGCAACCTTGTCGCCGTATCGAATCGTCAGGTTCTTCGTTGTGATCATTGGTGTGGCTCGCGGCAACGGGTCGCGTATCGTCACGGGTGTTGAAGTTGTCATCAGGTGTGAGAAACCTCCCGATGAAGAAAGCTTGCCGCTAATTTACGGGCACTCACATTGATCACAACAAGACTTACGACGAGCACGAGCGCTGATGCGTATGCGTTCTCATTTCCACCGGGGACATTCATCGAAAGATCGTAAATATGAATCGACAATGATCGGCCGGAGTCCCCCAGGGATCGTGGCATCCGATCAACATAGCCACTTGTGAAAATCAGCGCTGCCGTTTCTGCGACCGCACGGCCGATTCCGAGGATCAGTCCCACGACGATCCCCAGCGATGCTTGCGGAATGATGATTCGGAAGACGGTCGACCAGCGGGAAAACCCTAAGGCTGCCGCAGCCTGTCGCTGAGATTCTGGAACGGCTCGGAAGCCTTCTTCCGCAGAGCGAATCAAAAGTGGAAGGACCATACAGGCGAGGGTCAGTCCGCCCGCTGCGATCGAGAATCGCAGTCCCAGAAATCGGCAAAAGAAGGCATTTCCAAACAGCCCGAAAACGATCGACGGCACACCTGCCAGAACGTCCAGGCTGCGACGGACCAGTCGACCAAATCGATTTTGCTCCGCCAGGAATTCACTCAACAGGATCGCAGTTCCAAGACCGATCGGCAGCGCGACGAACATGCAAACCGTCAGGATCAATCCTGTTGAAACCAGGATCGGACCGATTCCGCCTCCCCGCCCTGCTCGCACAGGAGATGCCGTGAGAAAGTGAATGATTTGTTCTGCAATCACAATCACCGATCGAATCCCGGTGACCTCGGTATCAACTGGCCAGAACGCTCCGCCTCCTCGAATGACGAGGTCACCCAGCAACCAGAGAAACAGACCTGCGATCGGGACCGGTGCCAGCCAGACACACGTATCGAAAAGGTGTGGAAACCAGGACTCACGTCGTGCCATGACGCAGCCTCCGGTTCACGATTTCCATTGTCGTAACGAGTAAGGTCACCAGGAATAGCAGGATCATTCCGCAAAAGAACAGGGACGCTCGGTGATCGCCCCGTGCATAGCCCATTTCCAATGCGATTGTCGCTGTCAGAGTACGTATGGGGTCGAACGGGCCTGATGGTACGCGGACAACGTTTCCGCAGACCATGACAACGGCCATCGTTTCTCCGATCGCACGAACCAGTCCCAGCAAAACTGCCGTCACCAGCCCCGACCTCGCGGCAGGGATCACCACAGACAAAGTTGTCGTTGCTCGCGATAACCCGAGCGCTGCTGCTCCCTGCAAGTAACTTCGCGGAACTGAGGCCAACGCGGCATCAGAAAGTAATGCCACGGTTGGCAGAATCATCAACGTCAGAATGACGATTCCCGTGAAAAGGCTTTGTCCTGGAGGATGAATTCTGGCGATGATCGGTACGAGTACGACAAGCCCCCACAATCCAAAGACTACGGACGGAACCCCCGCCATCAATTCAATCATCAGGCGATACCACCGGGCGACACGCAACGGGGCATAAAATTGACAAAACGCCGCCGAAAGAATTCCCAGTGGAGCTGCAACCGAAATCGCAGCAAATGAAGACAAGACTGTACCGATGAGTATTGGCAGGAGATTGAATTGGCCAAACGAGGCGTCGGCTGCCGGGTGCCATGATTCGTCGGTCATGAAGCGACTGCCACCGATATGAGTCAGTGCAGGAATTGACTCTCCGACAACGAACGCGCCGATGACGACGACAACCGAGCCCGCGATCACCGCCAGTCCGCTGAAGAGTGCCGTCAGCAATCTGTCTCTATTCGATCGGAACAAACGATAGCTCCCTCACCAGATCATGCACTTTCGGCGACGTTGCGAATTCGACGACGTCCTTGACGATCCCCTCAGGTTGCGACTTTGTCACCAGATGCAAGGTCCGTGACATCGGGAATGTTTCATTTGCGACATTCTTCACCGATGCCTCAATCCCTTCCAGTGGCAGCAGCCGAATTGGAATGCCACTTTCGCGATCGTATTCGGCGGTTCCGATTGAGACATAGCCGATCGCCAGCGGATTTCCAGCAACGGTCTTAACTCCCTGCTCGTTGTCACCGATCACAACGTCAGCATGAATCTTTCGCGTGTCGAGCTTGAAGTATCCGGCAAAGACTTCCAGCGTCGAGCGGCCTTCAGCTTTGTTGACGACCGTGATCGGTGCATTTGTACCCCCAACCTCTTGCCAGTTTCGAATTTCCCCAGTGTAGATGCCGATGATCTGTTCACGGGAAAGCGACTCGACCGAGTTATCTCGATGGACGATCAGACAGACCCCGTCACGTGCAATTCGAAATCGCTGCAGGTCATCCTCACCAGGCTTCAGGTCGCGAGAAACCATGCCGATATCGGCGAGTCCGCTGCGGGTGTCCGAGACACCACGCGACGACCCGCCCGACTGAATATCGATTCGAGTTCCTGGATTTTCATTCTCAAAGCGTTTCGCAATCTCGCTAAGCAGCGGTGCGAGTGTGCTTGCTCCCGTGATGGTGACCTGTTTGACTTCGACAGGCTGCGTTGGGTTAACCGCAGGTGAACTGTCTTCGCACCCCACCACAATGGCACAGGCAAGGACAATGACGCCAGAAACGGATTGGAATCGTCGGTTCATGAGCCTCACTGATCCTCGAAAGAAAGGACGCAGCAACCCAGGTTCACCGCTCGATCGTCACCTGCAGCACCGACGCCTGGCGCCAGTTGGTATAGCACGGCTTTCCCATCCCGCTGTGCCTGCACGAGACCAGCGTCGCGCAGAACTTTGAGGTGATGTGAAAGCAAGGTCGACTCGACATTCATTACGGAATTGATCTCGCCGACATGCTTGGGGCCATGCATCAACTGCTTGACGACCATCAGCCGCGTTTCGTCGGCCAGGACCCTGAGCCGATTCGCGCAGCTCGTCGTTTCTGACACTTCCATTCTTGTCCCCCTCTTCAACGTCAACGCGTTTGAGTTGAGTCAATTTTGAGTTGAGTTGCGGTTCATGTCAATTGTGCGAGAACACTTGTACGTGATGGATTGTTCCCGGGCTACCAAACGCTCGGGTTGGCAGTCGCGTTGCCAGCGACTTAATCAACCCGCGATCTGGCGCACGAACGGCAGGAATGCATTACCCAGGTTTTGAAAAACGTGGCAATGTCCGGTACCCGAACGTTTCTAGCCGATGATTTGTCGATCGGTTTCACAGATGACGTGGTACGCCGAAACGCTGTCCTCGGCAGCTCGTAATCGCTCCAGAAACTCGACGCTTTGCAGCATTCGTCCCAGACGTGCCAGCACATGCAGATGTGTTCGAGAATCTCGACAAACCACCAGAAAGAACAGGTCGGTCAATGCGCGGTTGGGTGCCCCGAAAGGGATTCCGGACATCGTCCGTCCAAATGCGACGACGGATTGGCCGAGAGCATCGGGAAGCGGATTTCGAGGGTGCGGGATGGCGACACCGTTTTCAAACGCCGTTGAGAGTACGGATTCTCGTTCCTGAATCGCCGTCAACAACGTAGCTGGCTGCCAGACTTCCCATGTACGGCCTGCGAGTTCCACCAGACTTTCAAGGACGGATCGCTTGGTCCTGGCTTCTAAAGGAACTTGAACCGTTTCCACTCGCAGTAACGCAGCTACTGGATGCGGGTCGTTCAGTTCCACCGATCGATGAGTCTGTTCAAGAACCGCCAGTTCACGATCCGTATATTCCCGCATCTCTTGTTCGAGCCAATGCGTGATCTCGGTGGGGTGGAACTGCCATTCCCCGGCAATCTTGCGGCCTGGAATGCGACCTCGATTGACGAGTTTCTCGATCTCGCGACGATCCCGCCCCAATTGGCGGGCCAATTCTTCAAGGCTGTACCAATCGTGTGACATTCGATGGATTCCAGACTGATATCAATTTGATCAACATCAGCCACTCAGGGGTGGGTCGTTCGCGGGGGGCGATTCAGCGGGGCGTCAGCAGTGTTCTGGCAGCGGGCTTCAATCTCGGCACAAACGTCCGGCCGACCGAATCCCCAGATCACCTGGGCTCACAAGTGATGTGCATGATTCAGCCGTGTGACGGCATTCGACGTTTGCAATCGTCGTTATATCGTGATCGTCTGCTCAGTCAGCCACAAGGCCGCTTCCCGGCATTTCGAGACGGTTTCGGAATAGTCGTCCGACCATCCGGTCGCTGAGCAGACCTGAACATCATAGTAGCCATCGAAACCGGCTGCCTGGAAGGAACGGATGATTTCATTCAGGGGAATCCCCCCCTCCCCCGGCATACAGCGATCGAATCGAGATCTCGGCGGTCGCTTGGCATCAGCAATCTGCACGATTCCAGTCATTTCTGCGACGGTGGGGATCCACTCGATCAATCGCTCTTCACCCATGAGTTGATATGTGTCAAAGGCGAGTCGCAGAGCGGGATGGCTTCCGTATCCGATCAATTCAACCGCTTCTTCGAGGGTGTTGAGGTAGGTCCAGGTTTTCGCGAAATACTGATGCATCGGCAGCAAACACAATTGGACACTGTTCGTTGCTGCGAAGTCTGCGAGCTCCGCGAGGGCATTCAGCAGGCACCGACGACTGTGCTTCACTGTGTGTCCGTTGCGAGTTCCACTGACAACAATCAGGTTCCTGGCACCGAGCGTCGCTGCGTCAATGATGGCATCGCGAGCGTCTGCGATCGCATCAGCGTAGCTGAAGCCATTCATCCCGGTGAAGCCCCCGGCGAATGAAAGCGACGACACTTGAAGGCCTGCATTACGAATCAGTTTTGCAGACTGCTGGACACCAAGGTCGGCCACTTTAGGACGCCACAGGCCGATGCCATCATATTTGGCCAATCGAAGGTGATTGACTTCGTCGATCAGCGACCAGCGCAATGTTGTCAATTGACTGAGTGACAAACGAAGATTCGTTGCCGGAGTCAATTTTGGCTGGACGCTCTGCACGACCTTCACTTGTGGGACGGGTGGAATCACCCGACCCACACCTTGCGGCAGAGAAGATTTATTCACTCTTGCGATACCTCAAATGCGACATGCTCGGGGGGAGCGGCGAATCGATTCAACAGGACGCGCAGACGAGTTGGACCTGAAGGGGGCAGATTGTGCGCAAGTGACACACAATTGCCAAGAGCAGAAGCCATCTTTGCGCGTGATTTGAAGTTCAAATCTCACTTGAAAAAGACTCCTTGTCTTCTTCATGAGCGTCATCCATGTCACTCGCACGACATCACAAATCGACCAAGACGGACCTGTCATCAAGCCCGCCCTGATCGATGTTGAGACTTTCAGATCAACCGCGAGCGGTGATCGCGACGGAAGGATCATCGGCGACGTTCACCCACACGTGAACGTGTGGCATCCCTCGATAGTGCCAGACGAACGAAGGCCCTTCCAGTCGCCAGTTGTCCCATTCACCATCGTCACCAAGATCGGGCTTCCCAGTCGCATCGGTGCGATAGAACGCCAGGCGGCACTTGTCGAGACCGCCTTGAGCCGTCAGGCACTTGCGAACTTCCGCCTGATCGGTATTGCGATACGGTTCAAGCAGTGCCGTCAATACTTTTTGAGCATGTTCCTTCTGGTCTGCTGTCAGGTCGCTGACCATGATCCCGCCTGGTTTGCCGTCCGGCCCACCAAAGTGGACTTTGGCCTCGGCAGGTGCCTTTTCCAGTAACGCCAGTTCACGCTGCTTGCCATCAAGCATCTTGAAGAGGGCGTTTGCCTTCTGGGCCTGATACCAATAGACGTTACCAGGATGGCCGACGGTCTCGTTAAATCCAGAGGCTGCGTGCCCGTAAAATATTGGACCGCCAAAGGCAGAGTGCTCGACACTGTCGCCATCGCAACGGATGGTCAGATGTCGCCCGGTCATGACAAACTCGAACTTCCCCGTCCCCGGCTTTCCGAAGATGGCAATTGACTGTTCTTTGCCATATCCCCCGGCATCGTCTTTCAATTGCTTTTTGATCCGATCGTGCCAGTCGGGTGAGTACAGCCCCCAGAACAGTGCTTCGATGATGTCCTGCTGGTCCTTGTTGAAGAAACCGCTGGCCACTCGCTTTTCGGTGATGTGCCAGTTGTTGGAGACATGCATCCGCAACAGACCGCGGTCATCTTTATAGTCCCAATCGAAGCAGACTTCTTCCTTCTGGGCTGGTGCCAGGGAATCAAACAACTTCTTGACGAGTGACTCTGAAACCGACTTTGCAGGCTCGTCAGCGCACGCAACGGCAGGCAGAAACGATGCGGCGGCAACTGCCACACCCGAGGCCTGCACAAAACTTCGACGTGACACCAGATCGCCATTGAGCGAATCACAATCGGGGCAATGGTCCATGACGGACTCCTTCGTACAACAGAATGTAACTCCACCAACGACTCCCAGTATGCCGCCAGTCTCCAGAAATGCAAACGCCCTCATCGTGAACTCAGGTGGGAAGATTTGAGTTCGACTTGACAGTGATTGAGACATTTGTAAACGCGGCGACCACGGACATCCGTTTTCAGGATGTCCGTTCACTTCGCCGTCTGTGGCGTGTTGCGCTGCAGTGCCGCGAATCGGCGCCGTGTTACCGCTGCGTCTTCTCGCCGTCCAGCAGTTGGGAGTTCGAGACGCTGTTGCCGTACTTGGCGAACTGGTCGAACTTCCAGACGACTTTCCTGGACTTGGGTTCCACTTCCACCAGCAATGGCTGCCCTTCTCCGGCGTGGCAATTGCCAATGACGTAATTCCCGTTCGGCAGCACTTCCAGGGTTGTGACCCAGGCGAGTGTGATGCCGGGCAAATCCGATTGCTCAATCTTCCAGATGACTTCCTTGGCGGGAGTCACTTCAATAACGCTGTGGCCGTTTCCCGTAGCAATCAGAGTGTTGCCATTGGCCAGACGGACCGCCGCGAAGCATTTGTTTCCAAACGCTTCGGGACCGTGGCCCCCCTTGGGTTGTTTCCCGAACAAGGGGACTTCGAATTCCCAGACGACGTCGCCCGACTTCCCATCGTACTCACGCACGAACCCGTCTCCTTCATGGCAGACGAGATAATTACCGGTCGAAAGTTTACGGGCCAGTCGCGTGTCTGTATGCGGATGCGGGTGATTCACCTTCAGCTTGACCTGCTTCTGAATCTTCCCGTCACGGTCGATTTCGATGATCCTGCCGATCCCCGATTCCGCAATCATCAGATGGCCATTCTCCAGCGGTTGGAATGCATGAACTTCAACCGGCTTCCCTTCGTTTCCGTTTTGGCGCGCAGAATCGTAGGACCAGACCACCTGCTTCGTCTTAGGGTCAATCTCGGCAACCTTCGCTCCCCCCTGCTGAACAAGAATATTGCCGTTCTTCAGGACATGGATGTCATGGATTCCTCCCCAATTCATTTCCCATTCGGTCTTCCCTTCGGCATCAACAATGGCCAGCTTCCCATTCCCTTGAGTGATCAGCCGGTGACCAGCCAATGCGGGCGCAGCAGAAACAAGAATTAGAATTGCGCAGATAGCTCGATGCAGTCGAATCATGTTGAGTCCTGAAGATCAAAAGATGGAAAAGGAAATGCCCGGCGCGGTCACGGCCTGCACCCTCTGGCTCGCATTTTTCGCATGACGCTCAGCCGAAGATTCGAATGTCATCGATGCGACACACCAAGGTGCAGAAACAAGCATAGCTGGTCGAACGTGAGAGTGTCACCCAACGTGGGTAACGATATTTGTCGCTGAAAGTCGTGAGTCGCCAGATTGTCGTTGTCCGCTCCGCGAGCCAGCGTATTTCTGGTTGACAGGCTTCGCCGCATGGGATGTATCGATGAATCGGAACAAGGAAATGTGGCGTTAGTACGCAGTGCGAACAACGACAATCGATCAGGCTGCCGACACGGCTGATGGCATCGTTGAACCCGTCTTACACTAAATTGTTTGCGGACGGCTTCACACCTCAATGATGGTCTGCTGGCGAAGTTTATCTCTCAGACTACGCCAACGTCTGTCGAGGAGGCGAGGTATGTGACGGATCAACCACAACAAATAGTCATGCGTCTTCACGAACAACGGTGTTTCTGGATCGACATGGATTCTGAAATTCTTGTCCAAGCAGGGGCCGCAGCCCCTGCACCCCGCTCAGAGAAGACAGAGAGCAGAGGACAGAGAGACAGATGCTATGGACGACCGACACGCGAGCCCACAGCCACCAACGACAACCGAAAACCGAAAACCGATGTCGCCGACACGGTACGTCGGGGCGGAGGCGTCGCGATGCGACGACCGGCAGACGGACGCGATGCCGCTCCAACCGCCGCCCCGGATCACGCGATGGGAACTGGCGGAAAATGGGCTATGTGGGTCAATTGCGGGCCTCTCTGGGAATTGGCCGTAATAGCTCGCATCCCAACCGTCCTGCACCCACTCCCAGACGTTGCCGTGAATGTCGGACAGCCCGAACGGATTCGCTTTCAATTCGCCCGCCGCGTGTGTCCGACCTCCCGAGTTTCCACCGAACCAGCCCGCACGCACCAGGTCTTCGTCTTGGTCGCCAATCCAGTACTTTGTTGCCGTACTGGCACGGCAGGCGAACTCCCATTCCGCTTCGCTGGGGAGCCGATAACCGGTCCCGTCCAGCGGCGTGATGGTTTCACCGGAGCGGAAGTAAAACGGATTGAGTTTTTCCTGTTTGCTCAACTTGGCGCAGAATTCAGCCGCGTCATTCCAACTCACTGTTTCCACCGGGTGATCGGCCGTCTCCAGCCCCGCTACCGCCTCTTTGCCCATTCCCATCGGCGCAAAATAGGAGGGATTCGATCCCATCACTTTTTCATATTCGGCCTGCGTCACTTCATTCACGCCCAGGTAGATCGGTTGCGTCAGGATTACCTTGTGCTGGGGGGCTTCCGATTTGATGCATTCCTGCCAGTGCTTGTCCTCGCCGACGTCCTTGAGAGCTGCTGCGATCTCGTCGGGTGTGCTTCCCATCGTGAACTCACCGGGTGGGATGAGCATGAACTTCATGCCTAGGCTGTTCGTGTACTCAACTTCGATCTGCATGTACTTCGCCCAGGCTTCCTGATGCTTCCGGGCTTCGGCCGCATTGAACGGCGCAATCGCGGGAGCCGGCGCATCGGCGGGCCAGCCATCCCAACTGGGTTTGGTCGGAGCAATGTCACTCTTTGGCGCGACCGCAATCTTGGATGTGTCGGGAACCTCAATTTTTGTCTGCGAGCCAGGCTTGTTCGTGATCAGAACGCCAATCATTCCCAACAACAGCAATGCGACCGCTCCGCCAGCCAACCAGCCGATCGGCGGCGCG
>Ga0194055_10003837_pt1 | contig 11470 bp, 10 predicted proteins | sample SepL449m_MetaG_FD_155482 | JGI IMG/M metagenome (GOLD analysis project Ga0194055, IMG submission 155482) | Anoxic zone freshwater microbial communities from boreal shield lake in IISD Experimental Lakes Area, Ontario, Canada - Sep2016-L442-9m | ecosystem: Environmental > Aquatic > Freshwater >... | reverse complement strand
TCACCTTGAAGGGCAGTACTCATATCGGTGACCCTACTCTTGGTCGGCGCGGGCGCGACGTTCTGCCAATAATTCCATGCCACGATCAAGTGTCAACTGTTCGACTAAATCTCCACGTCGCAAGCCCGCATTTGTTTCGCCATCAGTGACATACATTCCGAATTTTCCATCTTTAACAACCAATGGCCGGCCAGTAACTGGATCTAAACCAAGCTCCTTGAGCGGACCTTTAGCCGCTCCGCGTCCACGTCGTTTTGGTTGCGCAAATAATTCAACGGCCCGAGGAATATCACAGGTAAAAATCTCATCTTCACTTGCCAACTGACGCGAATCTTTTTCACCACGTCGTAAGTACGGACCATAAGGACCATTTTGCGCAGTGATTGTTTCAGTTGTCGTTGGGTCAAGACCAACAACTCTTGGAAGTGAAAGTAATTGCAACGCTTCTTCAAGAGTTACGGTAGCAACGGACATTGTTGAAAATAAAGATGCAGTCTTACCTTTAGGCGCTTTGCCTTTAACTTTTGGCGTATCTTCTGGAAGTACTTCAGTCACATATGGACCGAACCGCCCCGTCTTAGCAAGCAATGACAATCCACTACCTGGATCTGTGCCGACAACGCGCTCACCTGATGGACGTGCAAAAAGTTCTAACGCTTTTGCAAGATCTAACTCATCGGGTGCCATCTCTTCAGGAATATTTGTTAACTCACGCGCTTCGCCTTCACCACGTTGCAAATAAGCACCGTAGCGTCCAACTCGGATTTCAATTCCTTCGCCCAATGCCATCGTATTAACTTCGCGGGCATCAATAGCTTCTAAGTCGTCGGTAAGTGCAGCAAGTCCTGGCATTCCATCATGTCCAAAGAAGAAACGCTTCAACCATGAGACTCGATCTTCTTCGCCAAGTGCAATTTTATCGAGATCTTCTTCCATCGATGCTGTGAAATCATAATCAACAAGTTTTCCAAAATGTTGCTCTAATAGTCCAGTTACTGAAAATGCAAGAAATGATGGAATTAATGCACGACCACGTTTTGCTACATAACCACGATCTTGAATTGTTTGAATAGTGCTGGCAAATGTTGAAGGCCGTCCGATGCCTAACTCTTCTAATTTTTTAACAAGTGATGGTTCGGTATAACGTGCAGGTGGTTTTGTTTCATGGCCAAGTGGCTCGAAGTAATCCACTTCAATTTTGTCACCTTCAGACATTGCAGGAAGTCGGGTTTCGACCTCTTCTTCAGCATTTTTATCATCCGCAACATCCTCATACGCCGCTAAGTAACCAGGGAAAGTAATTACCGACCCAGTAGCTCTAAATGCTGCTGCTTTTCCGTCTTTGGTAGTTGTTTCAAAATCCACACGCATCTGCATCTTTTTTGCATCAGCCATTTGCGAAGCAATAGTTCTTTTCCAAATCAAATCGTAAAGAGAAAACTCTTCACGTGTTAACTCTTTGGCTAATTCACCTGGCGTACGAAAGGTATCCCCAGCAGGACGAATGGCTTCGTGCGCTTCCTGCGCATTTTTACTCTTACCCGAATAAACCCGAACTGCATCAGATACATACTCTGCACCGTAAAGTGATTTGGCCGCAGCGCGCGTTGCTTCAATAGAAGCGGGTGAGAGCGTCACAGAGTCAGTACGCATATAAGTAATAAATCCATTTTCATAAAGTCGCTGGGCAACTCGCATTGTTAATTGTGCACCCCAACCCAAACGACTTCCGGCATCTTGTTGCATAGTAGAAGTAGTAAATGGTGCTTTGGGTTTTTCGCTTCGTGGTGATTCTTCAGTTGATTTAACAACTAGTTCGCATCCACTTAAACTCTTAACTAATTCCTGAGCTTGCACTTCTTGCAACCAAATACCTTGTGATTTCTCTTTTAATTTTCCTTTTTCATCGAAATCAATTGCTAAAGCAAGTTTTGCCCCATCTATTGTCAGCAAGCGAGCATCAAAACCTTTTGCGCAATGAGCGGTGATATCCCACCAACCAGATGCCACGAAAGCTTGACGTTCCCGCTCGCGTTCTACAACTAATCGAGTCGCAACTGATTGCACCCGACCGGCTGACAAACGCGGCATCACTTTTTTCCAAAGTACTGGAGATAATCGATAACCGTATAGTCGATCTAAAATTCGTCGCGTTTCTTGGGCATCTACCAGGTGCTGATCTAAATCACGAGTTTCTTGCGCCGCCTTAAGAATTGCATCTTTAGTAATCTCATGAAAAACCATTCGACGAACCGGAACCTTAGGTTTCAAAACTTCCAATAGGTGCCATGCGATTGCTTCACCTTCACGGTCTTCATCTGTTGCTAGGAAAAGTTGATCACACTCTTTAAGTCGTGCTTTGAGTTCAGTAACTTTTTTCTTTTTATCTGGGTTAATCACATAAAGCGGCTCGAAATCATTTTCGATGTTTACGCCCTCTTTTGCCCACTTAATTTTTTTATATTCAGCAGGAATATCAGCTGCGCGCTGCGGCAAATCGCGAATATGGCCAACACTTGCTTCAACGATGTAATCGCTACCTAAAAAACTTCCAATTTTTTTTGCTTTGGCAGGAGATTCGACAATTACCAAAGTTTTCTTGGCACTCATCTATCCTCCTAACTTTTCTGCTAAAGCGCTCTTTAATTTGCTAAGCCGCTACCCCATAAGTTTTTCAACTCGTGAAGTAGCGGCTCATAGCAATTTAGATAAGCGCGGTTGCTCTACGACGGTTGCGAATTAACGAAACGATGATGATTCCGAGAGCGACAAGTGCGATCAACACCCGTGCGCCAGTTTGGCCACCAAGTGACAAACTTACGATTGCTGGAGTTACCAATAAGGCAACCAAGTTCATAACTTTGATCAGCGGGTTAATTGCCGGACCAGCGGTATCTTTAAATGGATCGCCAACTGTGTCGCCGATGATTGTTGCTTCATGTGCTGGGGAACCTTTTCCACCGTAAACACCATCTTCAACCATCTTTTTTGCGTTATCCCATGCGCCACCAGAGTTAGAAAGAAATACCGCCATCAAAGTTCCGGTTCCAATTGCACCAGCAAGATATGCACCAAGTGCTCCTACGCCAAGTCCAAATCCAACTGCGATTGGTGCAAGAACAGCTAGCAATCCTGGTGTGACTAATTCGCGGAGTGAGTCACGTGTACAAATATCAACTACGCGACCGTACTCAGGCTTTTCAGTTCCACTCATAATTCCTGGGTGCAATTTAAATTGGTTACGAACTTCCATTACTACCGCACCGGCAGCACGTGATACCGCATTCACTGCAAGGCCTGAGAAGAGGAATACGACTGCGGCACCAATAATTAAACCAACCAAGTTACGTGGGTCAGCAATATTTAGTACTCCAGTGAATTCAATTCCAAGATCAGCAAGATTTTTTCCACTTTCAAGAACAGCATTTTTGATTGAATCAGTAAATGATCCAAATAGCGCAGTTGCAGCAAGTACGGCAGTTGCAATTGCGATTCCCTTAGTGATTGCTTTTGTAGTGTTACCAACTGCATCAAGAGAGGTAAGGATTTTTGCGCCTTCTCCATGAACATCGCCTGACATTTCAGCGATTCCTTGTGCGTTATCTGAAATCGGACCAAATGTATCCATTGCCACAATTACGCCAACAGTTGTAAGCAAACCACAACCGGCGAGCGCGACTGCGAATAACGAAAGAATTACTACGCCACCGCCAAGAAGATATGCACCAAATACGGCAGATGCAATAAGTAATGCTGAATAAACTGCAGATTCAAATCCGACTGAGATGCCAGCAAGAATTACAGTGGCGGCACCTGTCTGTGATGAAGCAGCAACATCATTTACTGGACGACGGCCAACTTCAGTAAAGAATCCAGTCAAAATTTGAATTGCAGCTGCAAGAACAATTCCAATTAATACTGCACCCAATGCAAAGGTACGAGGATTAATATCAACTGCAGAGATTTCAGCACTTACATTTGCAAATTGCGAGAAGCTGCTTGGCAAATAAATATAAGTTGCGAAGCCAACCAAAACTGCACTAACTACTGCAGATAAGAAGAATGAACGGTTAATTGCGGCCATTGCATTTTTATCAGTTGGACGCAAACGTGTTAGGAAAATTCCAAGTACCGCAGTGACAATTCCGATTGCTGGAACGATTAATGGGAAAATTAATCCGCTATCACCAAATCCGGCTTTACCAAGAATTAATGCAGCGACAAGAGTTACAGCGTAAGACTCAAATAGATCTGCGGCCATACCAGCACAGTCACCAACGTTGTCACCAACGTTGTCAGCAATGGTTGCCGGATTACGAGGATCATCTTCTGGGATACCTTGTTCAACTTTTCCGACCAGGTCAGCCCCGACATCTGCGGCTTTGGTAAAGATTCCGCCACCAACGCGCATAAACATCGCAAGCATCGCGGCGCCAAATCCAAATCCTTCAAGAACTGAAGGTGCGTTCTCCTTATATATAGCCACAACTAGCGCTGCTCCGGCAAGGCCAAGCCCCACGGTCATCATTCCAACAACACCACCAGTGCGGAATGCGATTTGTACTGCGCGCTCAGCGCTTCCTTGCCGAGCAGATTCAGCAACACGAACATTTGCACGAACTGCAAGCCACATTCCTTGGTACCCAACAAATGCAGAAAAGCCAGCTCCAACTAAGAAGAAGATAGAACGGCCGATGCGAATATCAGCATCACCTGGAAGTGCGAAAAGTAAGAAAAAGACAATGACTACGAAAATTGCAAGGGTGCGAAATTGACGCGCTAAATATGCGGCGGCACCTTCTTGAACAGCGCCAGCGATCTCTTTCATCTTCTCGGTACCTTCGCCTGCAGCAAGTACGCGGGTGCGCAAGCCATAGGCAACGCCAAGTGCGAGGAGTGAAATCCCCAAAATGACGTAGACAAGGGTGAGGTTGGATCCGGCCACTTGCACTAATGGATTTGTACTGGTCATAGCTACTCCTGAGTGGAATCGATCGGTTGTTGATGGGTGGACAGGTGGACAGGTGGACAGGGTGGTTTTGCGGTACAGCCAGGCGCTCAAGGCGCCTTACGAAGCGTGAGTGTACGCAGATAAAAGGGGCCTAGTGGTAATCCTCAGCCATTTTGAGCACAAATCTCCCCTGAAACTGCCTTAAATTAGATCCTAAATGGATTCAGATCCCATCTATTGCTCCGGCCATCCGGCTCTGGCGTGCCCTCCCTCTTGTCCGGTCACCCAAATGCTTTCACTATCTATATAGCACTCCACATCTCCCAGCCGGATAGCGATCTCGCAAGCGTTCTGACTGATTGCACCAGTTCGCGAAATGGCAGCAAGGGCGATCACTTCGGCCTGGTGTTCATTTGCCCTAAAGGTGTCCACGCCATGCAAATAACCAATCAAGGTCAACAAAATTGTTCCGGTTAATCCAATTGGGAGTAGGAACCAAATCATTGTGGGCGGTATCCATTAGCGCGTGCCTTCACATCATCCTCGTTGATCTCAACTGTAACAACGCCATCGTGATCTGAAATAGCAAGTTTTCCTTGGGGAAAATTATCACGCATGATTTGGTCAATCCTGAGTTGTGATTCGCCGCGAGTAATTGCCCGCGCAATAACTTGTGCAACAGCTTCTCCATGTTGTTGTGCAGTAATTGCACTAAGGATTTGTAAGCCAAAAAAGAAAAGCAAAAGTAAAGAAGGAAGTGTTACTGCGAACTCAGCTGTAACACTTCCACGTTCGTCATTAAGCATTTAAAGCAGGAAACTCGAAAGTGCTCTATGCAACAAATCCCCAATTAACTTTGCGATAGATTCAGATGAAAGTAACTTGTACAACATTCCTGCAAATCCACATGCAGCCACCGTTGTAACAGCATATTCAGCTGTCGCCATTCCGAGCTCACCCGATTTGAACAAGATTGCCAAACTTTTAATGCGGTGCAAACTTTTGGTCATCGGTGCTCACTTTCTTTTGTTGATTTTGGAATGCGAATACTTTCCTGCTTGAGGAATTTTTGCCACATTAAAAATCGATCTTGGGGATTATTTCTAGTTGTGGTTAAAAAAATTTAAGAGTCGAAAAGAAAGAAATTACGATTGGCACTATCGCCCCAAAAATAAATGCTGGTAAAAAACAAATACCAATAGGCAATGAAAGTTTTACTCCGAGTTTACTTACCTGCATTCGCGCTCTTCTTGAACGTTCTTCCACTAATGAGATCGCACTTACTCTGAGTAAATGTCCGATGGGCCTGCCTCGCTCTTGGGCTCGGATTAATGCTCCCACCCATTCACAGGTAGCCGGATCATCCTGCCACTCGCGCCAAGCCTGGGCTGGGGATGCCCCAACTTTTAGTAAATCAATACTTCTAAATGCTCGGCGAGAGAGATCAGAGTTTAACAATGGAGCAACTACTTCGAGTGCAGTTAATAAGTTTGCTCCTGTGGTGATTAAAGCCGCCAAAATTTGGCCGAAAAATGGAAGTTCTGTTTGAACCGAAAGTTGAGATTGTGCTTGCTCTTTAGAGGGTAATGATTGAATTAATCTTAATGTAAACCAATAAATAACTGGGGAAAGTAAAAAAAGTTTTGGGGAAAGTAAAACGATAGTGGCTGAAAATAAGAGTGCACTTTTATTGGATCGCATTTATGATCCGTTTCACCCAAAAACGACCTAAAAGTTGCAATGTGATTGAAAATGCAAGTGACATTTGGGAAATTGTGGAATGGCGTAATGTATTTAAAACCTCTAATCCAGTCGATTGAGCCAAGATTAGAAGAAGTACTGGCAGAACGGCTAAGAGTGTTGTAGTTGCCTTTGCAGAAGCTGATTCAATTTCAATTAATCTCTTGAGATCTTTCTTTGCTAGTAATTCATTTCGATATGACCGTAATAGTGGCGCCAGTGCTATTCCAGAATTTGCACTTAACTTAGTAATTTTTACAATAGCCCTGAAATCTAAATTATCAATTTTTCCTTCACTCACTTCTAGAAAATTCTCTCCATTTCGCGAGACGGACCAAGCCTCTAATAACGGAATCCCATTTTCAATCTCTTCAATCAAAATATTTAAAGACTCTAGATTAGTAATTTCGCTCTTTATATTAGGTTTCACTATAAATGGTGGAAATGGGAGTGAGAAAATAAATATTAATAGAAAAATAACTAACAAAATATTTTTCATAACAACTGCTCAAATTCTTCAAATCCTTCTTCAAAATTGATTTTAGAATCCGCACTAATAGTAATAGCTGGAATTATTTTTAATGTGCCAGATACTTCTTTTACGAGATTAATGGATTGGATAGATCTGCACTCTCTGATTGGATGCAGGTGAATCAATAATTGAAAAGCGCTACCGAGTTGTGCGTGCATTGCTTCTCTTGAAACACCGTGCAATAAACCAAGCGCAGCTATGCGTGAAGGGACATCCATGGCAGAGTTTGCATGAATTGTTCCGCAGCCCCCTTCATGGCCAGTATTTAGAGCTAATAAGAAATCAATAATTTCACGACCACGAACCTCACCCATAACTATTCTCGTTGGGCGCATTCGAAGCGCCTGACGAATCAGATCTTGCAACGTCCATTCTCCGGTGCCATCACTATTCGCCATTTTGCTTTGCATCTGAACTACATGCGGATGATTAATGCGCAGTTCATGGGTATCTTCCAAAATTAATATTCGCTCACTAGGTTCAGCCATTTCCAACATGGCTGACAAGAGAGTCGTTTTCCCAGCACCGGTTCCACCAGAAATCAAAAACGATTTTTTGGCTTTTACGATTTTGGATAAATACTTACTAACTTCTAAGTTAAGCCAATTACTACTAGACCCACTTCGACTTTGATTTGATCTGATCGAAATGTGAATACCTCCTTCGACCAACGGGGATAAAATTGCATGTAATCTCAAACCAGGTTCGAGTTCGGCATCTAGAAATGGATGGGCGTCATCAAATAATCGACCACGCTGTAATGCTAGGAAATTTATAAACTCCCGTAATAATTTTTCATTGCCAATCTCAGTTTTAATTCTTTGCAAACCCAAGCCTCGGTCAATCCAGACAGATCCCGAACCATTAACAAATAAATCACTTATCTGTCGATCGCTAAGAATTTCCTGTAGTGGCCCGTATCCATTAACCCAATCATAAAAATTTCTATGTTCTTTCGCTAACTGCGCCTCTGAAAGCCAAGGGGCAGAATCCCTTATCCTTTCAACAACATTCGCGCCAGCTAACTCCTTTATTCCAGCAAAATCATTTTGCAATTTTTGGAAAATCTCAGCACTCATAGATTTATGCTTACGAAATTTTGTAAAATTTTCATTAGCGCATCTTTTGAAGGTGGGAGTACCCCATAAGTTTCAAGATTTTGGACAGATTCAGATTCAGGTAACTTTATATAGGTATCAAAACCCATTTGATACGAGGACTCTTCCGCAGATAAGTTAGAAGTTCGAGTGGTCCGTAATAAAAGATTACTAATTTCAAGATCCATTAAACTCTTTTTTAATCTATTTAAACTTCTCACTGATTCGATTCCAGAAACTCCGATTAGGTTTAGCATCGTTATTTTTGAAATTAGTGAATTTGTGAACTCCGAAAAATGCCTTGGTAGATCAATAATGATTAATTCAAACTCTTCTGCTGCACCCTCTAATAAATACGAAACACTTTTGCTTGAATTTTCACTGATTTCAGTGAAGGACAAATAGGTCACGCCAGATGAAAGTGGTTCCGGAAAAGCATTAGCAGGTATTCTCATCTCAAGATTTTGATAACTTTTCCAGTTTCGAATCTGATCTTTAAATTGGTGATTTCTACGACTTAAAGCATCGCCTTCGATCAAAATAGATTTAACTCCTAGATTTTTGGCGGCCATTGCTAGGTAAAAAGCAGTTGTGCTAGCACCCGAGCCTCCACAGATTGGAAAAGTGCCCCAAATCCTTAGGGGGTGGAGTTGGGACACTTGGTCAGAGTTGCACAGAAAATTAACTCACCTTTAATCCGTAATTTAGAGTGCGAATAACCTATAAGTGGGGAAAACCGACTGTCATCACTACGCTTCTCTGTGTGAGCACAAGCGCTGTCTTCTTTGATTTAGATAAGACGATTATCGCGCGCTCCTCATTGCTGGCATTCACTAAACCTTTTAGCACTGCAGGGTTAATTTCAAAAAAGCGGATGTTAAAAAATGTAGTTAATCAATATTTTTTTGCAACAGTTGGTGCAAATCATGCCCAGATGGAGAGATTGCGTGAATCTCTTACCGCAATGGTTACTGGATGGTCAGTAGATCAAGTTAAAGAGATCATCAATGAATCAATTCATTCTGCAATCGGACCGATGATTTATGACGAAGCTGCGACTTTAATTGAAAAACATATCTCTGATGGACGGGACATCATAATTGTTTCAACTTCCGGTAAAGAGATTGTTGAACCAATTGGAAAATTACTTGGTGCCACAACTGTTATTGCAACAGAGATGATTATTGAAGATGGAAAGTACACCGGCGCAGTAGCTTTCTACGCATATGGTGAGAAAAAAGCAGAAGCCATAAAAAAACTTGCTGCCGAAAAAGGTTATGATTTGTCACTTTCATTTGCTTACTCAGATTCAGTAACAGATTTACCAATGTTGAAATCGGTTGGCTTCCCATGTGCAGTAAATCCTGACAGAGCGCTAAGGGCAGAGGCTGAAAAATTAGATTGGCCGATACTTTCATTTAGCCGTTCTGTGCCATTGCGCGATCGACTTTCAGGAGTTCCACGTAAGCCGGCACTTGCAACGGCGCTGAGCCTTGGTGCCTTCATCACACTTTTGTTAGTTAAAAAGCGTAAAGGCAAAAAGGGCGGCGGCGGTCTCACCTAATATTGGATAGTAGGGAGTGGGTTTCGCAAATTCGCTCTAAGTATTACCCTCACCCTCGGAGGTATCAGATGAGCTCATCGCTTGAAAATCTTGGAACTGAAAACCGGAAATTTCCACCCACCCCAGAGTTTGCCGCGGCTGCGAATGCAAAAGCAGATATGTATGTTGATGCGAAAGCCGATCGGTTAGCTTTTTGGGAGAAGCAGGCGCATGCATTGCATTGGGATAAACCCTGGACCCAGGTTCTTGATTGGAAGCGACCATTTGCCAAATGGTTTGTTGGCGGAAAGTTAAATGCCTCATACAACTGTTTGGATCGCCACGTAATTGAAGGTCGTGGGGATCGCGTAGCTTTCATATTTGAAGGTGAACCCGGAGATTCACGTACATATACCTATGCACAATTATTAATTGAAGTTAAAAAAACTGCAAATGCATTAATTGAACTTGGCGTCAAAGATGGCGACCGAGTTGCGATTTATCTGCCTATGATTCCAGAAGCAGCAATAGCAATGCTCGCATGCGCAAGAATTGGTGCTCCGCACTCAGTTGTGTTTGGTGGATTCTCTGCAGATGCGCTGTTATCAAGAATCCAAGATGCTGATGCAAAGATTGTGATTACAGCAGATGGTGGTTATCGCAAAGGCAGTGCAAATGCTTTAAAACCTGCTGTCGATGACGCACTAAAAGGTGAAACAAATGTTGAACATGTTCTTGTTGTAAAACGTACCGGTCAAGAAGTTGAGTGGCATGACGATCGTGATGTTTGGTGGCATGAAATTGTAAATCGCCAAGGCGCTGAACATACTGCAGAAGCATTTGATAGCGAGCATGGTTTATTTATTCTTTATACATCAGGAACAACTGCAAAACCAAAAGGTATTTATCACACAACTGGTGGTTACTTAACTCAAGCTGCCTTTACGCATAAATATGTATTTGATTTAAAACCAGAAACAGATGTTTACTGGTGCACTGCAGATGTTGGTTGGGTTACTGGACATTCATATGTTGTTTACGGCCCACTTATAAATGGCGCAACTCAAATTATCTATGAAGGCACACCTGATTCACCTACAAAAGGGCGCATCTTTGAAATTATTGAAAAGTATGGTGTGACAATTTTGTACACCGCACCTACCTTGATTCGTACCTGGATGAAATGGGGCGATGAATTTCCAAATGCATCTGATTTGTCATCACTTCGATTATTAGGATCAGTGGGTGAGCCAATAAATCCAGAAGCATGGATGTGGTACCGAGAAGTTATTGGCGGAAACCGGTGTCCAATTGTTGATACCTGGTGGCAAACAGAGACTGGCGCAATCATGATTTCGCCTCTGCCTGGAGTTACTGCAACTAAACCAGGATCTGCGATGGGGGCAATACCTGGAATAAGTGCGGCAGTAATTGATGACAACGCAAATGTTGTGGGTAATGGTGGCGGCGGGTATTTGGCGTTGACCGAACCTTGGCCCTCAATGCTGCGTGGGATCTGGGGAGAGCCAGAGCGTTACCAAGAGACTTATTGGTCACGTTATGACGAAGCTGGATATTACTTCGCTGGCGATGGCGCAAAATTAGAT
>Ga0194055_10003836_pt1 | contig 11475 bp, 12 predicted proteins | sample SepL449m_MetaG_FD_155482 | JGI IMG/M metagenome (GOLD analysis project Ga0194055, IMG submission 155482) | Anoxic zone freshwater microbial communities from boreal shield lake in IISD Experimental Lakes Area, Ontario, Canada - Sep2016-L442-9m | ecosystem: Environmental > Aquatic > Freshwater >... | reverse complement strand
GTATTATCTGTTGCGCCAAATCCGCGCGAAACTGCGAGCGAAGTGAACGGTGAGCCGAGATCGTCTTCGGCGAAACAGAAACTTAATTTGCCGGGGTGACCATGTGCTGCGCGGTCGATTTCGCCTGGGCGTCCGCCCCCGACATTGCGAATAACCAATTGCACCGCACGACCGATAGTTAAATTCGCACGATTGCCTTGACCAAGAACATTTACGCCAAAGTTCATGCCGATTGCACGAGTTCCTGGTCCGTTGCAAATAATCACCGGCGCAACTGGCATCGTTGTCGCAAGTACCCCGTGAATGTTGTATTCATCGGTACAAATTGCTTCGATCGCTGCGATCACCCAAGGTAAATATTCTGGCAAGCAGCCGGCCATCACTGCATTAATTGCAATCTTCTCGATAGTAAGTTCAACAAGATCTGGGGGTGCAAGTACGACAACTTCTTGTGGATCACGAGTCGTTCCGCTTAACATTCGCATTACGCGTTCTGGTGTTGGCGGTACAACAGGCAAGCCATCGGTGTAACCGCGACTGAACATTGCTTCAAACTCATCTTCTGCTGAAGCAAATTCAATTTGCCGCGAATGCAAGACTTCGCCACCATAAAGCACGCGAAGTTTGTCAACAATGTCGGGGTCAACACTCATTGATCCGCAACCTGGCCGAAACTCTGGAAGTTCGCTGCCGAGGTCAGCAATGCCAGTTAGTTCGCGCCACTCACTGCGCAGCCACCCAAAAGTACGTTTTGTTTCAACGCCGTTCTCACGAAAAATTAGAGTTGGCACCGTGTCGATGTCGGCGTGCCAACTTGCGGCAAGATCGAGATCACTAACAGAAACGACACCTTCAGGAAATGTTGGATCATCTTGCGTGTAAACCGTGAGCGACGGCAATTCACCCAGGAGGCGCGCGATAACCGGCACGACCATGATGCATGTTGCACATTCGCGTTTAACAATTATTGTCCAACCGTCGCGCAACGGATTTTTCGAAACTGTCATTAACTGACTCGCCCTAACTTGCTAGAAATTCACAAATTAAGCGATTAACTTTTTCAGGTTGTTCGAGTTGCAAGAAGTGTCCGGCTGCCGCGACGACTTCGAATTTTACGTTTGCTGGCGCCATAGATTTTGCAGACTCAACAACATCAGTGCCGATGCATCCGTCATTTGCGCCGTGCAGATAAAGCAAAGGTTGTGTCGGCACGCCAGAGCTCATCTGATTTTGCAAATCGGTCAGTGCGGGGTCGCGAAAGCCGTCGCCGAGAGCTGCGCGGTAAAAGCACAATGCTGCCTGAAGGTTTTTCGGCTCGGCTAACGACTTGCGCACGAATTCAAGATCGACACTGGCGTCGTATCCTGGCGACCAATCTCGCCACAACATTTCAATGAACGCGTGATTTTTTGCGCCAACAACGAGATCGGCTAATCCATGCTGAAAGAAAAACATATACCAACTGCGTTTAACTTGTTCAAGATTTTGCATGAAGGCCAAACCGAGAGCAGCAGTCGGTGGCACAGCCATTCCTACTACTTTGCGCCACCGTGATGGCGCGTCGAGTGCAGCGCCGTAAACAGAAGGTGCTCCCCAGTCGTGACCGATAATCACAGCATCACTGTCACCGCCGAGATTTTCGTGCAAGGCATTTGCATCACGAGCCAACATCGCAGTTTGATAGCAACTATCTACGGGCACTGCACTCGGCGCGTACCCGCGCATAAATGGGGCAACGGCTCGATAACCAGCTGCAGCAAGTTGGGGCATCAAGTGGCGCCATGTTTGCGCCGTGTCAGGAAATCCGTGCAGTAAAAGCGCCAATTTGCCCGAGCCACATTCGAGATATGAGAACTCAGTGCCGTTCGCTGCCACGCATTCTAATTTGATGGTCGCTTCAGCCATATTTAAAAGATACTTGACTGGGACTAAGGTCACGCCATCAGTCGTTCGCAAACAGCCACGATTACGAATAATATTTCACGGTGGGGGAAAACGAAGTAACTGTGAGGTTCCATGGCGTGCGCGGTTCAACTGCATGTCACGGTCAATCGACACAGCGCTACGGCGGAAACACCTCGTGCGTTTCGGTAGATATTGGTAGCGACTCACCAATAATTTTTGATCTCGGTACTGGTTTGCGATACCTGAGTTGTAGCGAAGATGATTCAGCCGCACCAAAACCATTTGTTGGCGCCTGTTTGCTTACACATTTACATTGGGATCACCTGCAGGGTTTACCATTTTTTAAGTCGTTGTTGCACTCTGACACCGTGATTGACATTTATGGGCCGCGACAACTAGATGGTGAGTCGCTCTGTGATGCGTTCATTACAAAAATTTGTCCACCGACTTTTCCGATTTGTATTAATGAATTTGCAGCAACAATCAATTTTCACGAGATCGGCGATGATGACTTCGTGATCGGTGAAACAAAAGTAATGAGTCGCTTTGTTCCACATACGGGGCCAACACTCGGTTTTCGTGTGACCGCAAATAACACGACAGTGACGTATCTTTCTGATCATCAACAGCCAGACGGAGATTTTGCATTAACCACGGGTGCGCGGCAATTATGTCAGAACACGGATTTGTTGATTCATGATTCGCAATTTACGCCAGCAGAGTTTGCAACAAAATCAAATTGGGGACACTCAACGCTTGAGTTTGCAATGTGGGTTGCTGAAACTACATCTGCAAAGCGATTGGCATTGTTTCACCACGATCCTTCGCGTAGTGATGACGCACTCGATGTTATTGCTGGTCGTCTGGCTGGCATCGCCAAAAATCGGGGTTTTCAGGTGTTCGCAGCGGCGGATGAAATGTCGGTCAAGGTTTCTGCCGTAGTCTCGTAAGCGATGACTGAAGCATTTGATAGCAAAGAATTTCGGAGTGCGTTGGGCAATCTGCCGACCGGTGTCGTAATTGTTACTGGTGTAGATGTTTCGGGCGAGCCACTAGGAGTAACCATTGGTTCATTCGTATCAATTTCGCTAGACCCACCTTTGGTTGGTTTTTTCCAAGGATTAAATTCAAAGACCTGGCCGGCAATTGCCGTGTCCGGCAGTTTTTGCGCCAATATTTTGGCACAAGACCAAAGCGAGTTGTGTTGGCGATTTGCAAAAGAGGCCGAAGGCAGATTTGACGGGGTGCAGTGGACACCTGCAACTAGTGGTTCTCCAAAAATTGCTGGCTCGCTCGCACACATTGACTGCACAATTGAATCGAGTTCACAAGTCGGTGATCATTTATTTATTGTTGGTCGCGTGCAAAATCTTGAAGCACTCGCCGGTTCTAAAAGCGCAATGATATTTTTCAAGGGTGCAGTGACAGGAACTCCACAATCCTCGTGAGTTTTATTTTCGCCGTCGTCGTTGCGGCTGTGTTTGTGTATGCGGGTGTTGCAAAGTTTGTGACCTTTAATGACTGGACATTTCAAGCGCGCGCACTTGGCGCACCAGACCCTGCCGTCGTGCTTGTGCCAACTGCTGAAGTAACACTTGGTGTGATGCTTGTCGGTGGATGGTGGCTAACTCAAACGGTTATTGCCAGCATTTTATTGCTGAGTGCTTTCACAGTGTTGTTGCTGGTGAGATTGCGCGACGAAGATCGTCAACCATGTTCGTGTTTCGGCGCAACATCACAGCGCCCAATTAGCTGGCTAGATGTTTTACGCAATATGCTTCTGATCACTTTGCTCCTAGTTTCTGCCGCAACTCAGTAGCGTTACTCTGATGCGAGTTTGGATAGATCAAGATCTCTGTACTGGTGACGGCTTGTGCGAAGATCATTGTGCCGATGCATTTAAGTTGCTCGAAGATGGAATCGCATATGTCGCCGAGCTAGGTGTGCCATTAAATGATCCAGGTGGAGCAGGAAGTCTCGCTCGCGTTGCACTCCGCGATCGGCAAAGTGTTCTGCGCGCCGCAGAAGTTTGTCCGGGCGAATGTATTTTTATTGACATCGCAGACGAGATGAACGAACCGAATAGCGGTAAGTAAAGCGAAAAATTTGTGTCCAGTGCATAGCGGTACGCTGATTCAGTGAATTGGCGCATTGCGGCAAATGGTGTTGCGCTGGTCGTCGTAATTTCAGCAGCGAGCGTTAGTAGTGCTGCAGGTTTTGATTCGCAATTCGCTCAAGGTTCGCAACGTAAATTTACTGCAGAAGATGCAAGATCTGTGCTGTCAACTATCAAAGTTGAAAACGAATATAAAACTGGTTACAAGCGCAGTCTGTTTATCCACTGGGCAGACCTGAACGGGGATGGCTGTGACACTCGCGAGGAAATTTTAAAGCGCGACAGCATTTCGAAACCGCAAGTTGACCCGTATCGCTGTTACGTCGTTGCGGGCGATTGGGTCTCGCCGTATGACGGTGCCAAGTTGAGTGACCGTGGTGATGTCGATATTGATCACGTCGTTGCATTGAAAGAAGCGTGGGATTCTGGGGCCTGGGCGTGGAGCGAATCGCAGCGAAAGGCGTATGCCAACGACATGTCAGATCGTCGCACGCTGATTGCAGTGACTGATCGGGTGAATGTTTCAAAGAGTGATAAAGATCCGTCTAACTGGATGCCACCGTTGCGAAGTTATTGGTGCACTTATCTTGGTGATTGGATTTCGGTCAAGGCTCGTTGGGGTTTGTCAATGGATCAAAGCGAATTTGGGCGCATCAGTAATTTATTGGCGAGCGATTGCGCGTCGCTAACGATTGCGAGTTGGAGTGCCGCACCAGTGTTAGTTGCTGTGCCGATTACTGTGCCAGCTATAACTATTACAACGAGCACAGTCACAACGAGCACAGTTACAACATCAAGCACAATAACATCGAGCACAACAACATCGAGCACAGTCACAACGAGCACAGTTACGACGAGTACAACTGTGCCGGGTTTGACTGTGACTAGTTCGACTACTAGTTCGTCAAGCACGGCACCAGCGTCGGCCGAAGTCAAAGACATCAGCCCTGGGTCTTATTGTGCTCCAGTTGATGGGCTCGGTTCGTATAAGTCTTTGGTTTATATTTGCTCAAAAACAAGTGCTGATGGCACGCCATATTCTGGCAATCGAGCCCGATGGCGTAAATTCGCCAACTAGAATAAGCCCATGTCTAAGAAAACTAAAAAGAAAAAAGCTCGTATGCGTCGTTCGAAAGCCAACCACGGCAAACGTCCAAACATGGGTCGGGGCTAGTTAGTTAGCTAGTTATTCAGCTAGTTGAAGTATTTGCTAGTCGTCTTCAAAACCGCGTTCTAAGAATTGCTTGCCTGTTTCGCAATTATCTTTTAGTGGGCACCAGCGACATTGTGGCCCGGGATTCAGCTTCGGTTCACGATTTTCACTAGTTAACTCGGAGATCAATTTTGCTCCGTCGGCGACTCGTCGCACTGCAGATTGCAAGACGCCTTCACTGACTTCTTCAACATCTGCCCGCGCCGACTCAAGCGAATAAGTCGCTAGTCGTCGTGGTGGCTGGCCAGAACGCAACGACTCGACTAGTGCATAGAACCGCAGGTCTTCTCGATGATTCGAGTAAATTCGGCCACTTTTTAGGTCGATGATTACTTTGCTACCAGCACCACCGAGAGTTAGGTCTACTCGTGTTGATAAAAAAATTCGACCATCAAAAAGCCCAACTCGTGCCGAACTTTCTGTAACTGGTCGCCACGATGCCTTGAGTGGCGGAAAACTTTCTTCAAACTTCGTGTAAAGATCGACTGCATAACTACGAAGTTGCGCTCGTTCGCCAGGCGATAATTTTGCAATGAAATCACTCGGGCCGCGACTCTCTTCATCCTCTAAACGGGTGAGCGCTTCGTCAACAAGATCTGCAGGCTCAACTGGTCCGCGCCAATTAATTGAAAGTTCGACCGCTTTGTGCATTACGGTGCCACGCACGTTGCTGATTGTCCATTCGAAAGAATTAAGTGAAGCCATAAAATGTGCTTCGCAGCCGTGCACAGTGTTCAAACTTCCCTTACTAATAAATAGTGGCTGATCAGGGGATAATTTTGCAGCGAGCGGCGCCAGTGCGGTTTCGAGTTGTTCGCGCACCGCTGCGACAACAGTCAGTGGCAACGGCACCCAGCCGGCAGGCTTACCGAGAACTTCAACAACACCTTGTTGCATCGGGTTTAGTTCTCTGTTTGACATGACTTAATCACATTACAGATTGGGTGTTTGAAGATATTTTTGAGCGAATTACTGTGCGATACCCGTCTGTCATAATCTGCGTCATGACGAGCACCGCAACTCACAATTCAACGCTTGTCGCGACGCGTGTTTCTGCGCTGGTTACCGTTCGTTATGCCCAATTTGCTGGTGCGGCGAGAATTCTCGCGAGTCAAGCGCATCGGCATGGTTTACGTCCGCCTGGTTTTCGTAGTCCGCCACGCATTGTTGGAGTTGATCGCAGTCTGCGTCGTTTCAACAACCGAGTTGTTGTTTCTGTGTTGTTACGTGGGCGGCCGTTTGTGGCTGTGCTCGCCGACATGATTGAGGGGGTTGTGGTGGCCAATGAGTTGACCGGTCGAAATGCCGAAAATGCAAGAACCTTTTTATGGAGCAGTGTCGAATCGCTATTAGTTAGCGATGAGGCTCAAACGCGCGTAGCCTGAGTGGGTTGCCCAGGTGGCGGAATGGTAGACGCGGGGGGCTTAAACCCCCCTGGCTAGAAATAGCTGTATCGGTTCGAGTCCGATCCCGGGCACATTAATTTTTCTAGCGAGATTCAAGTGGTCTGGCGTGGCACTATAGATAGATGAGTTTGCCGAACGGGACGCCAACACCTGAAGAGTTGCGCGCAAATCTAGACGCGCGAACTGCCCAGATGCTTGAACATGTTAAGCAGTTCGTGAATATTGAGTCACCATCAAACGAGCCAGAACATTTGCAGCGCAGCGCCGAGTTTTTGGCCATGGTCATGACCGAAGTACTTGGCAAAGCCCCAGAAATAATTGCGAGCGACAAGGGCCCGCACGTGCACTGGAAGGGCAGCGCCGACACGAAGGTCTTAATAGTTGGTCATCACGACACAGTGTTTCCAAAAGGCACTGTAGCCAAACGCGGGTTTAGTATTGACGGCGACGTAGCTCGTGGCCCCGGCATCTTTGACATGAAAGCCGGCATCATTCAAGCAATTTATGGATTGAGCGAGATTCGTGAGGCCTCTCACGCGGAGATCTTGATTACATCCGATGAAGAAATTGGTTCGTATGCTTCGCGCGCATTAATTGAAGAGCGCGCTAAGGCAACTGGCAACGTGCTGGTGTTTGAACCAAGCGGAAACGGTGATGCACTGAAGGTCGCTCGCAAAGGTGTCGGCACTTTTCGTGTTGACATTGCCGGCCGAGCATCACACGCTGGCCTTGAACCAGAAAAAGGTATCAATGCGTTGATTGAACTTGCAGCGCAAGTTCAAAAAATTGTGGCGATTGCTCAACCTGAGATCGGCACGACGGTAACTCCGACGATTGCCACAGCCGGTACAACAGAAAATGTGGTGCCAGCGGCCGCACAGATCACAGTTGACGTTCGCGTAAATGTTGTTTCAGAAAAAGCGCGCGTTGAATCTGCATTTGGTGCATTGCAACCAACTGTGGCAGGAGCGACGATCAGCGTGAGTGGATTAATCAATCGTCCGCCAATGCATGAGTCGTCTTCTACGATGCTTTACGCCGTGGCGCAAAGCGTTGCGCAAGGTATTGGCATCACCGATTTGCAGGGCATTGCAGTTGGTGGGGGTTCTGACGGCAACTTTACGGCCGCAATTGGTGTGCCAACACTCGATGGTCTTGGTGCTTGTGGCGGCGGCGCACATGCCGATAGCGAATACATCAAAGTTTCAAAAATGGGCGAGCGAGCCGCGCTAGCGGCTGCAATTACTCGTGCACTCGTCACGGGCTAATTAGCTGGCTAATTAGCTGGCTAGATTTTTTACTGACCGACTAACCCCGCGACAAAAAGTTTATTCAAGTTCGCCGAGAGTACCTGCTGCAAGAGTATTTGCATCAAGCGTGCCAGCCTGGCGGTAAATCTCAAGTTTTTCGCGCGTATCTTGAATGTCTAAGTTGCGCATCGTTAGTTGACCGATTCGATCAAGTGGCCCGAACGGCGCATCTTCGACGCGCTCCATGCTCAGTCGCTCCGGCGAATATGTAAAGTGTTCGCCAGTCGTATTGAGAATCGAATAGTCGTCACCGCGACGCAACTGCACTGTTACTTCGCCTGTTACGAGCGAACCGACCCAACGAGTTAGTGATTCGCGCAACATCAACGATTGCGGATCAAACCATCGACCCTCGTAAAGCAATCGACCTAGTCTGCGACCCATCGTGCGATAATTTTCAATCGTGTTTTCGTTGTGAATTGCGGAGATTAATCTTTCGTAAGCAATGTGCAGCAAAGCAAGCCCCGGCGCTTCGTAGATTCCTCGACTCTTTGCTTCGATGATTCGATTTTCAATTTGATCACTCATACCGAGACCGTGTCGTCCGCCGATTTCATTCGCGGTCGTCACCAATTCTGTTTGCGATGAAAACTCTTTACCATTAATTGCGACTGGCCAGCCTTCGACAAATCTGATCACGACATCTTCTGTCGCGATCTTCACTGAACTGTCGTAATGCGCAACGCCCATAATCGGGGCGACAATGTGCATGCTCGTTGATAACTCTTCAAGTGATTTCGCTTCGTGAGTTGCGCCCCAAATATTTGCATCGGTGCTGTATGCCTTTTGTGCCGAGTCACGATATGGCAACTTTTTGGCGGTCAAGAACGCACTCATCTCGGCGCGACCACCCATCTCACGAACGAAGTCAACATCAAGCCACGGTTTGTAAATTCGCAAATGTGGATTAGCAAGTAATCCGTAGCGATAGAAGCGCTCAATGTCGTTGCCTTTGAAAGTGCTGCCGTCGCCCCAAATGTCGACGCCGTCATGTTTCATTTCGCGCACGAGCAATGTGCCGGTTACTGCGCGACCAAGTGGAGTTGTGTTGAAATAAGTTTTGCCAGCAGTCGTGATATGAAACGCGCCGCACTGAAGCGCGATTAATCCTTCTTGAACTAAAAGTTTTCGGCAGTCAACAAGTTTGGCTTCGACTGCTCCATAAATTTTTGCTCGCTCTGGGATTGATTCAAGATCTGTTTCATCTGGCTGACCAATGTCAGCCGTATACGCATATGGCAAGGCGCCTCGTTCACGCATCCACGCGACGGCAGCCGAAGTATCGAGTCCGCCAGAGAATGCAATGCCAACTCGCTCGCCACTTGGCAACGAAGTTAAAACTTTTGCGCCCGAGGTGCTCATATTGTCAGAATCCGAACCAGTTTTCGCCACGCCTCAACAATAGAGACTTAGGCTGTTTGAAATCGTGCAGGTTTTAACCTTCAAGGTTTATATGCCAGTTGAAATTGAGCGACGGCGCCCTGCCAGTGCAGCAATTGTCGTTAGCGCCATACAGACAGCCATGGCTATTTCGCCAAGTGCGATGCCAGGTGTGCGAGAAAGATCTGAGATTGAAATTGCGACTAGAAAAAGTGTTGAGGCTAAACCGATGTACGGCAGAATTCGTGAAAACTTAACCACAGTGACAATCATTGCGATCGGTGCAACAAATGGCAGAAACCAAAGTAAAAAGAATGCCGGATCGTGCTGGCTTCCGAGCCACCAAGTTGGCTTGCCAATTGCGCGCGCCGAAAAAGTCAATGTCAACAAAGACCCTGTAATTAATATCTGTGAAATAACTACCGCATTGACCCAAGGCTTAGTTAATGAGCCGGCGGCTTTTGTTTGGGCTTGCGAAGGAGGAGGAAGTAACGACATATCAAGAACGACAATAGCCTAAGGAGAGTATGTTGCCCGTTAAATTTGCGCGATTGAGCATATTTTTTCCGATGTGGAACGAGGAGCAATATCTTCAACGAGCATTGAATGCCGCACAAGAGCTTTGTGATGACTTAATCAACCTTGAAATGATTGCTGATTACGAACTTGTGATCGTCGATGATGCATCTACAGATTCAACACCGCAACTAGCCGATGCGGCTGCGACCAGAGACAAGCACATCAAAGTCGTGCACCATCCCGCAAATCGCAAATTAGGTGGGTCGATCAAATCTGGTTTTGCGGCATCAACTGGCGATGTGATTTTGTACACAGATGCTGATCTGCCTTTTGATATGCGTGAGGTTCAAAACGCAATGCGTCTGATGCGCCAATATGAAGCCGACATTGTGAGCGCTTACCGATTTGATCGAACTGGCGAAGGGTATGTGCGAGTTATTTACTCAATGTTTTACAACTTGATGGTTCGAGTTTTATTCGGAGTTCGTTTTCGTGATATTAATTTCGCTTTCAAACTCTGTCGCAAATCTGTGTTTGATCAAGTAACACTCGAAAGTGAAGGGTCATTCATTGATGCCGAGTTGATCGTCAGCGCAAAGAAGCGTGGCTTATCGGTCGTGCAATTTGGCGTAGACTATTTTCCGCGTACTCGAGGTATATCAACTTTGAGTTCGCCGTCGGTGATTATAAAAATTTTACGAGAGGTGTTTCGATTGCGTAAAAAATTGAATTCAATCAAGCCAGATTTTGGTGCACCAAGCACAAAATGAATCGCCAGGATAATTCGCAGTATCAACCGTCGACATTTGATCGATGGCGGCCCGCGCTAATCGCTTTTGCGATATTGGCCACCGTCATAGCAATTGGCGTGCAGCAAAGTGAGGCGAATAAAGACCAAGCAAATGGCGCCGAAGAACCTGCTGTTGTAGTTGGTACCAGTTTGGTAGCAGCAACCACAGCGGCTCTGACTCGCACTCTTGAATCAGGCATGCAGGGTGACGATGTGTTGCGTGTGCAACAACGACTGAAAGAGTTGCATTTTGATCCGGGCCCAGTCGACGGTATGTTCGGACAAAACACCGTGCAGGCTATGTGGGCATTTGAAAAACTCGTTCTCGGAGTACCTCGCGAACAGGCCACAGGTGTCGTCACTCAATCAACTTGGGTGATTATGCAGTCAAATTTGGTAATCAAGCCACGGCGCGTTGCCGACACTGCGACTCACGTCGAAGTTTATTTACCAGAACAAGTTTTAATCGTGTTCACAAATCAAAAACCAGTTTTGATAACTCACATTTCGTCTGGTACCGGAGAGATGTGGTGTGAAGAAGTTAAAATTGACCCAGGCGAAGAGGGAAACAATTCGGCTGAGCAGATCGCAAAAGGAATTTGTGGTCAGGCTGTAACTCCGCCAGGAGTTTTCTATTTTTACAACCGACGTACTGGCATGCGCGAAACAAAACTTGGTTCGTTGTACAACCCTGTTTATTTCAACTACAACATCGCTGTACACGGTGCGATTCTCGTGCCACTCAAGCCGGCATCACACGGATGCGTACGTATTCCGATGTCTGTTGCGAGATACTTTCCGGCGTTAGTCAAATACGGTGACCGACTGTATATATT
>Ga0194055_10003833_pt1 | contig 11478 bp, 8 predicted proteins | sample SepL449m_MetaG_FD_155482 | JGI IMG/M metagenome (GOLD analysis project Ga0194055, IMG submission 155482) | Anoxic zone freshwater microbial communities from boreal shield lake in IISD Experimental Lakes Area, Ontario, Canada - Sep2016-L442-9m | ecosystem: Environmental > Aquatic > Freshwater >... | reverse complement strand
TGTCGTAGCGACGCTCGGGGGCGACGGCACTCTCAATGAAGCAGCCGAAGCGCTCGCCGGTTCGGGCGTCCCTCTCTATCCCCTCCCCGGCGGCTCACAGAACGTCTTCGCCAAGCTGCTCGGACTTCCGAGCGAGATTGTCGACTCGACCGCGCGGCTGTTGGAGCTGTCAGACCTCTGGCCGCTGCGGCGCGTTGATCTCGGCCGCGCCAACAACCGCGTCTTCACCTTCTCCGCCGGGGTGGGCCTGGACGCGAGCGTCGTTGCAAAGGTTGACGCCAACCCCGAGCGTAAAGCGCGACTAAGGCAATGGTCCTACCTGCAGAGTGGGATCAGCGTCTTCCTGCGTAGCTACGCGCTGCGCAAGCCGCGAATTTCGGTTGAAACCGATCGTGGCGATGTCGCAGCGACAACCGTTCTGATTCAGAACGGGGAGAACTTCACCTTCGCCGGCCCAACGCCGGTCACGCTCTGCGGCAATGTTGGACTGGACTCGGGCAGCTTTTCAGCCGCACTCGTCAATAGCGGCGCACCGCTGCGGGCCGGAGTCACAGCGCTGCGGGTCTTCGGTGCGACGGCCGCCAGCGGTGGTAAGAACGGAACTACGCAGTTGGGTCCGCTCACCAGCATGCGTCTGCGCTCGCGCGACGGTGAGCCGCTGCCTCTGCAGGTTGATGGCGACTTCGCGGGCGAGCACTCAGCGATCGAGTTCGCGATTGAGCCTGGCGTGCTGACCGTGCTAGCGCCGCCGGCTACGAGCCAGGCGTAACTCGGTAAGCGTCGAAGACGCTTTCGACCGCGCGTAGGCGAGCGATCGTCGCCTTGAGGACGGTGGTATCTACGACCTCGATCACAAATCGATTGGCGACCATTGGCCGGTGGTCGAGGCAGCGAGCCTCGACGATGCTCGCGCCCTGCTCGCCGATCGTACGCGTGAGGTCTTCAAGCAGCCGCGTTCGATCCCACGCGTCAACGTGGATCTCGGCGAGGAAGCCAGTCTGGTTGTCCCCTTCCCAGCGAACCTCGACAAAACGAGCGGGGTCTTTGCGCAGAGCATTGACGTTGCGGCAGTCGTCGCGGTGGATTGTGATCCCGCGGCCAAGCGACACATAACCGACGATCCCGTCTCCTGGGACCGGATGGCAACACTTCGCCAGGCGCAGCATCACGCGGTCTGCACCTTTGACTTTGATTCCGAGATCGTGCGAACTGCCGCTCGGTATCCGTGGGCCCGCCCGATCAGCTTCAAGAGCCTCGCCCGCAGCCGGCTCCGGCTCGGCCGTCTTGCCCTGCCCGAGCTGCGTGATGATCTTGCCAACGACGACCTTTGCGGAGATCTTCGATCCACCGAGTGCGACGTAGAAGTCCTCGGTCTTGCGGAAGCCCATCTCACGAATCACGGCCGCCAGCAGCGGCGAGCCAGTGATCTTTTGAACCGGCAGATCCGCGCTGCGGAGCTGTGCTTGGAGCATCTCGCGGCCGTTGCGCTCCGCGTCCTCACGGCTCTCGGCGCTGAACCACTGCGTGATCTTCTTGCGCGCGCGAGTAGTCGTGACCATCGCCAGCCAATCGCGCGATGGGCCGCGTTCGCGGCGGCCGGTCAAGACCTCGACGCGGTCGCCTGAGCGGAGCTCGTAACCGAGTGGCACGAGCTTGCCGTTGACCTTCGCGCCAACGCAGCGGTGCCCGAGTTCGGTATGAATTTCGTAGGCGAAGTCGAGCGGCGTCGCCCCTGAAGCGAGCGAGCGAACCTCGCCTTCTGGTGTGAAGACGAAGACCTCTTCTTCGTCCTCATCTAGATCGCCCTTGAGGTTGCCGACAAACTCGTCCGGGTCGGCGAGCTCTTGTTGCCACTCGAGCATCGAGCGCAGCCAGGTGAGCTTCGTCTCACCGGCCGGTGTTCCGGGCGCTGCGCCGGCGAGGCGGTCCTTGTAAGACCAGTGCGCGGCGACCCCATACTCAGCCGTCTCGTGCATCTCGCGCGTGCGAATTTGAATTTCAAGCGGCAGCCCCTCTGGGCCGATCACCGTGGTGTGGAGCGACTGGTAACGGTTCGCTTTCGGCATCGCGATCATGTCCTTGAAGCGGCCTGGCAGCGGCTTCCAGAGCGAGTGGATCACTCCAACCGCGCCGTAACAATCCTTCACGCTGTCAACTGTCACTCGCATCGCCGTGAGGTCGTAGATCTCGTTGAACTCGCGGTCCTTCTTCGTCATCTTCGAATAGATCGAATAGAAGTGCTTTGCCCGGCCCGAAATCACGGCCTCGATCCCGATCGCCTCCAGCTCTGCCTGGAGCTCCTCACCGGCCGCGCCTACGTACTGTTCGCGCGCCTCGCGCTGCTGGTTGACGAGGCCTTTGATCTCGTTGAACTTGCGCGGGTGGAGCGCGGCGAAGGCGAGGTCCTCCAGCTCCCACTTGATTGCGTGCACGCCGAGCCGGTGCGCAATCGGCGCGTAGATCTCTAACGTTTCGCGCGCCTTCTCAACCTGCTTCTGCTTCGGCATCGCCGAGATCGTCCGCATGTTGTGGAGGCGGTCAGCGAGCTTGAGCAAGATCACGCGAATGTCGGTCGCCATCGCGACGATCATCTTGCGGTAGTTCTCGGCCTGCGCTTCGTTGCGCGATTTGAACGAGAGAGCGTCAAGTTTCGTGACGCCGTCAACGAGGGTGGCAACCTCGCTGCCAAATATCTGCCTGATCTGCTCAAGCGACGCAGCGGTGTCCTCAACCGTGTCGTGGAGCAATGCAGCGACCAGAGTCTCCGAGTCGAGCCCTAGGCCGGCGCAGATTGTCGCGACGCTGACTGGGTGGCTGATGAACTCTTCGCCTGAGCGGCGGCGCTGGTCGCGGTGCTGGTGCCCGGCGAAGCGGTAGGCCTCAATGATCCGAGCCCTGTCGATCGGCAGGACACTCTGCGGCTCGCGTTCATCGATGACCGCAAACAGCTCCGAGAGAGCGTCGCGCTCGGCCGGATCCAGCGGCGCCGACTCCGCGGCCGCTGAGGTAAGTGAAGTGACTACGCCGCCAGCGATGCGATCGGACTCAGCCATTCTTTGGCCTCCTCGGCTGTGCGGGCGTTCTCGATGAAGGCTGAGGAGCTGTCGAGCTCGCGGCGGTCGGGCGCCTCGGTGAGTAGCTCAAGCTTGGACCCGTCGAAGCTTGCGAGCTCGAGTTCGCCGAGCACCGTGATGATGAGTGCCATCCCAGCCGGCGAGCGCTGCTGGTCGCCACTACGCAGCTGGTCGAGCAGCGGAAGCTGCGGGCTGTCCCGCAAGGCCCGATAGACGCTGGCCAGTGAGCCGCGTAGATCCGCATTTCGTTCAATTTCATCGAGTGAGAAGCGTAGCTCAGCCGGCCCCCAAAGCTGGTGAGCGAAGCTCCCGACGGGGCCGCTGGCAAGCAGACCCTCGGCCGTCGCTGACGGCGGTGGATCGAGCGCGACAAGATGAGTGAAGCCGTCGGCGAGAGACGGGCTGGCCAGAAGCAAAGGCCAAGAGATAAGGGCGAAGCCGCCGATCCGCCCAGTTAGCTGCGCGCGACGACGCTGCTCCGACGCACTAACCACGAGCACGCTCTCCCCGCTGGCGACGAGAGCGCCGAGCGCGCCTGCTACTCCGGAGCCTCTGCGATCGAGCAGCTCGCGCGAGCCTTCTTTGGCCCCGGCGGCGTCTGCCACCGGTGTTGCAGCCAGCGCTTCGAGCACCGCTTCGAGGTCGTCGTCGGGGCGGCCAGCGAGCTCGATTACTCCGGCGGGAATTACTGTCTCGGCGATTACGAAGCGCAGCTCCTCGGCGCCGCGCCAGCGGTTCACCTCGAGTGTTCCGACGACGTCGAGCGCCGTGTCGGCACCCTCGGGCAGCCGCGCAGTGCCAAAGGCAACGGCTCCGATCCGCAGCCCGGCGCTGTTGACGGTGCAGCGCAGGTGCTTTCCCTCTCCCATCGTTCGCGCGCCGTCGAGCCGCGCGCCGGGAATCATCAGCTTCGGTTTTGGGTTGCCGATGCCATACGGCCCGAGATCGGCAAGCTGCTCAGCGAGCTCCATGCTCAGGCCGTCGCCACCGACAACTGCGTCGGCGTGATCGACGGCGCCGACGGGCTGGTCGGCAAAGATCGCTGAGCAGTACTGCTCAAAGCTGGCGGCGAATGCTTCTACCGACGAGGCGGCAACCGTGCAGCCCGCGGCGGCGCGGTGGCCGCCAAAGCGGAGCAAGTGCTCTGAACACGCTTCGAGCCCAGCGAGCAGATCAAAGCCCGGCACCGAGCGCCCCGAACCGCTCCCCTCTTCACCGTCGAGCGCAACGATCACAACTGGGCGCTGGTGTGTTTCGGCCAGTCGCGATGCGACGATCCCGATCACACCCGGGTGCCAGTCCTGCGACGCCAGCACGTAACCGTCGCGCGGGCCCAGCGCTGTCGCCTGCGCCTCGGCTTCGTGGCGGATCCGCTGCTCGACAAGTTTGCGTTCGTTGTTGGCGTGATCGAGCTCGGCGGCGATCGCGTCGGCGCGAACCGGGTCGTCGGTCAGCATTAGCTCAACGCCGCTATCGGCGCGCTGCATCCGCCCGGCGGCGTTGATCCGAGGCGCTAGGCGAAACCCGATCGTCTTCTCGTCAATCTCGGCCGGATCAACCTGCGCGACGCGCATCAGCGCGCGCAATCCTGGCCGCTGCGTCCGCGCCAGGGCAACCAGACCTTCACGCACAAGCCGACGGTTTTCGCGGATCAACGGCACGCAGTCGGCGACGGTCGCAAGAGCTACAAGGTCGAGGTCCTGATCGCAGTCGCCAACGTCAAGGCCGCTGGCTTCACGCAGCGCCTGAGCAAACTTGAACGCTACGCCGGTCGCGCAGAGCTCTGGGTCGGGGTAGTTATTGACTAGCGGGTGGACGATCGGAGCGTCCGGCAAGAGGCCGTCGGCGCGAGGGCGGTGATGGTCGGTGACGATTACGTCGAGCCCCAACTCGCGCGCACGCGCGACCTCGTCAACCGCTGTGATCGCGCAGTCCACGGTGATTAGAAGGCTGGCTGGGCCGGCCGCAAAGCGCTCGACGTTCTCAGCCCCTAGCCCGTAGCCGTCCTCGCGGCGCCCGGGAATGAACCATTCGACGTTGGCTCCAAGAACTCGCAGCGCGCGCACGAGGATCGCAGTCGAGCAGACGCCGTCGACGTCGTAATCGCCGTGGATCAGGATCGTAGAACCTGCCTTGACGTGGCCAAGCGCGAGCTCAACGGCCTGCTCAATTCCTTCGAACTGTGAGGGCTCGAAATGCTGATCGGCCCTGAGAAACTCAGCGGCATCGGTTGGATCGCCGAGCCCGCGACGCACCAGCAGCTGGGCGACAACAGGATCGAGGTCAAGCTCGTCGGCGAGCATTAAAACTTCGCCAAAGGGCGCTGGAGCTATCTCAATCCGGGCCGGTTCCACTACTGGACAGTAGGCCGAAAGCCCGACAGAAGGGCCGGCTTAGAGGTGCAGGGCCGGATTGCCGCGCCGCACGCCGATCGCGTAAGCAGCGGCCAAACCGAGCAGAGCGCCGGGAATTGCTTCGACAGCGTTCATCACTGTGATCGTTCCGTTCCCAGGAACGCTGAAGCCACTGAAGATCAGGCCGATGATTACGGCGCCGATGATCGCGCAGAGCAGACTGCCGACAATCCCGCCCCAGAAGCGGTCGGGAATGAAGATCGCGAAGTGCCAGATCGCAAGTCCCATCATCACCCAAGCCAAAGCAGCCATCAGCGCCTCCCGTGCTTCTTGTTGCGTTTGCGCCGCGGCGTCGTCGGCTTAGAAGGATCGTCCTTGAGCACCAAGTCCTCGGGCAGCGCGTCAACGCCGCTGCTTGCGGCAGGCGCTTCGGGCGAGACCGCTTCCTCAGCCGGAGCTTCCTCGGTCGCGACGGAACCAGAGCCGTCGTCATGAAGATCTCGGACCATCTCATCGAACTCTGCGCCGCTAACTGCGCGCTCGGGATCTTCCGGCGCGGTTAGGCGTCCGCGCTCTTTCTTCGTCTCCTCGATTTCGACCTCGGTCTCGGCGCCGCCAGCGGCCGTCGCGTAGGGCGGAACGACGCCACCATTAGCGGCCGCAATTCGTGCGCGCCTTGAGCGCCAGACGCCCTCGCCTTCCTTCCAGTGCATCAGCACCGGCGTAGCGATGAAGATCGACGAATAGGTTCCCGAGACAACGCCGACGACGAGCGCCAGCGCGAAGTCAGCGAGCGTCTCGCCACCAAAGAAGAGCAGCGCGAGGATCGGCAGCAGGGTGCAGAACGAGGTCGCTAGCGAGCGCATCAGTACTTCGCTCATCGAACGGTTGAGGATCTGCGAGAACGCGGCCCGCGGCATCCGCGGCACGTTTTCGCGCACGCGGTCGAAAACGATGATCGTGTCGTAGAGCGAATAACCAAGAATCGTCAAAAGCGCGGCGACGGTCGCCGTAGTCACCTCCAACCCGAGAAGCGCGTAAACGCCGGCCGTGATTAGAAGGTCGTGCATCAACGCCACTAGAACGGGCACCGCATAGCGCCATTCGAAGCGGAGCGCAATGTAAGCACTGATCACGATCAGCGACGCGATGATCGCGATGATCGCGCTGTCGGCAACGGTCTTGCCGAAGGTCGGCCCAATCGTCTCGAAGCTGTAAGTGCCGTTACCGAACTGCTTGTTCAGCGCCCCCTCGATCGAAGCCCGCTCATCAGCCTTAACCGTGTCGGTCGAGATCTGGAACGCCGCCTGGCCCTTGAACTCGTTGCCGCTGAGCTTCTGGATCTTCGCCTTGCCGAAGCCGAGCGGGGCGATCGTGTCGCGGACCTGCTGCTCAGTTGCCTGCGTAGGTAGCTCGGCGACAAGCCGCGTGCCGGAAGTGAAGTCGATGCCGAGGTTGAGGCCATTGATGCCTACCGCTAGTGCCCCAACCAGCAGGATCGCGCCGGAGAGCGAGAAGAACCATTTCGAGGCGCCCATAAAGTCCCAACGGAATCGCTGGCGCGTTGAATGGGTGCCGAGCATCGCCGGGCTGGAGATTGCTTTCGAGCGCGCGAGCGTGCCGAGCACGGCCTGCGTAAGCAGAACGGCGGTTAGGAATGAAACGATTGTGCCGACGCCGAGCGTGAAGGCGAAGCCCTTAACACCCGCCGTCGCGAGCATGAAGAGGATGAAGGCGACCATGAATGTGACGACGTTGGCGTCGATGATCGCTGAGAGACCCTTGCGGTAGCCCTGGCTGATCGCGACCGGAATTGAGCGCCCGAGGCGGACCTCTTCCTTGACTCGTTCGAAGATCACGATGTTGGCGTCGGCTGCGACGCCGATCGTCAGGATCAAACCAGCGATCCCTGGCAACGTCATCGTGATCGGGATCAGCTTCACGATCGCGAACAGGAAGACGGCGTAAACGCCGAGTGCGCCGATCGCGATCAGACCTAGTAGTCGGTAGATCAAAAGCAGGAAGAGCGAAACGAGAGCGAGCCCGATCAGGCCGGCGATGATCCCCTGGTTGAGGGCAGCCTTTCCGAGCGAAGCCGAGACCGACGAAGCTGAGATCAAATCGAGCTTGATCGGCAGCGCGCCGGTCTTGAGCAGGTTGGCGAGCTCCTGCGCGGTTTGGATCGTGAAGCCGCCCGAGATCTCTGATCCGTTACTGCCGTCGATGCCATCGGGGTTCTGCTGGAAGTCGATGTACGGAGCTGAGATCAGCTTGCCGTCGAGCACGATCGCAAAGTGTTGGAAGGCGCTGCGCGCGTCGCCGCCGAAGAAGTTGTCCTGGCCGCGCTGAGCGATCTGGCGCGTCGTCTCCTGCCAGATTGCCTGGCCCTTGTCGGAGAAGCTGAAGTTGACGGTCGGCGCGCCGCTGCCGCCAGCGCCGTTGGCAAAGCTCTGCTTCGGGTCGGTGATGTCGGTGCCGCTAAGGGCAGGGTCGTCCTTCAGCACGTAGTACTGATCGGGGCCCTTGCCCTTGGCTGGGCCTTCAGCCTGAACGACGATCGTTCCCGGCTTCACTTCGACAATCGACGTGTCAGCGCTCTGCGCAATTTTCTTCGTTGTGATCTCGGCGTTGAGATCGGCCTTCGTCTCCTGAGGGCCGGCCAGAACAGTCTTCGCCTTGTCGTTGACGAGGTAGTAGGAGCCGGTCGTCGTTTCCTTGCCAGTATTCGTCTGCGGGCAGCCCGCCGCGCGCTGTACCGCCGCGTACTGCGTCACTGCGCCGGCGCCGCTTCCTGCAGAAGATCCGCCCGTCACGGCCGCATCTGTCGGGGCCGGCTTGCAGCCAGGTCCGAGGACGTTGGTCTCCCAGTCGTAGAAGTAGAGCTGTGCAGTCTTTCCGACCTGCGCCGCGGCCTGATCGGCGTTGGTGACGTTCGGTAGCGATACATCGATCTGGTCGGCGCCGGTGCGCTGAATCTCTGGTTCGGCGACACCGAGCGTGTCGATCCGCTTGCGCATGATGTCGATCGTTTGATTGACCGACTCGCTTGTGACCTGCGCCTGTTTCGTTGGCTTCGCCTGGTAGACGAGAGATACGCCGCCCTTGAGGTCAAGACCAAGGACCGTCGGCTTAGTTGCGATCACTAAACCGGAGAGCAGAAGCAGGCCGGCCACGAACAGCAGGATCAGTGAGTTGCGGCGGCGGTCGGTCATCGAGTTAGAAGAGACTACTTTGCGGGCGTTAGGACTAGGAGCAGTCCGCCGTCATCGTCGTAGGCGGGGAAAAGGTCGGCGCTAGCTTTTGCTGGCAGATCACCCTCGGCGCGGACCTCTACCTGCTGGTCGAGCGAGCGGACACCCCATTCCAACACCGTTGCGACGGGGTCGCCGTCCTTGTCGAAGCGGAGGCCGAGGACGTCGTCGACGGGGCGGCCGATGACGCGCTCGTCATCGAGTCCGGTCAGCTCAAAAGCGCCGCGGCCGCAGGCAATAACGCGGGCGTCGTTGTCGCAGACAAAGAAGGCTGCATCGGGCGCCGGGAAGTAATCGTCCAGCAGTTCGAAGATGAAGCCGAAGCCGCACTCGCGGCAGCCTTTGGGATCGCCGCGGAAACCGTTCCCAGTGTCGACTGAGAGCGAGCGATTACCGCATTGGGGGCAGATGAAGTGGTGCGCCATTAGAGCGACCTAGAGTACGCGTAGTTCGTCGCGCCTGCGCCGCGACCGATCTTCTCGGCGCTTAGAAGAGGGCCGCGTCGCGCGGCGGCTCGAGCCCGAGGTGCTCGTAGGCGGCCATCGTGGCTGTTCGGCCACGGGCGGTGCGGCTGATCAGCCCGCACTGCACGAGGTAAGGCTCGTAAACCTCTTCAATCGTGTCCGACTCTTCGCCAACGGCGATCGAAAGCGTTGAAAGACCGACAGGCCTACCCGAATACGTCGTGCAGAGGACGGTCAGGATTTCCCGATCAAGCCGGTCGCAGCCGAGCTCGTCAACCTCAAGCAGCTCAAGCGCGCTGTTGGCGGCTTCGGCGGTGACCGTGCCAGTCCCGCGCACCTCAGCCCAGTCGCGAACGCGGCGCAGCAGCCGGTTGGCGACGCGTGGCGTTCCGCGGCTGCGACCAGCTATCGCTAGCGCACCGTCATCGTCGAGCGAGACTTCGAGGATCGCGGCCGAGCGCCTGACGATCGCGGCGAGCTCCTCGGGGCCGTAATTCTCGAGTCGATACTGAATGCCGAAGCGGTCGCGGAGCGGCGTCGACAGCAGACCTGCTCGTGTTGTCGCGCCGATCAGCGTGAACGAAGGCAAATCGAGCGTGACGACTCTCGCACCGGCACCTTGGCCGATAGTGATCGGCAGCCGGCGATCTTCCATCGCCGGGTAGAAGGTCTCCTCGAGCGCACGACTAAGCCGGTGGATCTCATCGACGAAGAAGACAGAGCCGGGCTCCAGCGCGGTCAGCAAGGCGGCGATGTCGCCCTTGCGCTCAAGCGCCGGGCCGGCGGTTTGAACAAAAGGCACACCGAGCTCGGTGGCGATGATCTGCGCCAGCGAAGTCTTTCCAAGCCCTGGCGGCCCGGCGAGCAGCACGTGATCGAGCGGTTCCTCGCGGCCCGTCGCCGCCTCGAGCGAAACAGCTAGTTGGTCGCAGACGGCTTGCTGGCCGATAAAATCCTCAAGCGTCTGAGGCCTCAGCGAGCGGTCGAGCTCGTCCTCCTGCGCCAAAGCGCCCGGAGTCATGATCGGCGCATCCTCTGGAAACTCATCGCTCATTGCCGAGCCGCCTTCAGTGCGCTTTGGAGCAGATCCTCAGCGCTCTCGCCTTCGGCCCCAGCAACAAAGCCGTCGGCCTCCTGCATCGTGAAGCCCAGCTCTACTAAGCCGTCGCGAGCGATCCGGCGTGGATCGTCGCCGCGCGTGACTGTGATCTCACCGTCCTCGCCACCGAGCGAGATCACCTTCTCGCGCAGCTCGACGAGGATCCGCTCTGCCGTCCGCTTGCCGATCCCCGGCACGGCTTGAAGGCGGGCAACGTCGCCGCTCGCGAGCGCGCTTGCGAGCTCGCGTGGAGGACCGCCGCTGAGCAGCGCTAGCGCCACCTTCGGCCCTACGCCTTGAACGCCGAGCAACATTAGGAAGAGGTCTCGCTCCTCCTCACTGGAGAATCCGTAGAGCGCCATTGAGTCGTCGCGCGCGACGAGGTGGCAGTGGAGCGAAACTTGCTGCCCGACGGCCGGCACGTGCGAGAGCGTCTCAGCTGAGACCGCAAGGTGATAGCCGACGCCGCCGCTGGTTTGAATCACGACGTAATCCTCACGGCGACCAACGACCTCGCCGTTTACGAAAGCGATCATGCGACGCGCGCGTCGGGTACCTGTGCGCGCAGAGTGGCGCTGCGCAGTGGTGCGTGGTTGGCGTGGCAGATCGCGACCGCGAGCGCGTCGGCGGCGTGGTCCGGCGTGGGCGGCTCCGGCAACGCGAGCAGACTCTGCACCATCCGCGTGACCTGCTCCTTTGGAGCGCGGCCGCTACCGCAGACCGCTCCCTTGACCTGCTGGGGCGTGTAGTCCTGACACGGGATTGAGCGACGGCCAGCAGCCATCAAGACAACGCCGCGGGCCTGGCCGACGGCAAAAGCGGAGCGAACGTTCTGACCGAAGTAGATCGCCTCAAGCGCCAGCGCGTCTGGGTTGTGGCGGTCGAGCAGCTCTTCAACTTGTGCGAAGAGATCGGCCAAGCGATGCTCCGGCGAGCGCTCCGGCCGCGTCCGCATTACGCCGCCGTCGAGCGCCACGAGGCGCCCTGCGCGCCTGCGCACAACTCCAAAGCCGGTATTGGCGATACCGGGGTCGATTCCGACAACGATCATTTCCCGTGATTCTGCGCCCTGCGCCGGATGCCTCCCCTAAGAGGCTGCGCAGCTACTGCTTAGCTGCAGCTGCTGCGCGGGCACTGCTGAGCGACTCACCCGAGGCGACGCGCTCCAAGCCAAGCCAACAGAACTCCATTACGCGGTCGACGACCGCAGCGCGCGGCACCGTGTCGTGGTCGTAC
>Ga0194055_10003831_pt1 | contig 11480 bp, 11 predicted proteins | sample SepL449m_MetaG_FD_155482 | JGI IMG/M metagenome (GOLD analysis project Ga0194055, IMG submission 155482) | Anoxic zone freshwater microbial communities from boreal shield lake in IISD Experimental Lakes Area, Ontario, Canada - Sep2016-L442-9m | ecosystem: Environmental > Aquatic > Freshwater >... | reverse complement strand
GCTGCCGCGGCGCGAGGCAATCCCTGCGTGGGCTAAATACTTGCCGAGTCTCATCGTCTTGGCTGCCACGATAGGGGGCGATGGATCTTGAACTGCTACGCACAACGCTCGACGCGGCCGGTGAGCCGGGCTACCGCTACGACCAGGCTTGGGCCTGGCAGGCACGCGGCGCCGCCGACTGGGAAGCGATGAGCGACCTCCCCGCGCCGCTGCGCGCGAAGCTCAGCGCCGAGGTTCCGTTCTCCACACTGACGGTCGAGAACGAAGCCGTCTCGCGAGACGGAACGATGAAGGTGCTGTTCAGCACAGCCGACGGCCGCCCGGTTGAAGCGGTGCTGATGACTTATCGCGACGGCCGCCGCTCGCTCTGCCTCTCTTCACAATCCGGATGCCCGTTGAGCTGCAGCTTCTGCGCGACCGGCATGATGAAGTTCGGTCGCAACCTGACGAGCGCTGAGATCATCGATCAAGCGCTCCACTTCCGCCGCATCGGTGATGTGAACCACTGCGTCTTCATGGGAATGGGCGAGCCGATGATGAACCTCGACAACGTACTGGCGGCCTGCGACCTGCTCCCCGACCTCGGCATCACCAGCCGCCGCACGGCAATCTCAACGGTCGGCTGGGCGCCCGGGATTGACGAGCTCGCCCAGCAATCGCGACCAATCCGCCTTGCGCTCTCCCTGCACGCACCCAACGACGCGCTGCGCAGCGAGATCATGGCCATCAATGACCGCTACCCGATCGCTGAGGTCCTAGCTGCCTGCGACCGCCATTACGAGGCGCGCCGCCGGATGACCTTTATTGAGTACGTGATGCTGGCCGGCGTCAATGACCGCTACGAGCAGGCGGTCGAGCTTGCCGCGCTGCTCGACCCCAAGCGCTACAAGATCAACCTCATTCCCTACAACCCGACCGGCTCGCCTTACGACGGTTCATCGCGGGCTGCGATCGACGCCTTCCAGAGCACTCTCGAGGCCAACGGGATCGGCGCGACCGTGCGCCTAACGCGCGGCCAGGACATCGCTGCTGCCTGCGGTCAGTTGGCAGCGAACGCGTTGGCCGGCTGATCGCCTTCTGACTCGCCGGCGTCTTCAGCATCGTCGCTCTCGCCGAGCTCGTCTTCGTCTTCGACCTGAGGTAGTGGCTGCTGCGCCTCGTCGCCCTCAGCAGTCGGGGCCTCTCCGAGCCGCGCACCGCCTGCGGCCATCAAGCGCTCGCGCAGATCGGCTTGCTCCTCAGGGCTTGGGTCCCACTCGGATATTGGCGGCAGTTCGCCGATCGAGCTGAGCCCGAACAGCTTGAGGAAGAGATCGGTCGTTCGAAAGCAGATCGCGCCGAACTGAGAGCGACCCGATTCTTCAATCAGCCCGCGCTCCAGCAGCGTGCCGCTGGCCGAGTCGGCACTGACGCCGCGGATCCGCGTGATCTCGGGCCTAGATACCGGCTGCAGGTAGGCGACGATCGCCAGCGTCTCAGCTTGGGCCGGTGTCAGCGGCGGCGTGCGCGGCTTTGACAGCAGCCGTCGTGCAGCTTCGTCGTTCTCGGCCGCGCTGGCCAGCGTGTAGCCGCCGGCGACGTGTTTGAGAACCATTCCTCGTTCGCCCTCGGCCCAGGCAGCAGCAAGCTCCTCGAGGCCGGCGGTGACCTCCTCGGGATCGCAGCCGATCGCCTCGGCGAGCTCTTCCTCGTTGACGGGCTGCGGGCTTACAAAGAGAAGCGCCTCAATCATCTTGGCGGGCTGGTTCATGCGGCTCCTTGGATCAGGTAGGGACCTTGTGCCTGCTCGACTGCAGCAATAGTGATCGGCGCGAACGGCGCATCCTGCTGCCACGTCGCCTCGCCCTGCTTGTAAAGCTCGAGCAGGGCGAAGAGCGTTACCGCAACCGTCATCCGATCGGCGCCGGCCACGACCTGATCAAACGAGCAGGAGCCGCGCAGCAGAATCTTGCGCAGGTGCGCGAGCCGCGATGGAACCGTGACGGTCGAGACCCGCAGATGGGCGAGCGAGATCTGCGGCGGCGTCCGCAGCAGTCCGCCGATCGCTTCGCCGAGCTGACTCGCTGCGTAAACCTTATCGGCGTTCTCGAGCGTGACCTGCTTAATGAAGCCAGGCAGCGGAGCTTCGCGGTAGTGGTAGCCGCGCTGCTCGCCGAGCAGGTCGGCGAGGTGCTCAGCGGCCTGGCGGTAGCGGCGCGCGTCGAGCATCCGGGCCAGCAGCTCCTCGGCCGCCTCGCCGGGCTCTAGGTCGCCGAGCTCATCGATCTCGCCAGCCGAGAGCATCAGCCGCGACTTCAGCTCCAGCAGCGCAGCGATCAGGACGATGAACTCTGTCGCCATTTCGAGATCGAGTTCACCGCGCGCCTCAAGCACGTCAATGTAGGAGACGACGATCTCAGCGAGATCGAGGTCGAGCAGGTCGACCTCCTCTCGCAGGACGAGTGTCAGCAGCAGGTCGAATGGACCCGTGAAAAGCTCGAGGTCGAGCTCGATCTCGGCAGCGATCACGGGTCGGAAGTTACAGCGGCTGCCGGTCGGCGCCCCAACATGACAGCGCCAACAAGGACGCAAAGCGCTCCAGCGGCGCCATATGCCAGCAAATCGCCGCTAAGCGCCGCCAATGCGCCGCCAATCGTTGCTCCAGCACCGATCGAGAGCGACCAGGTGCTGTTTTGGAAGGCGAAGGCCCAGCCTTGGTCAACCCCGATCCGTTCAGCTGCCAATGAGACGAGCTTGCCTGCCGGAACCCAGAGAATGCCAATTGCCCCCGAGCAAAGGACCAGAGCGAAGGCGAGCACAATCACGCTGGTCGGGAAGTAGAGCGAGATCATCAGGGCGCCGGCGAGGAACAAGCCGGTTCGAACGATCTTGAGCACACCGATCCTGTCGCTGAGTCGGCCGATCAGTGGACTGATAACTGCTTCGAGCGTGCCGGCGAGGAAGAAGATCAGGCCGATCAGCTCAGCGCTCGAGCCAAGCTCGCTGAGCCGTAGCGGCACCAACACCTCGATCACGCCGAACGCCATCGACGGGATCACGAAGATCATCAGCGCAATTAGGTAGCGGCTATTTCGCAGCAGCTCAAGCGGCGAGGTGCTCGTCGCTTCGGCGTCAACGTGCGGCTCCGGCGTCCGCACTGCGACGGCGGCAATCACGACGGCGGCAAGCGCAGTCGCGGCGAAGGCAGGGCCGCGCCCGATCAGGTGCGCGACCGAGCCGAGGACCGGCCCAAACTGTGCACCGACAACGCCGGCGCCAATACCGAATCCGAGTGCCTCGCCACGCCGCTCGATGCTTGTTCCCTGAGCCAACCACGCAAGTCCTGCGGTCCATGAGATCGCGCCCGCGAGGCCCTGCAGAAATCGCCCGATGTAGAGCAGTTCAATCGTCTGTCCGAAGGCAAAGACGAGCGCCGCGGCGGCCATCACAACCAGCGATACGAGGATCGTCGGCCGAGGCCCAAATCGCGCTGTCGCCCAACCGGCAGGTAGAGCGCCTAGGAACGTTCCGATCGGATAGATCCCAACCAGCAGACCCGCTCCGCCCTTGTCTAGCCCAAACTGCGTTGATAGCGACGGCAGCAGCGGCGCCAGGGCCGCGTAGAAGAGCGTGTCGAGTAGGACTACCGAGCCAACGAGAATTACTAGCCGGCGGTTCACTCGGCCTCAGCTCACTGGACCGACGCCCATCGCGCTGCGCACTTCGGCCAGCGTTACGGCGGCTATCTCACGCGCCTGCTCGGCGCCGCGCAGGAGGATCTGCTCGAGCGCCAGTTCGTCGCTTCGGAGCTGCTCGTAGTTCTCACGAACAGGAGCCAGCATCTCGGTCACGGCATCGCTGACCGCACCTTTAAGGTCGCCGTAGCCGCGCGCATCGGCTAGCTCGGCGGCTGCCTCATCAGGAGTTATCCCCTTACAGGCAGCAAGGATGTCGAGCAGGTTGCTGACTCCCCGTTTGTCGGGATCGACAGCTATCCGTGGCGGGTCATCAGAGTCGGTGACCGCCCTGTTCAGCTTGCGCTTGATCATCTCCGGCTCGTCGAGCACGTAGATCGTGCCCTCCTCGGAAGCCGCCGTTGTAGACATCTTCGAATCCGGATCTTGGAGGTCCATGATCCGCGCCCCTACCTCAGGAATTCGATGCTCAGGCGCTACGAGGATCTCGCCGCCATCGGCGAAGCGCGCGTTGAAGCGCTCAGCGATGTCTCGCATCAGCTCGATGTGCTGGCGCTGATCTTCTCCCACCGGCACCTCATCGCAGCGGTAGGCGAGCACGTCGGCGGCCTGCAGAACTGGGTAGAAGAAAAGCCCGGCGGAGATCAGTTCACGCTGAACCTCTGACTTCTCTTTGAACTGATGCATCCGATTTAGGTCGCCGTGAGCCGTCACCGACGAGAGCAGCCAGCAGAGCTCTGTCTGTTCAGGCACGTCGGACTGGCGGAAAAGGATGCAGCTGGTTGGATCCAAGCCGGCAGCGATCAGCAGCGCGGCGGTGTCGTAGGTCCGCTCGCGCAGCTCGGTCGGGTCATAGGCGACCGTGATCGCGTGCAAATCAACGATGCAGAAGATCGCCAGCCCATCCTCCTTGGCAGCGCGCTGCTGACCGTCGACGTACTGACGAATCGCGCCGATGTAGTTACCGAGGTGCTTGCGGCCGGTCGGCTGGATGCCGGAGAAGATGCGCATGTAGAGCGAGGCTACCGCCGAAGCGGACGGTTTCGACCTGCGCTGCTTAAGCGAGTGTCGCTGCGTAGGCGTCAGCGCTGAGCAGGAGATCGACCTCGCCAGCTGCGGAGAGTCGAATCTTGATTAACCAACCGGCCGAGTAAGGCTCCGCGTTAATAAGCTCGGCGTCGCCGGCGAGCGCTTCATTTCGCTCGATCACTTGGCCGCTCAGTGGCGAGATCAGGTCGCTGACCGCCTTTAGCGACTCAACCTCGCCGTACGAGCTGCCAGCGACTATCTCAGCGCCGAGCTGGGGCGGGTCGAAGAAGATCACCTCTCCTAGCGCGTCCTGCGCGAACCAGCTAATCCCGAGCGTTGCCTGATCCCCGTCGATCTCCGCCCAGCCGTGTTCGGCGTGGTAACGGAGCTCTGCGGGGTAGTTGCCTTCGGCCATCGCCGCGCGAACGCTACTTCAAGAACGACGGGATATCGAGATCGTCGTCGCTGATCTTGGTGTCTGACGAGAGCGGCTTCGGCGAGCGATCGCGGCGAGGCGCACGGTCGCTCGTATCGGCTCGCGCTGCACGCGGACGGCTACGACCCGATGCCTGATCAAAGCCAGTTGCGATCACGGTCACGCGAACCTCTTCGCCCATCGACTCGTCGAGCACGGCACCGAAGATGATGTTGGCGTTCTTGTCGGCTGCCGAGTGAACGATCTCTGCGGCGTCGTTGACCTCGAAGAGGCCGAGCTCACTGCCGCCGGTGATGTTCAGCAGGATGCCGGTCGCACCTTCGATTGTGTCCTCAAGCAGTGGGCTTTCAATTGCCGCCTTGGCTGCGTCTACTGCGCGGCTCTCGCCGGTTGAGGCGCCGATTCCCATCATCGCTGAGCCAGCGTCGGACATCACAGTCCGCACATCGGCGAAGTCGAGGTTGATTAGGCCTGGGATCGTGATCAGGTCGGTGATGCCCTGAACGCCCTGGCGCAGAACGTTGTCGGCCTCGCGGAAAGCCTCGAGCACGGTCGTGCGCTTCTCGACCGTCGCCAGCAGGCGCTCGTTAGGAATCACGATCAAGGTGTCAACGACTTCACGCAGGCGAGCAATGCCCTCATCGGCGGCGCGCATCCGCTGCGCGCCTTCGAATTCGAATGGGCGTGTTACGACGCCAACGGTTAGCGCGCCGATCTCAGCCTTGGCGATCTCAGCGATCACTGGTGCAGCGCCAGTTCCGGTACCGCCGCCTTCGCCTGCCGTGACGAAGACCATGTCAGCGCCCTTCAGCGCTTCCTTGATCTCGTCGCGCGATTCTGCAGCCGCGCCGAAGCCAACTTGGGGGTCGGCGCCAGCACCGAGGCCGCGTGTTAGCTCGTGACCGATGTTGAGCTTGATGTCTGCGTCGCAGGCATCAAGCGCTTGAGAGTCGGTGTTGGTGGCGATGAACTCGACACCGCGAAGTCCAGCGTCAACCATTCGGTTGACGGCATTGGTTCCTCCGCCGCCGACTCCGACGACCTTGATCACTGCGAGATAGCTACCGGCTTGATAGTCAGTCATGAGATCTTGTCCGACCCTCGATTTTTGTTGAACTGTTTCGGCGTCAGTTTCTGCCGACGAACGAACGCCACGGTGGCAGCGATTCGCGCCCTTGTCAACGACAGTCTAGAGAAGCAAGGCCCCTTGCAACGTAAATCCCTCTATCTTAGGTTGAGGGTTTAGCCCCGAATAACCCTTACCTTCTACTTTAGAGTCGGCTTTGGTCATTGGGCAGCAGTTGGAGCGGAACCTGTCGTTGTCAGCATCCCCGAGGCCGGGCGTTCGGGAATTGACAGGTCTATGTAGCCGGCTCCGGCAGCCTGGGGGTCTTTGAGCACACGGTTAGCTGCGACCCATTTCGCAGCCAACCGCTGGCCGTCGCCGAAGCGGAGCTGTGGCCCTGCTCGCATCTGCGCGACCAAGCCTTCGGGCCCCACTGTGACCTGCGTGATCTCGCCGCGCAGCTGCCGCGGCGCTAGCGCCATCAGCTCTACCTCACTAGCGGTGGTCGGGTCAACAACTCGTGTGCCCCGGACGAGGCTACTGACCGTGATGACCGGAACTCCGCCGGTTGGAATCCCCGTCAGGAGCACGCCGTCGCCAGCGACCGCAACCGCACCACCGGGGCCGACCAAGGCAGCGACCGGACGGCGTTCGTGGACGGTAATCGTCATCCCGTGCGGAAACTTTGTTTTGACGCTGATGCTTTTGACCAGCGGGAAGCGCGCGACCGCCTCGGTCAGCGCCGTGCGATCGACGTTCAGCGTCGTCATCTGCTGCGCGGTGCCGGTAAGCGCTGAACGGACGGCGGGAGCGCCGAGCCCGCTTGCGCCGGTGACGGTCACGTTCTCTACCGCGACGAGCGAAGAATCGCGCAGCCAGATCCATCCCCCCAGCAGCAACGCAGTCGCGACCAACAGCGAGACCACGACCGCCAGCGACGGGCGGCGGAGCCGCGGCATCGCCGGGAAACGGGGTGAGCGCGGGAGCGCGATCGGCCAACTGGGCATCAGTCCTCTTTTCGCGCGCTGGCCTCGCTCTCCTGCTTTGTCAGCTGCTTGGTTCAACGGCGAGATCTTCGCCGAGTGTGCGGACGTCGCCCGCGCCAAGAATCAGGCAGGCGTCGCCGTCACGCAGGCGAGCCTGCAGTTGCTCTCTGGCAGTCGCGAAATCCGGGATCCAGAGCACCTCGCGGCCCCCCGCCGCGTCGGCCGCGGCCGCAGCGATTGAGCGTCCATCGACGCCAGGGAAGTCCTCTGCTCGCTCGCGCGCCTGATAGACGTCGAGCACGCAGATCAGGTCGGCGGCCGCTAGAGCGCGGCCGAACTCGGGCGCGAGCCGCTCGGTCCGCGAGAAGAGGTGCGGTTGAAAGACGGCTACAACGCGGTCGCAGTCCAGGGTGCGTGCCGCGGCGATCGTCGCCGCGATTTCAGTCGGGTGGTGGGCGTAGTCGTCGATGATCAGTGCCCCGGAGCTACTGCGGCCGATCTGCTCGAAGCGACGCCCCGCGCCAGCGAACGAAGCGATCGCTTTGGCCGCATCGGCTGCCGGCACGCCGGCCAGCAGAGCAGCTTCGAGCGCTGCGACAGCGTTGGCCGCGTTGTGGGCGCCTGGAACGCTGAGCGAAACCTCTTCGCCTCGCCACTGAAAACGCGACCCGCCCGGGAGAAGCTGGAGCGATTCGACCTCGAAGGCGACCAGCGGTAGCTCGCCTCGAAGTTCGATCAGCTCCGGCAGATCAGCAATCACGGCATTGGCTGGCTTCGCTAAGAAGGCACGGAAGACGTCCCGCAGCTCGGCGAGCGAGCCGTAGCTGGCGTGGTGGTCAAGCTCAACATTCGTGACGACGGCGACTTCAACATTCAGCGACAGCATCGAACGGTCCGACTCGTCGGCCTCTACCACTAGCCACTCGCCGCTGCCCCAGGCTGCGTTGAGCCCTGTACTACGCAGTTCGCCGCCGATTAGGTAGCCGGGGTCGAATCCACACTCGGACAGGAGCTGCGCGACCATGCTCGTCGTTGTCGTCTTGCCGTGCGCTCCGGCCACGGCGATTGTGCGTCTGAGCGCAGTTAGCTCCGCCAGCAGCTCGGCGCGCTCCATCACCCGCAGCCCGCGCTCGCGAGCGGCGATCAGCTCCGGATTGTGATCTGGGATCGCGCTCGAACGAACAATCTCGACCGCATCACCGCTGGGGAGGTTCTCTGCGGCGTGCCCAGCGCTGGCAGCTATTCCTCTCTGCCGAAGCCGTTCGAGCGTCTCTGACTCTGTCGCGTCGCTGCCGCTGACAGTCGCGCCCAGCTCAGCCGCGACGCTGGCCCAGCCGCTCATTCCGGCGCCACCGATGCCAACGAAGTGGAGTTGGCGTGCACTCCAGTCTGCGGAGCTGCTCATCGCTCTCCCCCAGCGGCGCGCAGCTCTGCCGCAACGGCAAGTGTCGCGTCAGGCCGCGCGATCGAAGCCGACGCCTGCGCCATCTGGACTAGGAGCTGACTGTCATTTAGCAAGCGATCGACCTCTCCCCGCAGCCGCTCGCCGCTGAGCTGGTCGTCGGCGAGAACAGTGGCTGCGCCCGCCTGCTCCATCCAGCGCGCGTTGCCCGCCTGATGGTCGGCGGCAGCGTGCGGATAAGGGATCAAGATCGCCGGGCGGCCGGCGGCAGCGATCTCGAAGACCGATCCACCGGAGCGAGAGATCACGAGGTCGGCGGCCAGTAGGGCGTCAGAGAACGAGTCGATAAAGCCAAAGAGCTGGTAGTTGGCGCCGCGCGGCCGCGCCTCAAGGCTTGCCAAGTCTCGGTCGCCGGCGGCGTGAATTACCTGCAGTTCGGTCTGCGAAGCGAACGCATCGAGTGCCGCCTCGTTGATCGACCTCGCCCCGAGCGAACCGCCGACGACGACGACAACTTTCTCCTCGGCGCCGAGGCCGAAGCGATCGCGTGCCACCGCGCGGTCGCTCGCAGGCGGCGGGATCGGCCGGCCGGTAACGAGGTAACGGGGGCCTGATCGCCCGTCGAGCGAGAAGGCGAGGCAGCACCGCCGAGCGAACGGCGCCAACAACCGGTTCGTTAAGCCAAAGTGAGAATCGGCCTCGGTCAAGACCAACGGAACCCGTCGCAAGACGGCGGCAGCGCCGACCGGGCCGGCGACATAGCCACCGCCGCCGAGCACGGCGGCCGGTCGAAGCTGGCCGATCATCCGCCAGGCAGTGAGGGTCGCAGCAATCGACTTAGCGATCGCGCGGAGCGCGCGGAGCGGGTTCCTTCGATCAAGCCCCTCAAGTGAGAGCTGGCGAAATTCGTATCCGGCGCGCGGGACCAATTCGGCCTCGGCACGGTCACCGCCGATGAATACGACGCGTGCGCCGTCAGTGCGCAGCGCGTCGGCGACTGCGAGTGCTGGCACTACGTGGCCGGCGGTCCCGCCGGCTGCGATCAGGTAGGTCGTCGGCATACTCGTCCTCAGATCGTTGCGCATCGGGCTCGGTCGTGACCGCCCGCGCCTTCGCGGAGCCGCCTCGGGCGATGTTCAGCAGCAGTCCAACGGCAATCAGCAGCGTAACGAGGCTGGTGGATCCGTAGGAGAGGAATGGAAGCGGCACGCCAGTTAGCGGCGCGATCCCAAGCACTGCGAAGAGGTTGAGCAGCGCCTGGCAGAGAATCAGCGAAGTGAGGCCAGCCGCGAGCAGCTTGGCGTAGCGCCCGCTGGCGGCCTGCGCAATCCGCAGCCCCGCCCAAGCGACCAAGGCGTAGAGCAGCAGCAGCCCACAAAGGCCAATCACGCCGAGCTCCTCGCCGATGATCGCGAGAATGAAATCGGTGTGGGCTTCCGGCAGGTAGAAGATCTTCTGGACCGACTGGCCGAGGCCACGGCCGAAGATGCCGCCGGAGCCGATCGCGATCTGCCCCTGAACCGCCTGAAAGCCGATGTCGCTGGCGTGGTCCCATGGGTTGAGGAACGAGGTCAGGCGGGCACGGCGGTAAGGAGCGCTAAGCGAATAAAGCAGCACCAGCGCCGCTCCAACGCCGGCGTAGCCAGCAAGCCAGCGCAGCTTGATTCCCGCCGCGACCAGCATCGCACCGCAGGTGAACGCGACGACGAGCGCCGTTCCGAGGTCGGGCTGCGTGACGACAAGCAGCATCGCTCCGCCAACGATAAGCGCCAGCGGCAGCAGTTCACCAGATCGCTTGAACCCCCGCGGATGATCTGCGAGGAAGCGGGCGGTGTAAAGCACGAGCGCCAGCTTTGCCAGCTCGCTCGGCTGGAACTGCACCGCGCCGAAGCCGATCCAGCGTCGCGCTCCGTTGACCGAGACGCCAATCCCAGGAACCTTGACCGCGACGAGCAGGACAAACGCGACGGCCAGCAAGGGGCCGGTCAATTTGAGCAGCTTCTTCAGCGGGAAGCGACTCGCCAGGTTCAGCCCGACGAAGCCGAGCGCAGCGAAGATCAGGTAGCGAATTAGCAGACCGGTGCCGTCACCGTGGCCAGCGACGACCGACGTTGCCGAAGAGGCGCTGTAGACCATCACAGCGCCGAAAGCGACGAGGCAGAAGACGGCGGTGAGGAGGACGTCTTCTTCGATCGAGCGGGCGCGCGAGCTTGCTCGAGCAGCAGGCGGATTTTGCGCAGCTGCGCTCGCACGGGCCATTCTGACTCTTCTTCGGCCTCCAGCGAGAAATTCCTTCCCAACTTCTTCAGATACTCAAAAACCCCGGTAAAGACTGAACAATGCGGCGGAATTCGTCGCCGCGTTCTTGGTAGCCGCCGGCGAACTGATCGAAGCTCGCACAGGCCGGCGAAAGCAGCACGACTTCGCCCTCTGCAGCAGTTTCAGCGGCCGCTGCAACCGCAGCCTCGAGGCTTTCGCAGCGGCTGTAATCAACGATTCCCTCGAACGACTCTGCGATTAAGTCTGCGTCCTCTCCGATCAAGAACGCCGCCCTCACGCTCGCTGCGGCCGCCTCGCCGAGCGGGTCGAATCCTTGGCCCTTCGCCTCTCCCCCAGCGATCAGCAGTAGCGGCTGATGGAACGCCGCCAGCGCTGCGACCGCCGAGGCCACGTTGGTGGCCTTCGAATCGTTGACCCACAGAACACCCTCGCTGCTGCCGAGCTCCTCGAGCCGGTGCTCGACGCCGGCGAATGATTTCAGCGCTGCGATCACTGCCTCGCCTTCAATCCCTGCGCTCAGCGCAGCGGCCGCCGCGCAGAGCGCGTTCTCAAGGTTGTGGGCACCACGCAGCCGCACCTCGCTGGCCGCCAGCAGGGCCGTCCCTCT
>Ga0194055_10003827_pt1 | contig 11483 bp, 12 predicted proteins | sample SepL449m_MetaG_FD_155482 | JGI IMG/M metagenome (GOLD analysis project Ga0194055, IMG submission 155482) | Anoxic zone freshwater microbial communities from boreal shield lake in IISD Experimental Lakes Area, Ontario, Canada - Sep2016-L442-9m | ecosystem: Environmental > Aquatic > Freshwater >... | reverse complement strand
ACCAACGCAACTCAGCACCGCGTACTTTCTTAAGGATCTCGTGTACCTGAAGTGAATTGCCCAATGACTTCGACATCTTTTCACCGGAAGTTGTAACCCAAGCATTGTGCATCCAAGTTTTTGCAAAACCCCAACCGGCTGATTGCGATTGCGCAATTTCATTTTCGTGGTGCGGGAAAATTAGATCAAGTCCGCCACCATGAATATCAAATGTCTCGCCGAGGTAAGCATGTGCCATCGCAGAACATTCCAAGTGCCAACCCGGACGACCAGGGCCCCAAGGTGTTGGCCAAGATGGGTCACCAGGTTTTGCGGCTTTCCAAAGTGCGAAGTCGCGAGGATCTTTCTTATTTGTTAAATCGGCATCTTCAGCTGATTGCAGATCATCCAATTTCTGATTTGAAAGTGTTAAATATGATTTAAGCGAGCGAACATCCAAATAAACATCGCCATTGCCAGGCGCATATGCGCTGCCGTTTGCAATTAACTTTTCCATAAGTTCAACCATCTGGGTTATGTGCCCAGTTGCACGTGGCTCATATGTTGGTGGCAAAACATTAAGCGTGGCATAGGCATCGCTAAATGCTCGTTCATACTTCATTGCAACTGCCCACCAAGGAATTTCTTCATGGACTGCTTTATGCAAAATCTTGTCATCGATATCAGTTACGTTTCGAATAAAAGTTACGTCATAGCCACTTGCGCTTAGCCACCTGCGCAAAATATCGAAGTTAACACCACTTCGAATATGTCCGATATGTGGTGGTGCCTGAACAGTTGCACCGCAAAGGTAAATACCGACCTGGCCCGCACTTATTGGCTTAAATTTTGAGACCGCTCGATCGGCAGTGTTATATAAATGCAGATCGCTAGGCATATACCAATCCTATCTTTACCGACGTGCGATCAACGAAGTGGCGATTGCCGAGATGCCTTTACCTTCGCCAGTAAAGCCCAAACCATCAGTAGTTGTTGCAGTTACCGAGACTTTTACCCCACCAAGTGCTGAAGAAAGCGCAGCTATCGCTTCGCTGCGACGCGGCCCAATCTTTGGCTTATTGCCAACGATTTGCACAGCGACGTTTTTGATTTCAAAGTTAGCAGCAGCCAAAATCTTTACAGTTTCACCAAGAAGACGGGCACCAGTAGCACCGGCATACTCAGGTTTATCAACTCCGAAATTCGAGCCTAGATCACCAAGTCCAGCAGCTGAAAATAGTGAATCACATATTGCGTGTGCTGCAACATCACTATCTGAATGACCTTCTAGGCCAATTTCATTTGGCCAAGTTAAACCAGCAAGGAATAGTGGTCGGTTTGGATTTTCCGAGAAGGCATGTGCATCAACGCCAACTCCAACGCGAATATCAACATCGTTGCTCTCGATTAAATATTTTGCCGCAATAGCAAGATCATCAGGTGTTGTAATTTTAAGTGCGCGAGTCTCTCCTTCAACGCTCAAAACTGGAATTCCAAGCTCTTCAACCAAGCTCGCATCATCGGTACCTTCAATATTTTGCAGATGTGCAAGGGTCAAAGTTTTGCGACGAAATCCTTGCGGAGTTTGTACTGCGCGAAGTTTTGCGCGATTAGGCGTCTTAGTCACATAACCTTCGCTATCGACTCGCTTGATTGTGTCAGTTACGGGAAGGGTTGGAATTACTGCGCGCTCTCCGGCAATAAGTGAGTCAAGAATGCGAAGGGCTAAATCACTTGATGCCAGCGCACGGGCCGCATCATGGACCAGTACGAATTCCACATCATCGCTAACTTCGGCGAGCGCCAATTTCACACTTGCGGTTCGAGTTGCGCCACCCGTAACAACTTTTACCGAATTGCCAAAGAGTTTCTTAAATGTTTTCTCAAAGCCGGCCGGCGCAGCAATAATTATTTCGGAGGCAATAGGAGAAAGATTTGTTACAGCATGTTCAATTAAAGTTCGCCCAACTAATTGGACGAGGGCTTTGGGCAAATTGGCACCCAACCGCTCCCCACTCCCGGCAGCCGGGATAATGAGAGCAGTTTTAGGAAGCGAGGACCTCATCGAGCAATACGCCAGCTTTTTCTTCATCTGTGCGCTCGGCAAGTGCGAGTTCGGAAACCAAAATTTGCTTCGCCTTTGAGAGCATGCGCTTCTCACCAGCAGATAGACCGCGGTCTAGATCGCGGCGATAAAGATCGCGAACAACTTCGGCAACTTTAATAACATCTCCGGAAGCCAACTTCTCAACGTTCGCCTTGTATCGACGACTCCAGTTTGTTGGTTCTTCGGTATATGGCTGGCGCAAAACATTAAAGACTCGATCTAACCCGGCGCTATCGACCACATCGCGGACGCCGACTAGGTCAACGTTCTCTGCTGGGACGCGCACTGTCAGGTCGCCTTGGGCAACCTTCAAAACTAGGTAGATTTTCTCTTCGCCTTTAATGGTCCGGGTCTCAATTGCTTCAATGAGAGCCGCTCCGTGATGGGGATAAACAACGGTTTCGCCGACCTTAAATGACATTAATTTGGCCTTTCGATAGAGGCCAAGGATACCATTCACCAATGCTTAAGAAAAACCTGAAATCAGCCACTTCTGCGCTCATCGGAGCCTCCCTTCTAGTCACTCTGGCTGGCTGTGCAAATGGCCCAGATGCCCCAACTCGAATGGTCAAGCAAGTAACAGATGGCGTTGAAGCAACTTCAGGTTCGGTAAAAGCTGTAAATGTTTTACTTGTTGCACAACCAGATGGTTCAGCAGTTCTTGTTGGAACTTTTGTTAACGAAGGCGCAGCACCTGATGGCATCACTGCAATAACAGTTAAGGGAATTGCCCCGACTGGTTTTATGCCAGAACTTTTAACCCAAAATAAGCCAGTAATTTTCACTGGTGATTCTGCAAATGCAAGTGCCGTATTTCCTGCTGCGGGCGCCGTTGCCGGAGATCGACTTCCACTTGAAATTACTTTCCAAAACGCCGGACCAATGAAGTTAGATGCAATTGTTCGCGCGCAAGATGGCTATTACGCCAGCACCACTAAATAAGTTAACTAAGAAAACTAATCTTCGAACTTATAGCCCAGCCCACGTACCGTTTGAATTAGTACCGGATTAGCTGGATCTTTCTCAATCTTTGCGCGAAGTCGCTTGATATGAACATCCAAAGTTTTAGTATCACCAAAATAATCACTACCCCAAACCCGATCAATTAACTGGGTACGTGTTAGCACGCGACCAGAATTGCGAATTAAGAATTCAAGCAATTCAAATTCCTTAAGCGGGAATGGCGCATCGGTTCCATTAATTGAAACCTTATGGCGTTCCACATCCATCCGAACTGGCCCAACTGCAAGAATTCCATCTGTCACTGCAGCTTCATCACCACGACGGCGAAGAACTGCGCGGATACGGGCGACAAGTTCGCGGGACGAATATGGCTTGGTCACATAGTCATCAGCGCCAAGTTCAAGGCCAACAACTTTATCTACTTCAGAATCTTTCGCAGTCAACATGATTACCGGGACGCTAGAGCGGGTGCGAAGTTGGCGGCAAACTTCAGTGCCAGATAGACCAGGCAACATTAGGTCGAGCAGTACTAAATCAGCACCATGACGGTCAAACTCTTCGATTGCCTTCGCACCATCTTCTGCAATCAATACTTCAAAGCCTTCGCGACCAAGTAGGTAGGCAAGTGCATCGGAAAATGATGCTTCGTCTTCAACAACTAGGATCTTCGTCATTTGGTTGCCTCCACGGCGGATATTTTTTCATTTGGTTGCGTTGTGTTCTCATCTGTAACAAGCAGTGGCAGTCGAATCGTGAAAGTGCTTCCGGCACCTTCAACGCTCCAGACCGAAACATCTCCACCATGATTTGTAACTATATGTTTAACGATTGAAAGTCCAAGTCCGGTTCCACCAGTTAAACGTGAGCGTGCTGGATCTACTCGATAAAAACGCTCAAAAATTCGCTCTAGGTCCTTCTCTGGAATTCCGATACCTTGGTCAGTTATTGAAATTTCACAAATACCGTCAATCTCTTTTATGGCGATAGCAACTCGAGTTCCATCGGGACTGTAATTGATGGCATTTTCAATCAAATTATGAATTGCCATTGTGATTTGTTCACGATCACCATTTGCATAGGTTTGAATTTCGTTCTTATATAAAAACTGAACGTTGCGATTCTCGGCATTTAATCGGGACTGGTCTAGGGCATCTTGGACACATTCAGAAACTAAGAATTTTTGGGCGCGCTTAAGTGGATCATCATCTTGAAGTCTTGATAAGTTGATAATCTCTTGAACCAGATCAGTTAGGCGCTTTGATTCTGTCTGCATGCGATTAGCAAACCTTGTGATCGCTACTGGGTCATCGCTGGCACCAAGTACCGCTTCACTTAAGATTGAAAGAGCACCGATTGGTGTCTTTAGCTCGTGTGAAATATTTGCAACAAAGTCTCGTCGAATTGAGTCAAGGCGGCGCATTTCGCTGTCATCGAAAATTAAAATTGTGATTAAACCGCGACCACCGATTGGTGCAACACGAACAAGTAAGTCATGTGTTCCGGCACCTATAGGACCTCGTGGCAACTCCAAAGTGGCCTCTTGGATCTGCCCGGACCGTCGGGTGGCGCGAACTAATCTAAGTAAAGATTCATTAGCAAGGTGAAGATCTCGAACTAAATTAAATGTTCCGATGCCTTTTGATTGAAAAATAATTGCATCCGAGGGTGAAAGAACAATGCTCTCGGCATCGAAGAGCGTTAACAAATCTAATTCTTCATCAGAAATTAACGAGTTATCAGAACCTAATTCAGCGCTCGGACGTATTTCGCGTTGGTCGGAATTCTCGGAACTCAAAGCGCCCTTGCTGCTTTTTCGACTAATCCAACCCATGGGCTAATCGTAGGAGTCCAGGGCAATCACCCCGCCCTAATACCCCCATTTACCGAGAAAAGGCCAATTTCTTAACCTTCCGTTAGGCATCTATTCAGGACGCGTTAACGATTGAACGTCTTGCCACCTTGGGGAACGACTATTCTTTCGTCATGCGCAACGCCTTTCATGACGAACTAGATGCCATTGGCGCGAGCTTGCTACAAATGGTTGGCCTGGTTAAGGCCGCGCTCTCCGATGCCACCACTGCAATTCTCAATGCAGATCTCGCATTGGCCGAGAAAGTAATTGCATCAGATGCTGCGATAGATGCAATCCAGCATGATCTTGATGCCCGCACTATAAATTTAATGGCACGTCAACAACCAGTTGCATCTGATCTTCGAACACTAGTTAGTTCACTTCGCATGAGCGCTGACCTAGAACGAATGGGCGATCTGGCACACCACGTTGCTAAGCAAGCTCGTATGCGCTATCCAAACTGCGCAGTTCCAGCCGAATTAACCGACACAATTCTTTCAATGGGTCGCGTCGCGAATGCAATCATTGAAAAACTTGCAGTTTCAATGGAACACCGCGACACCGTGCGCGCACTTGAAATTGAAACCGATGATGATGAGATGGATTCCCTTCACCGCAAACTTATCGCCGCGCTATTAGACGACAATTGGTCCCATGGAATTGAAGCCGCGATAGATATGACTTTGATCGGCCGTTATTACGAGCGTTGTGCTGACCACGCCGTTTCTATTGCAAGACGCGTCTACTTCTCAGTTACCGGCGAATACGTCGAGATTAGCGACTGAGGAATAGAAAAAAGAATCTTTAACGCTTCAACAACCATTAAGAAAATCGCTGCCGGCAATAAATCAACACTTCGTTTCAAAAACCAAGGCAAACCATTAGCTAATAGCCACTTGAACTGAGCGATTTTAGAACTCTTCTCGGTTTCAGAAATTTCCGGGTCCTGCAACTCCCACCCACGGCTCCGCAATTTTTGCACCATTTCATTTGCAAGGAGTTGATGCCCCTTTGGTCCAGGGTGCATGCGATCGATATGCCAGTTTCGCAAGTCATGAACATTAGGGATTTCGCGCGTTCTAATTAGCAATACATCTAGCTCTTCGGCGATCTTCGCATAAACCTCATTCACTGCCTCAACACGGCGGCGCAATACACGCTTTAATAATTTGGGTATCCGTAGCAGCGCATTTGGGTCATGAAGTTCCACCATAATTACTTCACTTCCCCGTGACATTAATTCATCGCAAGCTTTACGCAAATTTAGATATAACTCTTTAGGATCAAAACCATTTCGAAGTAGATCATTGCCGCCGGCAATTACCGCACAAATATCTGGGGCATGATCGATCGCCTTTGAAAGTTGAACTTGCGAAACTTCCCCAGACTTGGCACCCGGTCTAGAAAAATTTAAATAGTTAGTCTGATCTTTAAAACTATTTGCCAAGTAATACGCCCAGCCACGCATCGTGCCATCGGGTGCGCAATCTCCAGTTCCAAATGCTGCGCTGTCTCCAATAACCGCAAATGTGAGTGGTCGCGATTCTAGGAATGCCGTAGACATTAGCTCGCCTTTAACCTGCGTTTTGTCGAAACAAATGGTGCACTCTGACCGATTTCTGTAATCCCGTGATGGCTGCGCATTGTTGAAATGGTTGTCTCCCATGGAAATTGTTCTGCAACTGCTCTTGCTCGGGCCCTCATGAACTTCTTGCCAAGGACACTAAGTATCGATTCAGCTAACCCAACTCCACTATTAACCGCGGTCGCACCAGCTGGATGATCTTTATCAAGAAGGAGAAATTCGCCAACCGCACTAGTTTCTGAAGCAACTACCGGTGTTCCGGATGCCAGTGACTCCAACGCAGCCAAGCAGAAAGTTTCTAATGGGCCAGGAGCGAGTGAAACATCCGCACAAGCAAGAATTCGGGCAACACGTTTTCGATCAGCGATATATCCCAAAGTATCTACTGGATAACCTTTCGACATTTCGCGAATCTTCTTCCACATCGGGCCAATGCCGACAATAACTAGTCGGGCATCAACCCCACGCTTGCGAAGCTCTATCAGCGCTTCAACACTTCGTTGTGGTTCTTTTTCTGGCGAAAGCCGACCACAATGAACTAGCAAAACTTTCGCACCTTTTAGCAATTCTCGACGATAGGCAAGGTTACGATTCGTTGGATCGAAAATCTCTAGATCAACACCAAGTGGCGCTCTAACCAAATTCTTAGTGCCAATCTCTTTGAACTCACTGGCAGCAAAATCAGTAGTAGTAACTACCTGATCAAAGGTTTTGGCAAGCCTGCGATTGTGCGCATTTACTAAAAAGTTCCGAACACCTTTTGGCAATGGCAGAAATCGCTCTGCAAGTCCGCGCAGCGTTTCATGGCTAAAGACAATAGTTGGAATGTTCTGGCGGCGTGCCCAGCGGCCAATTGACAGTAGCGTGAAGCGGTCAGATACTTCAATCCGATCTGGATTCAGTTCTGCTAACAACTTGCGCAACTTGGCGTTACTTCTAATTATTTGATAGCCACCACTGCCAGGCAAAATAATGCTGGGTAGGTAAATTTTTAAGCCATATGGCGTTGGCTCCTCAAAATAAATAGTGCCTGGAACTATGTATATGAACTCGTGGCCATAGCGAACATATCCGCGTCCCAGTTCATGAAGTGTTGTTTTAATACCACCAGAGTTTGGTCCGTAGAAATTAGCGATATGTACGATCTTCATGCGACTACCTCTTTCAGTAGCTCTTGTTTTAGATTTATAACTTCGGTGTAATGATTTAATAACTCGGCATTAATTGCCGCCCAGGTCCGCTTCTCAACAGATTCTCTGGCGCTCTTCGCCATTTCGACGCGATCATTTCGCAATCTAAAGTGCAGAACTGCGGCTTCTAATTCATCGGGACGGTGAGTATTCATTACATATCCAGTAGAGCCATGTGTTACTAAATCTGCCGGACCACCGGTGGTTGGAACTATGCAAGGCACGCCAGATGCGAGTGCTTCCTGAACTGCTTGGCAGAAAGTTTCATTTGGGCCAGGGTGAATAAACAAATCTAGGCTGGCATAAATTTTTGCAAGGTCTTCGCCGCTCTGAAATCCCATGAAGATTGCGCTCGGTATTTCCTTCTCAAGTTTTGCTCGCGCCGGACCTTCGCCGGTAATAATAAGTTGAATATTTGGATCGCGTGCAATAAACCGAAGATCTGAAATTCGTTTCTCATTTGCAACCCGGCCAACGTAGCCAACTATCGTTCGCTTACCGCTTGGATCCCAAGTATTGCGAAGTTGGGTGCTGCGCTTTTGTGGATGAAATAGTTCGCTGTTTACGCCCCGGCGCCAGAGGTAAACATCCTTAACGCCTTGATCAGTTAGTTCGCGACAGGCCGAAGTTGATGGAGCCAACGTCCGCGTTGTTTGCGAATGAATCTTGCCCACCATTTTTTGTAGCGTTGAACCAGCAACGCTGAGTCCGTAATGCCGAGCGAAACCTGCAAGATCAGTTTGGTAAACCGAGAGGCTCGGAATATTTAACTTCTTGGCCACCTTTGCACTAAATGCCCCAAGAGCAAATGGTGAGGCCAAGTGAAGAACATCTGGGTTAAAACCATCTAAAACATATTCCAGTTTGCGTGAAGGAAGTCCTACTGGCATTCCGATCGGCAAAATGTTTTGTACTGGAATTGAAGGAATTGTCTTGATGCGATGGCCGGCATATTCGCGGGGCGTATTTGGACTTTCTGGTGCAATAACGAGTGCTTGATGATTGTGCTGGGCCAAGTTTTCCAGGATGCGAAGTACCGAATTCGTTACCCCGTTAACCTGGGGCAAAAACGACTCTGTCACGATCGCCACTCTCATGAAGAACAATATGAGGTTACGAGGAAACTTAAAGGCAGGGTTGAGGTTAAGTGTTCCTTAATGTCTGGTTAACTATTCGCGACTTACGCGGAGAAATTAACGCTTGCCCTGATTTGCAACGGCTTCGATTGCCGCTTTTGCAGCAGCTGGATCTAAATACTCGCCGCCCTTTTTAATTGGTTCAAAATCGCCATCAAATTCGTAGAAGAGCGGAATACCAGTTGGGATATTAACCCCAGCAATATCGGTATCTGAAATGCAATCAATGTGTTTCACAATTGCCCGAATTGAATTTCCGTGAGCAACGACAAGAACTGTTTTACCCTCATTCATATCTGCGGTTATCTCGCCAACTAGATAAGGAATAAGCCGGTCAACAACATCCTTTAAGCATTCAGTCTTAGGCATATCCGAACCAAGATCGGCATAACGAGGATCGCCAAATTGCGAATATTTATCGTTATCTTCAATCGGTGGTGGTGGCACATCAAATGAGCGGCGCCATAATTGGAATTGTTCCTCGCCGTATTGGGCCAAAGTCTCTTTCTTATCTTTTCCTTGTAGTGCGCCATAGTGACGTTCATTCAAACGCCAAGATCTGCGAACTGGTATCCAATGACGATCGGCAACATCTAGTGCAAGTTGTGATGTGTGAATGGCGCGACGCAAAAGTGAAGTATGAACAACATCTGGCAATAAGTCGCGCTCTTTTAGAAGTTCGCCACCGCGCTTTGCTTCGGTTTCACCGAGTGCAGAAAGCTTTACATCGACCCAACCAGTAAATAAATTCTTTGCATTCCATTCGCTCTCGCCATGGCGGAGCAGGATCAATTTGCGGTTCATGACTTAATCTTATTATGAAATTAAGTGTTCGAATGCCTTCAAATTCGCCAGGGATTCACCGCGTGATACTCGCCAAGCCCATTCGCGGCGAATCGCGGATGAAAATCCAAGTTCGAGCAGTGGATTAAATGAAGCATCCGAATATTGAAGAACGGCGCCAAGAATGCGATCAATTTCGCGATCAGTTACGGCCGGCAGTGGCAGGCGTCCCACTAGATAGATATCGCCAAGTTCATTGACGGCATAAGCAACCGAATACATGCTGGCATTTTTCTGCAATAACCATTCATGAACTTTCTCGGCGTTCTCATCTGGCTTTCGAATAACAAAGGCGTTGATGCTAAGCGAATGATCGCCAATTACCAAAGCACAGTGCGTTTGCAATTTCGCTTCGCCCGGCAAAGTAATCAGGAAAGTATTTGGATTTGCGCGTTCAAAATCTAGGTCGTGCGATTCGAGAAAATCTTCAATTATTGCCTTGGGATCCAACATTTCCTTAACCCAACATCATTGTGCTAGCCAGAGCTTCTTCTCACCTGGATTGGAAATAACTTGGTCATAAACATCTAGTGTTCGACGTGCGGTTGTCTCCCAACCAAAGTGCGAAGCATGTTCGATTGCGCCCATTGAAAGATGCACCCGGCGTTGAGGTTCGGCAATCAACCGAGAAATTACCGACGCCCAAGCTCGCGCATCGTGACCATCAACAAGCGAGCCAGAAATTCCATCGGCAACTGCTGTGCGCAATCCACCAACAGCGGTTGCAACAACCGGAGTTCCGCATGCCTGTGCTTCAAGTGCAACAAGCCCAAATGATTCGCTATAACTTGGTACGCAAACCAGATCTGATGCGCGATACCAATCGGCAAGTTCATCACGGGGAACAGGTTTAACAAAGTGAACCAGATTCGTTACACCGAGAGTTTCGGCAATCGCCGCAATTCGCTCGGGCTCTTTAGAGCCGGCGCCTGATGCCCCGCCCAAAATTACCAAAGCCAATTTCGCACGAAGGTGTGGTGTGTGGGCCACCATCTCAGCAATTGCACGTACTAATACTTCTGGGCCTTTATGTGGCTGAATTCTTCCAACAAAAGTTAACATGATCGCATCTGGCGCGATGCTTAATTTTTCGCGAGCAACTGCCTTGCCGTGGCCGGGTGTGAATCTTTGTAAATCAACACCTGGTGTCACAACATGCACCTTGTCTGGCGCTGCGTCATAAAGTGAGACCAAACTTGCAGCCTCGGAGTCGGTATTTGCAATTAAGGCTTTAGCATTCTTAACGATCTGTTCTTCACCAAGTGCGCGAATTACTGGCTCTGCGGCCTCGCCATCTGCCAAATTCAAATTCTTTACCTTCGCCATCGTATGCATTGTGTGAACAAGTGGCACACCTGTGCGCTCGGAAATCATCCAACCGAGTTGCCCGCTGATCCAATAATGTGAATGAATGATGTCGTAATAATTATCTGGCTTGCCTGATTGATGGTTCATGAATGCTGAAGTAAGCGCACCGATCTGAGATGGCAGCTCTTCTTTTGTTAACGCGCTAATTGGTCCAGCTTCTAAATGGTGAACGGTTACACCTTTTGCAATTTCAACAGCGTCAGCTAGACCAGATTTATCCGCGCGCGTGAAGATATCAACTTCAACACCAGCGGCAGCCATCTTGATCGAATTCTCTACAACATAAATATTCATGCCACCAGCATCACCAGTGCCAGCTTGTTCCAGCGGCGAGGTGTGCACCATTAGTGTGGCGATGCGACTCTTCATGTTTAAAAGTGTAGACCCCAGATTAAAGACACGCTAAATGGTTGCTCGAAGCCCGCCTACGATTGCGCCGCCGCCATACACATCAAACTTC
>Ga0194055_10003825_pt1 | contig 11487 bp, 10 predicted proteins | sample SepL449m_MetaG_FD_155482 | JGI IMG/M metagenome (GOLD analysis project Ga0194055, IMG submission 155482) | Anoxic zone freshwater microbial communities from boreal shield lake in IISD Experimental Lakes Area, Ontario, Canada - Sep2016-L442-9m | ecosystem: Environmental > Aquatic > Freshwater >... | reverse complement strand
AAACCGCACGGCACGATTGAGTTTCCGATGTGGATCTGGTTTCACTCGCTATGCTGTATTCTATAGCAATAGGAGGCGGGATGCGGTGTCGGGAGATAACAAATATGCAAGTTCCCAGGATCATAACCAGTCTGCTGATCGCAGTAACAGCGGTCGAAGCCTGTGCACAACAGACCAACTCTGAACCCAAGCCGATACAGCAGATCACGCTGACGGGGCGCGTGGAACGAGTCTACACCAGCGAGAAATTACCTCCCCAAAGCCCACCATCATTTCTGATTGCTGCAGAAGTGCTCGTCACCAGTGTCACCACTCCTCCCCCCGTTGACGTCACGAGTGGCCAGCGGTTGTTCGTCAAGATTGCCACCCCGAATCGAACCCCTGAAGGGATCGAGATGATTCCCGATCGGGGTGATGTGATCGAATTCAATCTGCGAGGTCGTGATGGCGTATTCGAAGCTGCGCGCGATGGCTATCGCGTAATCTTTCCCGGACGATACCAGAGTGAATCGATCGGACTCAGAATGAATCTGATTCCCCCCGGAACGTTTCAGATGGGGTCGCCCCTCAATGAACTGGAGCGGCGGATAGACGAGTCACAACATGCGGTCACAATCACGAAGCCGTTCTACATCGGAATTCATGAAGTGACTCAGTTTGAATACAATCAGGTGACGCAGTCCAGACCGAGCGCCTTTTCAACCAGCGGGAGTGCAAAGGACAAGGTTCTGAAACTGGTCACGGACCAGTTTCCCGTGGAAAATATCTCGTGGTTTGATGCGGTCCGATTTTGTAATCGACTGAGCGAAAAGGATGGTCTCCCCGCGTATTACAAGATTGAACCAGTCCCCGTGACGGATGCCGCAAATGCACCGCAGAAATGGACAACGACGAATAACGGAGGGAATGGATATCGCCTTCCTACGGAAGCCGAATGGGAGTATGCATGCAGAGCCGGAACCAGGACGCCCTTCCACTTCGGCCTGGAACAGTTGATCACTTCGGGCAATATGCGAGCCCCGATGGTTGCCGCGGGCTATGGAGCTGCCCCGAAATGGCCAGAAGTGGGACGCACGACGAAGGCGGGAACCTATCCTCCGAACGACTGGGGATTGTTCGACATGCACGGTAATGTCGCTGAATGGTGCGAAGACTGGTACGAAAAGCAGTACTTCACCGAATCAGGAACAGAAGACCCTCACGGCCCGCCTCTGGGAATTCACCGTGTCCTTCGCGGAGGTTCCGGAATGCTTCCCGGTTCAAACTGTCGATCGGCCGCACGAGCTTTTCACGTCCCTCAGGAGGAAAAGTACTTCAGCGGATTTCGAGTCGTACGAAACCCGTAGTACGGTTGCTTGTGTACAATCGTTCGTGAGGATCACGACGAATTTACTTCGGGCCAATGCTCTTGGTCCCTTTGTTACTGCGGGCCTTGAGATCAAACAAGCCGAAGATTTCAGACGCGTTCAGACTGAGGGAGGCGTTGCAATCGTCGCCTTCACCGAGGATTCTGGCGAACAATTCTCGCTTTTCAGTCAGCACTTTGTCGATCCGCTCTTCAATCGTGTCTTTAGAAATGAAGCGAGTCACGATCACCTGGCTTTTGCAGCCGATACGATGAGCCCGGTTGATCGCCTGATCTTCAATGGCGGGATTCCACCAGCGGTCGAACAGAAAAACATAGCCGGCGAACTGCAGGTTCAGGCCGACCGCCCCCGTTCCATAACTCATCAGGATGATGTGCGAATTCGGATCTTCCTTGAATTGCTTCAGGATCGGTTCGCGTTGCTTGGTGGGAACACCGCCGTGGTAGAGCAGGGCACCATACTTGGCCATCGGTTTGGCGAGCCAGTCCAGCACCTTGGTCCACTGGCTGAACAAGATCGCTTTGCCACCGCTGGCCGCGATTTCTTCCATATCCGCTTCCAACCGGTCCAGTTTGGCACTTTCACCGGTCAGCGGATCGAAATTAGTGATCTGCTTGAGACGCAGGACGAGTTCGAACACGTGCTGGACCGAGATTGAGTCTCCCAGGTCGTTGAGATGGATGATCCCTTCTTTCTCAGCTTTTTCGTAGGCGTATTTTTGGGCTGGCAGCAGTTCGAGATATTCGTCCCGATCCAACCGCGGAGGCATGTCCTTCATCACCAGGTTTTTTGTCCGGCGAAGAATGAACTGCTTGGCCAGATACTGCAGTTGTCGCAAATCAGGTGTGGCGTTGGGCGGAACGACTTCCAGGAACTCGTAGAGGGCTCCCAGTTCTTCCGGCCGGTTTTCGATCGGAGTTCCCGTGAGTGCCCAACTGCGACGGCGCGGCAAGGCTCGAGCTGTTTCCGCCGTCCGCGAGGTTCGGTTCTTAATCCGCTGGGCTTCATCAAGGACCACCAGGTCGAACTTCGGGAATTCATCCTCGCCAAATGCGGCAAAATCCCTGACCAGTGATTCGTAATTGGCGATCAGTACGGGAACCCCTGGCATGGTCCAGGTGAGTCGTCGGCGTTCGCCATCCCCTTCAACGACAACAAAGGGAAGCTCTTCCGCCCATGTTCGAAATTCACGTTGCCAGTTGGGTAGCAGTGGCTTCGGACAGACCAGCAACACGCGACGAACCTGTCCACTGCGGACGAGCAGTCGGATTGCCGTGATCGTCTGCATTGTCTTACCGAGTCCCATTTCATCCGCCAGCAACGCGGACGATTTCGAAAATAGCCAGCCGATCCCTTCGTATTGATAAGGAAACGGCTCAAACGGCATGATCAGTTCCTGCCCGGCCAGCCACGATTGAAGCGGTGGTTGAAGCAGGTAGAACAGTCGATCCTCGATGGACAACGCGTCTGCAGGGGGCTTCAAACGGACGAGTTTTTTCTTGGCTTCGGCCAGAGCTTCGTCGTCCATCAAAGAGACAGGGCGCGGCGGCTCGATCGCGGTTAACTCTTCTTCGTCCTTCGGTGCGGATTCGCCACCCTTATCAGCAGCAGATTTAGCGGTCTGAAAAGATTCTCCCTCAGGAAAGGTCAATCCAAAGGTCGTGACTTTCTGCCGATGTGGTTTCCACGGCGGCATCATCGCGGGGGGCTTCGGGGCCGTGATGGCTTCGGTAATGACCGCAGGCCAGCGCTGTAGAGCGACGTTCATGCCCGAAGAATAAATCTGGGCAGGAACACCCAGGTCGACTCCTTCGCAGGGAACTTCGTTCAGAAGTTCGTCCAGAGATACGGCAGCCTGATCGAGGTTCCAATGGGGACCGGGAACCGCCCCTTGAGCGGCGCGCGCAGCCTGACGTGCGGACATTTCGTCCAGCATGCGGAGCGAACCGTCACTCATAGGTTCGTCCTTATTTATCAGGCTGTGCGAGCGGTACCGAGGCGAACTGTCTCGGCCAATGCTTCGCGAACTCGTTCAAACGGCTCTCGCAGGTCTGCATCGGCAGGAATTGCCTTTGCGTGGCGAGATATCTCCGCATGATCACCGTGATAGTCTGGATGAAAGGCAATGCCATGCTTTCCAAACGGCAACTGAGTCGCAGGATCGGTCACCTTATCCATGAGAAAAGCAACCGCCATTGGGACATGTTGACGCAGGTCGATGATTTCATCGGATTCGATCAGGACCAGATGAGGTTTGACCCCGACTTTATCGAGCAGTGTCCGACCAAGAAGCTCACCGAGGACGAACGGACGCAGTGTCGGTCCGTACAGAATCTGCTGTGCCCGATTCGGCTTGACGGGAGCAGTGCATTGAAACTCCAGTGGCCTGCCGAACCTGTTGGTTACCAGCAATCCCCCGACGAATCCTCGCTCCGCATCCTCGACAGCCGTCAGAAATCCCATTCGAAACGGGTCTTGGTTCCCGTGCGACATCCAGCGTTCCTTGCCGTCACCGTCACCGTGCATCTGGCTGGTACGAGACCACCCGCACAGCCGGCCCATTCGTAATCGTCCGAACTCTTGATCGGTGAGTTGACGTGGCAGACTTGAGCGGGAACGGCGCACTCTCTGAATCGGGCGAATAGGAGCTTTGGGGTGTATACGGGCGACTTTGCCGGTCAGGACACGAGGTTCTGGAGCCGGTAAGCTATGAAAGCCTGTTCAACACAGCTTCGGCACACAACGCGAATCCGGAAGCCGCTTCGCTGAAGCTCTGCTCACTGTGGTCGAATCGTGTCGCCATCAGAAACGCGATACTCAATTTCCTCACGGAATCCGTTCGCGTTCACTTCAATCACAGGCAGGGACCTTCGCTCCCGGCACAGATTACGCAGAGGATCGCCATTGCTGTGCAATCCCCGCGTTCTGTGTTTCGAATCTCTCCAGGATACGGCTGGCGCATTCGGCCGCTCGGCCCGGGAATCAATGGCCCCGGACGTCCGATCACGTGCATCGGCGTTTGAATTCGCCCGTTTCGGTGTCGATTTCGATTTTGTCACCGATTTCGACGAAGGCGGAAACCTGCAATTCGTGCTTGGTTTCTTTCAGAATCGCCGCTTTGGTGATCTTGCCTGACGTGTCGCCACGTGCCACCGGTTCCGTGTATTCGACTTCTCGAATAATGGTCTTCGGCAATACGACCGAAATGGATCGGCCTTCGTAGAACGTCACTTCGCAGACGTCAGTCATATCGGAAGTCAGGAACTTCGTGATATCGGACAAGCTCTCTTCATCGATCTCGTACTCGTTGAAGTCCGAGTCGACGAAGACGTGGTTCGGAGCTGAGTAGTAGGAATAGGTACATTCCTTTCGCTCGAGCATCACACCTTCGAGCTTTTCGTCGGCCTTGAAAATAAGTTCCGAAATTCGGTTGGTCATCAGGTTTTTTGCGCGGACCTTGACCACGGCCGCGTTACGGCCAGATTTATTGTATTGCGCCTTCAGCACAACTACGGGAGAATTCTCAACGATGATCACATTCCCCGACTGAAGCTCGCCGGCGATCTTGACGCTCATAACACGCTTTCCAATTTGACTGCCAAAGGTAAAATCCCGCACCTGCCAACCGTGAACCTGCGTCGCCGAGTTGCTCCGCAACTCGAAGGAGCCTCCCTCAAAGAAGGGCAATCCCCTCAGTTCCCGCGCACAAAGCGATCCAGATTGTTGGCGAGATCGCCTGTCTGGTCAAGTTGACGGGCCCAAACTTTGCCATGTTGTTCTACCAACTGGCGATTTTCAGTAAATTTCCGCCAGGATTCCGCCATTTTTCCGAATCCGTTCCAAGCATAAAAGCAGTCTCGAACGCCGTGGAGGTCTGGAAACGAATTCAGATAGCGAGACAGGAATGCGTCTAACTTGGCGAGATGAGCCTGTTCGGCCTGCGGGTAGATCTGCCAGACGAACGGTCGCTGAGCCCACTGAGCCCGTACAAACGAATCTTCCCCCCGGACAAAATTCACATCGCAAGACCACAGCAGTCGGTCATACTGCCACTGTGAAAGAAACGGGATTCCATACGTTGTCAGCGATCCTCGCCGAACGAATCCTCGTTCTGGAAGTGGCTCACCGATCCAATCCGCAACCTGGCGCGCCGCCAAACCGGATGTGACGACCAATCCTATCGGCTGGCAGCCTGCCGCCCAATCGTTCAACAGACCCCGTAGTGTTGAGTTTTCGTAGCAGAAAAGTGAAACGCGGAGTTCTTCAGCGGCGGGAGTCGGGATTCCGAGTGATTTCCAGAATTCTGTCCTGGCGACTTCGTCGAAGGCTGCCCGTTCTTCGAGGAGCCCGTTTTCCCGCAGTAATCCACCGGTTTGACGAGTGAAGCCAGGAAAATAGAAATACTTTTTCAGAGTCGAGTGCGACTGAGGAGAGGCGAGGCCATGACATTCCTCAACCCAATCTTCGGCACTGAGATATTCCAGGTTGATCCAGACCGGAGCAACCTGGCGCTGATTCATCGCGGTCACGTAATTTGCGGGGATATCGCAGCCGAACGCTTCGATCACGACATCTGCAATATCCGCAGGTTCGATGTCAGGAAAAAGTGCTGGCCACTGGCAAACCTCGATCGAATCGACGTGTTGCGTTGTGGATTGTGGAGTGACCGCAGAACACAAATTGCTGAAGCGATCCAGATTATCGACCCAGAGTCGAACAGCAGCCGAATGCTCGCTGGCAAGTTGCCGAGCGAGCCTCCAGCAGACGCCGATATCACCAAGATTATCAACCACTTTGCAGAAAATGTCCCATCGCATTCGATCGTTCGGCGAATCACTCGGAGTATTCACCACGACCATCGAATCCCTGGACGTCGCAGGTGTTGTCGCAGTGATCGATGTTGTCTCGGAATTCGGTCCCACTGGCTGATCCCTGATGGCCTTTGACACCCTTAACGCAATAGGTCTGATTCATCGCACCGATCGCGGAACCGACGTCTTCCAGTTCATTGTTGACGTTCAGGGCAACTTCTGACAGTCCGACGATCATTCCGAGCACCGCGATGGTCGAAACGAGGACCAGTTCTGCAGAGATGATAAAGCCAGCTTCGTCGTTGATCAGGGCGTTGATGAGGTTCGTCATGGTGTCGGGTCTTTCTGAAGTATTGGGCATTTGACTGTTGGCGAGTGGATCCTGCTGTCAGTCTCGCGTTGTGATCATTTGTGTTTCGCAGGATGAACAGGATGTAAAGCAGATGGAATGCCAATCCCCCAAAGGTGTCAACATTCTGATGCACCCCTCGGCGCAACGTACACGTAAACTGCTTTTTTGAATCCAGTTACAACTTTCAAACTTCTTGTTTCGGGTGGTTGAGAGATCTGAAAGATTCAAGCGGCCATGTTTCCGAAATGCCTCGATGGCGACGTAAAGAAAAGAGCCTTAGCAGTCGAACCTATGCAAGAATAATGGGTTGCGTCGCGCGAGATGCGTTGGCACTGCTGTTGAAAATAATCAACAGTTATTGCTGCACACGCGAGAATGACGGAGGAGCTGAGGCGAAGGCGGGAACTGGGATGAGGGCGGCATTTTCAGGGAGAGATGAGATATTCATCTTGCCCTTGCGTCGTTCCCGAACTACCATCCGCACGCCGACTTCGGCAGATTTCTATTGGTTCGCAGGCCCTTGAAGGCTCGGCAATGATCCGTGCCCGATTGAAACTCATCCGACAAATCGTTTTCGCTGCAATTCTCCTCGGCCTTTTCGTTTGCGCCGCAGAAGTGGGTGTGCGCGTCTATGAAGTTTCCCAGGGAGCCCCGATCTGCTCGACTGCGAACCCGGAATGCCTCGTCGACCCCACTCAATTAACGATCCCATCGTGGCTGACGAATCTTGAACTGAAGCCCCATGCGACCTGTCAGGTCAAATGCCGTGATTCCAAACGAACAGTATCAATTACGACGAACAGCCTCGGTTTTCGTGGTGCTGAAGTTGCCGTCCCAAAACCACAGGACGCCTATCGAATCCTGATACTGGGGGACGAAACGACCTTTGCTCCTGAAACGAGTGAGGAAGACCACTTCGCCCATCAGTTGAAACAGAACCTGCAACAGCAGACGCGGATTTCGATTGAGGTCGTCAATGCCAGTATCCCCGGAGCCTGCCCCCTGACCGAGTATGTCCTTTTCAAGCAAAAACTAATTGCGCTGCAGCCAGACCTGATCCTGCTCCATTTTGACTGGTCGGATGTGGCAGATGATCGGCAATTGCGCCGCAGAACTCGCAGCGATGCTCAGGGAACACCACTCTCGTGCCCCCACGCCAGCCTGCAGAACAGTGCCAGGAAGCCGAATCCTGTGAATCATTTGCGTGAGCATTTTCGACTGGTTGACTGGGGAATGACCGCCGCTGGCAAGCAATGGAAGCAGCAGATCTTTCAGCAGGCGGCATCAAGTCGCGAGGTCGGCACGAACATGTATGCCTGGATGCGAAATGAGCATCCAGAATCGGACCTGTCTGTGACTCATGCATTTCAGCCGATTGCTGATATTGCCCGAATGATGCAGGGGTCGGGCTTTCAACTGGCAGTCATGACATCACCGAAACCGTGGCAAGTTTCGGTCCGCTGTTCCAGCGGTGCAGGAGTACGAGTGAAATCTGGTGTCTCGCCCGACGCATTCTATCCGAATCGGGCACCGTTCGATGCCTTGGCGGATTACGTCGCAGAATGGAAACTGCCGTTCATCGACTTGTCTGACCCATTGCTGGATTCCGATGCCCCTGAAGCGAATTATCTGCGATACGCCCCGCGGTGGTCTGCTGCAGGCCATCACCATGTCGCTGAATTCGTAGCAAGGTTTCTTGTCGAAAAGGTTCCCGGCCCTTGGAACAGTCGATACTTTCAACGGACAGACCAGCCGATCGGACAATGGCCGATGCCCGACGGTGGCATTCAGCCGGCCAGCGCGATTCGCTGAATTGCATCCACAATGATCAACTTGAAACGGACTTCAGAGAAACATCATGAGCCATGACACTTCAAAATCTGAGCGGTTCTTCCATCAGGCTGCCGATCACCTGGGTTTGTCGACCCGGATGCGGACCTTGCTGCTTGTTCCCGAACGGGATGTCAAAGTTCAGGTAGCAATTCGCCTGGACAATGGTGACGTCGAAACGTTTATTGGATATCGCATTCAGCACGACAGCGCTCGCGGCCCGATGAAGGGTGGACTGCGGTTTCATCCTGAAGTGGACGAGGACGAGGTCCGAACGCTGGCTCAACTGATGACCTGGAAAACGGCGGTTGTCGATCTTCCTTACGGCGGCGCTAAGGGAGGGATTGCCGTTGATCCGCGAAGTCTGAGTAAGGCGGAACTGGAGAGATTGACCCGCAAATTCGTTGACCAGATTCACGACATGGTCGGCCCTGATACAGACATCCCGGCCCCTGACATGGGAACCAATTCCCAGGTGATGGCCTGGTTCATGAACCAGTATCAGGCACATCATGGGTTTCAACCCGCGTGCGTGACAGGTAAGCCGCTGGAACTGCATGGCTGCGAAGGACGCGAAGAAGCGACGGGACGTGGAGTGGTCGTCGTGGCCGAGCGCTTGTTCCATCATCTTGGTGAAAAGCTCGCAGGCAAGACAGTGGCGCTGCAGGGGTTTGGCAACGTGGGAAGCTTCTGTGCCAAGATCCTGAATGAACGGGGTGCCAAGGTGGTTGCGATCGCAGACCAGCGGGGTGGCGTCAAAAATGCTGCAGGCCTGGATATCCCGGCACTGCTGGCCTATGCCCAGAAGAATGATGGCGTGGCGGGATTCCCTGGAGTCGATCCGTGCAGCAATGCCGAACTGTTTGCGTCGCAAGTCGACATCCTGATCCCGGCGGCACTCGGAGGACAACTGACGGCCGAGACCGCTCCGACAGTTCGCGCTCGTTACATCGTTGAAGCGGCGAACGATCCGACAACTCCTGAGGCAGATGAGATCTTTCTGCAAAAGGGGATTACGGTCGTCCCGGACATTCTGGCGAATGCAGGCGGCGTGACCGTCAGCTACTTCGAATGGGTCCAGAACCGCTCCGTCGTTCACTGGCCGCTGGAAGAAATCCGCAGCCGCCTTGAGCAACGCATGTCGGCAGCCTTCGATTCTGTCTGGCAGATTGCCCAGGACAAAAAGGTATCGCTGCGAACCGCCGCGTATATTCTCGGAATCGGTCGTGTCGCCCGTGCCACGGAACTGGCTGGAGTTTCCTGAAAACTCGGCGGTCCTGGCTATCGTCCTGCTTGCTCTTCAGGATTCGGTCGAGCCATGTCGAACCGAGCCAACCAAGTCAATCCGACCATGCAACCGAGCCAAGTGAAGTATCCGGGGCCGAGGGAACTGAACGAGAAATCTGAAAAATAAACTGTAGTGCTCAACGACAGGAGTGTCGCCATGACACCACATCCAAATCCAAGGAAGGGATTTCCGAGAAGAAGTGACGGCAGGCCAATGAAGAAGAATAGATTCGCCCACCAAGGCGGACCGAACATGGCGAACGGAAATGATGTCAAGCACTCCAAGCCTGTCATATCACTCAACGCTGGCAAAGGGAGAGAAACCGAATACAGGACGATCAGCCCGTAGCACCCCCAAATGATGATGCGATTATAGCGTGAGTCAATATCGGTGCACTTCATGGGTATTTGCAGGTGCGGCGACGAATTCGCTTCCGCCAACCAAGAATAAAGGCTCGTTTTCGGAAAGAATATACCCAGCCGGCCGAAAAGCGTTGCTTGGGAACGACAATAGTCACTTTATTCTTCGCATCGGACTTGTGAATAAGTGCAAGCAGCCCAGCCTCGGCTCCAACCCGCAGTTAAAAGCCTGACGACGTACGGTTGTTCTATTTCACAGGCTGCTTTGCCAGCTTGAGAACCGCGGCCCATTCTTCAGGCGTTACTGGCTGGATCGACAGCCGCATCCCTCGTTTCATGACCAGCATCCCGGCGGTGATGGGGTCATGCTGCAATTGGTCGCGGGTGATCGGCTCGTCGAATTTTGTGATCAGTTTGACATCGACCACGTACCAGCGTGGTTGTTCAGGCTTGCTTTTGGGGTCGAAGTACCGATGCTTCGAATCAAAGGCTGTCTGATCAGGGTACCCCGCCTGGACCACTTCCATCGTGCCGAAGATGCCCAGTGGCTCTTCACGGCTGTGATAGAACAGGACGTGGTCTCCCACCTGAACCTGATCTCGCAAATAGTTTCTGGCCTGATAATTTCGGACACCGTCCCATGGGGCGGTCTGACGAGTCGCCTTTTCCAATGTCTCGATGCCGAACACTGACGGCTCAGACTTGAACAGCCAGTACCCGCGCGCGGAATTGGCAACCGACTTCTTCATGACACGGACCGATTCTGACGTCGTTTCAATGCCGCACCGATGAATCCGTCAAATAGCGGATGAGGGAGATTCGGCTTGGACTTGAATTCGGGATGGAACTGCACCGCAATGAACCAGGGATGCTTGGGGATTTCGATCGCTTCGACCAATGTCCCGCTGGGGCTCAGGCCGCTCAGTTCCAGCCCCGCTTCTGTGAACCGGGTGCGGTAGTTGGGATTGAACTCATACCGGTGACGATGTCGCTCAGAGATTTCGGGCTTGCCGTAGCACTTCTCCATCAGCGAGCCTTGTTTCAGCAGGCAGGGCTGTGCTCCCAGCCGCATCGTTCCCCCCTTGTCGCTGACCGTCCGCTGCTCTTCCAGCAGGCAAATGACCGGATCACTCGATTCGGTATCGAATTCGGTGCTGTTGGCTTCAGGGAGTCCCAACACATGGCGGGCATACTCGATGACGGCAACCTGCATCCCCAGGCAGATCCCGAAGTATGGCAGATTATTCTCGCGAGCGAATCTGACCGCCTGGATCTTCCCTTCAATGCCGCGATGTCCGAAACCGCCCGGCACGAGCAAGCCGTCGACACCAGCCAACGCCGAACCGGCATCCTGTCGCTCAAGTTGCTCTGCTTCGATCCGCTTCACGATGACTCGCGTCGAATGAGCGATCCCGGCGTGATCCAGCGCTTCGTAGATCGACTTGTAGGCATCGCGATGTTCGATGTACTTGCCAACGAC
>Ga0194055_10003824_pt1 | contig 11487 bp, 5 predicted proteins | sample SepL449m_MetaG_FD_155482 | JGI IMG/M metagenome (GOLD analysis project Ga0194055, IMG submission 155482) | Anoxic zone freshwater microbial communities from boreal shield lake in IISD Experimental Lakes Area, Ontario, Canada - Sep2016-L442-9m | ecosystem: Environmental > Aquatic > Freshwater >... | reverse complement strand
TCCACAGCCTCTGACCGGCGTCGGACACGAGGCGTCGAAGCCCCGGTAACGGCCGACTGGGCCGCGGTCTGCGCAGACGCTAGAAAAACGCCGCCGAAGCGGGCGCGGGGCGTTTCGAGAAACCCGTTCCCGACGCCCGGGCCGCTCCTCCCGAGGCTCACGAGTCGCTCATCAGCCGGAAGACCGGTGCGGAGGTGCCATTGACCGGGCTATCCTTCGGGAGCCGCACGAGGTAGGACCCGTTGCGGGCGGAAGGGAAGAGTCACCGGCACCGTGACGTTCGATACAGACTAGGGCGGGAAGGGATCGCCAGGGAGGACCCATGGGCCACTCGTGGACTATCGAGCGCAGATGCCCACGGTGCTCGTGCCACTGAAGCTCTCCGCCGCTACCAGCCAGTACGCCTCCAACGGGAAGAAGTGGGCAACGGTCTCACGCCAACACCTGGAACTTTTCGTCCAGGTCCTTCAGCAAGCCGTTGACCTCTGCCACCGCCGCGTCGCTTGGGGGCGCGGTGCTATCGCCGAGCTCCAGTCGGACATGAAACGTCATCGCCACCTTGGCTCTCGCCTTGATCTCAAGCAACGCTGGAATCATGTCGCCAAGATCTTGCATCTGAGACGGCTCAAACACGCCTTCTGCGACGCGAACACCCGGGGTCGGGTCGTATCCAATAGCCGCAGCCCCGGGGGCGCCTTCGCCTCCGCCACCGACGGCACCTTTGGCCACCTCGAGCTTGACCGAGTTGGCACCCGAGAGCTCGCACGGCCACGGTGCCGAGCGATCGGCCAGCGCCAGAAATCGAGCCGAGATCGCCCCTCCGATCACGTCGCGGACCGTTTTCCACGGCAGCGTGTGGCCGGCCTGTTGCGATAGTGCAGTGGCGATGGACAGCGCTGTCGTGACGCCGTTCTTCCACGCATCCGGGAGGTTTTCGGGCAGGATTGAAGCCGCTGAAATCAGAGCGGGAGGCATCCGGAGCTTCGCATTGGGAGTCAGCACTCCCGCGGGGATCGGCTCGGAAAGAAGACTTGCCGGCCCGGAAAGCAGCCATACCTTGCCCGCTTCGACTGCTTCGTTCACGGCGGCGTAGACCACGTCCGTCGATGCCTTTGGAACCTGCACGGCTTCGGTGAAGCCGCCCTTGTCCACGTTCACGACTTTTGTGCCGTCGAAGTAGTCCAATACCAATTGGGCACTGATCTCATCGCCGGCCCACAGATCGGGCAAGCCTTTGGGGGCGAGCAGCTCAGAGGCGATCTCACCCAACTCTGCAGACTCGGGAAGGACGAGCTCCATCGCGGGGTCGTAGAGGGCCGCGTCATCGGGCCGCGTGCGCCACCATGTGCGGCACGTCCGGTCGGGGCGGGTGAGCTTGAGCACGAATGTTCCCTGGATGCACCCATCGACCAGAGTCTCCACGATGGCCTGTGACTTAAGCATCTTCGGCAGATGCGGAAGCTGAGCGAACGCCCCGGCCAAGTCCTTCACACGCCGACTGGTCTCTCCGCCTTTCCACAGGTTGTAGGGGCCGTCGGGGAGCAGGGCCTCGGCCGTGATCGCCGTGTCTTGCACGCGCGACCGCGAGTCTCGCTTGATCGTCTCAAAGTGCGCCTCGTCACTGACCGTGATCTTGAACGCCTGAACGTCGTCCTTATCTGACACGGTCACGACGATGCAATAGGCCTGGCGGATAGCATCGGGCACGCGGGCTCGGGCCTTGTCGATATTGATTTTGAGCGTCTGGAGCCGCGCCACATCCACCGAGCCCTTCTGTTTCCTTTCCTCTTCGTTCTTGGGCGACAGGTCGTTCATGACCTTCTCCCAAGCGAGGCAGTCGCTCATGCGGGCCTCGGCGACGTTCAGCCCGTCCTTCGAAGCCGTCAGCAGCAGCACAGCATTTCGGAACACTCGCGGCTTTTCCGGCCCGGTGGTCTCGTCAAGGAAGCGCGTGGCCTCGGCACTCGGCTTGCCGGAATCCGACGCGGCGCTCGGCGGCATCGCGGCGTAGTGAAATTGGCCGTCGTCTTCAATATCCCTTGGCTTCGCCGGGAGCATGTGAACTCGCACGCCCGCCGCCGACGCGCCGATGGTCAGCGACTTAGCCTTGCCGATCTCGTCGATCAGCCGGGCCTTCACGACACTCGGGGGAATCTGCGCGGCAGCAGCGGATTGCATTTGGTTGAGATTCGGGCGATTGCCTAACCGCCACTCGACGGGCAGTTGATCCTCCTTGTCCGGCATGTTGGTGTCGTCGAGCCAGTAGCTATTCCGTGCCCAACGGCCGAGGCCCTTCTCCAATTCGATGCGGTCTGGCCGGCATGGGCCGATCAGGAGCATCAAATCGCGGGTCTTGGCGCTCCGGCCGGTCGGTTGGGAATGGAGAAACGTGGCGATCACCGCCTGTTCGATCTCGCGCAGCTTGAGTCCCACTGATTCCGACTGCACCTGGCGGGCGCTGTTGAGCTCGTTCTCCACGATGCCGGTCCATCGCGTGGCCTGGCCATCACTCACGATGGTGTCCGCAATGGATACCAACTCCCGTGCGGCCTCGGACAAGCCATCCTTCTTGGGTGCGCTGAGAAACACCGCTGGCCCGATCAATGGGCTTTCATCCCACTTCCCAGCCTCCCGCAAAGCCAGGGCGAAGGTGCGCAGCACGCCGCGCGTCTTTTGGAACCGTTCGATACCCGCCGACCACTTGCTGTAGAAGACTTCCGTCAGTTCCGGGTGAAAAGGGAAACTTTTGTGGTATCGATCCTCGGCCGCGGCACCATTCTTTGCTGTCTGGTCGTCCAGGGCCGCGATGCCCTTGAGCGCCGCGATCACATGCTGGCGCCACTGCGTACTGTTTCCGGCCGATTGTGAATCAAATAAGCGCCGACGTAGCACTTCCGCCACGTCATCCTTTTCGACCGGCTGCACTGCCTCTTCTCGTTGACGCTGAAAGATGTCGTACATATCCGACACGATCTTCTTGCCCAGCGCGTCAGCCTGATCCTTCGGCTCACTCGACAGCAGTGACGCCACGATGCAGCACTTTTCGACCTTCGCCGCCGCCTGAGTGAGGTACTGAAAGAACCCGATCAGCGCATCGAGGAAGCCCGGTTCGACGTGGCATCGCACCTTTGCGTAGAGCAACACCTCGTCCAACAGAATCAGCGTGCCAATGCCTTCCTTCAGCGGCAGCGACAGCAGTTCGTTCAGCGTGTTCTCTGCGGGCGGTGTTGCACGCTCCTCGGCCTTCCCTTCAGCGTGCAGGAGCTTCAGGCCCTCGTCGCCGGCAATCTGATATGCCAGCAAGCTCCACGGCTGCTTGAGCCGTCGCACAGCCCCATCGGGCGACCGCACGTCGCAGCCGGTCTCCACATCGAGCTTGTCGAAGCAGAGCGCCGCCACACGGGCCTTCGGAGGCGTCTGGCCTATGGATTCCTCGAACTCCTTGACGGCGGGCAGGTCAGGCAGGTTTTCAGGATCGTGGACGAGGTGACGCATCGTGATCAGCGTGTGCGTCTTGCCGCCGCCGTAGGTCAGCTCGAGCTGCCGCACAGCCTTGTCATTCTTCCCGGCCAGGCGCAGCACCACGTCGCGTACCAGCCCGCGCAGGTTATGCGTGGGGAAGGTGAGCGCGAAAAACTCTTCGGGCTTCTCATAGATCGGCCGCTTGCCGTTCTGCATCATGACCTCATAGAGGTCCGCCGCGAACATGTGGAGCGGCAGTTCGCCCGTCCGCAGATCGTCGCGGAGCTTGACCACCTCGTGCCAGGGCTTCCAGGCTTGTTTCGCCATCCAACTCATCCTTTCCCTTGACTCGGCCCTCAAGCCGACGTATTGTTTTGTCGATATACCGATCACCCCGCCGCGCCGAGAGGCGCGGCCCGACGCCCGCGAAAGCGGGCGTCTATTTTTTTACGCCCAGTCCGCGGGCCGAATAACCGTTCTCCCTGGGTGTATGGCCACGCGCTCCGGCAGGAGGCTGTGCCGGAGTTTGTCCTGCCCGATCATCGTGTGGCCGTGACAGGCCGCCCTCAGGGCGCCGCTGGACCGATCCGGCGGAAAAACCGCGATCACCCGCTTCGTCGGCCATCGCTTTCTGATCGCCCGAACCGGGGGCACCAAGTCGCTATCGCCTGACATCAGCAATGCCACGTCAAAGCGGTCATCCATCGCATCGGCCAGCATCCGGCAGGCGATGTTCACGTCGGTCATCTTCTCCTCGTGTCGTGTGTATTCATTGCCGCAGTGAAAGCACTTCATCTGCTTGCTCAAGTAGTGTCCGTACGCCACATGAATGCCGGGCCGCGTAGTTTCCAGCGCACTGATGAAATCCAACTGACGCTGCTGTTCGAACTTGTCTCCTTTGATGAGCGTCGTGCAGTACGCCACCTCGACCAGTGTTTGCCCCGGCCGGAGAAACCGCTCGGCCAACGCCCACAGATCCAGCCAGTAGTACCGCTTCCATCCCTTGCTCTTCAAGCCGTGATAGAGGTTAAAGCCATCGATGTAGCAAATCACGTTCATGCTTCACCCTCGGAAGCGGACACGTCGTCAAAGAGCACCGGGCCGCGTTCCTTGACGGCTCCCTTTGCGCCGATGTGGTTGCTGATGCTTTCGAGCAACGACCGCTCGTTCGCGGAAGACAGCTCGATCAGCGACTGCACCACGCGCTTGAACAGTTCGTTCCGTCGCAAGGCATGCTGGTCAAGGTAGTCGTCTACCTTCTGAACATCGCCTTCTTTCCAGAGGTGCATCACCCGGTGGATGCGATCGACGAGCGGAACCACCCGGCCCTCGGGTGCCTCGTAGCCCAAGCTCTTTCCTTTGCGCTGGCTCCATGACTTGAGCTTGACCTTGTTTCCGCCCCCGGTATCGCCCTCCGGCTCTGGCTCTCCGTCGCCGTCGTCTTCGGCCTGGTCTTCTTCATCGGGCGCCGCAGCATCGCCGCTCGTGCGGGCGAGAATGTCCCAGGTGCGATCCAGCTCGGCATCGGAAAGGCCGCAAGCGGTGGCGTAGAGAATGCACGCCCCGACAGGTGCCTCGTCCATTCCAAAATCGTGGCGGTGGAGAAGGTAGTAGGCCGTCACCTCGTCCAGCCGGTCGGCTGCGGCGAGGTCAGAACCCGTTTCGCCAGAAAGCACCTGACCGACGACGTAGTCCACGACCATCCGTCGAACATGGTTGAGGAACTCCCCGACGCCCATCGTGGCGTTTGGCTCGTTCGCCTTGCGCACGACCGGGTGCTTGCTATACGCCTCCATCGCCGGGCCGGTGGCCGCCCAGACAAAGTCGGGGCCGCGGATACCGGCGTCCCAGAAGGTGCGAAGTTTTTCGGCAATGTTCGCCCTCATTTCAGACAGCACATTGCTGTCCCAGCCGGGCTTCGCCGCGGATGATCGCTTTCTGCAGACCAGCCAAACGGAGGATGCAAGCGCAGCAGAAGCAATCCCCCGCATTCGACTCGGCTGTTCTGTTTGGATAGGCCAACTGCCGTCAACTACGAACCCCGAGCGAATTAGCGACGCGACAAGAGTCTCCCAAGCATCCGGTTGCTTGTTGGCGAACACGATCACCATTCGACCAGCATCTGTCAGGCTTTCATGGCATCGACCGAACACCTTCGTCATGCCATCCTCATACACCCGCTTGGAGACATCCCCGTCTCCGCCGTGACGAGTATCATCATCGATCAGCTCGCCATCTTCCGACTCGTTGTTCCACTTCGGCCCGAGCCTATCGCGCATGGCCTCTTGGAATGACGCGCCGATCTTGATACCCACCCTACGCAGCCAAACGTAGAACCAGTCCATCAGGTCGGAATAAGGGATGGCATCGTAATACGGTGGATCGGTGACGATGATGTCGGCCGCCGGCAACTCCTGTGTCGATGATGCCCGCCTTATCAGAGGTGACTGCATGCCCCTTGGCATTGTGCAGAGGGTATCCAGGCCCGTCGCAATTCGGTCGAGACACTTGATGTAACTTCCAGCCATCGTCCCGATTGGATTACCCTCCGCGAAATCCCACGTGGTTTGAATTGCAAATCTAACGAGCGAGTGGTTGATTGTTGGCACATCGATCTTCCACTGAACGTTCACGTTGGCGAAGTCAACCAAGCGTTGGAAACCGCATGTGAGGTAGGCGGTAATAGCCTCGCCCCACACCTCGTCGTACCCGAAGAGTCTTACACTTGCATGCGCGTCAAGCGTCTTCAGGGCAATCGTCGCCAGCGACAGTCGTTGGCGGTCGGAAAATAGGTCGCGCCACTGGGTCATGCCGTACGAATGCAGGGAGAAGGCGCGCGCTGCCTTGCGTCCGCCGCCGGCTGGCGTTGCCTCGGTCAGGTCACCATCGGGCAGTCCATCCAATGCGGGCTGCGCATTCTCGACTGCAGCCTCAAATGCCAATACTTCCTCAGAAGTAAACGGCCGGAACTCTTTGGATTTCTGGCCATCCACCGCAACAATCACGGGCATGTAGCCGCCCCGTCCCGCTCTTGTCTCGACCTTGATGTCGTCCGAGGTCATGATCGCAGGACAACAAGAACATTTTGCCCCGGCCTTGGACATCGTCCCTGCACCGAGCCGCTTATCGTACTCGCGCTTCTGCGCAGCGTTGCCTCCCTTTGCAGGCACGTTGGAGTCAACGCCATAGGTCACTCCTGTGTTGTCCGCATTCGGTTGTATTGTCAGAAGCACTCGCTCCCGATTTCCGTCCTTCTTCTTGCACAACCAGCGAGTCTTGAGCAGCGGGACGGTCGCCCGGCAGTTCTTGCACGTCACCGTCCGCGCCCAGAGATAGGCGACGGCCGGCTTGGCAACCCAGCGAGGGTTCCGCCTGTCTTCCAAATAATCATCAGTGAACTCGGCATTCAGCCCGTCGATGTCAGGCGTGCCGTTCTCCTCAAGCGGCACCAGCCGCATCGGCTGGTGTTCATAGGCGATGTGATCCTTCTTGATTGGCTCGAAGTCGGCGTAGGTTGGGTAATACTGGGCCAGGTCCCGCCGAGCGCGGTCCAGCACCCATTGGCCCCAGGCCCGGACATGCCACGCAAGGTCGGCCTGAAGCTCGTGATCCGCGCCTCCCTCGCGCTGAAACTGAAAACTCGTCTGATCCGCCTTCTGATTCCACTTCGGCCTCTTCTCGAGTACGCCGTGAAGTCGCTTGAGCGCCGCCTTGGCCTCCGCCTTGCCATACCCCTTGGCCTTCTTGAAGAACTCGGCCATGAAGGCGTCGTCATGCAGGATGAACTCAGGGAGCGGGCGGGTTTGCCCGGCGAGCTTCTGCGGATACTCGAGCGTGCATTTGAGGATGAACCATGCGACCGGGTTGATATCGACCGCCGTGGCTTCGCAGCCAAGCCGCATCGCCTCGAGCGGAATCGCCCCGCCGCCGGCGAAGGGGTCGAGCACCTTCGGGGCACGCCCACCATAAGCCTTCTTAATTTCCTGGCGGAACCATTCGAGCGTTTCCGCATTCTCGGTTTCCCGCCCCCAGTGAAGGATGCCGCCTACGGTCTCTTCCTTGATGCGCTCAACGGTCTGCCCATTGGGCATCTTCTTCTTCTCGATTTTCTTGACGACCGTTCCGCCGATCTTCTCGCACAGGTCCTTGCGTTTTTCGGCGTCGCCAGGGTCGGGCAAGAGCGTCGCAATCAGCGCCGCCCGACAAGCCGCCAACGGCCGCCGCGCCGGCCAGATGTGGAGCGTCGAGATATGCCCATGCCGCACGTTCTTCTCATGCACGGAGTCCAACGACGCCTGTTTGAGCGGAAACGCATGTTCGATGAGACGAGGAAAGTCGGTCATGACAGGGCCTTGAGGCCGGCGTTTGCGGCGATCGTGGTGGCAACGCGTTTGAAGTCCTGGTATGCGTCGCTCACGGCATAGGTGTGTGCGCCCAGGGCGCCGTCGGCAGGCTTGAGAAAGAACATGGGCTTGCGGGCTTCCTGGGCAAGCGGCATGAGGCTGCGATAGTCCTTGAGCTTGGCGATGCAGTGGGGGTCGTTGTCTATAGTGAGACCGTCGGCAGGCTGCTCATCAAGAACCGCCTGGGCATAGGTCGCCGGCATTCGCTTAATCCAGCGTTCAAAGGCTTTGACTGGCCGATCGAGCCGAATGGAATGGCGGAGGACCATGTAGCCGATTGGTTGGATGGTGCCGGAGGGAAGTTGCAGTTCAGCAACGGGGTTCTTGGAAAGTCGTTCCTGCCATTCCTCTCGCCACCGTCGGAGGGCTGGCCCCAGGTTCTGGAGGCCCTGGAGGGAGAACAAGTCTGGACCCAGCGGGATGACGACGAAGTCAGACGAGATCAATGCCGACCGATTGATGGCGCCGAGATTAGGTCCAAGGTCAACGAGGATGACATCCGCGCCATGAACCTCGCCCGCCCTCTGCACCACCCGGTAGAATGCGGATGTCGTCCGAAACCCACGAGGGTCACGCGCAAGGCACTTCGTCCACGCCTCTGACAGGCTGTCCTCAAAAGTCGATAGCGCCATGTCGCCAACAACGAGTCCGAGCCGGTCAGAAATAATCTCCACATGGGGAGTGTTGATATCGCCCACATCGGTCAGAGGTTGAACTGCACCGTACACCGTTTGCGAATGGCCGTTCAGAGGCATGACCTGTTCGAGTCGGTCTTCATCGAGGAACGCGGCCGTGAGGTTGCTTTGTGGGTCGAGGTCGGCCGCAATGACGCGCAAGCCCCGATCCGAGAGCATCCAGGACAGGTGGTAGACCATCGACGTCTTGCCCACGCCGCCTTTGTTGTTGAAGAACGCAATGACGGGGATACTCATGAACGCCTCCTCAAGATCACGGCCACGTGGGAGTCTTCGACCAGAAACTCAGGGGGTGGGTTGCCGTTCTTCTGCATTTCAGTCCTCGTAAGATCGATTCCCACGCCGAATCGCTGCACATAGCCAAGCTCTTTCATGACGGCAGCGATGTTGGGATTGCGGTAGTCGCTTGACTCAGGCTGTCCAAAGTTGCTTTTAGTCACTTGTCCAAACGGACCACCCGGATTCTGGACCTCAACGCGGTCATTGAACCAGTAAAGTCGAATAGGCGCATTGGTATTCTCGTAGGTGCGGTGAAGAATCGCGTTGCGGAGCACCTGCTGGAGGGCGACTATCGGATAATCAGGGGTCCTTACTTCGACGGCGCCTGTCGTGAAATCCGCAGATGTCTGAATATTGTTCTTGAGCAGATCTTCGACCTCACGAAGAAGTTCTGGCAGCGGCCCTCTGATTTCTTTCTGGTTCTTTACGGGGTCGCTCAACGTGACTCCGTCAAATCGCACGAATTGCACATAGGCACACGGCAGCCAATCGGTTGGGGACTTTCCAACAGTGAGGATACCGAGCGCCGTCGGACACACCGGGGGGCCAGGATGTGCAAACTTCGACGCAATAAGTTGATGTTCGATCGAACGGTGGTTTTGTTCGATTACTTCCGGGGCCACGGCAGACGGCAAGTAGGTGCGTCGAAACATCAACTCGTCGATGATGTCCATTCCAGCATCCGCCACGGGGCGGATATCTGCTGGCAGATCGCGGAAGCGTCGCTTTTCACTCAGCCGACGTTCGTCATCAGGGTTCGCGATGCCGCGACGCGGCCCCGATCGAATCCAGACCACACCGTCGAACCGGACTGGTGGTGAGGTCGATGGGTGAACAATGACGACGGCGACATCCTGCCCCTTTAGGCGTCGTTTCTGAACATCCATCGACGGGAATGGAAGGATTTTTCCGTCGCCTCGCATCGATGCAAGGTTTTGCAGTAGTTGATCCGACACTTCCAGGCCCGTGGGTTCACCTGCATCATCCACTCCGACGAACAAGACTCCCGGCAGGTTGTGATTTGGCAGGTCATTGGCGAACGCGCAAATCGCTTGCCGAAACTTGTCCCCGTTATCTTTCGATCGCGTGCGCTCGGCTCGATCCGATTCAATGTCGTTTAGCAGCGATTCAAGTTCCTGGTCAGTCATAATGGTTCCTCAACTGTGATCTGATGCGTTTTGTATCTGGGCAGCACTTATCAACACGCTCCCCTTGGCCTTGGCCAGAAGGTTGCCAAACGGGTCTTGCACCCGCGCGAGTCTTGGGTTTGGTGTGGCGCAGTCATAGACGGCGTACAACCAATAACCGTCGCGGTGATTGCACGCGGCCGACCACTCGTTGTCTGAGACCTCCACGTCGCCGGTGCGGGCGCGACCCTTGACCTCGATGGCCCGACGCCGGCCGTCGGGATAGATGGCCAGCAAATCAAAACCAGGGTTGTCGGTCAGCCCGGCCGCGCGGGCCAGCTCGGGGGTATGAATGTCCTTAACCGTCGCGCCAGAAGCCTCGTCAAAGGCGCGGGCCAAGTCCATCGCCACTTGCTCGACCTCGGCATCGTGACGTTCGAGGTCGGCCGGATCGGATGAAGGCACGACGATGGCGTGGGCCAGGAAGGTCAGGCTGCCCGGCGCTATCAATTCGGGCTCGCGACGGATCGTCGCCAGGGCGGCATCGCGACGCTGGGCGATGGAACGCTGTTGCTCCTTGATTTCCTTGAGGGCCTTCGCAGCTGCGGAGTTCCCAGTGCGGGACTTCTCCGACTGCTTCACGCGGGCGGCGGCGAGCTCCGCCTCCTGAAAATCAAAACCACGCCGAATGAATTGCTCACGCTCGGGCAGCGTGTGTAGCAACCCCTCGCGACGCTGGATCGCCATCTGGCGAGCGACCCGCTCGGTAATGAATCCCGCAGTCTGGTCCTTGAGTTTCCCTGCCGTGATCGCCAAACGCTGTGCAGCGGCAGGCAGTCCGTGACCGCCCTTGAGAAGGAGGAGATGTTCGACGGGGCAGAGCGAGACATCGGCTCCCTCGAACTGTTTGACTCCAACAAGTTGGCAATCGAGCGTTTCCTCATTGGCCAGGTCGGGCAGTTCGGGGGCAGCCTGGCGCACGACGCTGACCAAGGCGAGGTGGAAGAGGTATGGCTTCTCGCTGGTTGGGTCGATGAAGACGGCGCCCCGAAGGGCCTGGTTGCCGAGGCGATCGCTGACGATCGCCCGAAACCGTTCAAAGACCGGCTCGCCGGGGTGAACCCAGATACGCGTGTCCTTCTGGTCCGGGCCTGGGCGAATGACCGTCAAACAGTCTCGTTGCCCGGCCGGGTACATCTCGAGCGTGTGCAGCAATGGATCGACCGCGCCCTTGCGGGTCGGCTGCATGGCAAAACAATCGTCAAGGTCGCCGTCGAGCTCGATGTTCACGAGCGGGGCGGCGCTCTCGAGATAGTGGCGAACGTAGCCGGGCAGGAGACGGCGATACGCCTCTTGCTGAAGGTCATCCCGGAGGCGAGGAAGCTCCCGCTTCACGTCGCCGCCGTCGCCGAAGAGCATCTTCTCCTGGGTGGCCAGTGCTTCCACCTGTTCTTTGGTCAGGTGCCCTTCGAGCTCATGGGTGACGGCATCCGTCCCGTCGGTGATCGCCCGCTCCATGTA
>Ga0194055_10003823_pt1 | contig 11494 bp, 7 predicted proteins | sample SepL449m_MetaG_FD_155482 | JGI IMG/M metagenome (GOLD analysis project Ga0194055, IMG submission 155482) | Anoxic zone freshwater microbial communities from boreal shield lake in IISD Experimental Lakes Area, Ontario, Canada - Sep2016-L442-9m | ecosystem: Environmental > Aquatic > Freshwater >... | reverse complement strand
CGGTGGAGGCGGCGGCGGTATGGGTATGCAACCACCTTCTCAAATTCAAGGACAAGTATATTCACCTAATATAGCAGGTTTGAATGGACAAAACCAACAACAGCAGCAGCAACAATATCATCAACAGCAACAGCAACAGCAACCCAATGTTATGAACGAACTAGTTTCAGGTCTACAAAGGGCAAGTGCTAATGGTTTAACAAATTTACAGTCACGTGACATACCGATGAATACAATGAATATGATGAATGATTCGCAAATTCAGCCAAATTTTGTACCTAGACATCCACCGAATCATCCCCAAGATAATTATATTGAAGACCATGACGAAGACGTAATGAACGAGGTTAAAGAATCTACGGTTATAAATACATCTGACAATATGGAGAATATATACAAACTTATTCAAGTACCACTTTTAGTAGGTATTCTTTATTTTGCATTTCAGCTTCCTATTACACGAAAATATATCTTAAAGTATTTACCTTCTGTATTTAATGCGGATGGCAATTTTAATATTAGCGGACTTGTTTTTATGAGCGCATTATTTGCTTTAGGATATTTCGGGTTAACTAGAGTATTAGATAAGGCAGAATCGTTTTAAAATATGGTGTTGTTATTATTACCGATTCACAAGAATTATTTTCATTTATAGTGCAGTGTTACTCTAAATTAAAATACTAAAATATCATAAATAACAATATTAAACGCCCTTAATCGATGGAAGTATATCATCCTCTACAAATAACAAGTTGTCAATTTCTTTATTTTTACGCGATTGTGATATGTATGATAATTTTGTCCCTCGCCGTGACGTGCCCATCCGCACCGTCTTACTTTTGAGTTTTTTCATTTGCAAAGCCGTTGGTGTCCTAATAGGAGTCATTGGCGAAGGTGTTGCTGTTTTACGTTTCTTGGATAATTTTAGTTTATCTAGCCCCTCTATACCCTCTATTCCATTTATAATAGCTTTTGATGTAAGAACCTTTGCTTCAAGTGCAAGTTTCGCTTCGTTTATTATATCTTCTTCTGTCTTATCTTGTTTAATGTAAGGCTTGTTTTGAGGATTTAATTCAGGATTGTAACGTAAGAACCAACGACCATATTCTTTGCTTTTCTTTTTCGTTTTAAGGCGCTTATACTGTTTTGCCTTCTCATTACGAATATCCTCTAGTGTTTTTTGTTTACCATAACAGGTCACACTGAATCTACGCAATAATCCTGTTTGTTTGAGGCGATTTTTTTGTTGTATTTTAAATAAATATTCACATAAACATAGGGTTCTACGAGGATTATAATATGGACGCTCGGCGTATAAAAATAAAAGATAAAAACTCATCATTGTATCAATCGTAGCTACGCGGTATATCTTGCCATTTACTTTTATGGAGTTATAACTATGGCACGCGAGGGGTTTATATATATATGCCACAGGTTGTGAACCTACGCGTACTTCATAGTGTGTAGACAAATATTCGGGAATTGCTGCCTTAGTTTCGATTGTAATATTTCGAATATCACGCTTTTCTAGTGCCTCTTTTATCGCTTTGGCTGTTTTATCTGGCGAATTAGACAATAAATCAAAATCCGGTATTTCTTCTAAATATTTTCTCTCATTATTTTGCAAATAACGTGAGTATAAGACATTTGCATACCCGCCAATAAAAACGAGCTTCTCTTTTGAGGCAATATTTTTTATAGTCGTCTGTATTTTCTCCTTCTCATATTGGAATTGTTTGTTATATGAACGCGCAGACAACGAATGTTTAAATGTTTCAGGGTCGCAATTTGTAGCCTTTAAAGGATAATGACGATTCAAAAGATTTAAACGTTTAAACACCTTTTCCCACCTAGAAATATCGCCACTGGGGCGGGATAGTTCTAAATACATCGCCATTCGAAGAAAATTCGGTGGTGAATATAATATTTTATCTTTAACAAGAGCGTTTTTTTTTAGACTACTAAATAGTTTGCTATCGAGCTGAGTAATATCCGCGATCTGAAAAAAATTGACGAATACTTTATATGTTCCATAATGAACGCCCGCCTTTGCTTCAACATCAGAAAACCCTTGACGGAAATAAATATCGGCCAAATCTTTCGCATCATTAATAGCATTAGGAGAGAAGAAGTCATAGTCGGGTATTTCTAAATCTCGGTTATAAAATTGCTCAGATTCAGGGAGAATATTATTAATTGCTGTACCACCATAGCAAACGAGCTTTTTATCGCGAATAAATTTTTCAAGAACTCCTATAATTTCTTTCATCACCGGGTTTTGAGCAATACGCTCTCCTCTTTTTTTTGCTTCAATGTTCATTGCATTTTTTAATAACTCTAGCTCCCGATTTTCATAATATAATATATTCGAATCAGGTGAATTATTAAACATTTTATTTTATTTTATTTTATTTTATTTTATATTTTCGTATGTTATATTATCAATATAAAATAAAATATTTTATTTCGAAAAGGGAACGATATTGATTTTCGCTCTATATAATGACATATTAAAAAGGCATCTTACCCAAACCAGGAAATTCTTTATACTTAGTCTTCGCGCTAAGTCTAGGTGATAATGGTGCGGGCTTAGCAATTACAATCGGTGTATATAATAGAGAATTAGGTTTCGGGACAAAAGCGCTACCTGCTTGTTCGAAAAGGGAATTATATGTAACAAGATTTTGGTCGTGGTTTTGGAAACTCATAGCCATTAATTGGCAACCTAATACTTGAGGTACAGTATATATATAATTAATGTCATATTCCGCCATATCTGGCAATACGAGCGTCATATTTTGGCGATTAAAATCAATAATATCTTGTGGGTCGGTTGCATTTTTAATATCAGTAAAGAATTGCTCGTGAATGAATGCCGAATTTGTAGTAACATTGGTAAGTTCCCATAGATTCTTGGATTGATATAGAATTGGCATACCTTGAGACGAGTTACTTTTTTCTACCATAATAATGACTTTTCCTAAAAATACACTAATTGGAACCTTTGTAAGATTTTTGCCATTATATTCACGCATATAATCAATTGGTAATAGCTTACTACCCAGTATTTGTGCGATTTCCGAGGCAAGCTGATTAAGAACATTTACTTTATTCGTTTTCAGTCTAAAGTGTAACAAAAGAGGGTCTTTAGGATTAGGGCAATATCTCTGTTCCTTTCCTTCGGATGGCACCTTAACTTCGGAGAAAGCGTATGTATTTATATCATTTAATACATCGGATATAGAGAGAGCATTATAACTCTGTTTTACTCCGACCATATCAATAGAAGAAACGGCAACAATCGGTGCGTCATTTAAACAGTAAATTTCAAAATCGAGGCATCTACATCCTTGGACGATAGTATTGTGAAGGGCGCATAAACTAACATAATCATTTTTATATTGCCCAGATGCACAACAATTATAGGCTGTTTTAATATAAAAGTCCCGTAGATTTTTCTGATAATCTTTAGAGTTGAGACTTGTCCAACTGGATGTGATTTTAGTTGGTTCGTTGTAATAGGATTGAATACTCAGACAGTTTGTACGTTTTAAATTTAATTTTGTAGTCACATATGTAATTAGCCAAAGTAAAATAACGACGACAAATACCATTCCAAACCAATGAATTGCAGTAGGAGATACAGTAGAATGTAACATTTCGCGCATATTTTTAGCACTGAAATTTGATAATATATTTAAAGAATTGGTAGTATTGGTGGGTGTGCTCATTTTTATTAAGTCGGTATATTATAATATTATATATATATTGATATTAATAATATATATATAAAACTTGTTAAAATTATTAATATGTTAAATATATATAAAAAATAATGACAGGAGGTTTACTAAATATTGTATCTTTCGGAAATCAAAATGTTATATTAAATGGAAACCCCAAAAAAACATTTTTCAAATCGACATACGCAAAATATACAAATTTCGGTCTACAAAAATTTAGAATAGATTTTACAGGGCAACGTTCTCTTCGTTTATCTACAGATTCGAAGTTCACGTTTTATGTTCCGCGTTATGCTGATTTATTGATGGATTCATATGTTGTTGTCACGCTTCCCACTATATGGAGTCCAATTATGCCGCCAGGCGATTGCAATGAAAACTGGGCACCGTATGAATTTCGATGGATTGAAAATTTAGGAACACAAATGATAAAAGAAATTGTAATATCTGTTGGCGGGCAGACGCTACAGGTGTTAACGGGGAAATATTTACTAGGTATTGTTCAACGTGATTTTTCGAGTGAAAAGAGAAATTTGTATGACCAAATGACGGGAAATACACCTGAACTAAATGACCCGGGAAATTCTGGTAGCAGGATAAATACGTATCCAAATGCATATCATACTACATTACCGCAGGGGTCAGAACCATCTATACGTTCTCGTAAGTTATATATACCGATAAATGCATGGTTTACACTTTCGAGTAAAATGGCATTTCCTCTGATTGCGCTTCAATACAATCAGTTACAAATTGACGTAGTTATGCGACCGATTCAAGACCTTTATACTATCCGTGATGTAATGGACCCTGAAAATGGATGGCCGATTGTTAGGCCAAATTATACCAAGGAGTATATGCAATTGTATAGATTCTTACAATCACCGCCTAGTGTTAGTCTGGCGGCGGATACGTACCAAAATTCGGCGCAATCAGAATGGAATGCCGATATTCATCTTATAAGCACGTACGGGTTTCTATCAAACGATGAGGCTAAAGTATTCGCTGCAAATGAGCAGAAATATCTGATAAAGTCGGCTTATGAATGGAATTTTAATAATGTCACGGGGTCTCAGCGTGTATGGTTGGAAAATACGCTTGGTATGGTGAGTAGCTGGATGTTTTTCTTTCAGAGAAGCGATATTAATCTACGCAATCAGTGGAGCAATTATACGAATTGGCCCTATAGTTATTTGCCTGTAGATGTAATTCCTGCACCGGTTAGCTCGCTTACAGATCCTGACGGAAATTACGATTGGTTATATTTGTCATGTAGCAATACGCCGAATAATATCGGACCAAATATAGGCCCGGGTTATAATCCAGAGACTACGACCAATACTGGATACTTTGTGACGCAGCCATTTAATGTTGAAAACCAGCGCGACATATTGATGAATCTTGGTATTTTGTTGGACGGTAAATATCGCGAGAGTCCTCTTGATGCCGGTGTATTCAATTATATAGAAAAATATGTGCGAACAAAGGGGAATGCACCTGATGGATTATATTGTTACAATTTTTGCATTGATACTGACCCGTTTGTAATACAACCATCCGGGGCTTTAAATACGAGTAAGTTTTCAAATGTTCAATTTGAATTTACGACATTTTATCCACCACTTGACCCCCAAGCTAAGTTTTTGACGATTTGCGACGGACAAACGAATCCGCTTACTGGTGAACCTATACCGATTGGGGTGAATAAACCTGTATGGCGTATATATGACTATAACTATAATTTAGTAATATTGGAAGAACGTTTCAATATTGTTACATTTATGTCGGGCAATGTTGGACTTATGTATGCTAGATAATTTAGGAACGAGAAAATGATGTAATACAATATATCGCATTAAATACGCGAAATATTGTATTAGGAGAAAAGATAATAAAAACGTACAACTTATACGAGAGACGTATTTAGTTGCTGAGATACTTGGACAAATGTGGTACATAGAGGTATGTGCTTGATACAAGAGGCATTTATATAAGTACACGTGCTTCGCAGCCCTCCCAAATAATCGAGAATAGTATTTTCAATAGGACCACGATATGGAACTTTAACTACACGACCTTCGGATGCGCGATATTTATCCATACCGCCATAATGTTTATCCATCGCGTGTGAAGAACTCATACCATAAAATAGCTTGATTTGAGAACCATCGGAATTAGTAATAAGTTCGCCAGGATTTTCGTCGTGTCCGGATAAAGCACCACCGAGCATAACGAAATCGGCACCTCCACCGAATGCCTTTGCCATATCACCAGGACAAGTGATTCCACCGTCGCCAATAATATGACCACCTACACCGTGAGCAGCGTCGGCGCATTCCATAATAGCGGATAATTGAGGCATACCTACACCAGTTTTCATACGTGTAAGACAAGCACTACCTGAGCCGATGCCTACTTTAACAATATCTACACCTCCATTGAGAATAAGTTCTTCTACTATTTCACGGGTTACAACATTTCCTGCCACAATAATTTTATCGGGATAAGCGTCTCGAACACGTTTACAAAAATGGACAAGTGCTTCTATATATCCATTGGCAATGTCTATACAAATCCAATTACACTCTACGCTGGCAAGAATAGATGTGAGACGAGTAAAGTCGTGCTCTTGTATTCCAGTCGATACCATAAAATAATCTGGATTAAATATTATATTATTTTTTTCCTGATAATCTATAAAATCGGACACGTTATAGAATTTGTGAAATGTTGTGATAATTTTAAATTTGGATAAAATATTATAAACTCCGAAAGTTCCGACAGTATCCATATTAGATGCAATTATCGGAATACCGTCCCAAGTTTTTAGGGATATACGATTCTTGAATTTTATAGTTCTTGTTAGAACAACAGCTGAACGTGTATTAAGTGTTGAACGTTTTGGGCGGATTAGAACATTGTTAAAATCTAGTTTTAGACCTTCCTCAATTTTTGTCATTTTATTTATGTGTATATGTATGTATATGTATGTGTATGTATGTGTGTTATATATTCATAGTAAATAGTTTTTAAATGTATATTTAATAATAATTGTTTGAAAATGTACGAATAATATAAAATGTTATATTATAGTATATTAATAAAATAATAATAATATATGACGCCACAATATTCAAGTTTATGGACAAATGCTGGTATTTATAATAATATGAGGATGAGAGAAGGCTTTGGTATTCCTGATTTTACAGGGGATGACGGAGGAAGTGCTAGCGGGGATACAGGAGGTGGCGGAGGAAGTGTCAGTGGGGATACAGGCGGTGGTGGAGGTGGTGGTGGAGGTTTTTTTGGTAATAGTGGTGGTGGAGGTTTTTTCGGTAATAGTGGAGCTAATGGAGCAACAGGTGCAACCGGGGCGAATGGTTCTTCCAGCACATCGGGAGCAACGGGAGCATCTGGACCATCAGGAGCAACAGGTGCAACGGGTCCGTCGGGGTCTGTTGCCAATATATTGAGTGCTATATTTTCGGGTTCAACAGGAACAATGAATTTAATCTCATCACTCGGATTACCAGGATTAAACAATATTATTTCACCGTCAGGTATACCAGGGGTTCCAGGCACAGAAACAAATTCTACTATTTCAAGCCAAGATACAGCATTAGCAAATCAAATATTTATATATGTCATACATATCTTAGTATCAGTAATTTTAACATACTTATGGGGTGTTTTTGGTGCGAATGCTCTTTTTTTAGTAACATTATCGCAGGATGAAAAAGATTTTATCTTTCCTACAAAACCATATAGTCTGCCATACTGTGACGAAAAGGATACAAGTAAATGTTTGTTTGGTTATGGATTTCCTTATGATTTATCGGCGCGTATGTGTAATTCAAATGAGCAAGTATTACATGTTATTGAGAAAGAGTCTAAAAATATAAACATATTAACAGCATTTAAAGATGGTAGTAGTGGCGATGGTGTATCAGATGCTTTATTTAATTATATATTCAATTCAGTATATGGTGGTGTTGGACGAGGTGGACGTGGTTTTACGAAAATGATTTTGAACTTATGTAGTCCAAGTGACAGCACTACTCCGAAAAACAAAGACACATGGGAGGGGGGGATGAAAGAGTCGCCATTGAGAAGATGTCTTATTTTTTTAGTTTTTCCAATATTATTTGTTTACATATTAATACCTATAGCGGGTTTGGTATCGGGTGTAATGGGTGCTATATTCGGAATACTGAATAATCATCCCTTTTGGGGGTTATTCTTTTCACTTATATTTGGAATTTTCATATTTTTTGGGAATGGAATATGGACAGCCCTTCAGACATTATACTTTTTCGGTTATCATCCTTGTGCAGAAGTAGAACCGAAGAGGAAAGCACGATATAATGATATTTTTGAAACAATTAAACCATATTTAATGAATATATTTTATTGTTTTATGGTATATTTTGCTTTCTTGGATCTCGGTTCGGGAATTGGTGGAGGTATTATGTTTATTGCATTAGTTGCTGCTTTAACCGGATTCGTGTAAGAGTGATGAGTGATGGGATATGATTGATTCATAACAAAAATTATTAAATAATCAATAAAAAGATGTTAAAAATATAATTTTATTATTATTATAATTATTTTAATTATAATAATTAATTATATATTTATAATAAAAATGACAAAAAATAAAAATAGACAGACGTATCCAATTACTTTACCGTTGGTGAGTGTATGCACTCCTACATTTAATCGCAGACCATTTATCGAGATGATGATTTCGTGTTTCAATAGTCAAGACTATCCGAAGGACCGTATGGAGTGGATAATTATTGACGACGGTTCCGACCCGATTGAAGATATGATAAAAAATCATCCCAATGTTAAATATTTTAAGTATGATAAGAAGATGACACTTGGTAAGAAAAGAAATATTATGCACGAGAAGGCAAAAGGGGAGATAATTGTGTATATGGATGATGATGATTTTTATCCACCAGAACGTGTATCGCACGCGGTTGAAAGGTTGTCAACGAATCCTGGTGCTTTGTGTGCAGGGGCAAGCGAGATGTATATATATTTTAATGATAGGAAAAAAATGGTTCAGTTTGGACCGTATGGTAAGGCGCATGCTACGGCAGGAACGTTTGCTTTTAAGCGTGCGTTATTGAAAGATTCGAGATATAACGAGGATGCGTGTCTAGCAGAGGAGCGCGAATTTCTTAAAAATTATACTATACCTTTTGTTCAATTAGAACCTATGAAAACAATTCTAGTATTTTCGCATTCACATAATACGATGGATAAGAGAATATTATTGGATGATATAGATAAAAATGGCGGGAACGAATATATAAAATATAGCGATAAGAAAGTAAGCGATTTTATAAAAGATGCGAATATAGTAAAATTCTTCATAGATGATTTAGAGGGGGCGTTGAGTGGGTATAGCGCTGGTGACATAAATATGAAACCAGATGTGATGAAACAGATAGGAGAAATTGAGAAAATGCGTAAAGATATTATTTCGAAGAATTCATCGGTGGCGGTAGCGGCGGCATCGGCGGTGGCATCGGCTGTGGCAGCGAGAGTAGGAGCAAATGGGAAGACAATAATTTTTAAAGAAGAAGGTAAACTGGTGCGCGAATTAAATATAAATGAAGTGGCGGAAATGTTGACAAAACAACAGAGTCAATTGTCACATTTTCAGAATTTAAAGGATTTGTATGGAAGTACGATACGAGAGAATTTAAGATTGAAGGAAATAATAGATATGCAGCAAAAAATACTGGATGAAAAAAATGCGCTGATTGTCGAATTAGAGGTTAAATTGGTTACAAATACTGATGTGGTACTTGTGAATATAGATGAATGTGTGGATGATAAATAATATATTGAAATAGATATAGTCGTAAATGTTATTATAATTTTTAAAAACTGCTTAAAGAAATTATAATAAATATAGATATCATAGAACAAAAGTTTATCGCTATTGTGCGTGTGTTTGTATAGTGAAAATGGTAAAGGATTGGGACAATCTTCAGCAGTATGAGAATCACGAGCCAAATGGTTCAGGAGAACTGTATTATAATGATGATGATTCGCAGTCGAAGAGTAGTAGAGATAGAAGGGGAGGAGGAGGAGGAGGTGGCGGTGGACCTAGACGTCGGTTTTATCCGTCAAATGTCCAGGGGCGGTTTATTGTGAATGCTATTACAGGTGTTGCATATCCGTGGCGCGTAGGGTCAATCTATGAGGATTTGCTTTGGAAAGTATGTGATTCAACGGGACGACGCGGGAAGTATGAACCGGATATGTATTTTTACGATTCGCCAAAACAAGCGATTAGTCATAGGCGGTATCACGCAAATGTTTATTCGGCGGAAACATTGGATTGGTGGAAGGGTAAAGTGGCAAAAATGACAAAGTTGCTTGAAAGCGATGAGTAACAATAGTTAAAGTTAGGAAATCAATGTAATATAAAATATAAAATATAAAATATAACATATTCAATCATATGTTATATTTATTAGTTATTATGTAAAATCATAAAAATAGGCGTTTGCTTGAGTATCATAAATATCCACATTGGTATAATTTAATACTTGTGTCTCCTTAAACCGTAATGGAAGTTTGTGTTGATTTGCTGTTACCGTAGTAGGGTGATATCTGCAAAAGTATTGAATAATGTTTCTATATATTATCGTAGGATTTTATATTTATTATTTTATTTTAAAATTAATTTGTGGAATATCGTATCTCACAAGTTGATGGATCATAATATAACACACCAAAACCAACCCCCCCCGCCCCCGGTCTGATTGGATTTATAAAGCATCCAGTATTTCCTGCATTCAATTGAGCACCTGATGCATTTAACACAATGCTATAAGCTGCTTGACTCGTTGGTGCTGCCAGATTACCAATAGCAATCGCATTGGAACCTTGATTAATGCTACCAGCAGCAGTACCAATGGCAACTGCACTGCCTTGTTGACCATCGTGACCAGCCTGATGACCAATGGCAACTGCATAGCCTTGTTGACCGGTGTAACCAGCTTGATGACCAAAGGCAACTGCCAGAGATTGTTGACTGTTGCTACCAGCCTGATAACCAAGGGCAACTGCATATTCTTTTTGACCGTCGCGACCAGCATGATAACCAAGGGCAAAACCAGTATTTCCTGCATTCAATGCAGTACCTGATGCATTTAACACAATGCTACCAGCTGATTGACTAGATGGTGCTGCCTGATTACCAATAGCAATCGCATTTTCACCTTGACTGCTGTTAGCAGCATTATAACCAATGGCAACTGCACCGCCTTTTTGACCCATTTGACCAGCATTATAACCAATAGCAACTGCCTGAGATTGTTGACCAACGTTACCAGCGTTATTACCAATAGCAACTGCACCGCCTTTTTGACCTGTGTAACCAGCACTATAACCAATGGCAACCGCATAGCTTTGTTGACCATCGTAACCAGCCTGATAACCAAAGGCAACTGCATAGTCTTGTTGACCAGTGTTACCAGCAGAAGTACCGATGGCAACTGCATTGCCTTTTTGACCAATGTTACCAGCAGCATTACCAATGGCAACTGCATTGCCTTGTTGACCATCATTACCAGCCTGATAACCAAAGGCAATTGCCTGGGATTGTTGACCAGTGTAACCAGCATGATAACCAATGGCAACTGCACCGCCTTGTTGATCATATTCACCGGCACCAGCACCGAGTGATATGTTAAAACCACCCACAACCCAGTCTGTTCCATTCC
>Ga0194055_10003821_pt1 | contig 11498 bp, 18 predicted proteins | sample SepL449m_MetaG_FD_155482 | JGI IMG/M metagenome (GOLD analysis project Ga0194055, IMG submission 155482) | Anoxic zone freshwater microbial communities from boreal shield lake in IISD Experimental Lakes Area, Ontario, Canada - Sep2016-L442-9m | ecosystem: Environmental > Aquatic > Freshwater >... | reverse complement strand
AAGCGGGGCTTGCTGTTTCCGCAATAACGCTGTTCGCCTGGAGCCAAGTCTCCGCATCAACAAGCGGGCGAGCCTTGATGCCGTTGAGCCGAAGGCTCCAGAGCTCGGTGTACTCCCGCACTGGAGTCGATAGGACTCGGATCTGGCTCAGCCTAAGGGAGCCACTGGGCTGCACCCCCTTTTAGGCGCTTTGGAATCGGCAGCTTGCGGGCCGAACGAGGAGGTGGTGTCGCCACGCAAGCCGCCTCAACGGCAATCCCCATGACTAGCAACACCCTCGCCAACACAAGCTCAGCTTCTGGCAACGAGACGCTCAACAAAATCCTTGCGGCGGCTGCGGTCGTTGGTGGAGCCATGGTGCTGGCATCAATAGCGCCCTATTCGACTCCGATCATTGCCTTTCAAGGCAAACGCGCCCTGGCAAAAATCATTCGGTGGTGAGGAGCAAAACAACAAACGTAGGCAAGGTTTTCTACTGAAAGCTTCAAACCATTACCACCTCAAAAAAATGGATCTTTCATTTCTCGATTCCTCTTCGCATTTGCATACACCAGGCTCCGATGCATTGTTTCCTGATCATCAGCAAATTATCGCCACAGGTTGTCACCCCGATTTCACTCAGGCCATCGCAGCAGCCCATATCGTCCATGGCATGGACCCGCTTCAGGCGGTTCTTCAAGCAGAACTTCAGGCGCCCCTAGTGAATCCCTGGCTGTATTGATTTATCCCATAAAACATTCAACCTTTGCAAGCACTTTCCATGGCCGTTTCTTATCTTCAGGGAAGCATGAACTCTCAGTCGTCAACCCAATCGCTCCAGGCCATCGTCGAGCCGATGATTGAAGTGGCAAAACAAAGCCATGCCTTTCAAACACAGGTCTTGCTGCAAGCGATCGTCACAGGCGAGCAGCAACGCATCCGCGAAGAGCAGATGCTGTGGCGCCTTGGTGGGGCCATCCTGGGAGCCTGCCTGGGAATCGGTGATGGCTTTCAAGCCCAAGATGTGTTTGCCGGGTTGGCATTGTCGAGTCTGGCTGGCCTTAGCCATGATGTTGTCAGCCAACAGGATCGACAATTTTTGGAGCAATGCCAGTCGCTGTGGCTTGTCGGCGGCTTGTCACCGCTTGAGCTGGCCCAACGCCTTGGACCCGCGCGCTCGCGCGTTCTCGCCTTTGATACCAGCTGGGAGGCTCCCATTGTCTTCAACCATCACCAGGGCTACCGCGGCGAACACTTGATTCCGCTCGGAGTGGCTGGCGATCTGGCACCTGGCTTTCGGCAAAGCCAGAGCATGGAGGTAATGAGGCGCCATGTTTCAGCAGAGAATCTGAGCATTTTGCAGGGCCAGCTCTATCCCTGCGGGGACCACACCATACCCCTCAAGAGAATGACAAGGATTCCAAAGGAGCAGGCGTTAGCCACAGACCCACATGCAAATCTGTTTCTTAACAAGTGTGAGCCTATCTTGGTCGAATCAGAAGATAGCCAATGCATTATGTACCAAGTGCCCATACCAGCCCATAGCAACTTCTAGCTCATTCGAGACAAGAACGACAATCAATAACAGGCAAAGAGCCCTGTCTGTCACTAACAGTTCCTACATCGCATGACCCCTCTGAAAACCCATGATTCAATTCATCTGCGCGACAACAGCCTGCCTTAGCAACTACCTTGGCTTTGGCATTGTCATGGCCCAAACTCAATCACAGATCGTTTACCAGCACTACGACACGAGCTACTACTGCGAGCGTCAGTCAACTATCTACCGTTGCTCAACAGTTGCCGAAAAAGTCAACAACAAAGACTCTTGGTAAGCCCAGCCCCATCCCCCTTATCATCAACTAGAAATGATTTACTACAAAAAAGAAGACCACGCCGATGACATACCTTTGATGGATTATCGGAAATATTACCAAATCATACTTGAATACAAACCTCTACCAATCACGGCAGCTCAAGACAACATGGAGGATCAAGTTGACCAAGCCAATGCAACAGAACAAAATTCATCACAGCGTCGTACTATCAAAACGGCGATACTCCTGTTGATCGCGGCATCCGGAGCACCTTTTGGCCTGCCAGCACTGGCGGCATCAGCTGGTGGGTCGTTCATTGTGCTTAGCCTGGTTCGGTGGATGCAAATCAGAGCAAGTCGATAGATCAACATGGTGTTGTAACAGACTATCGAATAGCTGCTCATCGGTCCTATGATGCCATCATTCAATAATCAAAAGATGAGCAATCATAAATTATGGACAAGAACAGCACATCAGATTCTGTTTGTGACTAAACAGGAAAAGACTGTCTTGCTGTCTGTTCCAGTTAACATGGTGAGGTCCACTAATCATCTAGAGAAAAGCCGGCAATAGCAAGCAACTCGATCCCGCAACTGTTCAGTAATTGGCGGTGGTTGGCCTAAAGCCAGACCTTCAGGGGACGTCTGATCCGGCAACGGAGACACAGAAGAGGCAGCGCCTCTGGCGCTGCCTCTTCTGGCCAGCAGATCTCGATCTTGCACAGCGCTTGCCGTTTCCGCAAGAAAGCTGTTCTTTTCTAACCACTTTTCTGCATCAAGGAGGACGCGGCTGCCAAGGCCACTAGTCTTGAGTTTCTTGTGCTCTGCGTACTCCTGCACAAGAGGCGTCGACAACCAAATCAGCTCCATCTTATGGCAAGTATTCCCGCAGACCCCAAGGGGCTAACGTCAGACCTTGGTATCAGCAATGCCTTTCCAAAACTAAGGATCAATGCAAACTAGGGGCAGCAAGAGCTTGCAACCCGTTACACATAATTTCATTCAAACCAATTTGCTGCCACATGAAAAAACTACTTGCGAAGTTTATGTTGATTTTGGCGAGCTCAAACGCCTCATTAATGCTGCTTAGTAATCCAGCATTTGCAGAAATAGGGCCCACCAAAACCAATAACAGGTATAATGAAAACGGCACAGAAGGTCACTCTAGCAATCAAGCCAAGAGCCGAAAGATTGACTTATTATTGATAGAATCAGAGAAAAAATGCAAGAAATCTGCACAAAATAGTGACGAAGAGTTATTTGTCAGTGCTCAAGAAAATTTAACACAAGCTCGTGAATTGGCCGGGGAGACATCCTTAGGAAAGGTAGGCCAAGCAGTAATCGATATCAAAAATATTCAAAACTGTCTAATTGTTACACGGCGCTGGGATGTTGCGGTATCATTAGCTAAAACAGTTGAAAATGCTCTCAAAAGCTATCAGGATGACCTTCAGAAAGGAATTTATCTAGATTCACTAAATTATGGTGGATGGGCGCTTTATCAGCATGGAGAACTTCGCAAGGCCTTAGAAACACGATTTGAAATTCTTAAAATAGAAGGTAAGGCGTTTAATTGGGACATTGGTCGTCGACTAGCCATGGCGGAACAGGCTATCTCCATGGCAATTGAAGCAAGGGACTACGTTGCAACCGACAAAATACAAGAAAAAGTAAATTTATTAATTGATGAAATACCAATTGCCGACGCCAAGGAAAAAGCTATCTCCAAGACTGCTCTTTTAATGATAAGTGCGAGGGTATCAGCGAGCAAAGGAGATTTTGATAAGACTCTAAAATTACTTGGTGAAGCCGAACTGACTAGAGCCGCATCAATTGATACGAACAATGATGCTAGGTTCTTTGCTTATCTATATGAGTTTAGAGGAGTTGCTTTTTCAGGCCTGCGTCAGTTTAACGAAGCTATCGTCGCTTATAAGCGGTCTATCGAATTCGCCAACATTAGCGACGAAAGCACAAGAGATCAACTGGCAAATACCTTTTACAACATAGCTGTTGCATACAACGAGCTGGGTCAATACGAGGAAGCACAGGCAGCTCTAAAGAGTGCCGTTTTGAGTAAAAATAGCAGAATTACCAACCTTGAAAAGCTCGAAAAAAACATCAACCAACTAGCTGCAGGAATCAACTACAACAAGAACAAAGTAACAGCACGCGATCTTAATACACTTGAATCGAAGGTAATAAAAGCAACCGAAGTATTGCCAAATAGTGCAGATGAAAGTTCATACCTAGGAAGTCTATACCTAACAAAAGCGGCAATGCTTTTAGACCTCGGCAAGGAAAAGGAAGCAATGCAGGCAGCCCGCGAGGCAATCACTAGAATTTCTGAATCAATTCAAGTCATTTTGCCCAAACAAGCAGATGAAGCAAGGGAAAGAACAAAAAAAATTATTGAAGGTGACCTAGAGGCGATTTTTTCTCATATTGGAAAGGTAAGCAATAACAAGGTAGCTAATGATCTACTCTTTTTTGCTGTACTTAATACTCATGGCCTTGTTCAAGAAGTAGCCTTGAAGCAGACCCTGTTGAATAGGAGAGGTATTGACAGCCGAGAAGACAATAATAAATTAGAGGATATAATATCAAAGCTATCAGATCCAACCCTGAGTGCATCTTCGCTAGCACAGCTCGTCTATGACAAGGAAGTTTTGGAACACAAAATTTATTCAAAGTTACCTAGCCTGAAGCCCGTAATAGTAACATCCGAACAAATCGATCATTATCTTAGAAAGCAAAGTGCGATTATCGAATTCGTAAAATACCGTGAATGGGACAGGAACAAACCGCGGTCAGATCGTTGGGGAGACCAGCGTTATCTAGCTTTAGTCTACCGCAATGGCATAGGCACGGAAAGCATTGATCTAGGCAAAGCCCTCCCAATTGACATCTTGGTAGGCAAAGCTTTAACCTCAATGAGCAATAATTATAACAAAGAGGACTATGGACGGACTCTAGAAAGTCTTGAGCTTATGATTTTTTCCAAGTTGAAACCTTTGCTGAACTCCTCTGCAGAACTTTTCATTGTTCCCGATGGCGAGATTAATAGACTGCCATTATCTGCACTACCTTTGTTTCAGAAATCAAATATCAAGTATAGGATATTGACAACAGCTCGCGATCTAATGAGGGCGAGCACAGGAGAAATAAGCAAAAGGCACTCGGTTGTTTTAGCTAATCCCAACTTTGATAAAGGAGTTAGCATGTCATTAGGTGAGGACAAATCTGCAGATAAAAATTTAAGCACAAGATCATCAATTCACCAATTGTGGCCCATGCTTCCTGGCACAGAAAAAGAGGGGCATATCGTCTCTTCAATGTTGAAAGCTTCCCTCTTTACTGGTGATAATGCTTCAGTGACAAGCCTTAAACAAGCAAAAATTCCGCTCATCATACATATTGCAAGCCATGGCTTTCTGGTTGAAGAAGCCGGTCAAGTCAATACTGACCCAATGCTGAATGTTGGCATCGTACTTGCTGGTGCCAACGCTATTAAACAAGGGTCTGGCAGCAATGACGGGCTACTTACTGCATCCGCAGCCTCTACTCTGAATTTAAGAGGAACAGAACTTGTTGTCCTTTCGGCATGTGACACTGCCAATGGTTCAATCCATACCGGCGAGGGTATTTACGGCTTGCAAAGGGCTCTCAGTATCGCCGGCGCTGGTAGTACTGTACTATCGCTATGGAAAGTTGATGATCAGGTAACCGCTGAGTTCATGAGGCACTTCTATCAACGCCTGCTAGCAGGCGAAGGACGTAGTGATGCACTAGCTTCGACCCAACTGGATTTTCGAAATGGACGCATTGGCAAGGGCAAATGGAAAGATCCCTACTATTGGGCAGCCTGGCAACTGGTTGGCGACTGGCGGCCGATTAAAGGCCTATAGCCGGATCCACAACAAGATGATGTCTGCTTTGGAATCAGTCCGAACGGGCTGGAACTAGGGGTAAGCGTCCGAAGGGAAAACCCTTCGCAACCCCACAAAACCATGTTTTACCAGCAGGTCAGGCCTACCTTTGGTGGTGGCTATAGCATCAGTAACAACCAAGGACATTTTATGCAAGTGCAACCAACTTTTGGTGGTGGTTGCAATATCTGGGACAATCAAGGAAATTTCACCCAAGTACAACGTACCTTTGGTGGTGGCTACAACGTTATGGACAATCATGGGCATTTCACCCAAATGCAGCCGACCTTTGATGGTGGCTGGAACATTATGGGCTATTGATTATCGCCAAGCTAGGCCGAAAGAAAACATTGCGACTTAAAATCATGAACCGCTTAATCGCTTTGACTGCACTGCTAGTGCCTGTTGTTTTGGCATGCCCACAAGCAAAAGCCCAATATTATAATCCCTATGCTCAGATGTACCAGCAGTGGAATCGTGAAAACGGTTATGGATCATCACAGAACAACCAGTACAATCCTTACAACCAAATGAATCAACAGTACAGGCAAGATACCTATGGAAATCGCCAGTACACGTAGACACACCGAAATACATGGTATTAATTTTATGCGAACATGATGGTAGCTAGATCCTATTTCTTCCTTCTCTAATAATGTTGCGCCAATTGCCCTGGCCTGGCTGGACCCTAAGAAGACCGGTTAGGGTAATTGGCAATTTCTTCTGGTTGCTGACCGATGAATTTATGACCCATGCATTCTTCAGTTGAAATCTCCCATAAGTTTTTCTCCTATTCAATGAAATGGATTATTTTCTTCATGCCTTTCCTTGCCATCCAAGTGGTAAAACCAATAGAAGCCAAGGCGATGGACTCACTATACGCTAGCAAGGAAGATTGTTTGTCTAAGCTTTCCGCAGTCCAAGACAATGCTAATATCGGCTTCTTATGCGACAGCCTAGTCTATCCTCCTACCGAAAAAGAACGGCTTGAAAAATTAAAAGTGCAAAGACAAATTGAGAAGCAAAGGGAGGAGGCCTATGAGGAGGCTATTGAAATGAGGAGACAAGAGTGGCAGAAAAAGCTTGAAAACGATCCTACTTACCAAAGGCAGCAACTGGAACAGGCCAAGCTATTTAGATGTAGGCTTGAAAAAGAGAACTTGGAGCGCCAGCAACAAGAGCAAATGAAATCGAATCGAAGACTCAGTTCCTATCAGCTCTCCCCTGAGTGCTGGGGTTTGTTTGGTCTCTAAAGGATGCTTAACTGGCCTAGGGGATCGATTACCGATGATAGCTCAAGCATATAACGCTAGAAATAGGACAAGATTAGTTCTAGTTCTTTCAATTCGTTGGCGGGCATACGACCTAGCTTGTTTAAATACCGTTATTTGCAATGGGTTTAGATTAGGGCCGCTTTAGGATCCACTATTGTGCCCCCCTCCCTACAAGGAAATGGCTGCAGTCTTTTTATGAGAGCTGCCTTTGGCTTGGAATCACCCCAGCAAGGCTGGAACGAGAAGGGACCGTACAGCACCTTCCTTGACCATGGCTTTCTCCAGATTCACCCACTTGGGCATTGCAGCAGCAAGCATGGCTGCGATCGGAGCAACCCTCACTCCCTTAGCAGCCCAGGCCCAGTACTACAACTTTGGATCAGGGTACCGTCAGCCTGCCCAGCAGGGTTGGGAGCAGCCAAGTCGAAATGAGACGCGCTATCAATATGAGCAACCGCTCAACCGCCAACCGGATTACGGCCAGCCCCGGCCAATGCCAAGCCAGAGGGGCTTTGGCCATAGCAGTGGCAGCTACTTTGGCTGGTAATAATTCATGGCGACAACTCGTAGCCTTGCCTGATTCTTCGATTGCGCTTTATTGTTTTGTTGGGTGAAACAGCCAGCTTTATGGATGGTAAAGCTTGCTTGATTTTAAGATCTTATTGTGTCTATTGATTGTGAGGAGCTGCTTGGTGGTCTACCACGCAGCTTTTTGTTTGGCTAAAGGCCAAAGATGCTTAAAGATGCTTTGCGACAGGGTCCGATGATGGCAGCGGATGGATTCATGATGGAATCACCCATATCCTGTTGAAACGAGAAGAAAGGGCGGGATCTCATCCTCCTTTTAGACCGCACAATGACCATGAAACTGATCAAGCCAAAGCCCATCCGGATTCAGACTCTGCCTAATTCGATTGGACGGCCCACGGCGACCTCGTCATTGGATCGTCGTTTTGCAACTGGATGGGGGCGCACCCCCGCCCAGAAAATGGCTGATGCGCGCAAGCGACTCGGCTTCTAGGCAACACCACTTCCATGCCGTTTGTGCTTCTTCGGAATCAGAGCAACGGCTTCAAAACTACTAGACCCTGTCCCCAAACGATCAAACAAGTTCTTTCAGCCATGCGTAAAATCATTCTCTGCGCTTTTGCCGCCATTCCTCTTGCAATCCTAGGTGGCGCTGGACAAGCCAAGGCCTACCCCTGGACTTACTACGGCTATAGCTCACCCTATAGCAGCTATTCGATGGTAAGCGGCCCTGGCGGATATTCAGGGATGGGTTTTGGTGGCCCTAATTGGGGCATGTATTCGGACAACTACGGAACAACGACTTGCCTGTCTACAGGTTCGTCATTGATGTGCTTCTAATTCTATTTTCCTGCAAACTATCCACAGTACCATGAGCTCTTCGAAACTAGCGTCGCAAATTGCTGGAACCGTTGCCATTGCAGGCGCTACGTATGTAGCCGCTAATCTATTGACTCCAGCTTTGCAACATGGCCCTGTTGCCTTGGGGCGTTGGCTGGCTAACAAGAAGTGGAAGGTTCACTTCTATGCAGTCAGTACATCCAATCCAGCGGAATCGTTTTGCTGTGTCAGCACTGACGAGATTGCTTCTGATCCATTGCTTTTGCTTGAGGGAGATAGTCTGACGGCATTGCTGCCATTAACAATTGTGCCCGTTCGTTTTTCGAAGGATCCCGTATCTGGGCTGTCAATCCGACCAAGTTCAACCTCTAATGGCACTCCCTTAGCCCAGCACTGGCTAGGCCACTTGGCAAACATCAACAAAAAGAAAATGGTGAGTGAGGCAGGTGTTAATTTGTTCTCCTTCGAGAGGGCTTCTGATTCAATGGTTTTCACTGTAGCTAAAACCGTTTCGGCTGCGCAGGTCGCAATGTCCGATCTGAGTCAGAAGAATGCGTTGTGGGCGGAATTAAATCATCGAGGGCCTGCGCTTCCTGGCTTTTTGGCAGAAGTCATTGCCTAGCACTATGGCCTTGGCAGCAGGTTTGTTGCCAAGGCTTTGTCTGTGTGACTGCTTAGGCAACGCATGCAAGTCATCATGGTTCCCATGATGCAAGCACCCAGATTTGCTGTATGGATATTAAACTCTTGTCAGCATAACGATCTCAGCCATGTCTGATTGCATGATTGTTTCTGTTCAGCTTTCCCTGACAATTGACCAACTGGTAGCGATTGAGGCGATGCGAGAAGAATGGGGGCTTGAGGCAAGGACTGATGTGATCCAAAGAATCATCGATGAGGTGTTGGTTGACTAGATTGACCTCGATGCTATTGGGTTACTCCCAGGCCGAATTAACGATGACCGGCCCTTGCCTAAGGGTGATCTTCTTTAAGACGGTCGGCGCTGCCTAGCCAAGCATTTCTGGCATCGACTTGAACCTGGACCGATCGACAATTCAGCACCTCATATAGGTATCGCATCGAGTAGCTGCACCCTTGGTGCCCCTACTGTTGTTGGCCAAATCCGATCAAAACGGCACCTCCTCATCGCTGAGGCTGCTTCCAGCACTGCTTGCCTGGTTCTGGTCAGGCTCCATTGCATTAGCAGTGCTGGCAGCTGCCTTAACCGTCAGCTCAGCGCCCTTTGCCGTAGCCCCATTGGGGCTGCCACCGCAGAGCTCCAATCGATCGATCAGCACCAGCGGCTTGCTGCGCAGTTCACCACTGCTGCGGTCGTTCCATTGCTCGATCTCCAGCCGGCCGATGAGGGCGACCTTGCTGCCCTTGCGCAGGTAGTCGCCGGCCAGCTGGGCGGTTTTGCCCCAGGCCTTACAGGAAACCCAGAGCGGCTCCTGGGGCTGGCCGTCTTTGGGGGGCCTGTTGACCGCCAGGGTGAATTCACAGACGCAGCTGCCGCTCTCAAAGAAGCGCAGCTCCGGATCGCGGCCGGCATGGCCGACCAGAACGAGCACGTTGATGCTCATGGCTTGATCCCCTGGCCTAGGGCGTTGAGTGTTTCGATCCGGTCTTGAACAGCCAGGAGGGAGGGCAGGCCGATCAGGGGATGGGTGCGCACCAATTCATGCAGGGCACCGCTCCAGGTGATGTTGTGGAGGCGGGCAAAGGCATCGACCCGCACAAAGGTGTCGCTGTTCATGGCGATCGTTTTTTTGTGGTTGCCGATGCGCTGGCGCAGGGGACGGGGACGGTCCTGGGCTGGTGTCATGGCTTGATCCTCCGAAAGTGGGTGGTGTTGCCGGGATGGCGGTGAATGGGGTTAGCAGGGAGCCCGCCTGTGGGCCAAAGCCGTACGCAACTGGGAATCAGGGGGCAGGATTCGACCCGGTAACGAACCTGGCCGCGCTGCCAGTGCTCTCCGGGCCGGAAGCACCCTTGGCCAGATGGCGGCTGGGGTTGGGCCTGGGACTGGGTTTGCGCTTGGGCCGGCAGCAACGCCCTGGCCTGCAGCAGCAGGTTGGCCAGCAGGGCAACCCGTTCGCAGAGCCTTTGCAGCTCGCGCTGGCTGCGTTGGCCGCGGGCCAGTTCAAAGAGGGCCCGATCCCGCTCCGCCTGGGCGAGCTGCAGGGCGGCGAGCAGGCTGTCAGTGGCCTGCTGCAGTTTTAAGGAGCTGCTCATGGCGCCAGCGCTCCGGGGACAAGACCCTGGGCCTCTAGTTGGCTTCTCTGTCTGGACAGGGCTGCATAGAGGGTTTGGCCCTGGCCTGGGTTGATCTCCCGATCTGAGACCAGCTCGGAGATGCGCTGAGCGGCGCTCTCCAACTCTTGCTGGCTGGCGATGCGGGGGATATGGAGCAGGCCAGCCTCAAAGGGATTGGCAGCTAGGGGAGTTGTCGCAGTCGGTGGACCCCCTGCAGGAATGGTTTCCTGTTGAGGATCCGTTAGCAGTGGTTCTGCCAGAGGACTTGTTGCTACTGGTTCAGACGCCACGACCGCGGTGCTGGCCGGGGGCGACTCCGCTTGTTGCATCAGCTCCGCTGGTTGTGACGCCGGAGTGGAAGGACTGGGTTGGGAGCTGCGGGTGGCTGGTTTAGCCCTGCCCGTTGGTGGTTTGGCAGCTGGTGCTGGCCCTGGCGCTGGAGCCGCCGATGGGCTCTGGCTTGCAGGGCTTTGGGGTGGGAGAACTGCGTTCACCTCAGCGGATTGGGCCGGACCGTCTCCACTAACAGGAAGCACGTTTTGGGTCCCCGCAGTAAATGCTGTGGTTTCGCGAACGTCTAGCTCGCTAGACGCAGAACTTTGGCCTGGGGGCTGCGTTTCAGCCACTGCTTGGGTCTGGCTGCCGGCCTCCAGCCAGGGCTCGGCCGCTGGCATCGCTGGGGTGGTGGGGATTGCAGCGCTACTAGCTGGGGCGATGCCCTGATTGGCCAGCGCGCCTGGCTCAACTGGGGCCGCCCTGACCGGCTCGATGTCGAGGGCTTCTTCCTGGGTGATCAGGCCCAGGGCGATCTCAGGGCAGTAGACATTCGCCCACCAGGCAGCCGCGCGGTAGCGGAGCATCTGGCCGGTCATCGTC
>Ga0194055_10003820_pt1 | contig 11498 bp, 8 predicted proteins | sample SepL449m_MetaG_FD_155482 | JGI IMG/M metagenome (GOLD analysis project Ga0194055, IMG submission 155482) | Anoxic zone freshwater microbial communities from boreal shield lake in IISD Experimental Lakes Area, Ontario, Canada - Sep2016-L442-9m | ecosystem: Environmental > Aquatic > Freshwater >... | reverse complement strand
AAGGCCGAAGTCGGAGACGTGCGGCCACCCCTCGGAGTCGATCAAAATATTCGAGGGTTTGAGATCCCGATGGAGCACGCCGGCGAGGTGGGCTGCCTCCACCGCTGTGGCCACTCTGGCCAGCAGCAATGCAGCCTCGCGAGGTGGCATGGGGCCTTGGGAGATGCGCCGTGCGAGGGTTGTACCCTCTACGAACTGCATGCTGTAAAAAGGATGTCCCTGGCATGCACCCACTTCAAACACCGACACGATCCCCCAATGGTCCAACTGCGCCATGGCCTCGGCCTCGCTACGAAATCTGGCCAGATCCGCACCGCTGGCCAGATCCCGTCGCAGAACCATCTTGAGAGCCACCGTACGTCCAAGGCTCGTCTGGATCGCGCGGTACACCACCCCCATGCCGCCGCGTCCGACCTCCTCGAGGAGTTCATAATCGCCAAGGGTGAATGGCAGTGGCGTGACTCCAGGCACAAACCCAGACCTCCCGGCCTCTGTTTGATCGAGCCCCAGGATGGTCTGATTGAACGTGGGGCTGAGATCGTCCACCCCACCAGCAGAATCACCATCAGGCTGACAAGCCCCCAGCCACACAACCGTTGACTCATGTGCCACCGCATCGGTCATGAGCATCGTGGCAAAGATTTCTCGCAACTGGCCGGCGAGTTCTGGATGGGCCAAAGCCGCCGCATCGAGTTGGGACTGCGCTCGATCGCTGGACTGTTCAGACAATGATTCGACCAACGTGGCCAACTGCTCATCCTGCTGGGGAGTGAGCAGCAGATCGATGGCGCGTGCCCGGCCATGCATACCATGCATACCATGCACATTCGCGGCAACTTTGGTTCGGCCAAACATAAGACCATAGTAGCCGCGCAAGAATCCAGAACCACCTCCTCAGCTCACAAAACAGGTACACAGCCAATAGAGCCCGGCGGAAAGGCCCATCGCCACAGGCAGCGTGAGAATCCAAGCCAAGGCAATGTCTCGCACCGTCGCCGCTTGAATGCCGGATTTGTTGGCCCACATCGTGCCGGCTACTCCGCTGGCAAGCACGTGCGTGGTGCTCACCGGCATGCCGAACGAGTCGGCCATGCCGATCGTCACGGCGGCCACCAATTCGGCCGCGCCTCCCTGAGCGTAGGTGAGGTGCGTCTTGCCGATTTTTTCGCCGACCGTTTTGACGATCCGCTCCCAGCCCACCATCGTGCCCAAACCCAGGCACAGGGCCACGCCCATCACGACCCACTCCGGCACATATTCCACGGGCTTGGACAGCCGGCCGGCGAGGCTCGTGAGCACCCGGCTTCGATCTTTGGCCAGTTGGTCGCCGAACTGCCGCACCAGCGTGCGCACCGAGGCTCCTAGTTCCACCAGTTGGGTCCGCACCTGCCACCGGTCGTCGGCACTCAGGTCCTTAAAGTTTCCCCGGCCCTCGAGGCTCGCCACTAAAGCTTTCAAAAGGGGGAGCGGATCGAGCGTTGCCAGCACGGCATCGTTTTGGGGAAATGGATCCAACATGGAGTCGACCATCGTTGACTCCACCGTCGAGGCAGCCGCAACGCTTTCGCTGCGGCCCAGTCGCTCGACTCTGCTCGTGGCCAGATGCTGGTCCTTGAGCGCAACCATCAACCGAGAGAGTTCGGGGCTTTCCAATTCTTGCTGGAGTTCCTTGGCTGCTTGAACGGTGGCCGTGATGTCTGATTGCGAGGTGTTCATGTTGAGCGCGTAGGTCGTCGGCACGATCCCGATGAGCACCAGCATGATGAGGCCCATCCCTTTCTGGCCATCATTGGAGCCGTGCGCAAAGCTCACGCCGGTGCACGTGCCGATCAAGAGCGCCCGGATCCACCACGGCGGCGGCCTGTCGGAGGTGGGCGGTTGGTAGAGTTCTTTGGCTGGGACAAGCACCTTGGCGATCAAGAGCAGGCCCGCTGCCAGCCCAAACCCGATGACGGGCGAGATCAAGAGCGCCACGCCAACTTCGCTGGCCTTGTGCCAGTTGACGCCCTTGAAGAGAGAGCCATGCTCCATCAGAGAATTCATCATGCCCACGCCCATGATCGATCCGATGAGCGAATGCGAACTGCTTGCAGGCAATCCGCGGTACCACGTGGCAAAGTTCCAGAGAATGGCCGCCCCAAGCAGCGAGAGCACCATCGCCAAGCCGCGGCCAGTCTTGATGTTCACTAAAAGATCCACCGGCAGCAGGTGCACGATGCTGAAGGCCACGCCAATGCCGCCGGCGTGCACGCCGATAAAATTCCATAGCCCCGACCAGATCACCGCCGGTGTGGGCTTCAAACTCTTCGTGTAGATCACCGTGGCCACGGCGTTGGCCGTGTCGTGAAAGCCGTTGACCACTTTCGAAGCCAAAGGCGATGACAAGGGCCGTGAGCAGCAGGAGGAGCTGACCGGTTCCCAGCGATCCAAAAGCCTCTAAAAATTCCACGGTCAATTCTCCTCGACGCTGTGGCAGAAAAGACCCCCCGGTCTGCGCGTGACCGAAGTGATCGCTGATCGATACCGAACCTAAGGCCTGCGGCAGCACTCTTCAAGCACTCCTGTTGCCAAAAGACAAAATCTCACAATGTGAAGATTCCATGAACGTATCGCCCGCTGGATTGGGCCCCGGGGGCGAATGCACGTCGAGCGTTCGCCGACCCCCTTGCTCCCTTTTCCCGTGGGCCTGTTTCGCTGATCGAGCGAGCCGAGATGCTATCGAGGGTTGGTTGAGCGAACTGCTAATGGCTAGGATGCGTAGGAATGGTTTTCTGAAGGCTCGTGTCTGGCGGAAGTGTTTTTTGGAAGTGCCGCACGCGTATTGGGAACGGATTCGCTCGGGAGATGGGCCCATGCCACAAGGCGATAGACTCGCTGCAGCAAGACGGCTGGCCGTTTCGGGGATTGTCTACACCCACTACGGCATCGATATCGGAGACGGCACGGTTGTGCACGCTCGGCCCGATCGCTCGGAAAAATTATTTGCTGGCGGTCGCGTGATGCAAACCAGCTTGGAAGAATTTGCCGGCGGTTCGTCCGTGCGGATCGTCAACCAGCCGCCTGCCACATTTCCGCCCGAGGAAGTCGCGTTGCGGGCCTTGCGTTACGTCGGTCGCAACGGCTACTCCCCATTCATCGACAACTGCGAACACTTTGCCACGTGGTGTGCTACCGGTTCGCGGCACAGCCGTCAGGTGGAGATTGTGGTGGATCGTGTCGGCCGGATGGCTTCTCGCACGCTCGGGGCAGTCGCCACACGGGTCGGCGCCGAGGGCTTGGGGCAGGTGGCCATGCGCACCGCTGTGGGCGCGACGGTGCGAGTGGGCCTGCGGCACATGCTGCCGGCTGTACTGGTCGCCGAAGGCGTTGCGATGACAGTTGAGTGGAATGCCCATCGCGCTGGCCGGGATGAGTTTACAAGCAAGCGGGCAGGGGAATCGGCAGGGCTCGCCACGAGCGCCGCGATTTTTGCGGTGGCAGGTGCGATGGCTGGCCCAGCCGGTGCGATTGCTGGAGCCCTCACCGGCGCGGCCATCTGGTCCGGGGGCAGCACGCTCTCAAAGGCCGCCATCTGGGCATTTCCAACATGGGCACGCCTTCAACGTGCCCTCACCCCAACAAAAAAAGTCTGACTCCAGAATAAAAAGGCCATGCCCGGAGGAGGTCCCTCGTCAGCATCCGTGCTTGTGGGGCCCGATCCGTGGCGTTCGTATTTCCTGGCCGGATGAGACCGACTGGTTAAACCGCTCCTCTCACCCGGGCATGGCCAACTCTTGCGTGCGTTCTCCTCAAAAGAAACTGTCGACCCGTGCGATCGTGGCGATCGTGGAATCGTGACTGATATTTTATGCGGTTAATTCATCGATGCGTTTTCGGAACTCGGGCATCTGGCTGGTCACACATGCGTTCCACGCCGCGGGCTGCCATAGCTCCACGCACACGGCTGCCCCCACCACCAGCAGATCGCCGCCCGGTTCGACGGCCAGAAAATCGCGAAAGCCTTCGGGTACGACCAACCTGCCCCTTGCGGCCAGCGACACAATCTTGTGACGCGCCGAGAGCAGCCGCCCCAGATCTTGGAGTTGCCCGATCCGTTGGCTCAGCAGGCCAGCCTGCAGTTTGCTGCGGACCACATCCACTGCCGCATCGATCCGGGGCTTCCAAATCGCAGCTGGCCAGAGCGAAAGGCAGCCAGCCCGCTCCTTCGCCAAAACGAGCCTCGTTCCCGAGGCCAGCAGGGAATCGGCTAGCTCCGGCGGCAGAGCCAGCCTGAAACGCTCGTCGAGCGTCCTGGCATACTCTCCAAGCAGCAGGTCTACCGGAGCGTTCATGGCACAATTTCTTCTGAAAATTCACGTTGGAAAAGCCTCCGAGGCATATCCAGCCTGGGCGTAAATCCGAATCGGAAAATTATCCATACCGGGCTAAAAACCCACGAGATTGCCAACCTATCTCAATAAAAAGGGCAGTCAACCCACAAAAACAAATCCTGTGGCTGCCGCAGTTTATCCCTGCCCAGAGAAAGTACAAGCTGGGGTTTTTGAAGCGATCAGTGAGCTGCTGTATTTGCCGTTTTTCGACGTATTTTTCAGCGTTCCGGTCCTTGCTTCCTGGCAACGCCTAGCGTGAGCCACGCCCGAGCGGAAAAAATAGCCGCCATGGCGTGTGCCACTATTTGCTGGCGTCTTCGGCGAGTTCTTTTTTATAGGCCTTGAGGGCGGCGGCCTCTTTAGAAAGCTTGAACTCGGGGCCGGCAGGGAAATATTGAATGTCATCCTGGAGGTAGTAAGCACTGGGCAACGTCTGCCCGCCCACATCCACTTGGCAGCCGGTCAGCAGAAGCCCGCCGATCCCGCAGAAGAGGAGTGCAAACTCTCTGCTCAGCGAATTCCCAAGGATCGCGTTGAGGGTTGTATCGCTCATGGGTCTCGTCCTATTTCCGCGTGTTCAAGGGGGGTTCTCAACCGGCCGAATCATCGCTTCGCCGTGTGGCAATCGCCCACAACAGCACCACGTACCCGAGCCATATCCTCGGAGATGCCATTCGTATCGACCGTTCGAACCGTCAAACTTTGAAGAACCGTTACAACTGGCCTTCATGGGCGATTCACAAGCCCATTGTAAGCCGCGATTGAGCCACGCCTCATGCCAAAGACTGCCTAGCTTTCCCACAGTGACGAGCCCAACGGAGCGAACCGATTTACGGACGGCACCCCGACGCGTTCAACGGGAGGGCCCGGTTGGTGTACAACTTTTGCTATGCCCTTTGCGCAACCATTCCTCCGCTCGGTGCCGTTGGTTCTGCTTGCCGTTTGGGCGTGGCAGGATTGTGGTGTTGCACCGGCGCAACCCGCGCCCCAGGTGGTTCTGCCACTGGATCTGGGCGTGCCGCGAGGCGGCCATACCGTGCCGACGCAAGCCTACGACCTGGCCCTTCTGGAACTTTCCGGCGGTGATTTTTCGGCGGCCCTCCAGATCGCCTTACGGGAGTATCAGGGGGGCGTACGGGCAGGCTCGCAGCGTTGGATCGATTCAATTGCTTCGGCCACGGTCGTAGGCGAGTGCCAGTACGAGCTCGGCAACTTCCGCGAAGCCGTATCGGCCTACGATGAGGCGCTCCTCCTCTTTGCAACGCATCCCGACTGGCTGCTGTCCGTGCAATTTCCACCACAGGGGCTCCGGCCGCTGGCCCAGCAACGCGTGGCCACGTGGGGCCGCAGCCTCCGCAACGCTTCCCCGGCCGGCATCCCCGACACGATGTCGATCCGGCAGGGTGGTGCCGACCAGCAACAGGTGCTGCAAAAGGGAGGTGTGCTCACGGCGCCTGCCAACTATCCGATCCGGCCGCAGGAGATCATCAAGAGCATTGTGATCAGCCTCTACAGACGCACCGAAATCTTAGGCGAACTTTCTCGCGAAGGCGCATCGCTCGACGAGGCTGCCAAGGCTTTGATCCGCCGCCCCGCGCAGCCCAACCACTACTCGCAGTCGTGGATCGATATCGCACTGGGCACTGCCTACTGGGCCCAAGGGAAGCCCGATCAGGCCATGCCGCTGCTCAATCGCGGCCTGCTCGTCGGCAATCAGTTTGACCATCCACTCACATCTTGGGGGCTGATTGTGCTGGGCCGCATCGCAATGGAAAGCGACCAGCCGGCCGCGGCCGCCACTTTATTCGAGGAAGCCACTTACACCGCTGCCGACTACGGCGACACTCGCGCGCTGGAAGAGGCATTTCGGTTGGCCTTTACGGCGCACATGGCTGCTGGCACTCGCGGCGTGCCCCCCTCAATCGCTGCTGCCTGCGAGTGGGCTAGGCGGGGGCCAGCGGCGATTTCAACCAGGCTTTTGGCGATGCAGGCGGAGGCCCAAGCGCTCGGCGGCAATGCCCGTGCTGCGGTCGCCTCGCTGGGGAACATCGACGGACGATTGATGCGCGGGGATCTGGGGCGTGGCTCGTGCGGCGTGCAGGCCGCGTATGCCGCCGCGATGGCTTCCTACACTGCGGCCAACGCCATTGACGGCGATGCCGAACTGGAACGTGCGTTGCGGATCGCGAGAACCCGCACGCCGAGGCTGTTTCAAACGCAACGGCTCGTGGAACTCGTCGTGGCTGGTTCGAGCTTTCTTTCAGATCGTCAGGCCGATGCTCTGTTTGCAAAACTCTTGGGCGATCCTATCCCTCGCGACTTCGCCACCGATCCCATCGGCACGCTTGCCGCCATGACCGCTCCCAGAGACGATGCCTTCGAAGCGTGGATCAGCGTTGCCTCCCGCCGCGGCAACGATGCCACGCTGGTGGCAGCTGAGTCCAGATACCGCGCACGCTGGCTGGCCGTGCAGCCGCAGGGCGGCCGCCGCACAGCGATCGAGCAACTCCTCGGAGCCAACCCCGATACGTTGCCCAGGGCCGAAGCAGCCAGCCGCGCGGCACTCTTGGCCATGCATCCCGATCTGGCTCGTGCGCTCGACGACTCTGCCCGACTCCGCACCATCCTCACCACGGCCATGCTGGGACAGGCCGGGGATGCTGCCCACGGCGAGCCCAACGGGAATCCTCAAAAGCCTGCCATTGTGCCGCTGCCTGGCGCAGCGCCCGACTGGCAAGCGTACGCAAAGCTGGCACTGGCCCGCAGCCAGATGGTGGCCCAGATTGCCGCCGGCCGCGATCCCACGGCGATCGACTTCCCACCCATGACGCCTCCTGCAGAAATCCGCCGCCGCCTCGCCGCCAAGCAGATGATTCTGTCGTTTCACTGGACGTCCTCTGGTCTCTGGGGGGTGCTTGAGTCGCACGACCGCGTGGCCACGTGGCAGGTGAAGCAGCCTGCGGCACTCGCCAAGGAAATTGCGAGCCTTGCCAAAGCCATCGGCCTCTACGATCCCGTGGCGGCGGTATCCACTGAGCGTCTGCTTGAAACAGACTGGCATCCAGCGGCCGAGCGAGTGGAGCGACTGCTCTTCGAGCAATCCAAAATCGAGTTGGGGGTTGGCATCGAGGAGCTGATCATCGTGCCCGATGGGCTGCTCTGGTACCTGCCATTTGAATTGCTGCCCGTTGGATCGGCCCGCCAGCCAGCAGCCAACGACGGTCCGGAAAAAAAGGCTCCTGTTGAAAGCCTGACGCTGCTGCGCGATGCCTGCCAAATCCGCTACTGCCCCACCCGCAGTTTGGCCGTCGTACGCTACGAACCCTCGCGTGCCAGCGGCCCGATTGGAATCCACGCGGGCAAGTTTTTTCGCAGCGACAAGCCGGAGGCTGCGCAGGAAATTGTGACGCGTTTATCCGCATCGCTTGAGCACGTGTGCGTTCTACCCACGCACGTATCGGGCGTGCCTTCCTGCCTGATCGGTGGGCTGTGCGATACGCTGGTTGTGTTCGACGAACTCTTCGGCGAAGGGCCCATGGCCGCCCGCCCGCTCATTGGCGGCAGCAGTGCCAAGGGGGGCACCACGTTTGGAGAATGGGTCGCGACTCCGCACAAGCGGCCGCAGTGTGTCGTGCTGCCTGGCATGCAAACGGCGATGGCTGGCGGCCTCTCGAAACTGACCGCACGGCCAGGCGACGATCTCTTTCTTGCGACGACCGACCTGCTGGCTGCGGGCGGCCGCAGGGCGATTGTGAGCCGATGGCGAATGGGAGGCAAGGTAGCTGTTGACTTGGTCGAAGAGTTTCTGCGGGATGTGGCGACTGCCTCCGGCGATGAGGCCAATGCAACCGGCCCTCGCGCCGCAGAGAGTTGGCATCGGGCGGTGGATCTTGTGACTGCCGAACAGCCCGATTTGGATCGCGAACCACGCATCAAGCAGTCGGCGGCCAAAGCCTTAGCAAAAAATGTGCTGCCCGATGCCAAGCACCCTTTTTTCTGGGCCGGATATGTGCTCATCGACTGCGGCAGCGGACGCTATCCCGACGCACCGCCGCCAGCCAGAGCGCCTGCTCCAGCCCCGCCTATCGCAGCCCCGCCTATCGCAGCCCAGCCTGTTGCACCGCAGGCGGCGCCATGATGACGGCTTGTTTTTTTGCCAGTGGTGTTGGGACGTGGGACACGAGCCTCACCGACTCAGTTGTGGGCTTTGTTGTCTTGGGAATTGTCACGTGCGTGGCCTCGGCCATCAACTCAGTCGCAGGCGGCGGCACGATCCTGACATTCCCCATACTCGTGGCGAATTTGCCAGCCAGCGCGGTGCAGATGGTCACGGCCAATGCCACCAGCACGATCGGTCTTTGGCCGGGCGCGGTCGCCGCGGCGTGGGCGTACCGCGGCGATCGCGAGAAGCAAGTGCCGTGGGCCCGCTGGCTCGTGGTACCAAGCATCTTGGGCGCGATCGTTGGCTCACTGCTGGTGCTCGTGCTGCCGATGCAGTGGTTCAACACGATGGTGCCGTGGCTGATTCTGGTAGCGGCTGTTCTCTTCGCTATTCAGCCATATCTCTCAAGGTTGACCGCAGTGAATCCAACCCCAGGCCAGCCTGCGCCGGCCGAGAGCGTGGGGCCTGCAAAAATGGCGGGCGTGTGCGTGCTTCAGTTTTTGGTGTCGGTCTATGGCGGCTATTTCGGCGCTGGAATCGGGATCTTGATGCTGGCGATGCTGGGCGGCCTAGGCCTCGGCAATATCCACAAGCTCAACGCCGTGAAAAACGTTCTGGGCATGCTCGTCAACGGCGTGGCGGCCGCGGCGTTTGCATTGAGTTCGCTGGCGTTGCCCTGGGGTGCCATCGGGCCATATTCCCTGCCGTCCTGCGTTTCATGGCCGCATGCAGCCGTCATGGCCGCCAGTTCCATTCTGGGTGGCCTCGTCGGCTCACATCTGGCCCGCCGTCTGCCCGCGACCGTGGTGCGGCAGTGCGTTGCCCTCATCGGCTTCGTGCTGGCTGGCTACTATTTCCTCGCATAACCTCCACGCCCGCTGGTTCACCATGCTCGTTCACATCGATCAACTCACGAAGCGTTACGGAAGCTTTTTCGCTTTGGATGCCTGCTCGTTGGGAGTACGAGAAGGGGATGTTTTTGGATTGCTTGGACCCAATGGGGCTGGCAAAACAACGTTGCTTCGGCTCCTCATGGGCTTCACGCAGCCCACCTCTGGGGAGGCTCGGGTGGCGGGGTTTGATTGCGTGCATCAATCGCTTGAAGTGCGCGCTCGCACGGCCTACCTTCCGGGCGAAGCCAGGCTGTTTCGTCGAATGAACGGCCATCAGGTGCTCGATTTTTTTGCCAGCCTGCGCCGCGAATGCCGGCGCGAAGTGGCCTCCCGCGTGGCCAAACGGATCGACCTCGACTGCTCGCGTCAGGTCGCCCGCATGAGCACAGGCATGCGGCAGAAACTGGCGCTGGCGATCGTGCTGGCCATCGAGTCGCCGCTTATGATTTTGGATGAGCCAACGGCAAACCTAGATCCCACCGCCAGAGGCGAGGTGTTGTCGATGGTGTGCGAGGCCCGCAAGGCTGGTCGCACGGTGATTTTCTCGTCGCACGTGCTCTCCGAGGTAGAATCTACGTGTGACCACGTGGCCATCCTGCGGGCCGGCCGACTGGTGCACGAGCAGCCGCTGGAACATTTGCGGCGATGCCATCGCATCACGGCCCGACTCACCGGCTCGCTGGCCGCTATTCCAATAGAATTGAACCGCCACGTGACCATCACAGAAGAAGCCGGTGGCAGGGTCGTGCTGGAAGCATCCGATTCACTGGCTCCGCTCTTAGGATGGCTCTCCACACTGCCGTTGGAGGAAGTGCGGATCGAGCCCGTTGGATTGGCCGCTGTGTACGATCGTTTTCACCGTGGAGAAGCCGGCTCCTGAGTTACAGTCGGTTCTGAAAGTAAAAATGTAGGATGTGGAACAAAGCTGTCTGGAATAAAACGTGGGGCGACCAGCGGGTGCTGGTGCTCTCAGTGGCTGCGCTTTGGAGCGTGTTTCCGTGGATCTACATCTGGCTTTCGGCGCAAATTCCGATGACGGCATTTCAGGATGTGTTGCTGCGTGCCATCCCGCAGGATTGGCAGCGGCTTTCTGGAGTGCCGTTTGCCGAGGTGGCCACCCACGCAGGCCGCGTGGCGTTGGCGTTTGTGGACCCCGTGATCGTCTTGGCTGCAACGGTGTGGGGGATCACGCGGGGCAGCGATGCGGTCTCTGGCCAGTTGGAGCGAGGCACCATGGAAATGGTGCTGGCTCAGCCCGTGAAGCGGAACGCCGTTTTTGTGACGCAGGCCTTGGCCACAACGGCCGCAGCGGCCCTGCTCTGCGGAGTGCTGGTGACGGCGGTCACCACGGCCATCCTGATCGGCCCATGGGCTGGCAAAGTCGATCCGCTGCGTTTCGTCGCGCCAGCATTGAATGTTTTTGGTCTCATGGTGTGCATGGCTGGAATTTCTGCCTGCATCTCGGCGGCTGATAGCTACCGATGGCGCACGATCGGCATCCTCTGCGGATTTTATGTTTTCTCAATTCTTGCAAAACTGGTTGGCAGACTCAGCCAGCCACTGGAGTGGGTGGGCTACCTCTCGATCCTCAACGCCTACGAACCGCAGCGATTCGTAGGCAACCCGGCAGATGCCTGGAAACTCCTGGCCGCCTACGACGGCGTGCTGCTGGGTGTGGGCATCGCGGCCTACGCCATCGGAGCCGTCCTCTTTTCCCGCCGCGACCTTCCCGCACCCCTGTAACGCTTCCCTCACCGAGGAAAAAGAGCTTGATGGATTGTGCATCTGCTTCTAAGCCAGCGATCCCTTTCAAACGTGGCTGGCCTGTTGTTCAGCAAAAATCTCGGATGGCAGAAGCGGCATCCCTTGTCGCATACTACTTGTCTACTTGTCTCATACGAGTGGCAGCGGCCCCTGCACGATGCGGATGGCTTGCCGCCCAGAGAATCTCATGAGGAATGTGCCAATGACGAACCTTTTTCGCAACTGTGCCGCCGCTTGCGTGGTGTGCGTGTGCATGGCAGTCGCGGTGGCCGACGAGCCTGGCCAAGCCGATCTCGATGCGGCCATCGA